>WLWD01001063.1_pt1 | contig 87967 bp, 67 predicted proteins | sample 6712731 | NCBI WGS metagenome assembly WLWD01 (sample SAMN12718690, study PRJNA576275) | sponge metagenome | isolation source: marine sponge | host: Mycale hentscheli | place: New Zealand: South Island, Marlborough, Capsize Point | collected 2014-11-01
AGTTAATCCACTCACTCCCTCAGGCTGAGCTAATGCACTCACTCCCTCAGGCTGAGCTAATCCACTCACTCCCTCTGGCTGAGCTAATCCACTCACTCCCTCTGGCTGAGCTAATGCACTCACTCCCTCAGGCTGAGCTAATCCACTCACTCCCTCTGGCTGAGCTAATCCACTCACTCCCTCTGGCTGAGCTAATCCACTCACTCCCTCAGGCTGAGCTAATCCACTCACTCCCTCAGGCTGAGCTAATCCACTCACTCCCTCAGGCTGAGCTAATCCACTCACTCCCTCTGGCTGAGCTAATCCACTCACTCCCTCAGGCTGAGCTAATCCACTCACTCCCTCAGGCTGAGCTAATCCACTCACTCCCTCTGGCTGAGCTAATCCACTCACTCCCTCAGGCTGAGCTAATCCACTCACTCCCTCAGGCTGAGCTAATCCACTCACTCCCTCAGGCTGAGCTAATGCACTCACTCCCTCTGGCTGAGCTAATGCACTCACTCCCTCAGGCTGAGCTAATCCACTCACTCCCTCAGGCTGAGCTAATCCACTCACTCCCTCAGGCTGAGCTAATGCACTCACTCCCTCAGGCTGAGCTAATCCACTCACTCCCTCAGGCTGAGCTAATGCACTCACTCCCTCAGGCTGAGCTAATCCACTCACTCCCTCAGGCTGAGTTAATCCACTCACTCCCTCGGCTGAGCTAATTTGGTCCAAACTCACTCCCTCATGCTGAGCAAATGCACGTCCTCCCTCAGGCTGAGCTAATCCCTCACTCCCCTCTGGCTGGCTAATCCACTCACTCCCTCAGGCTGAGCTAATCCACTCACTCCCTCTGGCTGAGCTAATCCACTCACTCCCTCAGGCTGAGCTAATCCACTCACTCCCTCTGGCTGAGCTAATGCACTCACTCCCTCAGGCTGAGTTAATCCACTCACTCCCTCAGGCTGAGCTAATGCACTCACTCCCTCAGGCTGAGCTAATCCACTCACTCCCTCAGGCTGAGCTAATGCACTCACTCCCTCAGGCTGAGCTAATCCACTCACTCCCTCTGGCTGAGCTAATGCACTCACTCCCTCAGGCTGAGCTAATCCACTCACTCCCTCAGGCTGAGCTAATCCACTCACTCCCTCTGGCTGAGCTAATCCACTCACTCCCTCAGGCTGAGCTAATCCACTCACTCCCTCAGGCTGAGCTAATCCACTCACTCCCTCAGGCTGAGCTAATCCACTCACTCCCTCAGGCTGAGCTAATGCACTCACTCCCTCTGGCTGAGCTAATCCACTCACTCCCTCAGGCTGAGCTAATCCACTCACTCCCTCAGGCTGAGCTAATCCACTCACTCCCTCAGGCTGAGCTAATGCACTCACTCCCTCAGGCTGAGCTTAATCACTCACTCCCTCAGCTGAGCAATCCACTTCCACTCACTTCCTCAGGCTGAGCTAATCACTCCTCCCTCCGGCTGAGCTATGCACTCACTTCTCCCTCATGGCTGATCGTAATCCACTCACTCCCTCAGGCTGAGCTAATCCTCACTTCTCGCGTTCTGGCTGAGCTAATGCACTCACCCCTCATGCTGAGCTAATCCACTCACTCCCTCTGCTGAGCTAAATCCACCCACTCCCTACTGGCTGAGCTTAATCCATCACTCTCCTCAGCTGAGCTAATTCACTCCTCCCTCAGGCTGAGCTAATGCACTCACTCTCTCCCTCAGGCTAGCTAATGGCACCACTCTCCCTCAGGCTGAGCTAATCCGTCACTCCCTCAGCTGAGCTATGCACTCCACTCCCTCAGGCTGAGCTAATCCACTCACTCCCTCAGGCTTAGTAATCCCTCACTCCCTCAGGCTGAGCTAATCCACTCACTCCCTCAGGCTGAGCTAATCCACTCACTCCCTCAGGCTGAGCTAATCCACTCACTCCCTCAGGCTGAGCTAATGCACTCACTCCCTCTGGCTGAGCTAATCCACTCACTCCCTCAGGCTGAGCTAATCCACTCACTCCCTCAGGCTGAGCTAATCCACTCACTCCCTCAGGCTGAGCTAATGCACTCACTCCCTCAGGCTGAGCTAATGCACTCACTCCCTCAGGCTGAGCTAATCCACTCACTCCCTCAGGCTGAGCTAATCCACTCACTCCCTCAGGCTGAGCTAATGCACTCACTCCCTCAGGCTGAGCTAATGCACTCACTCCCTCAGGCTGAGCTAATCCCTCACTCCCTCAGGCACTCACTCCCTCAGGCTGAGCTAATCCACTCACTCCCTCAGGCTGAGCTAATCCACTCACTCCCTCAGGCTGAGCTAATCCACTCACTCCCTCAGGCTGAGCTAATGCACTCACTCCCTCAGGCTGAGCTAATCCACTCACTCCCTCTGGCTGAGCTAATCCACTCACTCCCTCAGGCTGAGCTAATGCACTCACTCCCTCAGGCTGAGCTAATCCACTCACTCCCTCAGGCTGAGCTAATCCACTCACTCCCTCAGGCTGAGCTAATGCTCTCACTCCCTGATGGTCGTAAATCTATTTGAAGTAATTCACCACGACACCAAGGTACCAGTAGTGCACAGCATTGTGAGGGAAGTCACACGTATAACTCTATGATCTTAAGACTTGAAGGAGCCACTTGTCATGAAACCCTTTACCAGCCCACTCTCATGTTGGTATGTTGTAACCTGGAGTTATCTTTAGTCACTGATGATGTCATTGTTTTCACAAGAGGTGGGAGCTGTACAGAGAACTCTGGCACAATGTTGTGGTCCCGGGAGGACTGGGAATGGTGTGGTCCCGGGAGGACTGGGAATGGTGTGGTCCCGGGAGGACTGGGAATGGTGTGGTCCCGGGAGGACTGGGAATGGTGTGGTCCCGGGAGGACTGGGAATGGTGTCGTCCCGGGAGGACTGGGAATGGTGTGGTCCCGGGAGGACTGGGAATGGTGTGGTCCCGGGAGGACTGGGAATGGTGTCGTCCCGGGAGGACTGGGAATGGTGTGGTCCCGGGAGGACTGGGAATGGTGTGGTCCCGGGAGGACTGGGAATGGTGTGGTCCCGGGAGGACTGGGAATGGTGTGGTCCCGGGAGGACTGGGAATGGTGTGGTCCCGGGAGGACTGGGAATGGTGTGGTCCCGGGAGGACTGGGAATGGTGTGGTCCCGGGAGGACTGGGAATGGTGTCGTCCCGGGAGGACTGGGAATGGTGTTTTGTTTATTGTTATTGTGTATTTGTTTGTTTGTGTGTAGTATTTACAGAAGTTTGACTTGGTGCCCGTGTTTCAGAGTGTCCACGAAGTGGAACATTGGTTCACACCTAGAGAAGGCATAATCACCTGTTATGTAGTAGAGGTGTGTGCTTGTGCATGTGTGTTTGCAGATGTGTGTTTTTATGTGTGTGTGTGCTCGTGTTATGACATTTGTTCTGATGGATCAGGTTATGATTCTTTGTTGCTATGACTACAGGACCCAGAGACCAAGGAAGTGACGGACATGTTTAGTTTCTACCACTTGCCCTCGACGGTGATGAACCATCCGGTCCACAAGATGCTGTATGTGGCGTACCTCTTCTACTGCTTCTCTACAGCCACGCCCCTCCAGAACCTCATCTACGACGCCCTCGTCATAGCCAAGAAGGTGAGTGAAGATGAAACCTGGCTGTTACTAGGTAGCAAATGCCACCACTGGTTGCTTGGTTAAATCCACAAGTGGTATAACCACTGAGCTATGACCACCAACAGGCAAGCAACTTCTCTTAAGGGCAGCTGCAATGTTACAGTCTCACTCTCAACAGACTCGTGAAAACTCCCTTTCTTCAGGATTGCTTTTGTCTGAGTTTGTTATTACCAGATGTAGTGGACACAGTCAGCTGGTACCAGTACCAGATGTAGTGGACACAGTCAGCTGGTACCAGTACCAGATGTAGTGGCCAGTCAGCTGGTACCAGTACCAGATGTAGTGGACAAAGTTAGCTGGTACCAGTACCAGATGTAGTGGCCACAGTCAGCTGGTACCAGTACCAGATGTAGTGGACACAGTCAGCTGGTACCAGTACCAGATGTAGTGGACACAGTCAGCTGGTACCAGTACCAGATGTAGTGGACACAGTCAGCTGGTACCAGTACCAGATGTAGTGGCCACAGTCAGCTGGTACCAGTACCAGATGTAGTGGCCAGTCAGCTGGTACCAGTACCAGATGTAGTGGACAAAGTTAGCTGGTACCAGTACCAGATGTTCATTATTACTTTGTGGTGATCATTATTACTTTGTGATGATCCTTACCATATTTCCCTTGTAGCTTGGTGCTGATGTTTTCAATGCTCTTGATGTGACTGAGAATAAAACCATATTTGAAGAACTCAAGTTTGGCATAGGAGACGGGAATCTTCACTATTACTTCTTCAACTGGCGCTGCCCTGAAGTTCAGGCTGAAAATGTATGTGTGTGTGTGTGTGTGACACTCTAATTGTATGTTGCATCAAATGACTGTAATTTTAGCAGAGAGAGGTATGACAGCTGCTTTATTACTAGCACAGGCAAGAGGGCAGGGTAAAGCAGCTGGTGTAGTGTTAATTTTCAGTTTATAGTTGTGATAATAAATATTAGCTGAACTGGAACTGGAGATTTGCTAATCTAACATACTTCAAACTTACTCAACAACTGCACTGCTATTTGCCTAACTTGAGAATACATGCTGTACTGTGCACACTCCTGGCTTTTGTCAGTGAATTTATTAAAGCCAATGATTGACTAGCCACGCCTACCAGCAAGCCTATTCATTGTAATATTGGTGGCAATTCCTACAGTTTTGTTAGCTTAATTAATGGTGCTTCTTAACAAAGGTTATGTATAGTGTATGTGTCCATTACTCACCCAAGCTCATTTCTGACATACTTCATGTCATGTGACTCTCACTGCATGTTGCTGTGCACAGACAAGTCATTGTCTGTAAACACAGCACAAAGTCCTCTGATATCACATGAGTAGGTCTAGGTTTTATGTACTGGGTTCTAATTACTCTGAAAGTTGTTGTCATGGTGATTGTGTGAATCCAAAGATAGGAAATATATAATGGTTATGTATTTTGTTAGCTAAATGTTGTTTTCCCTCTCTGTTTAGGTTGGTCTGATACTGCAATAGATGTTAGCTAAATGTTGTTTTCCCTCTCTGTTTAGGTCGGTCTGATACTGCAATAGATGATTGAAGTCCGAAATATAATCATTTGAAATATTTGTACATTATTTTATTAATGTTTGACTTTCTCTAGTTTATTTATTTATTTTTATTCAAGACTATCACACACTACATGTACTATACATTCTAAAATGAAGTATAATACATTCTAGCAATTGAGTAGGAAGTCATATACTAGCCCTCACCTCAAGTTTGGAGAGAAGTGAGCTCACGTGAATACTAGTGAGCATAAGCCAGCCAATGGTGTGAGTATATTGCATTACAATACTCCATTCACTCTTGCTTGACATTAAAAAACAGTGGTTTATGTATAGCATTAGAGTTGAAGTTCAGAACTTGATTGGTATTATATTAATTTTCAAACTACCAGGTTTAAGGACTTGCATGATGACATCACATGTTCCAGGCCTGTTTGGTTTGTCCTACCGCTGGCTCTATTTCTTGCTGCTGCAGCTCCTAGCTTGCAGCAGAGCTACCAAATTACAGAAATAAATAGATTATGGAACTTTTAACATGCTGATGGCAAAATTCTGGATGGTAAACAGTATGGCAGCCTGTTCTGTTAGGGAGAAATGGGAGGTGAAAAGTGACATGCTTGATCTTGGCTACTGCTAGTTCTCAGAGTTCATTGACAGGCAGTGCTATTGCTGGTTCTTCTCAAACCCAATGAGGGAGTGTTGCTACTGGTGAAGATGGTGATCTTGCAGTTATGGTTGCTGGTTGTAAGTAGTCTGGCGTATTGAGACCCTTTACCTACTGCTTCGCGGGGAAAGGGTCGGGTCAAATGCAATAGGGCCACTTGTTCAGCTGACTCAGCATATTAGTGCTGGCATATGAAGTTGCTGGTTTCTGGGTCACTTCCAAGATCAATCCAACAGCAAGTTCACTATCTCCACTACGCCCTGCAGATTATGCCAGCACCTTTTCTGGAATAATAGACATGATATTACATGGTGGAATGATTCTAGAAGCAAATCAACACTGGAAGCATGGGTGTCCAACCTCCCAGCCTGCAGAGCAGCTGGAGTGGACTGCATCCCAATGGTGGCAGAAACACTGGGAGGGCTGGCTGAATAAGACATGGTCCACACCATCCAATTCCTGGGTCAAGCAATCGCTGACAGATCTAGCTCATCAGACTCCGCCCCCACTATCAGACACCTCTTCCAGATACTTGGATCTCTTGGGGGGCAACGCATGAGGCATGCCAACCAACCCTCCCTCTTCCTAGATGGAGTAGCTTATATACTGTCAGTTTTTCAGTTTCCTCCATAAATAGTTAACTTTTTATTATTTCTTGACGTTTTTGTAATGTTTTACTTTTTGTTGTCAATAGTTTATAAGGAGGCAGATGTAGACACACTCGTACGACAAAAATAATACACTCATGCCATTCCTGACTAAACTAGCTAGCTACATGTGAAACCATAAATAACTGATACATACATGCATACATACATTCGTACATCTATAAGACTGACTATCTACCAGTCCAGTCTGAGTCTTCTCTTCTGTGGAGTTTCGCCCCCACACCATTCATTGAACTTTTTTACAGGAATATTACTGAAAGATTAGCTAGCTATAATTATTGTGAGTGATTCAGTATAATAGGAAAAGAGACTGATACTTATATTCATGACATGCTGACTCTATAATACAACTACTGCAATCATCATTTGATCTACTTCTAATTGGAATAATAACTAAATTTATGGACTAATGACACAAACAATAATTCTACAAATTTCGAGCATAATCCGGCAGGGCCTAATCTCCACCAGTAGCAACAGCTCCTGGCATTGGTTTCTGAGAAGAACTAGCAACAATTGTAACTTACTAGTGCACTTGATTGTGACTAGGACACAATTCAAATTTTCCCTATTAATGCTTTGAATTCTGCCTATAATGCTTGAAATTAAAAAAAAAAGTCATCACTTGGTGTAACTGTATTGGAGCATAATTGAAGTTTAATACAATCTTGCATTGCAGAGGTTTGCTGTTCTGAAAAACAGTTTAGTAGAAATGAAAACTCACTCTGCAGCTGCAAGGAAGGCAGTATCAGTTTGGAAGCAGAAGAAATATGTAATGCAACATCCTCATCAAGTACATTTTCTCAAAATGGAACTTTTGTTAACTGATCTGAAGCTAGAAGCGTTTTTTACCACTGACATGTATGGTTGATTTCAAACCTTAAACTTACAAGCTGATAATAATTGTCAGCTGCTTGATGAAACTCACATCATCACTGGCCCACACAGTCACACCCACACAGTCACACCCACACTACTGATACACAAAATTGCATGTCCATACTTCTCTGCTCGGCACAATTTTAATCTGCTAAAACTTTATCTTTATTTGTAGCTTCTGAAGTTCGCATAAAATGCTAGAAAAGTGCTTCATCACACTAAAATGTTCATAATTGAGGCTTCTGTGTTCCTAAAATCCTATAAGAAATGTTAGAATAATTTGACCCCCTTGTGACCATACATAGCTAGCTACAACCTGTCAAAATGTCTAAAACCAACATTCTAGAATTCCAGCTCTATGTGCTATTGGCTACTTACCTAAGCTAAGGTTCATATTTAGAAACAGTGTTTACATGCGTTAGCGCCACCAGTAAAATGAGTGGATCACACTCTAGCAAATCAGTAGCAACTCTTTTTAAAGCAGCTGGGGGGAAAACAACTAAAGGTGGTACAGTATATGGAAGCTTCACACAGTTAAGATGTTTTTATTTTAGTTTTTCAAGCTTCTCGTAGTCAGGTATCAATTAAGTTCTGTTAGTCTTGCATGGTGATCATATCCTTGACTGGCTGTTACTCTGAGCAGAATAATCTGCAGTTATACAACAAGTCAATCCATGTCGGATGCCAAGGTCAACTCTACTTCTTTGTATCACTTATGATGTGGATGAAGTTGCTGTTTGTATACAGTGAACCAATTAGCTGTTTCCTCTTCTAACACCTAGCTACCTACAGAGATTAGTGCATTTTAAGCACGTAGCTATTATAGGACACACAATTATAATTCCACACTTTCAATATTCAGTCTAATAAATTAACAATTCAATTTTCCAATAATAAGTGGGACCCAGCACATGTTCCACGAGCACCACCAAACTCCACCTACCACTAATGCTTCTGGTTCAGTTTTACATGGCATTTTTCTTCAAGTGAGAGAGCGTAGTTAGCTAAGATTGCTCTGTCTCCAAGATCATCTTTTCTTTGAGTCAAACAGAGGGAGAACTGATCAGGGGGCAAGCTGGTGTCACATTTAACATCACTATATTTGTGAGTAATGCCCGAGTCTAGAGATTGAATCACTTTAATGCCACCAGTTTCAGTAGAAGGTATAAGTTCAGGGTGCAAGTCCCACTCCCCTATAGACTCATATTGACCGAGGTCCATGAAGTCGGACTTGTAAATGCAGAAGACGCCGTGCTTAGCCCAGTGCCCGTGCTGTCTGGCCATACCATAGCGGCGAAAGAGTCTCTTAGCCTTTGCATACACATAATGTAGATTGTACTGCTTGAAGACGTCTGGGACGTACACCTGGTACCCCCTCACAGCATACTGTCTGCAGCGTTCCAGAAAATTAAGAGACAAGACAATGTTCTCGTCTATCAAGAGTGCGAGGTCGTTGTTTGACAGAGATGCCACTCCCATGTCATACCCGAGAGTCTTGTTCAGGTTGCCATGGTGAACCTTGACATTGCTGATGTAGTTGCTGAATTTTTTGGCATATCGATCGAGATAACTTCGTACTACTTCAGACCTTGGTTCATTGCTGTTGAACAGTATGTAGGTAAGGCTGCAATTGCCTTTGGCTTTGATACAAAGTTTATATAAAGTCTTCATAAGTCTGGATATCTTTTGCCTCTTGATAAGCCCACTGAAAGGAATTATGATATGAACAGGTACTGAAGTTGTTAACTGCTGGACATATTTGGTATCATTCAGCAAATGAAGCTGAGAATGGAAGGGAAACAGCAGTGCAATTCTCTTATACCAGGAACTGCCTGGCTTGTCATTTTTCCCGAGCAATTCTAAATCTAGTATAAACTCCTTGCCAACAGTTCCTTTGTGTCTGATGTAGCAATTGACGATGCTCACTAGTTCTGTGTTGGGTGCTTGCTGCTGCACTAGTTCCATGGCAACAGACGTGGCATAACGAAGCTCTTCCGTCACCCGCCCATAGATTAATTGCTGCGGCTCCGTGGTTTTCCCACTGTACAAGTTATTGCTCGTGACAATGTCCCAAATTTCTAACCACTTTCTCACATCAGTGATGTATCCTCGCTCAAACAAGCTGCAGTTCATGCGAAGCTCTTCATATGAAAGTTCAGAAAAAATACTATCAGTTGAAGGCAATTTGCATTCTGTGATGGAGCTGTGGCAGAGAGAGTTTGACTGGAGCAGTTGGAAGGCATCAGAGGCCTCCATTCTGTGCTGTGAAATGAGTCTGCTAAGTCTCCACACGTGCACTGCCTCTAGCTGATGGTAGTCTTGTATTGGGTAGAGAGTTACTAGTGAAGTGTACGTGGAGTTGTGCCACAGAACTCTTGGTGTTCTGGAATATCCAGTGTGATCGTAGAAGAACATGTTCTCAAGATCCATCTACATGTATATAAGTGCTAATAGAGTACACATCACAATAATATACTGTATAGTATAGCTTTGGCCCAACATTCCTTGAGCCCCACTGACACTCCTATGTAGTCAAGTTATACAAATACATCTTCACATTGATAAGAATAGGAGGGCTAGACGGGAAAACTCCCACTAGTAAAAATAACAACAACAACACAACAACAAAAAGCAATAACAACAAAAACACATGAAAACAAAACAACAACAAAAACAAAAAACAAAAAAAAAAACAACATAAAGGTTAAGTCATTTTCACTTGAGGGTCAATCAGATACCATACTCTCATAAAGACAGCAGCTAGTGTCTTCATTATTGTAAGGGCCACCATAGGCACAATTTTCAGTTTCACTCTATTTGCGCTCAATTACAGAAACCAGATGAATACACAACGTTAAGTGGCTACTACAAAATGACGAAGTTAAAACTCTATACACATATTACTATGTCTTCCCTACTTCATAGCTACAAGCTTATACTGGCTTAACTTAATCACTACTGGAGCTAAAGCCAATTGCTGCAAGAAGTTATAGTCTCATGATCCACACAAAGAATGTTACTTGTTGTGTAAAGTTTTATGGCTTAACTTGACTCTCTCTTTTTCAGAAAATGAAACTCAAAGGAAGAAAATTGTTGCATATTATTCCAGTCTTTATGTACAACAGTTTGGCAAAGCTAGGTCTGGATTGATTCCCTTGTCTTGCTAGTTGACAAACAGACAGATTAGTACGTTAATCTATGTACACTGAATGTAAACACCAACAAACAAAATAAACCAACAAACAAAATGTATCTTCTGAATTATCTTCCCCTTTCAATCTACTCACACTACGTCCACCGCACTGTGTATGCAAGTGGTGCTTGAGACAGTCTCCAAGGGCCATGTCAGAGTGCTCATGAGAGCTAGAGATGATGCATGACCTCACATTCACGTCTATCTCCTGCAATGCTCCATAACTCAGCAGTATCCCAGGCCCTGCTTCACAATACACAGTGCCATCAGCTAGAGTCTGTTCACTGGGATGTCCCAAGTACACCTTCTTGGTAGGATTCATTGTTGCCAGCAATTCTGCTAAGTTATCGGAGGAGACATAAGTGTTGGTAGGAGCCAGCAGAAACCACCAGTAATGTTTTAAGAAATTATTTTTAACTTGAGACAAGATAAATTCTAGTTCTTTATGAGTCAAGTAAACAGTAGATGGAAAGTCATCGATATCCAACTCCAATACATTATGAGGTGGAACTTCCTCCACCTGTGAGTCTGACTTGCCAGTGACTATAATGTAGTCATTTCCCCGTTCATCTTCCCAAGTAGACCTATACTTTCTGTCCACTTCTGTTCTATCACTTATACCAGAATGTATTATCACTAATAGCTGCTTCCTTCTGTTTGCATCATCAGTAGCATTATTATAAGTCAAATTATCAGTGTTGAATAGAGCTTCCACAGAGCTGGAAAAATCCTTCACACCATCATTATCTGGTTTACGGAGAGTGAAATTCACCTCAGTTTGAATGCTAATCGTTTCAAAGCCCGCATTATAGCGGGCTGCAACGCTGATCAAAGGCAACTTAACGTACAGTCTTGAAAGAAGATTTAAACTGCACACAAAAATAGATAGCATAGCAAACCCAGATATGAATCCCAGGATAAAGTTCTGATTGTTCCTAAGTAGAGGTCGAAATAAATCCTTCATTGCCTCCACCATTCCGTAGCTAAAGCAAGGAACGCGCGGACCCGCGAGAGATCCTGTTTTTATTTTATCTCGCGCTTCTTTTTTTTTTTTTTTTTTCCCCCTTACACAGCATCACGAAGCTGCTACCTTTCCCTGAAGCGCTGCCGACCTACTTAACTCTTGAGAAATGAATTTCAAGAAATTGAATGGATTTTTTGCTGGGTGTGTGGCATCTTTGATATGCTACTTTCTTCTTACCGCTGTATTCTCTTCCCAGTCGCTAACAGTTACTTCGAATGTTAAGAATGGGCACCCTAACCCCATCCACTGGAAGAGACCAGAAGAGAGCGGGTTAATTTTCCATTCTGACACTCATCACAGTTCACCTAATATTAGAAAAGAAGCGCTTCTATCTGTAGTTCCAACTTCTTGGGCATCACTGGAGTTCATTATGGGACATGAAGAAGAGTGGAAGCGACAATACTGGGAGGACAAGCTGGTACTGATTGAAGGGACAGCTGAAGAATATGTACATTTTAATAAAGCAAATAAATCTCTCCGTTTGCACTTGGCCAGAGAGTGCTCTGATTTCTCTTCTCTCTCGTCTAACTCTTGGTGGAGTCCTTCTCAGCTGATCTGCATCCTTGAAAACTTATACATTCATTTCTTGCCGCAGTATGACTGGTTTGCAATACTCTCTAACCACACATACTTGGCTACTCGACAGTTGAAGAGGATACTGAAAAAGATGGAATCTTGGAGTGTTACATACATGGGTCATCCTCATCCAGCAGGGCACTGTATTGGGGGTGCTGTAGTGATTAGTAGAGAGGCTTTGGAGAAGATTGTTAGACAATTCAGAGATTGCCTTAACTATAGCAACTTAAAAGGTGATATATTTTTGGGAAGATGCTTTGTGAAAACGTTGAAGACCAGTTGCTATAAATTTGATGAGGTAAATTATTTTCAGTGTTAGCTAGCTATAAGTTTACATATATTTTTCCTATTATTTTTAGGCAGAGAATTATTTCATTGACAAAAGGACGACTTCTCTGATCAATGAAGACTTGATACAGCCCAGCTCCTCCTTCACTTCAGTGTATCCAGTAGACACAGATATAGAGATGAAGACCCTGTACCAAACAGATTTAATTAGAGAACTGCGATATAATCTTGATAAAGCCAAGCGGCTTCAAGAAGCCTTAACAAGGAGTCCAAAGTGCAAGTCCAAGAATTATGTTCCTAAATCCAAACCACCCTTGAAGACCTACAAGCACGTGCATTGGTCATCCTTTGACCCTCCATTTACATTTACCGATCACTTGCAGCCAAGCAGCTGGTTTGATGGAAATGTAAAGATGGAGATAGAGACAGTAGCTAGGAGGGCACTGACACAATACTGTCATGACAATAACGTCTCGCTGACCTTTGTTAAAACATCCTATGGCATGCACCAGTATCTGGGCATCCAAGGGAAAGAATACATGATTGATGTGATCACTAAAGAAAGAATTACCATCAGACTCCACCTCCTTCGCTACCATAACTTAAACCCAATTGTATTGCAAGACTCCAATCCTCTGTTCCTGCAAAAGACTGTGAACTTTGTGGTACCTTTGAGTAATGTCAGAACTCGGTTCAGAGAGTTTATGGAAACCTATGACCGTGTGTGTCTGCAACTGCAGGAGCAATGCAAACTGCACTTGGTAGTGTATGGAAACAAAGACTTAGATTCTATCAAAGAAAGCATCAAAAAGTACCGGCAGAAATATCCTTCTGCAGCATTTAATGTGATACCAACCAATGGCACCTTTAGTCGAGGCAGGGCTCTCCATATAGGAATATCAACTCTGCAGGCTAAAGACTTGCTCTTCATGTGTGATGTGGACATGACTCTGGAGAGAAATTTCTTGAACCGCTGCAGGCAAAATGCAATACAAGGTCAGCGTATATACTATCCAGAAGTCTTCAAGTACTACAACATGGACTATGTGTACAAGTTTGAGAAGAAACCCACTATTACTTACCAGATAAACCGGTATCACGGCCACTGGTGCACGTATGGCTACGGTATGGTGTGCATGCACAAGTCTGACTATGTGAGGATTGGAGGATACAATCTCAGCATTGTCGGATGGGGAGGAGAGGACGTCAAGCTGGCTGACAAAGCTCTCAAGAGTGGCTATGATGTCATGAGAACACCTGACCCCGCCCTCTCTCATCGCTACCACCTGAAAGTCTGCCCGAGTTATTTATCCAAGGGGCAGTATACTCAGTGCATAGCATCCAGGGATGAGGATATTGCGGACAAAAGACGTTTAGCCGACTACGTACAGTACTTGGAAAACCAGTGCAATGTCAAGAAAAACTCTTAAAAATATCTACTACAATTACAGTCTAGCAACGATACTCTCTCTGCACATGAACAGAACTAGCTAATAGAAAAATTAATTGTTGTTTGTAGTTTGTCTTGGCATTTCAGTTGTGTAATTATAGTTTCAACAACAAACATCATTTGTTAAGTTATTGACTCATTTAAACTTATGTTGGTAGCTACAGCTACAATAACTGGCAACTTTGCATCCTTTATTTCTACATGTCCTGTACAGACCAGCTCTCCTAGCATGTGAGTTGTGTGTGCGGTAGAGATAGTTACACGATGCAGTCAGCAATCTCAGTCGTTACATATCACACACTCTCACAATTAGCATTGACTGACTAGACAAGTACTCCAACTAGACAAGTACTCCAAATTTCATGTTCTTATATTATACAAATTACACTTCCCAAAGTAACATTTGTGCATTTCTAGAAGTAATTATTGCAAGTTCTGCACATAAAGCCAATCAAGCTTTATTTGTGTTTACCATTCCCAGAAGCTCCAATTCTCATTGGGACACTTCTCTTCCAGATGTAATATATACTGAGCCAGCTCATTCTTATCTGCAATAGATTCCTTCCTCGAAGAAATGCAGTCAGAAAATTGTTTGCGGGTTAGTTGAATGCTACAGACCTTGTCATGAAACTCGTGCAACACAGCTGAGTCTGGAACTCTGAAGAGGTCAATATCAGTCCGCACAAGAGCTTGAGCTAATGCAGTGTCTTCTCCTCCCCAGCCCGAGATGGACGTGTCAAAGCCGCCAGCAGCCAGGTAGTCAGACCTGTACATGCAGGCCATGCCAAACGAGTAAGTAGCCCAGTGGCCGTGCTTACGATCAATCCTTAGAAAGCCCATCGGCTTCTTCTCTAATTTATAAACATAATTCATATCGTAGTATTTGAAAAACTCGGGATAATAAGCTTGTCTGCCTTTTATCGTATTTCTCTGGCATCGTCTGAGAAAGTCTTTTTTAATAATCATGTCTACATCACAAATAAAAATGAGAGGATTATTTCGTAGCTGACGGATACCAAAATGAAGTGCTCGGCCTCGACTAAATTTACCAGTGGTTTCAATTAAATTCAAATAAGGTTCTGGATGAATCTCTCTCAGTGAACTAAAATACCCCCTCACCAGATCTGCATCTTCTTGGCCATACACCACCAGATTCAAGCTACACAATTCTTCATTTACCAAGCACAGGTCTTCATACATGTGCAAGAATCTACCCAGTCTCTTGTTGACGTTACTTATAGGCACTATAAATTCAATTCTTGTTTTATCCATTGATTCAGTATTGGTAGACATGACGTATGTTAGTCCCGATGAAGGAGGCGTGGCTAGGAAACATCGCCACACTGCCAGTCTATTCTTGGCTTGAAACTCTACATCAGCTATTATCTCAAGACCTCTGTATCCAGTTTGACGAAGATAGAAATCTTGAATCCTACGATAAGGTAAAGGTGGGAGTGCATTATATGAATAATCTAATGCCTTTCCTAAGGCGACTTTTAACTTGTGCATTTCACTGTCTGATATTGTTCTGAAAGGATGTATCACCTCACTGGTGTATGAAAAGTATTCCTCAAAATTCACACTCTCCCATCTCAGCAAATCTCGAATACTTTTCAACCTGGCTAGCCTGGGGAGAAGGGAGTAAGACAGACCTCCATGGAACACCAGCGCTTGCTGGTCATAATCTGAAATGTTACAGCCTGGCAGCTGGGAGCATGTCTGGTACATGAGTTGGACATTGCCTTTGGCATTATTAATTGAAGTCCACATGTGAACAGAGAGCATGTGTACATGCACTGTCAGCATTTCCTTGTATGTGGGGATATGAGAGAGACCCACAAATCTTCCTTGTAGCCATGAATGTGAGGAGTAAGACTGGAATAGTGCAGCAGGATCCACCTATGACAGAAAATTAGGACTATTATTAGAACATAGCTACTGTAGTTTTGTATTGTGACAGAGGAACTTTAAACTGCTCAGGTCCTTCAAAGAGGGACACTATTAACTTATTGACCCCACTGAGGCAGCGCCTAACTATTATTTAACATTGACTCACACTCTACAAATACTTTTATTGATTACTTTAATTCACAAAGTTGATGTGTAATAATGATCAAGTGTTAAACAGTCTTAACAGCCCAACAGAATAGCTAGGGGTTGCTTGAAACATGATCAACAGCTAGCAATATTGTAAGTACAGTGGCTAAGCCACAGGGGGGGGCTGGGGGGGGGGGGGGGTGGCTAGAGCCCCCCCCCCCCACTTTTATAATAAGTGGGGCTAAGCCCCCCCACTTTTATACCAACTATACAATACATATGTATTGAATATAAGTTACCAGACACATTTGTATTTACCTGATTTTCACATTATATTCATAAATGCCAATCAAAAGATATGGATAAGTTAGTGCAATGAATAAGAACAATGGAGTTTTGAAGGACATGCTACCCTCTGTACATAAATTACTTCGTCTTATGTATACAATTCCGATAACCTCTGCCACCTCTGAACGAACATTTTCAACTATGAAGAGAATAAATACTTACTTACGTTCAAGTATGACAGAAAAACGTTTAAATAACTGTTTACTTTTAAATGCTCACAAAGAGCTTACAGAAAACTTGGATTTAATTTTGATAGCTGAAGAATTTGTTGAAAATTTTTAATTTTTGTTTAACTTACTACAATAGTGAAATAATTGTGCATTACATTAACTTTAATGTAGTGATTGCTTTGGCGCGATATCAGCCCCCCCACTTTAGGTGAGCTAGCTAAGCCTCTGAAGTAGGTACTTGTAACTTACCAATGACTTGAGGAGAGAGTCTGAGCAAGACAATGCAAGCACTTCATTCATGCAAATACCCAATACAATGCTGTCAGTGTTGTCCTTCCCATGAGTGACAAGACAATGTGACAGATGGGGGATGATATCTCTCAGAGATGCCTGGCTCAGTATCACAGGATAGTTCAAGTCACAATAACTCACACAATACCTGAACATTATCCTCCAATGGCCTCCAGCACAATAAGTGGTCGGCTTCCCTAAATATGCTGGCACATTCGGGTCATAGTTTGACAGAAGATTATTAATATTGTGTACAGAGACATAGGTGTAGCTAGGCATTATCACAAACCATGGGTAATCTCCTGAACTAGTTCTGTATATGGCATTTAGGAGACACAATATGTTACTATGGGAAGATCTTTCATCCATAGAGACAAGGCTGCACTCTGCAGCCACTATCACATGCTCAAGATTTCCATAGTCCTGTTCGAGCCAGCTCAGATCCAGTCTGTCTATGTCTCCCATGGCAACTAACCAGTCTGGACAACTTTCTCCCCATGTGCTATTCACGGCTTTAAAAGTACCAGTGGAATCATTTCTAGAGGCTAAGACGATTGGTAAGAAATTCTGGCTGCCTCTACGCTTCGAATCATTGCGATCGCGAGATTCCTGCAGTAGTAAGTGCGTACGCTGCAGTGTCTGCCAAGGAGAATGCTCGCGTGAACTCCGGATAGATAGCCCTCGAAAGTTATCGGAGAAAAGCAACATTAAAGTAAGAATAGTGCCTGTAATAAGGCCTCCAAAAAATTGGTAAGCCTTCTTCGACTTCATAACCAGAATTTCCTGCAAAATCACGAACACTTTTGCATTTTCTTCACACTTTGAAAGGCAACTTTTTATCATGCAGTCTACAACTATTGTAACTCCTAAACTTGTTCATCTGAGCGATTTGTTTTCATTCTTACCATTGCTGGATAATAACTATCGTCTCGCGTAGCAAGACCCTTTACCTACCGTTGCGTAGCGTTAGGTAAAGAGTCCGAACCCCATGAACTGGCTGGTTTCTATGTATTACCAAAATTTACACATAAAATGAAATTTTATTGTGCTTCAAGGGCACTGCTACATGTTATACTTGTGTGAACTTCAAAATCTGTTGAATATTTTATTCCATAAGTTATCATAGCAGCAAGCATTTATAGAAATTGTGTTCAGAGGTCAGTGAGATTAGGGCCTAAGATGGTAATATTATGCTTACAGTAGTAGGATACAGCTGTAATTTACTCCCGCCACTACCCCCTACATGCAATTGTCGTAGTTTTATATAAAAATGTATCATAAAATAGTACTTTTCATTTCTTTCAATTCTCCCAGATAGTCAGCTTTTTCTGACTGCTCGAAGAGTCCTGCTCTCTTCAAACTTAGACAGGCCTTCATTTTATCTGGTTTCAAACTCCTACATCTTTTAGTTGTCCATATCCTGAACAGTCCAGGCTCTGGTGCTTGCATAATGTCCAGGTGACTCCTAGAAATGGCCTTGAACAAGTGGAGAGAATGCTCTCTGTTCTTGTAGCCCCCGACAACCTCAAAGTCCATCTTGTAAATACAGAGATGACTGAAGTACTGATGATCCCACATTCCTACTTCAGCAGAGACAGGAGGAATGGACCCGTCTGCATACATATTGAAGTTGATGTCGTAAAGTTTAAAAGCAACAGGATAATAAACTCTCTTCCCTAATTCTGAGTTGAGTCGGCACCTCCTGAAAAAACCAGGACCAAATCTCAGATTCACATCAGCAATGAAGACTAGACTGTCTTTGCTGTGGAGGGAGAGAATTCCTTCGTGAATTCCTCTGATATAGCTGTATGAACCCTCCACAGTTACCACACCAACTGAAGCTGGGTGGTTAGAAGATGTGAATTTCCTAAGATAACTTTTCACTTTCCCTGCCAAGGTTTCTGAAAATACTACGACCACAAGATGGAGTTTGTTCTTGTCGTACTGAAGTCCAATGTGACTATAGGTTAGTAGAAACTCATTAAAACTCACTCCAATGTTTACCAGAGGTAAGATGACGTTGACGGTAGTACTGGACGACACTATCGGTTCATTTGCCACTGACAGTACTGGACTCAGCTCTCGGACCAAATGATATTTTTGATACTCTGACTTTGAAGGCTCTGCCTGCAGCTCAAGTTTCAGAGTTACTACATACTCCCTGCCGTAGTGTGGATTGTATCGCATGTAGCCGTCCATTACCTGATCAATGGACACTGTCTTGGGCGCATACTCAGACTGAATATAAGTTTTGAGTTTTCTAAAGATTGGAACCAATTCGGATTTTATGGTTACTGACGGGCTTCGTTCAGGAGCGATGCCGTGCACTTCCTGTAGGGCAGAGTTATTGAACCTCAGCCATGGGTGGATGTCAAACTTGTCCCGTGGTCTCAAGAAGAAGGGAATAGAATGCTTAGGAGTCAGAAGTGTTCCATGAAATACAGAGGACAGAGTAGCAGAGGAATTAATGTGAGGGTGGAACTTCAGATTACACCCAGCACTGACAGACAAAGGAGGCGTGGCATAGGGTGGTAGCGAATGACACAACTTGTTCAAGTGTTCTATCTTCCTGTGGACGTTCTCGTAACTTCTCTGGAGCTGGAGGACTTCGTAGAAGTAGTGCATTGCTTGCATGTGGTTGGGGTCCTTGACAGGATGGAGGGAGATGAGACTCTGGAAACTGGGCGTGGTCCACAGGGTCACAGGGTTTAAAGAACGTCCTTCATAGTCAGTGTAGAAGTATGTCCGAGACTGGAAATGAAACCAAATCAATTAATAGTAAAATATTGTGACTAATATTACAAACAAACAAAAAACCAGATCACGTGAATAAGAGGTCATTGTGTCATAGTCTGAATGTAAGAGGATAACAACAGGATAAACTAGGTAGCTATGGTGACAGCAGAAATAGTATAATCTTGGTGAGTATTTCATTTTATAAAAAGATAGCTTTGTGAAAAAAACAAAACAACAGCAATTAAAGAAGAAAAAAAAACTAGTAGAAAGAAGTTACAATGATGAACGTTCTGATTCACAAATTATTTTCCACAATTTTCAGTTTACGAAGTTAAATTAATTGGACATTCCAAGCTACTTCTGTTTAGTGGCTATTGGTAATGAGGTGCATTGATGTGGTACAGCAGTCATTTATTGGGTGGAATACCAAGCATGTGTAGTTCAATCCACACACACACACAATGGCTCATGCAAACATTCACCAAGTTATACATAGTTCTACAGAACTACAAGGTGTAGTGACCAGCACCATTTGGTGGTGCATTGTATCCATTGTGTATTGTAGGCAATGCATGAATGGATCTTACAGCTATTTATACAACATCTTATGTCTGGCATGTCCTCTTACTCACTTCATTCATTGCCTCACAATATAACAACAACACAACCCACCAACCAACGTGTGAATGCTCACACGATCAAGTATCATGGACAATGATTGAGTGGCACCTATACCAATAGCTTTACAAACTGTTTCACTAACCACACACACACACACACACACACACACACACACACACATACACACACACATACACACACACATGGCACAGACTTTGTTTATGTAGAAATAAATATACAATGCTTTTTTTCTTGAATGGGAAATGACAACTTGTATTGTAAAGAGAGAGATCTTGCCTTGTGTTTGAGGGTGTAGCTATCTCACCTGTGCTGATGATGAGCACTGGATGTTGATCTTGCGACTGATACATCTCCCTAACTCCACATCATCATCGTTATAGTTAGACTTGCTGTGATGCATCACTGAAAGAGAAGAGTGGATACAATACTCACATGTTAGACATTATGTATAAGTAAATTTGACACGACTCACATACATTTCAACTTTCATTTTACAACATTGTGCTGGATGAGGTGAAAAAAATTAACTCAAATCACGGTATCATGGCCATATTACAATATTATTCATGGGGGTGGGGCTATTAAAGTTGATTAAAGTGATAATAAGCTAGTGGTGCTGGTACCATATCTGGGCAAAGTAGAGAGAAGTTTGTATAATTAATATAATGAGAAAGAAATCAGGGTTTTCCCTACAAGTTAAAACTTAAATCAATAATCTTACGTCATGCTATCTCACCTGCCTCTAAGCAATTGGTAAGGTGTGGCCCCACATCTCCCATAGTAGTAGTACTCATGATAATGCCGGGTCCTCCCATGCAATAGCGCTCGTGTGGAAGCAAATACAGTCTTCCCAAGTCGTCCTTGCGCCCTGTACCAGCTCTGCCCATGTATACTCGCTCATACGGGTGGACCTGTGCGAGAAGGTACTTCAACTTGTCTACCCTCAAGTACATGTCATCATCCGCTCGCATAAACCAGTTAAACTGGTTTGTGTAGTACTTATACAGGTATTGCATTACTGCAAATGTTTTCGTTAGAGGAGGATATACCTGGTCTGGTATACCTTCTAATTTGACTATTGGAAGATATGATAAATCTGCTGAAATGTTGCAATCCTCTCCGACAAAAAATACCAGTTTATCTGCTCTCTTTCCCCATGTGTCGTAGAGCGCTTTAGCACGAGTACGCAGATACGCTTGCTGAGTCAGCACGGCAACAAACAGCTGCTTCTTGAAGATATACTCCTCACTCAGTGTCTTGGGCTGGTATTTGTGCAGGATCCTGGTAGCCTGACTGTAATCAAGGACTGGGCTCTTGCTTGCTGGGTACAGGAAGTTTTTCATCTGCTGAGCATCTTCAGGGTTGGCTGTGGGGACTTGCCTACTGCCACAATCATCACTTGCAGTCATGTTCAGTGACCCCACGTACAGCGCTAGCTTGGCCAGTCTCTTCAACCTGTCCGCCGTGTCTCCGCAGACGCAGCTGTTGGTCGATGGAATATCGCGCTCTTCTTGGCTGCGTCGACCGAGGGAGTACTCGCGGTCTCTCGACAGGAAATCTTCGTCCTCTCGCAAGTTTTCCAGAAACAAGCAAGTACTAGCGATTCCAAGCAGTAAGCCTGTACTAAAGAAGAGGAGATGCTTCACCCAGGCACTGCAATGGCGCATTTTTATTCAACTAAAACGGCTCCTGAGGGAATAGAAGCATCGGTACCCTCAACGAGCCCGGCCCATATTAACAGTAGTGTATAATACGCAGCGTACCAAGCGCGCAAACCACGTAAATGTATTTAAATAGGCATAAAAACGAACAAACAATAATTTTAAATACTTATTATCTTTAAGAAGAATATTAAAACCATGTATTCTGGAAATAAAAACTCCATAGAAACAAGTTGTGTGGATAGCTAGGTATGAAGTGTTAGTGAGACATCATGCCAACTTGAAATATCTGGTGCTAACCCTCCTCTGCCCTACAGCTCATCTCTCTCTGCCTCCTTAGCTGCTTTCCTCTTCTTCAACTCCTCCTCTCTAGCCTTCTTGCGTTTTTTCTGCTCCTTCTCCTTCCTCTCGGCTCTGCGCTGAAGCTCTCTGTCAGAGACCGTGGGGCGAATGCTGCTGCGATATTTCAGGAAAAATATGATGTCATTTTCGTCGGTGGGTTGGGGGGATACTTGTGTGATCTCCTTGGTGCCTTTAGCGCTGAATAAATAGATAGGTAGCTCACCGTCGAGCTTTGTTCCAACAGGAAGATCATTATACGCCGTATTGATCTCGCCGAATACGACCTCTTCTGACCCTTCATAGCGAATCACTACCTCGTGGAAATGTTTCTTGGCATCGTCACACTTGGGGGCATCTTCCATGCACAGCTTGATGAGGGATGCACGAGAGGGGTTCTGCATGAACTTGCTGAATGTCGATCCAACCACTCTCTGAATCAACTCTGCTTTCTTAGACTTGCGAGGAGTAGGCTCGGAACGAAGATACGGTTTGAGATCGTTATCAAAGTATTTGTCCACAAACTCGCGAAGGGAGTCCGGGTAGAGCTCCTCCCACATGGCATAGCGGACGTTGTTAGGAGCAAATATGCCGACTGAAACATCTTCGCCCCAGTCTTCAAGTCCCATCATCTTGATGTCCGTGGGGAAATCCTCCTCATTAGAGAGGGCAAAAGTGAGACCTCTTTTCATGTAATCCTTGGCAATGGAAGCCACCAGATTGTGCCAGTAAATAGTCGCTATAGCAACAAAATGTGACAGATGATGTAATGATTAGTACTTACAATTATAAGATATTAACATGTGAGGTAAATTAACTGATGATCTACTTTCAGAATGAAGCACCAAAGGTGTGAACCCTCAGCGTTACTGTACACTTAGCTATTACAAAGACCCCAGAAATTATTTATTAGTAGTAGAATCAATATGAATATGCCAATGCAAGACAAACTGAGCACTGCAACCCTCTCCCGTATGCAAGCTGAGGGTTAATTAGGTCATGATAGATAACACATCCCTTCCCTAGCAACCAGAGGCTGCACTTAACAAGTTTTTTTTTTTTGTATGGAGCACAAGATTGTACGAGCACAAGTATGTGACCACACTGTACCTTTCTTGAGTTCTCTCTCCCAGCTGACGTCCAAGAAGACCACCAGCAATGGCCGATTTGAAAACAGTACCAAGTCATTCTCTTTGGTCCGCTCACCCACCAAGGGGAGGGCGTTATTTAGGAGCAAAGTAGACATTTCCTCCGCATCGTCAGAAAGAGTAGATAAAACCACTTTCCCATCCTCGTACTTGGAGACCATGTTCCTACAAACAAACAAACAAATTGATCAATAAGCCCCACCTCCTGCCGCTGAAAGAGTTCACAGTACAACTATGTGTCAGTCCAAATTGCCAGATTATAAAATATGGCAGAATAATAACGAGCATTGCGCACTGTGAATAGTATGTAATAGAAGTAGTAGTAGTAGTAGTAGTAGTAATAGTAGTAACAATACATTACTTGCATCACACAGTACACACACAGTACACACACAGTACACACACAGTACATAGATGTGGCAATATCTCTCAAACTGTTCAGTCATTTGTGCCAGTATCAAGAAGTGCATGCATGTACATCAGTTACTAGCAATACCGATAGATAAATGTTGGGGGAACAAGACCACCCGAGCAACACTAGTCATTCTGTAGCAGTGGACACACATTCTGTTCTCTGTGATCGTGGAGAGATCAGAGTTTTCAAACACATGTACTAGTCACAAGAATGGAACACAGACTAACAATGACCACTCAGCATAGAATGGAACACAGACTAACATAGACCACTCAGCATGGAATGGAACACAGACCACTCAGCATGGAATGGAACACAGATTAACACAGACCACTCAGCATGGAATGGAACACAGACTAACACTGAAGACTACTTGCAACACAGACAATAATCTTGTGGAACATAAAACTAATTGCTTGGAATGGAACACAAACGAATTATGTGGAATCCAATACTAATTGCTTGGAATTGAATACCAACTAATTGTGTGGAATAGAAACCAGAACTTGCCTGGGATGGAACACAGCCACAGTTCCCATTTTGAATCCCATACTGCTTGCCACTTCCTCGCTGCTGCAGTGTCCAAGACTCATAAACACTCTCAATTTATTGCCCGCCTGTTTGTACGCTTCGAGGGTTTTCCCCTCCGGGAGAAACGCAATAGCACGTGTCTCCTCGTCATCAGAGGCAAACTCTGTCGCATTGGCGAGCATTTCCAGGTGGGTGGAGCTTGGTCCTGCCTGTCTCTGCATGTACTTCACAATGCCTAATCACAGACACACACACACACACAGGATAAGTGGAGAATAGAGGATTTCAATCACCAATTATAATTATTATTATGTGTACTATTTTTTTAGTTGTTATTGTTATTATTAATATAATGTGTGATGACCCTTACCAGTTTCTGTTTTTACTAGTGCATTCTCTTAGTACCTGGTGCAAATGACCATTCATGTTTTGTTGTAGTAGTCATTTTGACAAGATAACCTCCATTTATTGGCAAGCGAGCGAGACACTCTCAGGGGTAACGCAATCGAGATTTCGCTATATTTATTTATTTATTTATTTATCTGTTTATGGGGTACGTGAGACTTCTGTTTTCGCCTGCGCCTCTAATTACGTAAGTTAGGTAAAGCGTTCACAGTTCCAGTATTTTCAATTAACGAGCGCGGAGAATCATCCTGCTGCTCTGCCTTACGCAACTTTGTTTCAACCAAAAAGTTTACAGCTACTCTCTTCTTGAAACAATTGTGAAGTCTTTGTCAAGCTGTGCTTCTTTGCCACTGCTTTCGAAGTTTATTCAGGTAATTCTGTTAGTTTAGTCTGGGATAAGAGACTTTAGATTCTCTGATGCTAACTGAGAATGGAAAGGGTTACACTGTGCACTACAGTTAGATGTTGTTTTTTCCCTTCCAAGCAGTTGCAGAGAGTTGTTACTATGGCACTGAAATCCCTTTACCCTGTATGCTAAATTTAAAAACTGGACCTTATTTTCAGTAGCTTCAGTGTTAGAAGTCAAATATAAAAATAGTATAGTCTTTAGGCTCGCTCGCCATTTGTGCTCAAGCACATCACTAGTATATATATATATATGTTTGGATGTACGCAAGTAATTTTTGTACTCTGACCCTTGCATTTTTGTGTTAGTTTTGGTCGACCCTGTCCCAAACTTCACGAATCCTCTGGTTTATCGATCATTGCCCGTATCATCCTAGAAATTGAATTGTTTATCATTTTGAATTATTTTGCGGGTGCAGTTAAAACTTGAAAACCTACTGGAGTTCCATTTCTATTCAAGTTAGTGGCAGTGGTAAGTCAATTTGATCTTTGTCAAGGTTATAAGCCGTACGCAACAGTATTTACTTGAAAATGTATTGTCCACTAGACTAACTACGTAGGTAAGTCTAATGTAGGTATGTGCTGTTACAGCTTCTACTTAGCTAATGAATATCATGAAGGAAACGTCTAAATAATGTGTATTGTTTTGTTGCTGTTTTTTTTCCCTTCCCAATTCAAACAGTAGCCGCAAGTGGTTACTGTAATCCGTTTACCATATAAACGTAATTTAAAAAATCAACATTATTTTTAGTAGTTTTGAGTGTTAGAAGTTAAAATCAATCATTTAACAATAGTGTAGTTTTAGGCTCGCTCGCCATTTGTGCTCAAGCACATCACTAGTTACTACTACTGGTGTAGCTAGTTACATTCTTAGACTGCCTAAACACACACACACACACACACACACACACACTCACCATCTTCGCTGTCTCTGGGTCCATCGTAGTCGTATTTTTGTCCGTACCTGAAGATGAGTAGTTGTGGGTAGTTACTGAGAGTGTATTTCTTGGCCAGCTCCAGTTGGTCTGGCACTCGAACTTGACCCAGAACTATAGGAGGTCTGTTCTTCAGCAACCTGGTAAACACAAACAAACAAATTAGTAACAACTAGTGGCGTGTGATTCAGCACTCGATTGCGAGCAAATTCTGCCACTATAGCTATTAGGCTCCTGAAGATAGGGCAGAAAATAACGATTATTACTGAATACCTGATCTGTTAAATATTAGCTTCTAGTAATAAAGATTAACCTGTACCCAGAGGTCAATTACTTCTGTAATAAATGTTGAACCTTTACTCAATTTCAGTTGATACTAAAAATGAAAGTCTGGGTGGAGATGTGGGTGCAGCTAAGTCTGGGTGCAGATATGGGCGGGGTTAAGTCTGGGTGGAGATATGGGCGGAATAGTCTGGGTGGTGATATGGGTGGGGTTAAGTCTGGGTGGAGAAATGGGTGGGGTTAAGTCCGGGTGGAGATGTGGGCGGGGTTAAGTCTGGTATTTTGGAGCAGTTTGCCTGGTAGCAGTGCTCAATCCAGTTTTGCAGAGCTACAGGGTCAGCTCCACCCACTCAGCTCTCTAAATTAAGGAATTTAAGTAATAACATAAATGAGCCCTAATTTGTCGTACCCTGACTGAAATTTAACTTCACGCTGGAGTTACAATATCCCTACCTCTTGGCTGCCCCATAGAAGAGAGGCTCCAGAGCTTGGCAAGGAGGACACCAATCCGCAAAGAACTCCACCAGCACCAGAGGAGTCACTCTAAGGATGTTGTCAAAGTTATCTTCAGTGAAGTGCAGAACAGCGCCATCTTCATCCTTCATGCGCTCCTTGACCAGGAAGTCCTTGATGGCTGCAAGGGTTCAAGGGTAGAGCAAATGATAATAGAGGGATCGATCTGTAAGTGTGATGATACCTTACCTTTTACTCCTTCTAAGTCTCCTGGTCCTTCGTAGGGATACATCACACCTTTCTTGAAGATCCTGGCCTCAGGTACCTGCTTTATTTGATACCTGAAACAACAAAAAAAAACTTCTGAAATAAAAAGATAATTAACAAAAATGAAGGCCACATTAAAAGAAGGGAATCCCCCCACCCACTCGTGGACTATACTGTACCTTGATTTCACATCCTTATTTGCTTCTATGTCCAACTTGCCCATCAAGATCCCATTGGGTGCCACGGCAACAGCCACTTCTTGGAACACTTCTATCGCATTGTGACAATGATGACACCTGCAGGGAAGTGGGTGTGGTCATTAAATCATGCGAGAGAAAAATTTGTTTTGAGAGACTAATTAGCATATTTGCACCTAAATGAGGGACAGAAAGGTGTGTATTATTTGTAAAGTGCTAACTTGGATTTAACACTATCCTCACAACCCAGAATGAAGTTATGCTATAATTTCATTTGCAAAGTCCACTTACCATGGAGCATAAAATGTCACTAGAATCATGTCCGATTCTTGGACGATCTCTCCGAAATTGTCATCATTCAATACTAATATGTTGTTTTGTACCTCCGCCTCTTTCAGTTTAGACGATTTTCCATCCGCATGCGCACTAGAACAACCTTCCTCACCCTCTACACAATCCTCGTCAGCAAGGATTGGATTCAGCCAAAGGCAGTTTAACAGTAGCAGCAGAAAGATAGCGGCCCTCATACTTAGTTCGACGGAGTTCTGGACAGTCTTCGCGTGAAGTTTCCACCCACTTAAGTACTCCCCCTTTAGCTGTAGATTGATGAACTGATTAGAACCTATCCTCTTCCTACACGTAGGTTAACCACACCTCCTACAATGTGACGTCACGTACCAAGAGTGGATACACAATGACGTCGCTGTGGGGCGTACCGAAGGTCAAATACACCAAACTGGACGGAATCCAGCTGCTGGAAATGGCTGAGGGTGAAGGCGGCGTTGAGGTGGATTTCTCGTCCACCTCGGTTAGGTCCACTACTGGGTTCGTGTCCCTTGACGGGGATGGAGGAGGTTTCGATGACCTTGGCGGGAAAGACGCTGTGGACGGTTTCGGAGACTTTGAACCAGTTGGAGTAAGAAAGGACTTTCCTCTATCTTCTGGCACTGGGTTTACTCGTATCTGTGTTTGATTGCAGGTAGATAACACTGCTCTAGCTTTAGCCAAGTGCGAGAAGTACGTTTTGAAGCCTTACAAGGGTATCCTGAAGACAGTAAGTGAATTTTTATGCTATGAATTTGTAGTGAGTAATAAGGAAATAGCTGGCAGGCTTGTGTACATTTTTTAGATGTTTGGTTTTGAATACAATGCACATCTAAGAGAAAGTTCAGATAGTCATAGTAAGTTGCCTGTCTAGTCTAGTGGAGTTGCTGGATGGTGTAGGCTTGTCATTGACACATTCACAAGTGGTAATAACTAATACAAATTTCTGGAATTTGTTCCTGCGTATGCTGTTAATTAACGTATGTACGACTGCACAAACATTTCCAAAAGGTAATTTGTTTATCTATTTGGACTGTATCTAGTTTCTTTTAAGAATATATCCTAAGGTCAGAATGGGAGGACTGGGAATACCAACACTGGAGCTGTTTGCTGCATGCGGCTGGTGTCGTGGTGCTAGAGGGAGGAATAAGGTGTTAGTGTATGGTGGGTTGTAATGCTCAGGAATGGTGCCTAGCACAGGTCTGCTGGGTAGGTATACTCTACTGTAATGTATAGAGGAACAGTGCATAATGATTTAACATGGCAGACAGCTCCCTGTGGGCACAGAGTATCCTAGCTTGCAGTACAACCAGTTGTCACTGTATCTCTATATTGAAGTCAAATGACCTCTCATGAGTGTTCTGTGCTGTATTGAAGTGATTTGACGAAGGAAAAAGCAGCGAAGAGGGAATAATTTTCAAATGCTGTGTTAAGAGAAATTTCAGTGAAATCAAAAGGAATGCAATAAGCGTTATCTCATTGCTACCTGTACTGTAGCTCTGTGTGCATGTGAGCCAGTGAGGCTTTGTTCAGGAAGCTGGTAGTGTGGTAACACCATGTCGAGGATTAAAATAGAGCTACATTAAATTCCTTGTGTTTCCTATGACTTGAATTAGTTATTAAGTTGCTTATGCATGTTGTAGTTTCTGTCTAAATCTTTCTTCCACTTGTTGAAAGTAAGTAGCTCTGAATTCTCCTCTCCGATGAACCCAGTCTACAGGGGAGGGTTGTATAGGATGTGTGGGTGTTAGGGATGAGGAAATTATGTGGCATATTCTTGAGCATAATAGGCTACTTTTCCAGGCTATGTTAATAGGTTACCAGCTCTTGCAATTGGAATGGCCTACACTAGCACAGTGGATTACAGAAGTCCTGAAATGCACAGGGATAAGCTCAACTCCAAAGCCACAGTTAATACAAGCATAGAAGCTGAATAGAGCTTTGGTTTGAAGTCTGAAGTGCTTACTGCAAGACTTCTGCAGTCCACAATAACTTCATGAAACCACACTAAGAAGAATGCTATCCAGTGAACCATGCATATCAGACTACAGAGTCTAGACTGCCAAACAATGACAGACATGACTCATACACATGCACAGGACTTGAGCTTGCAACAACCTCTGAGGAGAGGAAGATTCTATCTTTCATGGCAAATTTGGGAAATGCCTTCGCCTGCATTCAATGCTGCAAAGTTGTTTTCACCATCTGAATTCATGAAAACATCAACTGCTGCAGATTTAGATCAGCTAAAAGCATTTCCATTCTTAGATGCTACTACCCTACCCTGTCTCAAGCTGGAACCACCAAGTTACTTAGCAAAGGCCTCTCAAGTCAACTCTGCAGCAGATTTTAAGATTTAGGAGTGGAGGAATATCCACCAGGAAGAATTGCCATATTGGTCTTCTCTAGGGAGTTCTGTTGGTCCAGCCTTCATCAGCAGCTTCTGAAAGGGTGTCTTCCCTTCTGAACAATCCATTCAATGACAAAGACAAAACTATTTAGAGGACTGTGTTGAAGCCTCCATTATATGCAGTCTAACTCTCCCTGAGTGTCATGTCAAGCACAATAAAGAATAACAAGCACATTTTATAAGCATAATAGGTAAAAACTCAGGAATCAGAGCATAGCAAGTAGGTAAAGTAAATAGTGCACAAGTTGCTCATTCCTAGTGGGTGTAGGATAACACAATAGAAGACCACTTGTGGCTACACCTGCACTGGGTGAGGATTTCTATTTATGGCACACTTGAGCACAGTTACATTCATAGGCACTGTACTACACTGCTGTTGCAGGAGCTGGTTATCGAGACTGCCCTGTGATGTGAGACATTTGTACCTTCAAATTCTATCAATGTTGAAGTCCTATGACATGTGATTAGTACCTGTTAGCAACTCGTTGGTTACCGGGCAGTCAGTTTGGAATCTCACGCTTAATTCATTTGAGAGGGAGTTGTAGATAGTGTGTTCTCAAGAATCAGTACGAGTGAACTATGACTCTGTCACATGACCGAGAGCTTCTGTCACATGACTTTCATGTTGATGTGTTCAGGTTTTAATATTTCATGTCAGTCTGTAGCAGTAGAGGATTGTTCCCCTGGTTTATGTTCCTTATCTCCACAGAGGAATTGAGAGTATTCCATAAGACTGTATACTCTCACTTTACAGTCTCATTGACATTTATACTCCATTGTATGCATGCTTGCTAATACTTGATTACCTGAATTGCTGCAGATAGCTGGTGGAGACATTGAGATAGAATTACAACTGCTATGTTATCAGCTCATACCAATTAAATGTGTAGTTGAATTCCATTTGTACGACTAGTATACCTGCCATCACACTTCCTCTCTCTCTCTGTGTGTGTGTAGCTGGGATGGATGCCGGTGGTGGATCCCCCCAATCGCATGCAGCGCCTCCTGCAGGTAGGCTTCATCATTGTGTGGACGGTCATTCTCGTCACAGCAATGATAACTCAGATACTCTCCTGCTTCAGGAGAGACAGCGTGAGTTGGGGGTGGGGATGGCGAGATAATTGTGCTTGGGTGTGAACGAGTTGTCAGTGAGTTGTATTTATTTTAGTGAGGTGAACACTATCATGTTTATAGCTAGCTTTTGTGGACTAGTCTAACTTGCAATATAACACATGGTGTGAAGTTTGCAATGGTGGTAAGGAAATAGCAATTCCTAGTTATAAAGTATAGACTTCACATGAGATAGGATCCAACTGTATCTAAGCTGTGTGGGACAGGGATGCATCTGTGGCTAAACCTTATCTTTAATATATCTTATAAAATAAACTAGCCATAAAAACAATGAATTTTATGCCAACTTTACTTCCACCCTCTCAGTGCTCTCAGTGCTTGCAGAGGATCCTTTCTCGTTATTAGAGTTGAAGTTATTTATTGCGTACTTCATTTGGTATAACTGATCCTACTAGTAGCAGCGATAGTGAATGTATTTCCGTATATTTGGTGTGCATTTAATAAACTGGAGATGGGTCAGTTGTCACCTGTTTGTGTTTGTGTTTCATTAATTTATTTCACATTTAAACAAATCCTTCCTTGGGACTAGCTTCTGTCTTTCTTCCTTTGGGAGTAACTCTGTTACTTATGTATACATGCATTGATGCACAGCACATGCGTAAATATGCACACACATACATACTTATTTGCTGCTACTGCTTTGGCTGGTCTGAGCAGCAACTCTGTGGTAGATAGTAATGTCTGTTGATTGGACTAGGGACTCCACACCACACCTATATACAACTTACAGCTGACTGGCAGTGTACCAGTGACTATTAAAAAAACAAAAGAAATATAGAAGGGTCAAGTTTAATTAATTGTGGCGTTATTAAACTGGTGGCACAGTCTCACTAATGAAGTGTATTTTTATTCAGGAGAACAGCTGGTCAGGTTAAACTGCCAGCTCTGTCAAAACTAGTTCATAATTCATGCTATCATCATCACTGGTGTACAAATACTCATTATGTCATTCTACAGCTATAGCAATAATCCTACATGTACATGATATTGCCAGCTACCAGTGGAGGTGGTGTAATGTAGTGGTTGCAGTGGATGTTGGGACCATCAGATTAATAGCCTGGTAGGAGGAGGTTGAAGTTGAAAGCCTTAGGGACAGTAAAGCTGAAGAGTAGTAATATGTTGTATGAACAGATAGCAGTGAAGCTCTATTGTTTACCAAAAAACTACAAACTAAACTAAACTCTACAACTGAAGATATTTCAGTTACTGTCAGACACAGTCATTTAGTCCAGTTGAGTGTGCACTAATTGTAGCACTACTGGTGGGTGTAGCATTAGCACTACTGGTGGGTGTAGCACTACATGTAGCACTACTGGTGGGTGTAGCACTACTGGTGGGTGTAGCACTACTGGTGGGTGTAGCACTACTGGTGGGTGTAGCACTACTGGTGGGTGTAGCACTACTGGTGGGTGTAGCACTACTGGTGGGTGTAGCATACTGTGGGTGTAGCACTACTGGTGGGTGTAGCACTACTGGTGGGTGTAGCACTACTGGTGGGTGTAGCACTACTGGTGGGTGTAGCACTACTGGTGGGTGTAGCACTACTGGTGGGTGTAGCACTACTGGTGGGTGTAGCACTACTGGTGGGTGTAGCACTACTGGTGGGTGTAGCACTACTGGTGGGTGTAGCACTACTGGTGGGTGTAGCACTACTGGTGGGTGTAGCATTACTGGTGGGTGTAGCACTACTGGGGGGTGTAGCACTACTGGTGGGTGTAGCATTACTGGTAGGTGTAGCACTACTGGTGGGTGTAGCATTACTGGTAGGTGTAGCACTACTGGTGGGTGTAGCACACTGGTGGGTGTGCACTACTGGTGGGTTGGTAGCACTACTGTTGGTGTAGCACTACTGGTTGGGTGTAAACACTACTGGTGGGTGACAGACTGTTGGGTGTCTCACTAACTGGGGGTGTATCCACTGGTGGGTGTAAAGCACTAACTGGTGGGTGTAGACTACTGTGGGTGTAGCATACTGGTGGGTGTAGCACTACTGTGGGTTCACTACTGTGGGTGTAGCACTACGGTGGGGTATCACTACTGGTGGGTGTAGTCACTAACTGGTCGTGTGCACTACTGGTGGTTGTAGCACTACTGTTGGTGTAAGCACTACTTGTGGTGTAGCACTACGTGGTTGTAGCACTACTGTGGGGGAGCACTACTGGTGTGTAAGCACAACTGGTGGTGTAGCACTACTGGTGGGTGTAGCACTACTGGTGGGTGTAGCACTACTGGTGGGTGTAGCACTACTGGTGGGTGTAGCACTACTGGTGGGTGTAGCATTACTGGTGGGTGTAGCACTACTGGGGGGTGTAGCACTACTGGTGGGTGTAGCATTACTGGTAGGTGTAGCACTACTGGTGGGTGTAGCATTACTGGTAGGTGTAGCACTACTGGTGGGTGTAGCACTACTGGTGGGTGTAGCACTACTGGTGGGTGTAGCACTACATGTGGGTGTAGCACTACTGTGGGTGTAGCACTACTGTGGGTGTAGCATTACTGGTGGGTGTAGCACTACTGGTGGGTGTAGCACTACTGGTGGGTGTAGCACTACTGGTGGGTGTAGCATTACTGGTGGGTGTAGCACTACTGGTGGGTGTAGCACTACTGGTGGGTGTAGCACTACTGGTGGGTGTAGCATTACTGGTGGGTGTAGCACTACTGGTGGGTGTAGCACTACTGGTGGGTGTAGCACTACTGGTGGGTGTAGCACTGCTGGTGGGTGTAGGTGGGTGTAGCACTACTGGTGGGTGTAGCACTACTGGTGGGTGTAGCACTACTGGTGGGTGTAGCACTACTGGTGGGTGTAGCACTACTGGTGGGTGTAGCACTACTGGTGGGTGTAGCACTGCTGGTGGGTGTAGCACTGCTGGTGGGTGTAGCACTACTGGTGGGTGTAGCATACTGGTGGGTGTAGCACTACTGGTGGGTGTAGCACTACTGGTGGGTGTAGCACTACTGGTGGGTGTAGCACTACTGGTGGGTGTAGCACTACTGGTGGGTGTAGCATACTGGTGGGTGTACTACTGGTGGGTGTAGCACTACTGGTGGGTGTAGCATTACTGGTGGGTGTTTGATGCAGTTCCTGCCGGGAGTCATGAACAAGACGGACAACTCCAGTCAGCGCATCATCCAGTGTGAGGAGCATGTCATCAGTGCCTTCATCCTCACAGACATCCTCCTCATCGCCTCCTACTTCTTTGGCATCTACTTGTTCTCCAGAGAAGAGGCTGAGTACCTGTCCAAACTGGCAGACCAGGTACTTACCCCCGCCACACCCTGTCACGCCCCCTCATGTATTGGGATGTGTATTGTAGTTGAGGGCATTGTACAATGCATCTATGTCCATTCATCCATTCATTCATTCATTCATGTGTGTTATGCAGGTGTTCATTAAGAGTAACAGGGCGGGGCAATACTCTGCTGGTAACTGGCTGTTTGGAGCTATCCTGTGAGTACTTATTTCAATTAGCATAATTATTGCTGTGGGTAGTATGTGCTTTACTGCATGAACTTGAATCAACTGCCATTGATGCTTAGTTTACTGTGTACATAGCTGGTAAAGGGTTTAATATGGTCAGATCTGATAGAAGTAGTCATGGCTAGATTTAGTAAAGGGTGGATGTGATTATAAGGGAAGTCAGATCTAGAGAAAGGTAAAGGGTAGTCAGATCTGATGAAGGGTAGTCAGATCAGGTAATGGATAGCCAGATATGGTAAAGGGTAGCCAGATATGGTAAAGGGTAGTCAGATCTGGTAAAGGATAGTCAGATCTGGTAAAGGGTAGTCAGATCTGGTACTGGTCTGGTATAGCAGGTAGGATAGTTAGATCTAATGGTTGTCAGATCTGGTAAAGGGTAGTCAGATCTGGAGATCTGGTATAGCAGGTAGGATAGTTAGATCTAATGGATTAGGGTTGTCAGGTCTGGTAAAGGGTAAGGAAGTCTTATTGGTAGTGGTTGGGCAGTCAGGTCTAGTACAGGGACAACAGTAGTTAGATCTGGTAAAGGTGTATGGCGGGTAAACACATGTCTGGATGTAATAATTGGATGAAAGTTCCAGGATGATGTATAACTTTGTGTGATTGTAGGAGTTATTTCTTCTGTGGTATTGTGTGGGTGTTGCTGTCATTTGTCGTTCGTCTGATGACATCATTTTCTCAGGAACTTTGGGCTGATTCTACCATCATAACATGGCCCAATAGTGTCACGTATGTGTGTGTTTAGGCAATGTAGTCTTTTCATTTATGACCCTTTACCTAACATCAGACACCCAGCATGAACCCTTCATATAGCTCAGATACAACTAACTATTTTTTGTTACAATAGTGTTAGGTATTACCAGGCAAGTGTGTGTGTGTGTGTGTGTGTGTGTGTGTGTGTGTGTGTGTGTGTGTGTGTGTGTGTGTGTGTGTGTGTACTAGCAACCACATAGCTAGCTATCACAGTTTGTGTCTGCTAGAATGCACCAGTAAGTTGCACTGTGATCCACTGTTCATATTTTGAAGAAAGAAGTTCTCTTAGCATCCATTGTCAGCTGAAAGGTTCTGTAAGATATTGTCAACAGTGAACTTTAGGGAGCTTCTCCTGCAGTGAAGATGCATTAATTATTCTCAACTTTTTTCATTAAAGAACTTTTTTACTTTTTTTCTTCCAGGTTTTGCTATTCTCTAGTTTTAGTTTTATAATACTTAAATTACTGCTACACAAGAAGTACTACATCCCACTATTACATGATCACATTGGTTATTGAGCCAACTGATGAACGTGTGTTTGTTTACGAGTGCTGTGTTTTGATTGGTCAGGTTTCGGGGGAGTGGCAAGATAGTTCTCATCATTCTGGATCTCGTGGGCTTTATTGCCTTTGACATTGTGTACGTTGCCGCGGTGATGAACTATGCGGCCCAGAGTGAGATGAACATCTATTTGTTACGAGCCATCAGGAAACTAATCGAAGACAAGAGCTACGGCAACACTCAGCTGGACAGCTCCATCAAGGTCAGTGGGTGTGTCAGTCCAGGTGCAGTCTATTTCTATTCCATGCATTAATCCATGTTCCATTCCATTTGCCAGTCCATGTTCCATTCCACCCGACAGTCCATGTTCTATTCCATTTGCTGGTCCATGTTCTATTCCATTTGCTGGTCCATGTTCTATTCCATTTGCTGGTCCATGTTCTATTCCATGTTCCAATCCCCATTTATTGCACTTGTCAGTCTATGTTCCATTCCATGTCGGTCCATGTGGCCTAGTTTGCATGATTTGACTTGCTGTTGCTATTGCTGAAATTATTGAGGGATTTGAATTCACCAATGCACACCAGGGATGCCGTCTGTATTGTGTATGTTTGTGTGTGCATGTTGCATGCAGGAGTTGAGGTGGCGGGGGTGATGAGGTGGGCGGGGGTGATGAGGTGGGCGGGGGTGAGAGAATAGTTGCTAGAGACAACAATGATGAGAATTTACAGCATGGATGTTGATGAATGGTAGCACTCGTCATTTAGAAGTTTGAAATTATTGACCGCTGTGGACTATAGGTGGAGAGTGTGTGGGTGGAATTAACCTTGCCCCTTCTCATTATAGAGAGAACTATTAAAGAGAACAGCAAGTGCAAGGTAGTGGTTATACTTATATCACTGTGCTTGTATCTTTGAAAACCCTTTACCGGTTCTGTTCCTGTTCCAGTGTGATGATTTGGTACTTGTTGTTTTGCTCATCCATTAGCTCTAGTCTAACATACTCACACACTTACCTACACTAACACATGTGTGCGTGCGTTCATGTGCCTGTGCAGGATGAGAATTCCATGCTTATTGCTGTAGTGAACACAAACTTGTTTCCCAGCAATGCTATGACCCCTGCTATGTGCGTGAGTATGTGTGCCCCTGCTAATTTACAATAATTTATAGTACTCTTGTTTCCAAACATGGTCAATATATTTTTATTATTTTTTTCCATGTGTTATGTATCCCCAATAACAAGGTGTAGAGACAAGGTGTCGTTGTGTGTGTATTGCAATGTCTTAGGCTGTCTAATGGCATGCAATTAACAATACCTAATGAGTTTGTTAAAAGCTATCCATTCCACCTGCTTGATGAATCCTGCTCTAAGAGGATAGTGTGTGTGTATGTGCATATGTGTGTGGTGGTTGCTAGGGTGGTTGCTAGGGTGGTGTGTGTGCCAGTAGTTGTATTCATAGATGTGAGATGAGTTATTCATGATGTGTGTGTGTGTGTGTGTGTGTGAGTTCACTATCTAGCTTGTGTTAGATGTAACAACTCGTAGTGATTGGGTTCTGTTTATATTAGTCCAGAAACAGCTGTGGAGGCAGTGTGGATTGTTATTAGCATATGAATATCATTATAGTTCATGGGCGGTGCCCAGTGTATGTAAAGTTAAATCTGAGGGAGAAAGAGACATAGGCTCTTGGTTACTTCAGTTTTCAAACGATTCTTTAGTTAGCATTCAATTAAAACATATTGAGATTAATTCATCTCTCAAAGAGATGGTTTCATTTGCTGATGAAGTGGACAGTTAGTGATGTGATTATTTCATCTCTCAAAGAGGTGGTTTCATTTGCTGATGAAGTGGACAGTTAGTGATGTGATTATTTCATCTCTCAAAGAGGTGGTTTCATTTGCTGATGAAGTGGACAGTTAGTGATGTGATTATTTCCTTCTGTGTTATGTTAGGACATTATTGAGTGTCGCAAGTACATTCGTGTGTTGAATGGCAAGACGGCCACTGCTACTGCTCTCATTCTGTTCAACCTGGGCTCTGCTGGGCTTGTAGGTATGTGTGTATGTTTTATCACACGTGCGCCTGTGTGTTCATGTGTGGGTGTGTAATTACTAACTGTGTTAGTATGTTATTATAAGTGGAGGTTGAGGTTATAGAAGAACTAAATGAAGGTATATGTGTGTGTATGGGCATTTGTGTGTGTGTGTGTGCGTGTGAGTTTTCGGATATAGTAGGATGGGTAAATTCTACTAATGGTGGCAGATGGTGGTTGCCATGACAGTGAGATGGGTGGGGTTTGAGAGGCATTGACTTGACCCTGTTGTGAGTTTAGTCTGTTTTGTATTCCATGTTGTGTATCACTGATTGGATTCACTGCAACACAACACTCACTGGCTGTGTTCTATGTATACTGGAATAGGCAGGGCAAACGACAGGTGGTCACTTCATAATGCATACTGTTGTGTGTGTGTGTGTGAGGACACGTTTCCAAGCGGCCAATGAGTAGCTATGGTATAGTGTTCTCTGGAGATTATTATGACTTGCAACTGAGGTGCTAGAATGGATTCCTCAGAGTGAGGTCAATAGCTGTAAGCACAGTGAGGTGAGGGGTGTGTCCCTGTATGGGCTGGTGTGTGCAGTCGGGTTATTCACCTGACACTCTGTAGTTTCATTTCCTGTGCTGGGGTCATGATCAAAGTGGTGCTAATAGAATTAGGAAATGTCCTTGTTCTATAGAGTGAGTGTACACACACACACACACACACACACACACACCTGTCCTATTAAGTAGCTTGCTGTTAGACGGCCACGCTTGCTGATAGGGGCAGCAAATGACGTGAACGAAGTCCTCAGTGGACACTAGTTGCCTGGCCCACAGTTGTGAACAGACAAACCTCCTCTACTGCGAAACCACCTCTTACACTGTGCTGACCCACCCAGCTGCTCACACACACACACACACACACACACACACACACACACACACACACACACACACACACATGGGGTAGGGATACTGTGGTTCTGTTCACAAGCACTTCTCCATGAATTAAGAGGTATTGAATGCGTATTTATGTTTGCAGCAATCATCAGTTTGAATGACATCAGTAATCAGAAGGATCAGAGAGATGGTCTGACGAGAGTGGAGTTGTCCACAGTAGCAGCTGCCTTCAATGTCATCCTCTGGATAGGACTAGTGGCCTTCCCTTTCATCCAGGTCTCACTCAATACTCAATTTATACTATGTACATGTAGTTCACACGTGCATGTAGTTCACACGTGCATGTAGTCCACACGTGCATGTAGTCCACACGTGCATGGCCAGGTTCATTTAGGAATTAATCTAAGGGGCGAGACTGAGCTTTCACTATCTTAAGGGGGTCACAACTTTCATACATAAGATGGTAGAAGACTTCTGATTTGATCATTTGCAATCACTTCATCATTCACATTTTAACTTTGCTTTTTGCTAGCGAATGTTTTGAATATTTCAAGGGGGGGCACCCCCCCCCCCTGGCCTGCCCTAATGAACCCCATCATGTAGTTCACACATGTGTGCCTGTGCCATGTGCAGGCTGCCCGGGTGACTGATGCGTGTCTCCAAGTGAAGGCTGCGGGTCCAGAGATCCGGGCCAGACCTCAGCTGTACTCGTCAGCTCCTCAGCTGGAACTGGACTCCTTCGTGACTCTCACTGATGCTGTCAAACTCAGAGTGAGTTTACTAGTGTATGGCTATTACTTACTACTACTATTATTATTATTATTATTACCAAACACTTGCAGTGGTTACACAATTGAGATTCTGTGGTGTTTATTTTAATTTTAATTGCTTATTTATATGGTACGTGTAACCCCCTTTTTTCACCCGTGCCACTAATTACATACGTTGGTAAGGTGTCTTAATAAACTAAAGGAATGGATCTGCCGATCAGTGAGTTGCAGATCAGTGAGTTGCGGGTCCAAGCTATTGTCGGAGCTACTGAAATTATGCCGAGGGCTGTAGCTCATAGTTGGCTCTCCCCTTAAAGCTAGGCTAGCTTGCTCGCTCGCCAGTTGTTATTGTAGTGAATCTCTACACACATCTATGATTCTTGTAGAGAGTTGGCATTGTATCAATATGTATTGTAAAATAATACAGTACTATTGTTGTATTTAAGCCTTGAAGTCGGCCAGTCTGATTTGTTATAATGTTTCCTTATCTTCACCAAGTTGTAAATTCCTTCCTGTTTGTGGTTGTTTCAGGCCACCATGTTTGGTATCCCCATCTACCCCTGGATGTGGTGGGCGGTGTTCACAGGAGTCTCGTTCGCAGCTCTCATTCTCTTCCAGACTGGAGCCTACAACTTCACCATTTACCTCTAGACTACGCCCACTTTGATTGTGGGGGTGTGGTTTGTGACTGAGTATTTCCTGTCTGTCTTTTGTTGACTCAGTTTATTTCCTCAACCTTTCTTTTGCTTTGAAATGACTCGTTATGTATGTATGTGTGAATGTATGTCTAGGTGTAGATGTGTAACTTTCTAATTTTTGTATGCTTTTTGTAAGTTTTTATTGTTACTTACTTTTTTACTCAATTCTGAAATACAGTACGAGTCAAAATTGGACGTCCACAATTTATTAAAAATCTGACAGTATCGAACTTGTTTAGTGATGGTCAAGGACCAGTGGCACGTGCCAAGTCCAACATAGTACACACCCACTATTGCAGTTCATGTCTTGCCACAAGTCATCAGTTATTTATTTCACGAAGTTTGCAAACTGATCAGTTGAAATATTATTTTTGATGCTCATAAATTACTAGTGCACAATTACATCAACAAATTTCATGTATACAAACTGTACAAAACAAACAAAATGCCACAAAATAAAATAAGCCTGTGTGGAGAGATGGCCAGATCTAGTCCTGCAGTCAGTCAGTGAGTGTGTCAGCCTGTGTGGAGAGATGGCCAGATCTAGTCCTGCAGTCAGTCAGTGAGTGTGTCAGCCTGTGTGGAGAGATGGCCAGATCTAGTCCTGCAGTCAGTCAGTGAGTATGTCAGCCTGTGTGGAGAGGTGACCAGATCTAGTCCTGCAGTCAGTCAGTGTAACTTAAAGACGTGTCAGATTATGTATGGATTGGCAGATGAAATGAATTTAAACAATTTACAAACTGAAATGATTTATTAAAATTGTCTTTAGTCTACCTATTGAATCTCCGTTGATCGTCAGAAGTCATTGTTGCCTTTCAATAGCTCGTTGTCGAACACGTATCGTGCGAGTTCAATACGGTCGGCCAGGTTCTCTCCTCGGCTCTGTAGGCAGTGTTCGTATGCAGCTGCGTTTGTGATCCGGTCTTTATTGCAGAGCTTTGGGTGCCAGTTGTGGACCAGTCCTGGATCAGGAGCTCTGAACACCTCCAGATCGCTCTTCAAGATCTGGTCCAGAAGATCTATGTCTTCTTCGCCCCACCCCCTCATGGAGATGTCAAAACCTTTCAGCTTGCGGTAGTCTCCGGCATGTAGGCAGACCATACCGTAGGAGTAATGCGCCCAGTGGCCGTTGTGGCGTGCTATTTGCAATGTGTGGTTGCCACGGTGATACCTGTTCACAAAGTCTTGCTTGTACAGCTTGAAGAAGACGGGGAAATAAACTTGTTTGCTTCTGATTGCGTTCAGCCGACAGCGCTGGAGGAAGTCCGTGGATACGTCCAAATCGACGTCAACGATGAAGACTAACTGATCCTCTGCAAACAGCTTCATTCCGTGATGTAACCCCACACCGCGGGCAAAGTCACCAATCAGATCCACCACTTTTATGTTCGCACCTTCGTACTTCTCTTGGTATTCCCTCACCATACTCCGAACTTTGGGAGCGTCCGGGCTGTCGAAGAGTACGATAGTGAGCGTTGCGTCCTCCCTCTGCAGGAGGATGTGGTTGGCATACTGACTCAGGAAGTGTTCCAATCGAGAACTTAGTCCTCCCAAGGTCACCAGAAAGTTTATAGTCGGCAAGACTTCTGGAGATGCAATAGGAAGAACAGTTTCATGGTACGGTCGAAGGATGGCCAGACGCTTGCGGATTTTAGTTTTCCTGTCGGACTGACGATGAAAAACAAAATCAAGAACAAACTCACTCCCTCTCATCGGGTCCACTCTATGGTAGCCATTCTCCAGCTTGTCAAACACAAACCTCTGAGATTGGGCCACCCCTTGATTAGCAAGGTAGATTGCTTTAGTTAGTGCAAACCGCGCTTCCTCGCGAAACCCCCCGATGATCCCCCTCGCTGGAGACTCGTTCATTATCGTCATCAGTCGAGTTTGATTGAAGTACTCCCAGTAGTTGATCTCAAACTTGTTCTTGGGCTTGTGTCTCGGACGCAAAACCACACCTCCTTCTGACTTCGTTATCTGCTTTATTGGAGGGCAAGTGGGCGGAGTTGGAGTAGGAGACGAGGAATCAAGAGCGGGTATTCTAAAGGAGGAGCGAAGGTGCGAGGGAATGAAGGGCTGTGCTGACTGCATGACACTGATGGTGTCCTTTGTCATGGCAACAGAGTCATTGTACTCCATCTCCATGTAGTAGCTGTGGAGTCTGTACATGTACTTGGGGAGGTGGACAGGATGCATGGCCACAGCCTTCCGCAACTCTGGACGATGGAACATCGCTGGGGATTCAATGACGTCTCTCATATCTGACAGAAACAACTCCTTCATCTAACACACACACACACATGCACACAGATAAAGGACTGTGATAACACAATAAAACTACTTTACACGACACCTTATGCCTTTATATGACACCTTATGCCTTTATATGACACCTTACCAGCCCTGTCCAGTACTACTACTAACTACAAAGAAACTTTTCTACAAAGAAACTCCTAATAGCAACTTAACTCTCAACAACAGTCAACATAAATTATCTACCACAATTCAAAATAACCTCTGAAAGCAGCCCAACTCTCTACAAAGGTCATGACACTTGCCCCCAAGCACGGCATTCATGAAGAGGTTTCACTGAATTAGTGCTACTACGAAGACTAGAATTGAAATTCTTCCGTCATGTCATTGAGAGGCTGGTTATCTCAAACAACAGGATGATGGATTCCATATTACATACTACAAGTATTGTTAATTGCAACAGATAGAATACTAAGTAAGAACACTGCACATACTGCAGCCATCACATACATGTGCATATCGCCATAGTGATACTAGTTCACACCTGATTGTACTGTACGTTCAATATCAAATTTCCATTTGCCAGTATCCATGCATTAGATTCTGCACTAGTTCTTGTAGAGGATGGGCAGACACCTGTAGGAAGACTGGCAAGCTGTTCACACCAGATGCTTACACTAGCTGGGACTTAACAACATTAGCTGTGGTTTACCATTTCACTTAAATAGAAAGTGTTATTGCAGTTTGGACTTCATCTCCTCTTATCTATCAGAACATATTGCATCTCCTCTGGTAATCTACAGTAATATTATGCCATCTTGACTGGTAGCCATAGCAGTGCTTTCATCTCTCTCTCTCTCACCTGGATCAGAACTTATTGGATCTACATCTGATCTCCAGTTGATAATCCACAGCATGGAAACTGTTTATCATTCTATCTCACTGGTTGCTATAGTGACATGTCATGATATCAAAACAAAATGTCCTCTCTGAGACAGAGAACCAACTCTTGCTCCTGAACTAGCAGCATATCCACCATCAGCTCACACACACATACACACACACACTAAGAGTGTAGTCTCTTTACCAATTGAAAGCACTACACAAACTGTATTTGTTTTCTTTTTAAAGCTGGTCAATTCTTATCAACTAGAACACGTGTGTGTGTGTGTGTTATATGCATGCTGTGACATTTCCCCATAAAGACGGACTATAGCTTGCCTATCCAAGGCTACCAAATGTTGGTGGGTGTGGCTTAGCCACAATACACAATAATATGGGAGATACGTGACCATTTGGTAGCATGGCAATGCACGTGCCACTATTGAACATCAGAGAGGAGTGAGTCACCATGACAACCAGACTAGAGCCTCACAAGGTGGCAAACTACACAATAGGATATAGTAACAGTTGCAGACAGCCACAACCCAGCATTGTTAACACACACACACACACACACACACACACACACACACACACACACCTCACCTTCACTATTACTACATTGGAAAGGATTAATGTTACTGCCACATCCACTAGTCTAGTCTAGTCTAGTTTTAGGAGTAAGTATGGAGATAATTTGTATTGTCTAACAACAGTAAGTTTTCATGCCTTACAAAGCTCCACCACTATGATACAACATTACCAGCAATTGCATCAAGATCACCTCACAGCTGGTGTGTGTATGTGTGTGTGTGTGTGCACACATACTTCTCCCACAATGAGTTGTGAGCAGGTGATAGTGGCTGCACGATGTCCGCATTGAAACTAAAGTGTTGGCTAATGTTACAATACACGAGAGATTGGGACAGACAAACTCTCAGGACTCTAGTGGGGAGATGGGAATGGGTTCATTTATAGTGAAACAACAACAACAACAACAACAACCTTTACAACATAGACACACACTATGCTTTACTATTTCCATTATATCTACATCTACTTGAGGGCAATTCTTGCCTGTCTTCCTGTTCAGTCTTCCTGAAGCCTGAGGTTGGACTAGAAGACACAAATACAAGCACTTGCCCCACAACTCCACAGATACAAAGCAAACCTCAAGTACTTTGTCCACTCATGACATTTCTAAGTTATTTTCTCCAAGTTAAATGGGACCTCAACACCATTCCCTCATATTTCAGTAAACAAAGGACATTTATGTGTCCTCTCTATGTGTATGTGTGCTCCTACTATGGTATGCTTAAGAAATTCTCAAACCTTATATTCTTTAAAGATAACTTGAAGAAGTGAAATAAACAACTGTAATAAATGCCCAACTATTATAACATCGCGGCTTTCACCTGCACATGACCACACATGTCTTCATGGCAACCACACATGTTGTCACTCGCAAATGGCAACACACACTTCACCTCCACATGGCAACACACACTTCACCTCCACATGGCAACACATGCCATCGCCTCAGCAACACAAGTCTTCCTTCTCTAGCAACACATGCAGAGAATGTGCCAACTCAATCAGAGCTCACCACTTCCTCATCCTCACCTCACCCAGGCCACCCTGCCAGACACCACAAACAAAGTCTGACAGATGAGAGAGGTCAAGCTAGGCTGGAATCAGCTGCTACTTCACTTGGAAACCTTACCTAAGCAACCACATTAATTCATACTCTAATTGTCACCTCCTCTACCAAATCTACCACAATACCTTGAGTACCTCACTCTCTTCCCCTGATGTGGAGATCCCTTCTCACGCTGGACTCAGTGGCCAGTGGCCAGGCACAAGGAGCAGTTAGCAGGTATCCAAACAAGAAAGAAAGCCTTACAAGCTCTTGGACAACTTAGAAAATTGCAACTCAAGTGAACTTCACTTCCTGAGTAACTACTTCTGACGTATACTTCGATGTACTACTAATTATTCTTTCCACAATTATATGTTGAATGAAGTGACATACCCACTCTGAGGGCACACCAACTCTGAGGACACACCAACTCTGAGGGCACACCAACTCTGAGGACACACCAACTCTGAGGACACACCAACTCTGAGGGCACACCAACTCTGAGGGCACACCAACTCTGAGGACACACCAACTCTGAGGGCACACCAACTCTGAGGACACACCAACTCTGAGGACACACCAACTCTGAGGGCACACCAACTCTGAGGGCACACCAACTCTGAGGACACACCAACTCTGAGGACACACCAACTCTGAGGACACACAACTCTGAGGGCCACACAACTCTGAGGGCCACCACTGTGAGGGCACACCAACTCTCTGAGGGCACACCAACTCTGAGGGACACACCAACTCTGAGGACACACCAACTCTGAGGGCACACCACTCTCTGAGGACACACCCACTCTGAGGGCACACCAACTCTGAGGACACACCCACTCTGAGGGCACACCAACTCTGAGAGGACACACCCACACACCCACTCTGAGGGCACACCAACTGTGAGGGCACACCAACTCTGAGGACACACCAACTCTGAGGGCACACCAACTCTGAGGACACACCAACTCTGAGGGCACACCAACCTGAGGGCACACCAACTCTGAGGGCACACCAACTCTGAGGGCACACCAACTCTGAGGACACACCAACTCTGAGGGCACACCCACTCTGAGGACACACCAACTCTGAGGACACACCAACTCTGAGGGCACACCCACTCTGAGGACACACCAACTCTGAGGACACACCAACTCTGAGGGCACACCAACTCTGAGGGCACACCAACTCTGAGGGCACACCAACTCTGAGGACACACCAACTCTGAGGGCACACCAACTCTGAGGGCACACTAACTCTGAGGGCACACCAACTCTGAGGGCACACCAACTCTGAGGGTGTGATAGCTGTGATGGCAGTATTTACTGACAATATAGAAACAATCCACTTTTATTAAATGCCATGAATATAGTGGCCTAATGCAACACACACACACACACACACCTCATGACACAGGACGAGAGTGGTCAGTGATTCTGTACAATAACTCTATACACCAGAAGAACTGCTGGAAATACTAACACAAACTAACTACATAGCACAAATTCAACTCCCGCAGAGCAGTGTGTGTGTGTGTGTGTGTGTGTGTGAATGTGCTTGCTGAGAATTCCTGCACTGATGGTCATCACTTGAATACAACACATCGTGTAGTGGATGATCACTAATGTTCGTACGTGGACAAAAATCCGGCACATTTCAAACACTTGAACTACTTCACACCTGAGACCAGCAGTGATAATTCCAAGAGTTGCTATGGTTTAAACATTGTATATTATAGTTACCTTTTCAAACAGAGCAAAAGATGAACAAATGAGAGGATATTGTTTGTTTTGAGTGGAAAAATATGTCCAGTTAATGCAGTGAGGGTCATTTCAGAACACTGGCAACAAGATAAGTGCATTCTGTTCCCTTTCTGCCGCCTTCAAACTAAACCACTAATTGAGTGATGATATCTAGTGAGGTTCACAAGACAAGACTATATTCCAATAAATAATTCTCTGTGTCAGTTCTTTATACAGGGATAGAGTAACTGATGCAAAGAAAGCTTCATACCGTGAACATGTGTGCATCTCTCTCTATTTTACATTCTTCTGTGTGCAATTTAAACTCCCTGTGGTACAAAAATACTTTTTCCGGGTGATTGGAGGGGAATAACATTTTAACCCATGGCTGTTGCCACAGCAACTATGGTATAAACAATAATAATAATAAGTTTTCTTTACTAAAATGATGAAGGTATCACTAAATGTAGTTGACCTACTGGAACAGGAACCAAACAACAAACACTCAGTCTATCTCGTGACAAGCATACGTATGTTTAGTGATTCTCACTGCTGGAGGCGTGTGTTGCTGCATGTGACTGAGCATGCCCAGTTGCAGGACAATCTGACGATCCAGTCATTAGTGGTGTGAGTCACAACAGTGAACTAGTATAGCTAACACTACTAATTCAATAGATGAAACAGACAGGGTGCAGCTAATGGGGACGGGGGTGGGGGTGGTGGGGGTGAGGAAAGGGGTGGGGAGGGGGGGGGGGGGAAGTGTGGAGGGGAAAACTTAGTCACACGATGTTTCAAAGAGTGTTCCATACAAGGTACCAGAGGATTTCCTCTGTGCCATCAGAATTGGTTTCCATGGCAATCAGCAGAACTTCACAGGAGACTACCAGTTAGTGCACCCAAAGTTCAGTGGGCGTGGCCTGCAATCTCTCTGTATTTGCCTGAGGCCCTAAAGAACTAGATCAAAAGCTAGTTTGCAAACATGCCAGAGATGATTGTCTAAGCTCGTAACTCCAGAAGTGAGCTTGTTGCCCATGGAGACTGACACGCCTCCACCAACATTATGATTTTAAATGAATATTTAAAATTCCACTTCACCAATTAGCAACACCACATTCATTGACCACACCCCCTATTAAAGGCAGCACCGTGAATTTGCTCAGCAGAGCAAACAATGAGAAAAAGTAATGCTAACAACACAGTGCCTCAGGTTACTAGCACGTGCTGTCTGACTGGTCAGGTTACTAGCACGCGCTGCCTGACTGGATGGCCAGTCTAAAACAAACTGTATAAAGACACTTGCCAGATGCTGGTGTCGCTGGAGAATCTCCATCCTCCATTAATGACATGTGATAAGACGGCTAGTGACAGAGAAACAATGACAGGACATTATTGCCCCTTGAAGCTGTCACACCAGTCAGTCACAATGTCTGGCAAATAAAGACATTCTGTCACATCTCACACAGCGCTAGTCACACGCTGCACGGGTGGATATGGTGTTAGCGACAGAGAGGGGCTCAATGTTTAAGTCAATACTTAAGAAATTTTTTTAACTATTTGTGACTGCGGATATAATGAAGAGTGTAAGTTAGCCTGCAGTTGCCTTGTGAACTGAACTGCCTGAAATGGTACAATCCAACATTCTAACTTTTCAATAAACTTAGTTGGGAACAGGTAGGTGGGGAGGGGAGGGGGTGGGACCGTACCGGTGCAGATATGTCCGACCAATTGGGACTCAACTTGACCCTTGTCAGTTTAACTGCAGACAGCTGTACTAGCTACCATGACAACCGCGTCTATCATGCCATTATTAGTCCTGCATGTCCCACTCCTAAACCTTACTCCTTCTCTCCCTTTCCTCTCACCCTTCATGTTTGAATGAGAGACTGTCTCCAGCTATTCCAGTAAAACATTACACAATTTACACTTCCAACATGTGTTTCAATTCCAGCGGCCATATTGTTTAGATAATTCTCTAGTCGAGTTAGAGTCAACCAGTCTGTGTTCTCAATAACTTTTACTGCTAGACATAAACAAATACTTTTTTGTATAAAATAAATAAATTAATTTTTCATGAGCTTCCTCTTGACAACCCCTTCACGCCAACCCCTCAATATATACAAGAAATGACGAACAGCTTACATAATCTCATTAACAAAACTTGGACCGATACCAAGCTTCCACTAACGAGGCATGGGCTGGACACAAGATTCACTATGGAATCAAAGTATGCCTCCTACCTTCAATAATCCATTAACTGATTCCACAGACTGTCTCGTTAAGTGTAACAACAAATAATGGAACAAAATGAGATTAGTAGCGAGTTCTATTAATTAACTTTCAATTTCTGAACTGCCAATATACTCTTAAGGACGGAATACTAACTGACAAGTTAAGACAACAGATGGGAACACACGCACATGCACACATACTGCATGTTGCTATGTAATGTTGTTATATCCAACAAGAACTCACACCAAATGCAATCCATAGCAACCATATTTCACACATCCTTGCACAAAACTAATTTTACATGCACACACACAGCTTTAATGAAGCACACAACTCCATTAAGAATACGACACAAGCACACACAAACACACACAGTCACATACATTCTACCACATGCTTGTAAGTAAACCATTCTTCTTGCATGCACACACAAATATACTCACAACATATGCCTACATAACCACACCCACACACAACGATACCTTACCTCGTGCGCTTGCGTGCACCTGACTTGCATGCTGATGATGCAGTCGTGTATTGTAGCCCCGCCCTCCTGCCCTCCAGGCCAGCATGTCGGCAGATACTGTCTCAGACTCTCCATCATTGCTCTACTGTACACCACGCCTGGCTCTCTGTGACACAACGATCCTTTACCTACTCCTTGCTGGTCCATTCCTGCCCCAGGCCGTCCCATGTATATCTGGTATCGAGCATCAATGGAGCTCAACTTCTTCTCCAGTGCTGCAGGTCTCAAGTAAGTCTCGTCTCCCACGACAAGGAACCAGTCTACAGTGTCCAGATATTGGTCTGCCATGTGCTTAATGGCGTGTGCTTCCTTTAGTTCTCTGCCTCTCTCTCCATCTTCCACTCCTTCCAGCTGAACAATCTTCATCTTGGGAGGAAGATGAGGAATGCTTGACACTTCTCCCACAAAGAAGATGACCTCCGGTGCCCTTGGTCCCCAAGTGCCCTGGATGGCCAGCGTCTGGGTCATCAACTTGCTCACGGAAGTGATCACGCCCACCAACATTGATTGCCTCGAGGGCAACTCTTGCAGGAGACGACTGGGAACGCTGTCAGAGTTTCTTTGACTGCCCAGGCCATCTTCCTGCTCCTTAGCCGACAAGATGCGAGGTTTAGGCACTGCCAGAGAAGGAAATCTTGAAGGAGCTCTCTTCTCTCCTCCTTGAGGAGCTGGTTCCATGTCTTCTCCAAGCCCTCTATGGTTATAATCATAATCAGAGAGTTCCAGTGATCTCACATCTTCTTCTGCAGCCACCTGAGGACTCTCTTGCCTGACAGTGACATGCTGCAAGGGAACTTCTTTCTTGCCACGAGAGGCTGCCCCCGCTTGCTGCCTCGCGGCCTCCGTACTAACTTGGACTATTGTGGACACGCCAAATCCCAGGACAATCCCCACCAGTAGCAGAAGGTAGACTTTGAAAGAACGACCCATGAAACATTTGCTAACGCACCTCATTCTCCCTGGCCACCGACAAGAAGTCACGCAAGAAGAGCCAACAAATTTATCGCCTGCGTATTAGCGCAGATAACCGTCTTCTCTAGAAGCTTGCAAGAAAATTCAAGTAGCTTTATAGACAGCCTCGTAGAGATGAAAGTAGCTCTACACTTACCGAGCTTCACTATCCCTTCAACGGAACCGACTATCCGGTTTCCATCAGTTTTCGGAAAGGTGGGCGTTCCTCTTGAGCTGGAATTATTTCATCACCACTCATCCTCTACGGCGGTTAGTTGATTAATTGCGCATGCGGGCTACTGTCTCGTCATGCTTTAGACCGCATTACTTAATTTCCCCCCCCCCCCCCCCCCCCTTCTTTTTGTTTTGTTTCTTTCTAAACAAGACAAAATCAAAAACAAAACAAAAACAAAAAAACTGTGTCTGTGTACAAAGGCAGTCGCCATTTTTGGTAAAGGTAGTTGGGTGGAAAACATGACCACCTTGTAGAACTTGTACAAATGATTATTAGTTTCTCGGACAGGAAAATTTTAGGTGGGGTGATTAAAAATATATAAATATATAAATGGTGGTATGCTGCATTAAAATGATATCATCAATATTCCTCTTCAAAGAAGGGCTCCAGAGTTGTTTTCTCATGAGCTGATGATTGCTGTCTCCTCTGCTTGACAGAGTTTGAAACAAATTTTGTATTCTCAAAAAATCAACAACAACAACAACAGCAGAAAATAAGAACAACAACTGACCCTATAAATCCAAGAACATAAGATCCATTTCATGCAGCCTCACCAGCACCAAGGAGCTGTGATTTGCCCCACCATTGTGGAGACAATATTTTTTGAATTGATCTTATATTTCCACATTGTACAATGTGATTAAGTATACTGAGAGGAGAGTCTCTTACCGTAACAGGACTCATTCCAGTTGAGATTCCTCTAGTTATAATCATTATTTCATAATAACTTGAATAAGAGCATCACGCATTCCTTCAAATCCAGTAATTCCAATTTCATTGTTAGCTACTTGTGGTTATTTTATATTGTGAACGCTATACCCAGCTATATTGGTATGCACACCTTTGCTCCTAATGAGATGGTATACAGTGTGGTATATCAATCCTATGGTGTCAAATGTAGAGCAACTTCATTTTGATAGTGGACAGTGTTGTGGTAATTGCAATTGGTAATTGTAATTAGCTGTAATCATTACACCATCTGCAGTAATTGTAATTGTAATTGTAATTGCATACCTGTAATTGGCAAGTAGTTGGGGTCAAAGACCACTTTGGTAAAGGGTCAGTTCTAAAGCACATGGCTGAATTAAAACAAAATTACAAACTTTGTGGGCCCTATTACATGACCACTTATCCTGAGGAGGCGATGTGATGTAATTGTATGTAATTGCTAACAGATTTGTTGTAATTAGTTCTTAAAGGTGTAATTGGTAATTGAAATTGTAATTGAGAAGCAAAAATTTAAAGTAATTGTAATTGTAATTGATTACTTTACTCCTGTAATTGCCACAACCCTGATAGTGGAATACAAGTCCAAACCAAGTAGCTATATTAATGAATATGAAAAGACCGTGGCCTTCTGCTCAATACTGTACAAGGTGCTCTGAGGCACTCTGATGGAACAGTGTCGGGTATAGCTACCAGTAAAACTTTGAAGTAATTTTAACTGGACATGGCCACTATAGAAAGGAGACTCTCTAAATCATATTGGTCACAATTTAGAAAGAAGAAGAGTTGAAATGCAATTTTAACTTCTGCCGTCAAGCTAGACCCGATTATCTGAATGATTTTAAAGTATGGGTGTTTGAGCCCCTGTGTGTCTCATAGGGCATGTGACGTAGTAAGGCTCGAACAAAATAGAACCTCCACATAAACCACACCCCATTACCTTAATAAATTGTTCGTTTCTAAAAACGGGAAATTAAGCAGGTGTACATAGCAACCAGGAAGTAGTTAGAGAGGTGAGATTATAACTATTTCCTGTGGGCATTTCACCAACTTACTGGTAATATTTCATTATTACTGGTCATCTTTCATTATTCTCACTGTTAAAAATAGGGTGTTTGGATAACTTAAATTTTTATAGGTCGTGATGCCTCAACATCCTGCAAAAACCTCACAATGCCGTCTTCACCAGTGAGTTGCAATCAAATAATATTTTTTGTATACAAACTTGAGTCTTTAAGAACAGTATAGATATCCACACTAGTGAAAAACATATTAGTGGGAAATACATGATGACTTTAATTGGGGAACGGGGGGGGGGGGGGGGGGGGGGGAATTAAGTAGCGCTTCCAGCTAAGCACACTTTTGAGGTGTTATGTAATCATGTATTAACGTAGAGGAGTCCAACTCAGTCATGATGTGACCGACAATTAAATCAATCGTGATAACTAAATGAAATTTGTTTGTGTGTGGTGACTCTTAACACAACTTGAAATAATGAATAGAAAAGATGAATAATAAAATGTCCAACACAACATAAAGATTGTTTTTCAGTGAAGTGTAGAATTCTCTCACTAATAATTCAATTCAAAATTCTATACACATTACACAATCAGTAATATTATATGATATAATATTAAAATGAACTTACTGGAGCTGTTGCTGTATTTTATCTGCCACATCATTACATTCTCCTGTTTGGAACAGTATAGTAACAAACTCCTTGAGAGCTGAGGGTCTGGATGATACGACTAAACGGACTTTGCCTAAAAGAAATCTTGCTTTGTCTGTGCTAGTCCAGTCCATGCGCTGGATAAGTTGGTCATAGGCATCTTCACAGTGACAGCTACTGTCATAACACAAGGCTTCACTGAGTGCACCAAGTCAGGATACACACTCAGAAATATACTCAAGTCATAGCCACCTAATAATAAAAGATTTTATCATGTACTGAACTCAGGTTGAAGCACTAGAAAATGAAGGCCCAGGCTTCCTCTGTGAGCTCAAGTCACATCGCTTAGTTGTTCTAATGAGGCCTTTCTATAACGGTTGAGACTTTTGCAGATTTTGTGTCCAGTTTATTGAATTATTTGAATTTTGGTATATTATGTTTTGTGAGACAAGTCATCAGTCGAGCTGCCTTCAATTTTTCCCTCGAAGATGCTAATTTGGTGTTTCAGAGGATACTGTATGGCTTGTGTAATTCTTGGGACAAATGGCAGTCCAAACTTCTCTGACATGAAGTGAGAGTATTTGGCACGTATGTGTATTATCACTCTTCCTCACTTTACAGAAAAATGTCCTAATGAACAGTCTAATTCAGTTAGGGGTATTTCGTCTATTTTTCTGTACTGTCTAGCCGACCTCGCACCAAGTTCGTCAAATCTGATATTGTCTTCCGTTTGGTATTATAATTTCTTTGTTGGCCAACAAACATTTCCAGTTCTTGGTCATTTAAGCACATAGAATTCAGTGATTCCCCCGTTGTGAACTGGGTTAGCATCAATCCTGTCCGTAGTGAGTCCCCATTAGTGTTCAAATTTTGTCTCGATTCATTTTAAGGACTACATCATTGAAAAAACCCCAGCAATGGAAGTACCTTAAGCCATAATGTTTGATGAGAAGTATAGTAGTTCAGTGAAATGTTTAAAAAAAAAAGGTTATACATTGAATACTTTGAAAATCCACTCGTCTGTCGGGGCACTGGCACTCGTATCAACACTACCGACAGATGAGTGATATTTCATGGTATTCCATGTATAGCCTATATTTATCATTGTTACACAAAATGTTAAACAGCGATGTACCTCAGCACAGCACATCCCTTCGTGATTAAACTATTAAACAATGAATTTTCAACACCTTTTGGTTGAGTGTATATTAAATTTAACTTACCACTGTCAATGAATCCACTAAGCTTGTTAAGATCTTCAGATTATTTCAGAGTTGGCATAATTCTAAGAGGAAACACTTAAATTCCTCGGAAATACGGGTAAAGATTGATAAATAAACTCTGGCCACCTTCCCAAAGTACACTCTGCTTAAATGCTCTATTGTACCTGAGCTCAAGCAGATAAAACATTACATGCTTGACTATTGGACAAAGGATTTTCAATACATTAATCACGATAATTTATCGCTGCCACTACCTTGAATAGAAAAATAACTCAGCTAAGTTTGTAAGACCTAACTGCGATCGTCTCTGCAGCTTTTTGATATTTATTATGGCATTATTGTCAAGTATCTTCTTCACTATTAAATTTCTTGCACCCATGTTAATGTTAACGTTTTGAAATAGACTCCAGGGAAAGGGGGATTAGGACACGCATTGAATTCTTCTAACTTAGGCCATATACAGTGTGTCCAGCTTAAAGAGTAGAAAGTGTGGATCTTAAAAATTAGGCCTGAAACCATCACATTGAGCTTACCATTGTTTAGCTACTTTGTCAGATCTCTTTCCATAAAAAAGAGCAAGCTGATTTATAGGCAGATGTATGAGAACCACGTTATTCCCATTTGTTTTTCATACATTGAATGCTATTTTTTTGATGTCAAAGTATCTCCCGCACTCGTCATAAATCATACCAAACTTTTTAGCCTTCTCTAACCTTAGAGTGAAAGATCGAATCACCAAAAAAAAAAAAAAAATGCTTCAACAGCTCCCTCTCACAGCTGAACCTCAGATTTACACCTATTGCAACTAAACTCTGCAAGAATCCTTTTATTTCTGTTATCAATAGTAAAAATAATAATATTCATTTAACAAAACATCAGCAGTTACTACATACCTGCCCCTGAGTTCAACTGCTTGTGGTTTACGAGGATCATAAAGACATGTTATAATCTCGGGCTTCTCAGCTTCATAAACTACTCCAATATGATGTCCTCCTTCATGTGAATGACATTCAAATCCAAACTGATAGTCCATGGAGCTGCTGTAGTGCATTCTAAACCTAGCCTTCTTTAGAGTGTCCTCTATTTCTTGTTTTAGAGCAGTACATTCATGGTGAATGGAGTCTTGCAAAATAGGATCACATGAAACTACGACTTCAAAATATTTAGACTAAGATATAAAAGTTACACAAAGTTGTTTAGATCCATACATAAAGTGCACCATGTTTTTCTTGACTCCTTCTCCAATGAAAGTGACGGACTTGCTGGATATGAGACAAGCAATTACAGCAGGAAAGAGTCCCAGAGGAGTAAACTCACTACTAAAGTGCATCAAGAGAAGCTCAACAAAACATGATCTACAGGCTTCTTTGTGAAATAGGTCAAGTTCCTTTGCACTAGTGTTTTCTAACACGCAAGGTATGAAGTATTCTTTCTCTTCTTCTAAGACTGAATTAGTAAAAGAAGATTCGACTGACACAATCTCAGCAATGTGAAGATATGCAAGCAAAGCTACCAGTTGCTCTGGTGGAATGACATCTCCTGAAATGTCAGCTGTAGCTGTTTTCAAATCTTTCATGGTGAAACGACCTGTCTTCCTGAATCTCTCAGCTCTAGCCTGACCTACGCTATCAAAATCCATAGTTTTGAGAATGACACCAGTGATACTGTCATACACTACCTGGATGTCTATGATGACCAGATCCTTCAAACCAGGCACACTGGGGAAGTACATCAGAACACCGGCATGGTAGTGAAGAAACCACAGAGCTACTTTGGTCTCGTAGGGTGTCATATTAAAGGCATGGGACAAGGCCAGGCAGGTCTCCAGGCTGGCTGTCCTCGCCTCTCTCATGTGAAGACACAAGCTGAACAGAAGCCACACGGCTGGAATTTTCAGCTGTTTAAAGTGTTTCTCCATGGCATTCTCCAGTAGCTGATGCAAGTGGTGGATCTCTTCTACTCCGCCTCCCATGTTGTCTAAAGATACAACAAGCTTGTCTTTTGAGCAGAACTGAACTATGCCCTTCCTGTAGAAGTCAGTGTCTCGAATCATTTTTTGAAGCTGTGAGTCGACTGTAGCGATGACTTCCTCAGAAACCTTGTCTTTGTGAGTACCCATTATATACACTACTGACTTGGAGGACTCCAGTATCTCACCAATAATGGGAGAGTTGTCTGCTCCTGGTAGAGGTTGAAGGTGGGTGGAGGAACTGAAACAAGATATACTGGCCAGAGTGTGCAAAAGCATCTCTTGCAGAGTAAACTCAGATTTCTCTGGTGCAGTTGTCTCTCCTGAAGCTCTCTGATAAAAGACCGGATACTTTTCATCTAATTTGAACTCATAGCTAAACAACAGCAAGTAAAGGCCAGGTCCTGGGTGTGGAAGGCCGGCATACAGTAAATAAATGGAGAGCCCACAATATAGGGTCGGGTATTGTATCAGTAGCCATTGCAAGATCAGTGGCATGCACTCGGTGCTCTATGTAACTTACTGGCTTGTAGGACAGAAACATCGTGACAGCTTCCCACAATGATATTTTGCTTTTACATGAGCTTAACTGAGACATATAATGATGAATATGTTATAATCTGATAATGAGGAGACTCTTAGTTTCAGGCACTTACCCACCCCAGAATCATGCATGCTATTGTGGAGGGGTCATATGTTAGATATATTATAAAGAAGCCAAACTCAGGTTACCTATGACCTTACTACTTCATTTCATGACAAGACTTCCAGAGTCCAAGGTTAAAACTCGACACAGTTTCAACCTTGATACTGGTAATGGGGTCAGGTGAGACTGCAAACAGGGGTGTCTCTGACCCAATTCTTACATTAATTTCATGACCATTTTGAGTACAACTTAATAAAACCACCATCATTCTGCTATTGCATCACACACACACATACACACACACACAAAATAGATGCACCTGCTAAAATATGTACTGAACAGCAACTGATGCCATACACTGAAGTGCCTGACCGATGACTCAGAAAATGCAGCCCTTACACACCATTGGTGAGATCTATTGCTGACAAGTGAAAATAATGAGAATATTGTGCGTGCTGAAATAGTCAAAACAATTCACTAAGACATGAACTGCCTGACCAAACCAACTTTGCTGCATGGCAGAAATCGACTTTGAAAAAACAGCAACCAACACCAAACTCATATTAGTTGTTGACTTTCTGCTGAACAACTGCTAATCATCTCCTGCAGTCAACTCAATATTATATCCAGGAATTGTAACCACCAGATTTGTATCTATCTCTAATCCCAGGAAAGACGAATTGTTCTGGGCCCTCAGTCACATCAGCCCAGATTGGCACTCCCCAAATAAGTGCCAGTGCTCTCTGTACAACCCTCTCTCCCAAGACAGAACAAGTGTGAGTTTGTGACACACAAGCTGAAAGTTATGATGTGCACATTCTGTGAAAACTTCCTGACTGTAAGATTCCAACACTTTGTACCAGAACTAGGAGAGACCAGAACTGCCACTGAGGAGCACTCTCTCATGCTCAAGAGCAAGAAGATTCTCTATGTGAATATGGCGGCTTAGAAGATCTCTAGCTGTAAATTATGCTGGCATCACCAGGTCTCCAATTATGGCTCCCACCCAACCAGTGATTGCTATTTACTACCTATTGCATAAATTTGGTTAAAAAATGGCTGTTCCATTCGATTGTGTTAGTTTTAATTTTTCTTGTTCACCACATGCCTCGCTCAAAGAATTAAGTATACTAGCTATACTAGTGATGTGCTTGAGCACAAATGGCGAGCGAGCCTAAAGACTATACTATTTTTATATGATTTTGACTTCTAACACTGAAGCTACTGAAAATAAGGTCCAGTTTTTAATTTTCACATACACGGTAAAGGGATTTCAGTGCCATAGTAACAACTCTCTGCAACTGCTTGGAAGGAAAAAAACAACAACAAAACAATACACTTTATTTAAAAGTTTACTTTGTGATATTCATTAGCTAAGTAGTGGTTATAAGACACAATGCTTTGACACAACTGGACATGCACCTACACAGACTTACCTTCGCAGTAGTCTAGTGGACAATGTATTTTCAAGTAAATACTGTTCCGCACGGCTTATAACCATGACAAAGAGCGCATTGACTTACCACCGCCACTAACTCGAATAGAAATGGAAGTCCCTTAAGTTTTAAAGGTTTAACTGCACCCGCAAAAGAATTCAAAACGGGTAAACAAATCAATTTCTAGGGTGATACGGGTACTGATCGATAAACCAGAGGATTCTGTTTAGTGCAATTTGGGACGGGGTCGAACACATAACTAACACAAAAACGCGAGGGTCAAAGTACAAAATGACATACGTACGTCCATATATATAAATAAATAAATAAATAAACTAGTGATGTGCTTGAGCACAAATGGCGAGCGAGCCTAATGACTATACTATTTTTTATATGAATGATTTTGACTTCTAACACTGAAGCTACTGAAAATAAGGTCCAGTTTTTTTAATTTCACATACACGGCAAAAGGATTTCAGTGCCATAGTAACAACTCTCTGCAACTGCTTGAATTGAAGGGAAAAAACAACAACAAAACAATACACGTTATTTAAAGGTTTTCTCTGTGATATTATTTAGCTAAGTAGTGGTTGTAACACACAATGCTTTGACACAACTGGACATGCACCTACACAGACTTACCTTCGCGGTAGTCTAGTGGACAATGCATTTTCAAGTAAATACTGTTGCGCACGGCTTATAACCATGACAAAGAGAGCATTGACTTACCACCGCCACTAACTCGAATAGAAATGGAAGTCCCTTAAGTTTTCAAGTTTTAACTGCACCCGCAAAAGAATTCAAAACGGTAAACAATTCAATTTCTAGGGTGATACGGGTACTGATCGATAAACCAGAGGATTCTGTTTAGTGCAATTTGTGACGGGGTCAACCACATAACTAACACAAAAACGCGAGGGTCAAAGTACAAAATGACATACGTACGTCCAAACATATATACAAATAAACTAGTGGTGTGCTTGAGCACAAATGATGAGCGAGCCTGATAGTTAGGTAACATAAAATGTTGCTATGTTTTAGCTTACTTCATGCAAACACTATAATAGCAGTTATGACATTTGATTTCAGCAAACAAATACAAAATCACTGTCTTACCTTATTAATGGTAACTTTTGTAGTATCAAACATCTGCCATTCTGATAATATCAATAACCAGTAACTCTTGAACAAGCTCTCAGCTAAGATAAAAAATAAACCAGTGTTATAATTTGTAATTTTAGCCAACAAATATGGAATTGCTACTTACATCATTCTTGAGTATTGATAACTTCTGTAGTATCAAATTTAAGTTACTTTGACCATCTGAATTACCTTGAATTCTTGACAACAAGCTCTCACCTACAAAAACAAAAGACACACAAATACAAAATTACTTTCTTACCTCATTTTCTTCAGCAGTGGTAACTTTTGTAGTACCAAATTTGAGTCCTTCTGACTATTTGAATTTACCAGTCACTGTTGACAACAAGCTCTTAGCTATAAAAAAGAAAGGCCAGAGTTATTTTGCATATTAAGCTGCTAACAAATATGGAATTGCGTACTTACCTCGGCATCCCTCCAGTAGTAGTAGCTTCCTTAGCATTAATACTTTATGTGCTTACATACACTTTTCAGAAGTAGTGATAGCTCTCTTAGTACTGACTACAGGTGGCTCTTGACAACTAGTAACAAGCCGCACTTAGCCGGAAAAAAGGCGAAGTTTTGAATTTAAATCTGGTAAAGGGTCTTCAATGTCATAGTAACCAATCGAATAAACTTTTTGTTTCTTGAAAAGCAAGCGTTTTCGCAGGAATTTTCTCACACTTTGGAGCTTAAGTATAAAGTAAGACTTGCTTAATGCTGTAGTTTCAGAATAAACTGGGGTCAAGCCTAAAAAGCCGTGTTTTTTTAAGAAAAAACGTTCCCCGCGCGCGCGTTTAAAGGGCATACGTACAATCCATACATACATACCTACATATATATATATAACATATACCCGATTTTGCATTATCCACCCCTAATACTGTCTCGCTCGCTTCGCTCGCTCGCCAATAAACAAACATCCCCGATTTTCGATTGTGTTACCCCTGTAAGTGTCTCGCTCGCTACGCTCGCTCGCCAATAAACAAACATCCCCGATTTTTTCATTTTTACCCCTGTAAGTGTCTCGCTCCCTACGCTCGCTCGCCAATAAATAAACAAACATCCCCGATTTTCGATTGTGTTACCCCTGTAAGTGTCTCGCTCGCTACGCTCGCTCGCCAATAAAGTCGAGTTTTTAAATTACGTATGAGGTAAAGGGGTTTCAATGTCATAGCAACCGCTTCCGCAACAGTTTGAATTGAAAAATAAGCAACAAAATTAAATTACTTTATTTAAAATTTTTTTTGTGATATTCTTAATAGTAGTTGTAACGCACAGTACTTTCACACAACTGAACATACCTACGCAAGACTTACCTTCGTGGTTCGTCTAGTGGACAATGCAGTTTTAAGTAAATACTGTTGAGTAGGGCTTATAACTGTGACAAATAGCGCATTAACTTACCACCGCCACTAACTCGAATAGAAATGGAGCTCCCATAAGATTTTGAGTTTTAACTGCACCCGCAAAACAATTCAAAGCCAAAAACAATTCAATTTCTAAGGTGATACGGGTAATGGTCGCTAAACCGGATGATTCTGTTTAGTGAAGTTTGGGACGGGGTCGAACGCGGAGCGAACACAAAAATACGGAGGATCAAAGTACAAAATGACATACGTACGTCCATATATATAAATAAACTAGTGATGTGCTTGAGCACAAATGGCGAGCGAGCCTAAAGACTATACTATTTTTATATGAATGATTTTGACTTCTAACACTGAAGCTACTGAAAATAAGGTCCAGTTTTTAAATTTTCGCATACACGGTAAAGGGATTTCAGTGCCATAGTAACAACTCTCTGCAACTGCTTGAATTGAAGGAAAAAAACAACAACAAAACAATACACGTTATTTAAACGTTTTCTCTGTGATATTCTTTAGCTAAGTAGTGGTTGTAACACACAATGCTTTGACACAACTGGACATGCACCTACACAGACTTCCTTAGTGGTAGTCTAGTGGACAATGTATTTTCAAGTAAATACTGTTGCGCACGGCTTATAACCATGACAAAGAGCGCATTGACTTACCACCGCCACTAACTCGAATAGAAATGGAAGTCCCTTAAGTTTTCAAGTTTGAACTGCACCCGCAAAAGAATTCAAAACTGTAAACAATTCAATTTCTAGGGGTACTGATCGATAAACCAGAGGATTCTGTTTAGTGCAATTTGGGACGGGGTCGAACACATAACTAACACAAAAACGCGAGGGTCAAAGTACAAAATGACATACGTACGTCCAAACATATATACAAACAAACATCCCCGATTTTTTCATTTTTACCCCTGTAAGTGTCTCGCTCGCTACGCTCGCTCGCCAATTAATAGGTGGTATACTTGAGAGCAGATTCACACACACACACACACACACACACACACACACACACACACTTGCACACACACACACACACACATACACACACAAAAGGAAGGGAAAAAAAAGAAGAAGTCTTGCAACTGCTAGTGGTTGATAACACTCGAGGCATACAGCATGCCATCATCATATGTGATGCCCCAGTGTGTGCAATCAACTATGAACCGTACACGTATGAGCATGAGGATTTAATCAAAACATTTTGTCAAGGAAAGATGTTACCATATCAGCACCCCCACCTACACCTCACATCAAATTCACTCGTGGAATTATCAAAAGAGAGTAAGGAAGTCCCATAACATATTCTCACCTTGACTTCCTCCTCAGCAGAACTAGTAAGGCTCCTAGCCCAACATGTATCCACTGTGGAACTAATTGAAAAAGTAAAAGTTTAATTAATTTCACTCCATGATACAAATTTCGTAATTTTTTACCTCTAAATCTTGCCCATCATGCTCACATGTCAACACTTTAATGTCGCACTTGATATCAAATTAAATTGGATTGAAGCCTGTATGACTAAAAATAATCTAAACAACATTTCTCATTACACACACACACACACACACACGCACACGCACACGCACACACACACACGTTACTTACCTATTGCATCAGTTCTAACCCAGACTTGGAGTTTATTGTATACTTAGAACGTACAGAAACAGCACATCATCTTCACATGAACAGTGCAATGTGCACCGTGTGTTTCCTTTATTTGCGTACAAGTACCATTGCGTGAAAGCTAGAAATCTAAAACTTCATATACATGTTTATTAATTTTCATAAAACATAGTCAGTCCAAATTACATGTGGCTTTGAGGCTTATACCTGTGGTAATGGCTGTGTGAACTACTACCATAAAAATGGAAATTTTTGATCCGTTTAAGCACCAAAAAAGAAAGAAAGTAAAAAGCGAGTCTACATACTGTGTAGACTAGCAAGTTAAGCTTACGAGACTTTATTAGCTTTCAATTTCAATTTTTATAAAAATAGTGATATGTGAAAAATGTTAAAGGTGGAAATTTGAACACTGAATTGAGTTCCAACAATAAGGTAGAACATAAGTTATTATTTTGACATGTAAATATGAAAGACATGCATTGTAACCGCTTCTATTCTAAAATTAGCTTAATAATGACATTTACGGAAGCCCTTCTCCCAATTACTGCATACACTTATCATAACATAAGAGCATGCACACACACTGGTTACTGAAGATGCAGGTTAATCACGTGCGGGGAGATGAAGGTTCTGACAAGTTATTCCCAAGTTAGTAGCTAGGGTGATATAAATTATAACTTGGCAATAGGTGGTGTTGTGTCAGTGCTGAAGCTTAACTTGGAGAGGGAGCTATTGAGCAACTAGGATCCTCCAGACTACAGAATCTCAAGGTGTTAGTTTGTGATGGTGTGATTCATCTTGCACTTAAAATAGTCTCTTAAGTCTCTTCTATTTTGTTTAGTTTCTTCTAGTCTCTCTTCTAATCTCTTCTGGTCTTATCAGTAACTTAAGCATATTTTTAGTCTCTTCCAGTTTCTTTAGTCTCTTTCAGTCTCTTTTGTCTCTTCTAGTCTCTATAGCCCCATTACTTCTAAAATGGTAATGGGGTCGAACGGAAAGGCCGTTTTTACTAAATGGCGTATTGTTTTTTTCCCGATTTTTAATCGTGCAATGGCTATCCTATGGAACGGAGTTCAGAACTTTATTTTGTCTTCTATATGCATGAATATTAAAATCTCTTTCTCAGCCTACTTGTAATCATTTGATGAATAAAAATATGCAGAGTAAAAAAAATTAAACTGATAAAACGAATCTTTGAAAAAAGAGAATGGTCTGTTGAGAGCGAGACTGTAACATAGCCTTAACATAGCAGTACCCCTTAACAGTATAAATACAGGATTGGAGTGTTTGTTTGCCAGCTGGTTGTCGTAGCTCAGTGGCAGAACTCTTGTGCATTAAGCAAGCAGTCTTGGGTTTGATTCTTAGTGGCGATCAAATATTTTTAATTTTATTGTTAAAAAAAACCCTGAAAGAGAGAGAATACATCTAACAACTATCATAAATAGTAAAGTACCATATATATTGTTCTAGCATTTCGGCTCTAGAGTGTGCTCTAGAAGGATGCCCAAAGACTGTTTCAAAAAACAGTGCAATTATGCCTTTAGCTAAATTATTACTTTATTGAGCACACGCAGTAGTAATGATATCATGTGCTGTTTCAGTGTCTCTCCTCCACACACGTGAAGCCATGGAAGCATATGAAGACTTTGCCCACCAGTTGTCACAGCAACATCCCGGTCACCCCGCCTCCCATGGCCTGTCTCCGTACGAGTGCATGTGCCTGGCTGTGAACATGTACCAGAGAATGGAGGACAAGTTGGGATTGGATGACTCCACCTATTCCTCTGTGTCCATGTTAAGTAGGAATTCCAAGGACAAGCAGAAGTTGTGTGTGTATGTGTGTGCGTATGTGTGTGTGTGTGTTAGATGTAGAAGCATCTGTATCATGTGCATATCCGAGTTCACTAACTTTGTTGTTATTTAGCTTTATTCAATGTCATTTCTGGTACAAGAAATAGTATTGACCTGGAGCAATTTACAAACTTCTTGGAGCAGATTACACAGGTACTTACTTTTATGAAGGCCTGTGTGTGTGTGTGTGTATGTGGGTGTGTGTATATTGTTACTGTGGACTCATGCATTCGTACATGTATTTGTAGACTCCCTAGCTAGTGTGTGAAGATCAATTCTGTTCTCTGCATGCTCTAGATATCTATGCCAGAGAATGCTTCAAGAAGGTAAGAGTTGACTGCTTTCATAACACATTAATACTTGATTAATATTCATTGGAGCTTTAGAGAGAAACTATCTAGATATTAGCCACTTCACAGAAGTACTGTATGCAGAATAGGATTTTATTGCTTTTGCTCATTGAATGGACTACTGTGAATTGAAATTTGCAAGTAGCAATCCAGTTGTACGATCTTATGGTTGTGCGTGTGTTTGTGTGTGTGTGTGTTGTATAGTTTGTAGGAGTAGGAAGACTGCAACTTCCTGGTTTTATTTCATGGCTTCAATCTGAGCCCCTCCCCCTTTACTGGCAGCCTGTAGTGCACAGACTTGCTGCAGCTGAGTCCACACAACACGAGGTCAAGTGTGCAGTATGTAAGACCACGCCTATTCAAGGTTTCAGGTATGCAATAACTATGATATCTATTAAAATCACTGAGACAAGATATCCCTTATGTGGCCTCACCTTCGGTAGTTTCTATAAATATAACATGTACCTCATTGACATTACACTTTTACGTTATTGGCCAAACAGTATAACAAAAATAATAATAACAACAAACAAATACTTTTGTCAGAAATCTTAGATAACGACACTGTAGATTATTTTTTAATTAGTTAGTGTGGGAGAATTTGATAATGTAATTGTTTCCTGCAGGTATCGCTGCATTCAGTGTAATAATCTGGATATATGTCAGGTGAGAACATTTATATAAAATAGACTATGCATGGGTTTATGTTTTTTTGTGTTGTTTGTAAATAAAGATTTGCTAGTGATAGTGTTTTGTTTGTGTGATACAGTTGCTATTGGTTGGGTAAGAGTGTGAAGGGTCACGACAAAGCTAAGCATTACATGGAGGAATACTGCACTGCCACAGTACGTCTTACACTGCATGTAACATGTGTGAACATACATAATAACAATCATGACATGCAAATACTCGACACATGTATCAGACATGTACATGGAGCCCATAACACGCATGTGCAGTAAATACTTGAGCTCATTAACAATCATTCCAATACACATTAGAATTATTTTTTAGAACCATCAACATTATAAAAGTGCATCTTTTGTGACAAACCTAATTTTATTTATTTGCTGTTGTCTTTTTTCTTTATTTCTTTTATCTTTCTTGTACTTAGAAACACACTGATGAAGTGAAGGACTTTTTCAAGTCATTTCAAAAGAGTTTCCGACGCAAGAAGAAGGAAATTCCACAGAAGACCAGGAAGGAATCGTTAGCTCCCACTCAAGTTGGCAGGCAAGGATTCAACCTGGGAGGAGGTTCACTGTGACTGAATACCTGAGGTCTGCCTGGAGGAGTGCCTGGTAGCAACAGAGAGGATGCTCCAGTCAGCAACAGGAGATCTTTTCACAGTAACACTGACAGGAAACAGTGAGTGGTTTGGAGTCGATTGAACAAATGATTAATTAACTCATATAACTCTTTCAGTACAATAGGACTCCAGTTTATAAATGTTACTTAAATGTTCAGATATCTGAACAACAGAAAATGTGTTTTTAGCACTAATGAGGGGCATGGTCATGCAATTCTTCATATCTACATTGTAAGACCGATAACGTGAGGACAAGAGAAACTGCTGCCTTAACTGTAGTAATGACCTCAGGCTAGCAGAATCCTTGTAGGTAGTACACCACCGGAGTCCGTAGCGTGGCCTGTACCACAGGTACACATAGGCTTAACTAATTACCTTAAAAAGTTAAGTTTTTATTTAAAGTCTAAGCTGCTGGTCTGGGACATAGCTAGCAAAAGAACTAAAGTCTTCCTTCACATCAGAGGGTGACCCCACATACACACATGCGCTATTATTAAATTTAGAGTGTTCAAATTATTGAAGTTCAGTAACAGAAGTTATACTTTAAATAATTATTTCCATATAATATTGACATATTTATGAATCTGGAATATAGGTTGTCTACTAATGGTCAGAAAACATCAACAAGCTCTATAGCGATCGATGAGGGAGGACGTCACCCACATTTCCATGGAGAAGATATGGAGACATCAATTAACAAATTGAAAGAAACAACACTGTACGAATTCTTGTAATGAAGAACCATAAATATTTCATTAATTAACAATTTACGTACATATGTAAGGTGAGTGACTGAAGTTATATCACTACAATTTAGTCATAATCAAGCCGAGAAAATTATCTAATATATGTACTTTTATTTTGTTGGTGATTCTAGGAGCCTCTCTCGTCACATCATGCAGATGAAGGAACACCATCAGAGGATTCCTGCTGGTCACATGCTGAATGAATCCCAAACTGATGGAGATGGAAATGATGACAACAAAGAGCTCTCTCTGAAGCATCGCAACACAGCTCTGCAGGGCAGGGTGGAGATCTTACAGGAGCACAACAGAAGGCTGGAAGGATGCATTGCTCTGCTACGCTATATTGCGGATGTGGTGAGTGCGAAATTAAGGTGGTGAGACTGTAACTGGTAAACTTGTTAGTGATAACTGCACAAAACCTAAAGCCATTGTTAGTTGTACCTTAGCATTATATTATAGCATCCCTAAACAGAAAGAATGAAAGTGACTGATGATGATGATGATGATGATGATGATGATGATAATGTTTAAAATTGAAGAAGTTGAATGATTGAAGCTACAATAGCTTATATTAATTTTTTTCATTTTATTTAATCTTTGATTTTTATTAAAACTTTTAGCAACAACACCAGCAGCAGGGAGGTGTGGCTTCAGCTGTCAGCAGTTCACACAACCATCTCTCCTTTCCCAATACATCCTCGTCTATTCTGTCCACACCCATGGCATCCTCACACGTCACACCAGCTACTTTCGCAAGAGTCACACCGGTCACTTCTTCCCATGCAACTCCTTCCTCATCCCCAGTTCATGGACAGTACACTGTCACACCAAACTCCGCCCACCCATCACCAGACACTTTGCCATCTCATGGCAAGTACACAGCAACAAAGAATTCCCATTCTCAACCATCTAATTCAGACTCTGCTCTATTTCTTGGACAAAACTTGCCTCAGGCATCTGTATCACACTCATACTCCCACTTGCAAGCTAGGACTTTACCTGAGGAAACGTCCGAGACAGTGTTGGTTGGTAATTTGTCGACCCCTACCCAACATATCAGCTCTCCTCGTTACAGTGGTAGCAGTCAGGCTGGCAGTAACGGATCAGTAACCTTGGCAGCATTTCCTTCGCCACGCTCCAGCTGAAAAATTGGTAACAGGGGAAAGGCATTATAGACCAATAATTGCTTTTTTTTTAAATTGAATTTTAATTTTTTAGAATTTCCCTCCACTTCTGGGCATGCTCTTGGCTGCTATCAAGTTTTTCTTATTATAGGAAGATAAAGAAAATCTTACTCTAGAAGTCGGTAGTAAAATCTCTTTTGAACAATCTCTCTTGAGGTATGAGTAGCTGAACAAAGGTGCCTACCATGGATACAGGTATTGTTATAGACAGTGAATTTGTACTTGCTGAAGCATAGTATCTGCCTGTAGAAATTGAAGATACTGGGCCTGAAGAAGTCTGCTTAGATGACTATGAACAATGGCAGTGCACCAGTTGAGTTAGGCCAGAAGATCACCAAGAGGAGAGTTTACATAACAATAAGTTGAAAGAAATTCTTATTTTTACATGGAATATCAGATAAACACTACGCTAACTTGGCTGATGACTACCAACATCAAGATTTAAACACTCGACGCCATGTGGGTTGACAGGTTGCTCACCTGCAAATATTACCAGTCCTGAGACTATACAAGATGAGCATTCCTTTATGACTAGTTTATCTTCAGCTGTTGCTCTTCCTATTCCTGGTAGACTTGCTAATTTCAAAGACAAGAGAGATTGGACAGCCTTTTGTCGGAGTTCATTTGACTTATCTGACATTATCACCACTTTTGCAGACCACGTGATAAGCCTTTTGTTAGTTTGTTTTTTGTTTGTTTTCTTCGTGAGTTGGTCACAGCTCCTGAGAACATACAAAAACATTTCTCATATGACCTGTCCATTACCCCAGTATGGCCAAGCCTGGATCATCTCATGAGTCCTCGATTGTCAGTGGCGTGCAGCTACGGACAGTCACCTAGAGGGTAAGACCACACCTCAAAAGTTTTCGTTCTTGTGGTTATTGTAAGGAAATTGGACACTTCAAGACCTAGAAATATTGAGAAGCAATCTTCTTCACCATCAAATGAATTGTAACATCACATTACCTTATTGTTGAAATTCTTTTATTATAATTAAAGCAACACCTCATTAAGTATTCGTGACATTGTATTCTGCAATTGATACTGAGTTGAAATATTAAACTTTTTTTTCTATTTTTAAGCAGCAAAAAAATTGATTTTCTTGTCTATAGTGCCTTTTCCATTGGCAGGTCACAAAGATAAATAGCGAAAGAGGGATGGGTAATATTTTAATTTGCTGTTAGGCCTATTGATAAATCATTCTACTGAAGTAAAAGATTTAAAACTTTACAAGAATATTTCTTCCTACACATACATAGAACACCTTAATAAAAATACTTAAACAACATCATGGCTCAGTTTCGTTCAATAAGAATATATATTAATTGAAAAATACATTAATACAATCAATAAACACATTGAATTTGTATTTTTACAAAAAAAGTACAATACAATATTTATGATTGTGTTCTAAAATATTTTGATTTCAACAGTTTTATTCCATAACTTATGCCAGATTTCCACTTTCTAGTCCTATCAATTGTACGACGAATTAATTGATCTGGAGTGTAACGATTGATAACATTCTTGTCCTTTTTGCCGTATAATTCCTCAATATTTGATCCAGTACTTACTACTTCTGGTATTGGATAGGTTGATAGATCAATTGTTACTTTTGGCTCAGAATTTGGAAGATAATGCATCAGGTTCAAATGATTACAGGCAGATGCTATTTGAAGTGGTGTATTATTGTATTCATCTGTAGAGAGAGGGTCACTGTGACAGTGTTCTATGAGATATTTTGCTACATTTAAATGTCCTTCTGTACATGCAGCGTGAAGTGGCATTCTTCCATATTGTCCCCTCATGTTAACATCACAGTGATGGTTGTCTGTGAGATATTTGATTAATTCTAGATTGCCAGAGACAGCAGCTAAATGCAGTGGTGTGTTATTGTCTTCAGCTGTAGAGAAAGGGTCACTGTGACAGTGTTCTATGAGATATTTTGCTACATGTAAATGTCCATTTATACATGCCACATGAAGTGGCATTCTTCCATATTGTCCCCTCATGTTAACATCACAGTGATGGTTGTCTGTGAGATATTTGACTAATTCCAGATTGCCAGAGTCAGCAGCTAAATGCAGTGGTGTGTCGTTATATTCATCTGTAGAGAGAAGGTCACTGTGACAGTGTTCTACGAGATATTTTGCTACATTTAAATGTCCTTCTATACATGCCACATGAAGTGGCATTCTTCCATATTGTCCCCTCATGTTAACATCACAGTGATGGTTGTCTGTGAGATATTTGACTAATTCCAGATTGCCAGAGACAGCAGCTAAATGCAGTGGTGTGTCATTGGCTTCATCTGTAGAGAGAGGGTCACTGTGACAGTGTTCTATGAGATATTTTGCTACATTTAAATGTCCTCTTAAACATGCAGCGTGAAGTGGCATTCTTCCATATTGTCTTCTCATGTTAACATCACAGTGATGGTTGTCTGTGAGATATTTGACTAATTCTAGATTGCCAAAGTCAGCAGCACAATGCAGTGGTGTGCTATTGTATTCATCTGTAGAGAGAGGGTCACTGTGACAGTGTTCTACGAGATATTTTGCTACATTTAAATGTCCATTCATACATGCACCATGAAGTGGCATTCTTCCATATTCTCCCCTCATGTTAACATCACAGTGATGGTTGTCTGTGAGATATTTGACTAATTCTAGATTGCCAGAGACAGCAGCATAATGCAGTGGTGTGTTATCGTATTCATCTGTAGAGAGAGGGTCACTGTGACAGTGTTCTACGAGATATTTTGCTACATTTAAATGTCCTTCTATACATGCCACATGAAGTGGCATTCTTCCATATTGTCCCCTCATGTTAACATCACAGTGATGGTTGTCTGTGAGATATTTGACTAATTCCAGATTGCCAGAGACAGCAGCACAATGCAGTGGTGTGTTATTGTCTTCATCTGTAGAGAGAGGGTCACTGTGACAGTGTTCTATGAGATATTTTGCTACATTTAAATGTCCTTCTATACATGCCATATGAAGTGGCATTCTTCCATATTGTCCTCTCATGTTAACATCACAGTGATGGTTGTCTGTGAGATATTTGACTAATTCTAGATTGCCAGATTGAGCAGCATAATGCAGTGGTGTGTTATCGTATTCATCTGTAGAGAGAGGGTCACTGTGACAGTGTTCTATGAGATATTTTGCTACATGTAAATGTCCATTTATACATGCACCATGAAGTGGCATTCTTCCATATTCTCCCCTCATGTTAACATCACAGTGATGGTTGTCTGTGAGATATTTGACTAATTCTAGATTGCCAGATTGAGCAGCATAATGCAGTGGTGTGTTATCGTATTCATCTGTAGAGAGAGGGTCACTGTGACAGTGTTCTATGAGATATTTTGCTACATGTAAATGTCCATTTATACATGCACCATGAAGTGGCATTCTTCCATATTCTCCCCTCATGTTAACATCACAGTGATGGTTGTCTGTGAGATATTTGACTAATTCTAGATTGCCAGATTGAGCAGCATAATGCAGTGGTGTGTAATCGTATTCATCTGTAGAGAGAGGGTCACTGTGACAGTGTTCTATGAGATATTTTGCTACATTTAAATGTCCATTCATACATGCCACATGAAGTGGCATCATTCCATATTGTCCCCTCATGTTAACATCACAGTGATGGTTGTCTGTGAGATATTTGACTAATTCTAGATTGCCAGATCGAGCAGCATAATGCAGTGGTGTGTTATCGTATTCATCTGTAGAGAGAGGGTCACTGTGACAGTGTTCTACGAGATATTTTGCTACATTTAAATGTCCTTCTATACATGCCACATGAAGTGGCATTCTTCCATATTGTCCCCTCATGTTAACATCACAGTGATGGTTGTCTGTGAGATATTTGACTAATTCCAGATTGCCAGAGACAGCAGCTAAATGCAGTGGTGTGTCATTGGCTTCATCTGTAGAGAGAGGGTCACTGTGACAGTGTTCTATGAGATATTTTGCTACATTTAAATGTCCTCTTAAACATGCAGCGTGAAGTGGCATTCTTCCATATTGTCTTCTCATGTTAACATCACAGTGATGGTTGTCTGTGAGATATTTGACTAATTCTAGATTGCCAGATTGAGCAGCATAATGCAGTGGTGTGTTATCGTATTCATCTGTAGAGAGAGGGTCACTGTGACAGTGTTCTAAGAGATGTTTTGCTATGCTTACTTGACTCTCTTTACAAGCAATAATTAATCCTACATTAACATCACAATGCTGACAGCTTTTTGTAACTATTTCAATAATTTCAACATTACAGTTTGTAATTGCTAGTTTGAACACAGTCACATATTCTTTTTGACCAATTTTGTCAGGAATATCTGTGTAATTGTACAGGTGCTTTAGTACACTATTTTGTCCATGCATAGCAGCACAGTGCAGTAAAGTATGACCATCTGTAATCTTGAAGAATGCATCACAGTTATGGATGTTCAGTAAAGACTGGACTACTCCTAGTTGACCTCGTGCTGCTGCCACACACAGAGCTGTTTGCTGGCATTCTGGACTGAAGCAGTTGGTATCAAGTAGTAATTCGAATATGCTGTCATGTATAGTAGAGAGGGCAAGTGAATTGATACTTGTAAATGAAGCATGTGAGAAATAATTTAACATGAACAATACAATGTCGCACTGCTTCATGGCTATGGCAATATGGAAGACATTGACTTGAAAATATTTGATGTTGATGGTTGTAAGTTTAAGAATATCACCGATAGAAAAGTTAGCCAATAAAGGATTTATTAATGACTTGAATATTTCAAGATGGCCAAGAATAACTGCGTAATGAAGTGGTGTTAAATCATTAGTATCTGCTTGCAAAACATTAGCTCCTACTAGTAGCAGCAGCAGCTGTATTATTTCAATATGGCCTCCTATTACAGCCAAATGTAATGCAGATTGTTTTTTGTCATTAACAGTAAACACATTGCAGTTTGAATCAGCTATTGATTGTTTGACGTCCTCTACCTTGCCGTGCAGAGCTGCCTCATGAATGCTAATCTTATTGGTTGGAATCTGATCATCTGTCACATGGTTACTTTCGTAATTCTTTATTTGCATTTTTGCAGCATGGCACATTTCTTGTAATGAGTGTTCTTGTGAAAAAAATGTTTTCTAAAAAAAATAGAATTTGTACCAATATTAATACTTTTGTTTGCATTAAGTCTAACAATTGTTAATCTTAATAATAGGAAATTTTTTCTCTTTTTAACAGCCAACATTTTTAATTATCACCATGGACAGTTCGACCTCAGTTGACCCCTGAAGAGGACTTCGGCAAGAAGTCCAAATGTCGGGTTAAGTTATAATTAAAAATATTAGCTGTAAAAAGAGAAAAAATGTCCTATTATTATAATTATTTCAGCCGAGAATGACTGAATTATTAGTCTGATATAATATGGCCAATAAATTTATAGTGTGGGGAATATATTCTTATTGAATTGGACTAATGTTGTGCCGTGGCGTAGGAAGTGGGTGGGGGGGGGGGGGCTCTGGGGGATGGTGCCCCCATACTTTTTTGGCACAATTTAAAAACTGTATTATCTTGCACGAACATTAGCAAACCACAAAACGCATGCCCTTGGAGCCCACCCATACATAAACGTATTCCTGCATTACTGTTGTGTGTAATATGCAGTTTCTAATGGAAAGAATACGGCCTGCTAAGTTCTTGTTCTAAACAAGTGGTGATGTAACATACTTCAAAGGTTGAAGTTCTACAAGTGTACTTCATGTATTTAAGAAATGAGTGTTAATGAAAACTGAATTATTTGAACGTGCCTATTGACTGTCACAGCTCTCTATAAGATGAACAACAGCCACTTGAATCTCTTCAAGGTTTTGGAAAATGAACAAATACTTTGAATTAAAAGTCTGTTGATCAAGATAAACAACAATTCCAGAACTACTAGTGTATACACGATGGAGAAATTATGCTTGCTAGTGTGGGATGAGGAAAGAAATCAGAAAGTTCTGCACAGGGCACTTGGAGTGTGCTTCTACGAAAATTCTTGTCAAACTTTTTAACCACTGCTGCTGCCAATACCAGCAGAAGGAATATTCCACTACATTAGTGAGGCTGTAGTAATATTTATAGCATCAAAATGTGTTAGTTACATATGGATTATTTCCCCCATATTAGATAAGAAGACAGTGACAATTGCTAAACTGTCTGTAGAACATATAATTTGTCCTCTTATACCTGAGTAATTAATACTGTGGGGCATATTTGGTGTCAGAACTAATCTCTGGTATATGTGATGTGGACATGACCCTCAAACTGACTGGCTGGTGGAGAGCTTGAATTCCACACTCATAAGGATGATTGCTTAATGTTGTGAAACAAAGCGACATGATTGGGATGATTATCTCATCCAGTTATTATTTGCCTACAGGTCTGTACTTCAGGAAAATACAAAAGAATCTCCATCTTCTTGCTGTATGGTAGAGATCCATGCATCCATTCATCCACTGCACTATCCCTGATGAGAAGTCTGCATAATATGGACTCTGATGATTATCGTGTGGACCTTGTGGATAGTTTGGCAGAGGCATAGCGACAAGCTAAAAGCAAGAACATGCACACAATAGTGGTAGAGGAGGTTTGGCAGGAGGTTGATAAGCTTTGAGAACCTGGTAATGGTATGCTGAGCCATCACAAGAATTTAGATGTAGTGCTCAAATAGTACTTCTAAAAAATGCAGTTCCACCTACAAATTTAACTTTATTATTATTTATATGTATTTAAGAATACTAGCAAATACCCTACAACACAGTAGCACTTGACATACTGCAAAGTAAGAATTCAGTAACATAAGTTATTTGATTTCCTGTTTATCTTTCTATTGCTTAAGGTCACATCAGTTTCCCTCTCCTGCTCTCTTTTCTTTTCCTGAACTATCTCAGCTTTTCTTATCCCCCACCTCCTTTATTTCAGCTCTTTCTTCTTGAGTCTTGAAGTCCCATCTCCACCTTTTGTCTACATCTCCTGCTTCTGAATCTCTCTGTCCTTCTATTGTGGACTTAGGCTTTGCGAAACTTTTGCCTTCTTTTTCGTACTTTTGCCATTCTTTTTGAAACTTACGCAACTCTACTTGGCGATTCAATTCCACCCGCTTTTTAGTTCCAATTAATCGTTCACTTCTTGCCTTCTCTTTCATACTTTTGCCTTCTTTTTACAGGATCGCCTTACCTCGCCAATTCTTCCTGGTTTTTAGTTACAAATAATATCCTTTTTGCCTTCTGCACTTTCGTATTTTTACCTTCCTTTATGAAACCTACGCTGCTCACCCTCTTTTATTCCTCCAGCTTTTCAGTTACAATTAATCACTTTCTACTGAATGTAAGTGACACTTTACCACTTCAGTGTAATGCCAATGCTCTACCAAACTGTTTAAGCTTATGAATTATTCATGAACACACTGTTGTCTTAGTTACTGACACACAAGATTATTATTATTTAGATCTGGTTGCTATATTGTTACTAGGTGTACTAACTTGTTAAGTGTGCACTTTTTTTTGCCTTTAGGTATATGAACTGTGCATAATAACCACCCCTGGGGTATTGCTATTTTTGAGTTTTAGTTTAATAGAATAGGTAGGCTGGATAAAGCGGGGGAGCCCTGATATTATGTAGGGTCTACTACCCTCTCATATCTGACCCTATGGGACCAGCCCTAGTTCGGATAACTCTCCTGCTGAAGCTCATACCACAGGAATTTACCATAGCTAGCTGCTTAACTGCTTACCCAGAGCAGCCCACTGTAGAGTTAGATCTGGAGATAACAGCTGGCAGCTACAATGCTAAAGTAAACTTACTGGTGTGCTTCAATTGAATTTAAATTGAATTTTAATTTTGGGCCGGAAACACAGAAGAATTCGCTTGACACAGCCATTTATGCGATAATGCTGATAAACAAAGTTGCTAGTGGAAACTGGGCGTGGGTAAACGGGATCTAAAATAGTTAGAGCATGGCTTAGGTACTGGTGAATTTAGTACACAAAGCCCCAGGGCCTATGGCCCTTGGGCTTCAGTGCACTAAATTCACCAGTACCTAAGCGCTTATGCTCTAACTATTACATAGATATTCATTATTATGTTAAATAATAAAATATTTAAATCATAATACTTATAATTTTTATGACATCAGGAGATGACAAAGAATGTGACAATAAAATTTGGAGTTGTAAAAAGCATTTGCCAGAATCTGCACTCATAACGATGATGAGAGTATAATAGAAAGAAAAAAGTCACGTACAGCGGTGATCAATACTTAAAATCAGATAACATTTTGATCGGTAACTGCAGATACTGCAGATAGGCTGTGTTTTAAAATAAACTGGCCTCTTAAACTTGTAAAATAATCTGTGGATGTATCACAGACTAAACTTACTTCATTATTCAGGGGTGGATCTAGGAATTTTTAAGGGGGGGGCTCTTTTCAAGAAGGATTTGAATAACTATAGCTACTGGTGGAAAATGTTGGCTTTGTATTCCCTACAAGATTATCCTCTCATTCACACAATAATTAGCATTATGAGGTGACTGTCCAGAAATTACATCATACTGCTAAAATCAGGAAAGAAAAAAATTAAAACTAAGACCAAAACTGAGGTGTTTTGTTTACAAAGAAAAGAGGTGAATAGGTAAGTATCATGAAAAAAAGAAACTGAGAAAAAATGAAAATAATATACTAAGACGTTTTGGTTAATGATGAAATACAGCTTTAACTGTTAAAATTCAACCATGAAGAAAAGATTGAATAAAACAACCACTAAATTCTCTCAAGATTGAATAATGTCAAATAATTGCTCTGATTTGGCATGCTATGAGCTAGGTCTGCTGAATCAGCGTATCAGTGAGGTGCGTTCTTTAAAATATGGCAATTAACTATTTACCTGCCATTCTCAGCGGACTTATCAGTCAGTTCCATTTTTCCTCTGAAAATTGCTGGTTAAGAAACTAGCAATTACTGGGGGATGAGGAAAAACAATGACAAACAAAAAGTTAGTGCTATTATATTTTTATTTCCACATACGAGTAAGAAATAAAGTAGATAAAAAATGAGAGCTCATTCTGAAAAAAGGGGGGTTCGTACAATCCGCCTTTGCTGTAAGTCCCAGTGGCCTTAGTTTCACATTACTTGACGGAGTCACTGTGACTGTTGCATGTTTTGTAATGTGTACTCTTAGCAACTTGTGTTATTTTGTGTTCATTTGTGTTGTGTCATGCACACACTAAATCATATCCATTTTCTTAATTTTTGTATCACCCACGCATAATTACCTGCTGAGTCATGCTCCGTGAGGGATCACGTGAGTGGGGATGATTTTTTAATGATGAATTGAACGAACTGTCTAATAAGTCCTCCTAGCTAAGCTCGGTTTCATCGTTTAATACTTGGCACTCCATTGTGTAGGCTAGTCCTACCAACAATGCCAAGGAAGTCTCACACGGGCGTTACAGTTGTGTATTACTTACGTGTCTCTGTTATTTTTATGACATTTTTTCTATGGTCTGAGCCGTGGATATATTTACTCTTGTGCCTAGCTCAGTCACTCAATACTATTTTCTCATGGAAACCATTGCATACTTGGATAAGACAAAAACCTAAATTACTCTGGTTATTAGTTAGGTTGGGCAAACTGGTAGAGAAAATTCTCCTAGTGTGGTTTTCTCAGCACTTGGGAGTACCTGAGCAGCAGAGGAGACCCACATTTGGTTGCAGTGGCAAGCAAGAGAAGTACCCACACTCGACAGACTAATATGTCAGGTTCTGGGAAAGAAAAAATGGCTGAAAAAGGAGGTGCCAAAGCAAGGAATGTTAAAGAAATGGAAGAATAGATGAAGAGTGGTCTGATTCGTGTTATGTAGCTTCGATACTTCTACAATAGCTGGTCCAACAAGTGAGAATAAGCAAATGGACTTACTTCAATCTTCAATGGAACTTGTAATGGAAGCTATGGCAAACGGTGAATTACAGACAGGAGGAAGCAGTATTGAGATGTGAGGAACTGGATCGACTTAGATAAGATGCTAAATTAGTCAAGATGGAGTTAGAAGCTCAGAAAGCAGCTCAGCCTGCTCAACATGAGGCTAAGAAACAGCATTGGGCTAAAGAGGAAGAAAGTAGGAGGAATTATGAGGAAAAATATTTTGAGATATCAGAAGAGATCAGAAAAAAAGAGACATTGGAGATAGATTTTATTTAGAGACAAAAGAATGCCAGTAAGAATCTTTGAAAAAAGAGAAATTTCACTGGTCTGTTGAGAGTGAGACTGTAGCTTAGCAGTACCCCGTAACAGTATAAATACAGTGTTTGTTCGCTGGGTGGTTGTCGTAGCTCAGTGGCAGAGCGCTTGTGCGCTATACAAGCGGTCCTGGGTTCGATTCCTGGTGGCGACCAAATATTTTTAATTATGTATTGTTTAAAAAGCCTGTGAAAGAGAGAGGAAACTGGAGAGTTAGGCTGGTTGTTATAACTACAAGGTTAATGAAGCACCAAGGGTGCTGAACCCTTAATATTACTATATACTAGCTAGCTATTACAAATACCAAAAGAATAATTTATTTAGAGTAGTATCAATATGAACATGCAAAAATGTATGTTCACACACGTTGATATTGTTAGGCTTGAGTAAGTAGATATGCACTGCATGCAATAAACTGTAGACATGAAAACTGTCTTCATAAAGAGAATAAAAACATACAAGCGACACTCACCTCACCAGTAGTTTCAATGGGCTCTAAGCATTCTGATAAACCACTGAGAATAATGTAATGCAAAAACTACTGCTGGGCAGCAAAGAAATTATTTGCTCACATGAGTATGGCATGACTATAAGGGGCATCACCAACAATCAGTTCCTAAATTAGTCTCAAAGTACGCAGAATGAAAAGCTTTAACAACGCTCCAAATAGAAGAATTTTGTGTTGTTGGTAACTCAGGGAAAAAAGGGAAAAGAAAATTTGTATTTTTTTAATTGGCCAGAATGTTGACCACAGGAGAGAGAATGGATTCTGACATAGTTATTCAGCGCTTATTAGACAACGACTTCGGTCTTTCTGAGAATGAAACTAGCGATGAGGAGGGTGAAGGAATATTTGCTTATGCTGGGCAGCAGCATTTGGACACAGTTGAGCTAGCAACTCTGAGTAGTGGAGTGGAAGTTCAGCCTAGTAGCACTACTGGAGTCAACTTGGATGTTCAGGTAAATGTAGAGTAGCAAAATAAATGTAGTAGCTATATAAAATATAGTTAAACAATACTTTTTAGGTGTTATAGTAAGTAACACGCAAAATAGCTGGTTGCAAGTCAATATATTAAAAAAATATTTATATATATATAGAGAGAGAGAAAGAGAGAGAGAGAGAGAAAGAGAGAGAGAGAGAGAATGCACATGAATAAATTGAACAGGAATCTATTGTAACTTTACAGACTATGAGTCAATTGACATGGATGATCAAGCAAGTCAAGAGAGTTTCCATCTTTCATCATCCATGGAAGACTTCAGTCCTTCATCTACTATGGATGTCACTTCTCAAGGGTCTGAAGCAGAATGAGACATTTCTCAACAGTGCGTTAGTGGAAGTAGGTGGCATGTATGAGGAGGGAGAGTGAGAGGTAGGAGAGTAACAGTAAGAGCAAGGCCTAGCAGGGGAGAAAGAGGAAGAATGGGAAGGAGGTGTGTTAGTACAAGGCTTAGTAGTAGAAAGGGGCGTGGAAGACCAATCAATTCAGGCAGCAGCAGCAGTAGTAGTACTCATGTATCGGCTACAATTGCTGTTCTCAATGAAATAGGCTCTCTGGTATGGAAGAATGAGGAGCCACAGTCATATACTCAGAAGTATACCCAAACTCCAGGTCCCACTTCACCAGACCTTACTGGTGATAGTACTCCTGTTGAGCTTTTTTGCCATTTCTTTTCTGATGATGTGTGGGATTTGATAAAGGAAGAAACTAATCGTTATGCTGGTACCTGTGTAACAAATAATCTTAGTGGTCGTGTTTGGAATGATACAACTGTTGAAGAGTTAAAGGCATTTGTGGGCATTTTGATTTTGAGTGGAATTGTGAGGTTACCACGACTGGAATTATACTGGTCCACTAATTTTCCACTCATTAGTACTCCAGGCATTAGTAACATTATGCCTAAAACTAAATTTGAAGTTATTCAGGTTTTTTCACTTGAATGACAATAGCAAGCAGGTTCCATATGGTCATAATGGACATGATAAATTATTCAAAGTTCGGAAATTATTGAACTTGCTTTGTCCACTGTTTGAATCTGAGTTTCAAATGCATCAATCATGTACTATTGATGAAGCCATGATACCTTTCAAAGGTAGACTTCGCTTCAAACAGTACATGAAATATAAGCCAACAAAATGGGGATAAAAGTTTTTGTTTTATCTGATGCTCCTACTGGGTATGTGAAGAGGATGCAAGTATACACAGGTCAAGGTTTAGATAATGGTGTTTCTGATGTTGGATTGTGTACCACGGTGGTGTTAGATTTGATGAAAGGTTTTGACCATATGGGGGTTCAACTGTACACTGACAACGTTTACACTAGTCCTCTTCTTTATTGTAGGCTTTATAAGCACCAAGGCATCAATGCATGTGGTACTGTACGTCCCCAGAGAGTAGGTTTTCCATCTGAGCTGATCATCAAGGCTTCTGAGCTAAAATCATTAATGGTCCTTTCTTGCATGTTCATGGTTGACAAGAGGTCTATGTATTTTTTATCTACAATCCACATTGGTGAGCGTGTTGGAAACCCTACAGTAAAGAAGAGGCATGCTGATGGTACTCAAGCAGATATTCCATGTCCACCATGCTTACCTGATTACCAGAAGTATATGTGAGGTGTAGATAGGGGAGATCAACTTAAGAGTTACTATAATGTTGGTAGAAAATCAAGGAAGTGGTGGTGGCGAATTTTTTCTTTTGTTTGGAAGTTTGCATTTTGAATAGTTTTTGTATGAAAAAAATGGTCTGGTCTAATGAACATCAACAGCAAGGTAGAAAAAAGAGAGAGATGTTGTCATTTAGGCTTGAGCTAGTAAAACAACTCATTGGTAGCTTCTCTACAAGATGTCATAGTGCTGGTCGTCCACGATCTGTTGAGCATCTTCAGCTAGATAGACTGAATGTAAATTAAGGTCACTGGCCTAAGCATGCAGATAGAAAGGGGAATTGTGCTGTATGTTCAGCTATCATAAGAACAAATAAGCTTACTGTTATTGGGAATCGCCATGAGTCTCGTGTTCAATGTGAGTACTGCAAAGTGCATTTATGTGTATCATCTGAAAGAAACTGTTTCAAAAGTATCACACCCTTGTAGACTTCACTTCATGAAACTAACTACCCATATTTTTTAAATCTGTATTTTATAATAAAACATGCACAATATTTGATAGTTTATGCACAATTTTCAGTTATTCATTTTTTGTACTTCATGGTTATTCATGCTCTATATTTTATAAAAACACATATCATCTCAAATTCACATCAACATAACTGATTACTGGTCTATTATAGAAATAACAACCTGTTTGAAGAATAATGATTAGAAAGATACGTCTCATACAATTTTTATACAGGAATTATCAAAATATGTTCATGAAATTAAGCCCAGTTTAAATATGAAACCTTAGTTGTTTAGTTTTGTCCCATGAAGTAGCTGTACAGTAAAAGAATCCATGGACTGGCTTGAACCAGTCTGGAGTTCAAAACAACGTTATTCATTGCCGTGGCTTTCAAGATAATTATATTCATGTTGTGGTTTACAAGTGGTGATTACCACACATTGGTTGCCAGGCAACATAAACATTTTTTCTGTAATGTATATTTTATATAGACAATTTTTTTCTATGGTTGTTATTGACCATATTAAAGTCCTGATTTTATATAAATTTTTCAAAATGTCTAAATAAATACGACGGTGAGGGTTAAAATGGCCAGTTCAACATTTTGATGCTTGCATCTTCGAGATTCATATGACAGAATGACTGACTGACTGACTGACTGACTGAATAACTGACTGTTTGACCAACTGACTAACAAACAAAGTACTGTAACCCTCTCTCGCAATTATTCTACACTAGATGTCTTCACCAGAGTAGTTTTTTGGTAACTCACCATGTAAAGTTGGCAAAAACTCACTAGGGGCTCCCCACAACCCTAGCTGATATTATAGCAGCTGCTCTAACCTGACTGGGTAGGCTCCACAAGAGTAAACGTAGCTGTAAAAACCAGAAAACTTGTAGCCAGGCCAGGTTGCTATAACTACTCTGGTAATGAGCTTGCGCAATACAGCCATGAGTACAATATTTGCTCTTAATTATATATGGCTGCCTAGATACACATTCATTTTGTCCAACTCATAGCAAAACAACTTACAATATTGAAATCAATGCTCTTGAATTCTTCATTGGATTTACTCAAAGTATCTTTACCAAATAATGATGTTCTTGACTCCAGTGAAGTACTTTTATGTACTTCAGTGAATTCTAAGTCACGTTTAACTACAGATCAAAGTACACAGGGTCAATAACATTGAATTACACTAGGTATGTTGTACTAGACGTACCAGAAGGTGTAATTTTGGCATTTGGAGTTAAAATATTTCCTTCTGACAAACATCTACCTGTATCAATAAATCATAGGACATAAAACTAATAGGTCACATCTCCCATACATACTTTTGAAAGGCTTGACATCAGATGGAGCACCAAGACATATTTCTGATTCAGATCGATCTGCATGAATAAATCAAGATTGATGCAATACTCACACTACAGAATACAGTATTAGTCTTTGTAAAACATATTCAATTAATGCACTTCACATGCACACAATATCCCATAATATTGCTTGCACAGTAGCTCTAGTTGAAGATTACTTGACCTTCATAAGTACAATATAAGTATATCAGCATACCAATCCTACATTTGGTATATTGTGCTATTATACAATACATTATTATGTAATATCCATAAAAAAAAGAGACAGTATATATTCTATGAAAAAAATAAACACTTACTCTGCTGTAATTAAATTATATCCAATTAAATTGAAACAAAACATGTACTTACATAATTTTCTCTTGCTCTCTTGTAGTTAAATGCATTCTTCATTAATTCTTACCCACACTATATGGTATTGGGCTAGTATCAATGAAATATCTTGTATTTTATTTTTCAATATAAGTGAAAATCTCTCTGGGAACAACCAAGACACGCATATACTTCCTTCACTAATTTTGTGATAGTACAGAACAGACGCAAAGTGAGAAAGAAGTGGCACACATTTCTTTAGAATATAGTGTCTCAGATTATCCAAACGAGATAGTGTAAACTTAGTGACATCTTCTTTGATGTCACACTTCACTACGAGTTTCGCCACAGAATCTGGGATTGTTTCCAATTTGTGCCCATCCCAGCATTTGATAAAAGGAATTACCAATGTTGTTCTTTTAAAGTCATCAATTTTAGCAGCAAATCTCTCCATTTCTTGTGCCATATTCAAAACTTTACATTTTTTTATCAAATATTCCAACATCTCATAGTCTAGAAAATTCCAAAGATTAAAGTTGAACCGTTCCAAAAATTCATCGATCTCTGTAATTTCTTCTAATTCAGATTTGAGTTTATGCCATAGTGGAGTGATACTAGCACCGACATATCCTGGAATGAATCTAATATATTTTTTGATGTCGTAGATTGAGGTTCTTTTTTCTACCAGATAGTCAACAAACGTAACCATTAGATCAGTAAACTCGTCTTCCAGTGACCGTACTTGTTTCTGTAACTCAATTTGACCTGTAAAAATGACAAATATTTTAGAAATATAGAAAACAAATACTCTATTTTTACCTTCATCAATAGAAGCATGAAGTGAAGAAGCTGGAAGAACACACTCTTTAACTTTGGTGTCCTCTGTCACTAAAATAATAACATGTATGATACATAATGATAATGAAAATTACGTTTTAAAAAACTGTATCATATTATGTGTTACAACATATATATTTGTGACAGGCTCTGACAAAAGGGGGCATTTCGTGCAAATCAAAAAAATTGAGTTTTTTTATGCTAATAAAAAGCTACAATTTATCTCAACTCAGTGCCAAAATACTGGAGGGTAAAACCTTCGACGCTTAGAGAAACTGGCAGCTGAACTGGGCTGTATTCAGCAAAGCAATTGAACTAGATATCGAGAAAACATATATTGAATTTCCACTTCCACAATTTTTACGCAATTAAATCGTGCAGCCGCTTTTTAATGGCGACTAACAAAGTATTGCATAGTGAACTTTTTAGCTTTCAGAGCGACTCACAGCCTGTCTTGTCGGAATACTTTGCTACTCTACTCAATGTAGCGGTAAACTTTCAGCCAGAGGTAAGCTGTAGAGTGCATGCAATAGTCTCAAAGCTATGCCGTTTTTTTAGCTGCTTGCTTGAAACTCCGCCCATTCCCCGTTTATTGTACTTCGAGAACGAGAGAGATTAAAAAGTAGCTTGTCTTTCCACGGCACGCTTGGTGTCTTTTAAGTTGTTTTGACATTTGAAATTTGGCATAGACTTAGAGTAAGGGTCACTAAGACTAATTCTGCAAAAAACAAAAAAAGGAGAAAGAAAGAATTTTTCCAATGACTTACTTCTGGAGCCTATATCTCAATTTCAATTTTTGCGCGAAATGCCCCCCTTTTGTCAGAGCCTGTCACATTTAGTAGAATTTAAACAACACCCTCTGCAATGCAATGCATAGAATATGCTTTATATTATATATATATATGTGACCGTCTACGGGAAAATCGGGCACAACGCGGCATGCGTAGACGTCGCAAAAAGATCGATTTAGTTCTTAAAATTGTATTAACCCTCTCGTTCCTGAATTGTTTTGACGCGCGCGGAATAATCTAATTTTCTATCGGGGAATAGAGCAGTGCCGTTTTATTTTTTTAACTCGATGCTGGCTGGGAAAACCCCATAGCAACCATATATCACTAAATAGACCAAGAGTTTGGGATTCCCCTCATTTTTTGATTGAGAAAATTGAATAATATTTAAGCCATCTACTAATACTTCAAAAAAAAATTTTTTTCCCCCAAAAAATCCACTTTTCCCATCAATAAAAAAATAAAATAAAATAGAAATAATATTGTTTGATGCATTATATACCAATATTATATTAGTTCAACAATAAAATATGTTGTTTGTTGTGTGTGGTGCTGATTGTGATCATGTAGGAGACATCTATGAGTGTCCACGAGGAACGTATGCCATCGGACGTCGAGCTCCACTACAAAACAATTTCATATACACAAAAACACAAACAACAAAGATATTTGTAATACAAACAACAAATTATTGATGATTCTATATAATTGCAACTTTATGATGTATTGTATGCGGTTTCATACAGGATTTTTGTTTGGGGGGGTGGGGGTGGGGCTGCGAGTGTACTTCGCCACACCCATTATTTGGAACCTACACTACTTTGATGCACATTTTTGCATAAGAGTCTATACTTCACACTGATGATCAGTGTTCGGTTCTATGCACTAAATGACTCAGTTATGATAGAAAGATAATGGGATACAATATCAGACAAAAAATAAATGCTTCCAAAATGTTCATTTCTATTCAACTCCCAAAATTCTATGGGGGAACCCAGGGCTAGCCTTCCACTGTATGAACCCCTGGCATGAATACTCAACACTGTACATGACAGAAACAATCGTTGTATTGAGAAAGTGTAATTTGAAAATGAAAAGCAGTACAAGCACACACATGGAATTCAACTTACCCGGCATGGATGGTGTCACAGACTGAACGATCCCTCCCAGGTTAGTATCCGGAACCTCCATACAATACCCAAAAAAACACAGACAACAATGATATTTGTAACATAACAGCTGGCCTCGCTGATTTGCCCCCCCCTCCCCCGTCATTACTTTTCACTGACATTCTTGTACCATAACCCCCCCTCCCCCCTCTGCCCCAGCTGGACACCCAAATATCAGTAAGTTGAAATGAAATTCAACTTACCCGGCATGGATGATGTCACAGACCGAAAAAGACCCCCGAGTTCATTCTCTCCCAGGTTAGATCCCGAAGTGCCACATACTGTTTGTCCATGGTTGCTCTCTCTCTTTCCACAAATGCACGCACACACATACACACACACACACAAGAAAAAAGAAGCTGCAGGTGAATACAGATCATAAAAATAAATGTATAATTTATTATACATAAATTGACTGGTGTACACACACACACACACATGAAATTCAACTTACATGGGCATAGTAGCCCCGATCCAAAAAGATCCAGAGTTCCCTCCCAGGTTGGATCCGGAAGTGCCGCATACTGTTTGTCCACAGTTGCTCTCTCTCTCATTCCACAAACGCACGTACACACATATACACACACACACACACACAAGAAAAAAGAAGCTACAGGTGAATACAGATCATAAAAATAAATTTATAATTTATTATACATAAATTGACTGGTGTACACACACACACACACACATGAAATTCAACTTACATGGGCATAGTAGTCACATCCAAAAAGATCCAGAGTTCCCTCCCAGGTTGTATACGGAAGTGCCACATACTGTTTGTCCACGGATGCTCTCTCTCATTCCACAAATGCACACACACACATACACACACACACACACTAGAAAAAAGAAGATACAGGTGAATACAGATCATAAAAATAAATGTATAATATAAATTGACTGGTGTACACACACACACATACATGAAATTCAACTTACATGGGCATAGTAGCCCCGATTGGAAAAGACCCCACCCCCCCCCCCGAGTTCGTTCCCTCCCCGGTTAGATCTGGAAGCGCCAGAATAACATTTCAACTCCACGCACACACATATACATCGAGTGTGAAGCTCCACTACAACACCACAAAAACACAGACAACGACAACGACAATAACAACACATATTACAACTTTTGGGATGTTCAGGGAGGAGGAGGGGGGGAGGGGGGGGAAGCAGCCACAAATATCAAAGTCTGTGGTCCTTTACACAAAATATTATGGAATATCAATGGGTGTGTTGTCATCTTTCTTCCACTCTCCCCCTACCTCATCCACCCGACTCTTGTTCTTCAATTCCCGCCTTCTCCGACTGCGAGGACGTCCAGAACTCGGAGCAGGAGGAGCCACTTCCTCTTCTTCATCACTGGAACCTGCTGCCTATTCGTGTTTCATCATTGGAAGACTCAGGTCCGGTATCCTCTCCTTCATCACCGGAAGACTCTGCTCCTGTCCCCTCATCTGCGTAATCGGGGTCGGTGACTGCATTCACATCTGGTCCTAGTAGTATATGTGGTAAAAAAAATTTTAAATTTTTTTGAAAATTTGAAATTGTTCAAAAAACCACAAGCCACTTTCAAATATCAAAACTCAATAATATATATAATAATATATATATTATAGCTAAACAGCTTACTCTATCTCAATATAGCTATAAATGAGTCCTTTCCACAACAGAAGCTTGCTATTTTTCAAGAGAAAGACAAGAGAAAGACAAGCTTACCTCGATCATCTTCTTGACTCGTATCAGAGTTGACGGGGTCTGGTCCACCAACCCTGATACAGGGCCTCCTATAGCCCTAGATGTCGTCTCCCTTCTCTCCGCTTGATCCTGAGTCGCTAGAGTCAGCATCAAGCAAGTCTAAAACTTGCACCGCATTGTAACTTCTAGACGCCATCTTCAAAAAAATGACTTTGAAAAAATTTTTTTTTTGCATAGTTACCGGGGTCACACGACACGCTCACTTTTTTCCTATGATGTAATAAGCATTACCTAAGACTGTACGTAATAGGGAGGTCCCCAGTTGAACTGGCGATTTTATAAAAAATGGAGAAGACAGTAAGTCAAACCGCAAAGTCTTGGTCGGCAAAGAAGCGGTTGTTTCAATGTGTTATGGAAGGCTACTGAGCTCAAGCAATTTTTTGCTGCTTCTACAAAGCTCTGGAGATGACTTGATCCATCAATGAAGCTGCTGTGAAGA
>WLWD01006038.1_pt1 | contig 87941 bp, 61 predicted proteins | sample 6712731 | NCBI WGS metagenome assembly WLWD01 (sample SAMN12718690, study PRJNA576275) | sponge metagenome | isolation source: marine sponge | host: Mycale hentscheli | place: New Zealand: South Island, Marlborough, Capsize Point | collected 2014-11-01
TAGTTTGATAGTGTGTTTGTCAGTACTTCTATCTGTCTGTCTCCCTGTCTTCTACCAGTTCTAATTTGATAGTGTGTTTTTCAGTACTTCTATCTGTCTGTCTCCCTGTCTTCTACCGGTTCCAGTTTGATAGTGTGTTTGTGAGTACTTCTATCCGTTTGTCTCCCTGTCTTCTACCAGTTCTAGTTTGATAGTGTGTTTGTGAGTACTTCTATCTGTCTGTCTCCCTGTCTTCTACCAGTTCTAATTTGATAGTGTGTTTTTCAGTACTTCTATCTGTCTGTCTCCCTGTCTTCTACCGGTTCCAGTTTGATAGTGTGTTTGTGAGTACTTCTATCCGTTTGTCTCCCTGTCTTCTACCAGTTCTAGTTTGATAGTGTGTTTGTGAGTACTTCTATCAGTCTGTCTCCCTGTCTTCTACCAGTTCTAGTTTGATAGTGTGTTTGTGAGTACTTCTATCAGTCTGTCTCCCTGTCTTCTACCAGTTCTAGTTTGATAGTGTGTTTGTGAGTACTTCTATCAGTCTATCTCCCTGTCTTCTACCAGTTCTAGTTTGATAGTGTGTTTTCCAGTACTTCTATCTGTCTTTCTCCCTGTCTTCTACCAGTTCTAGTTTGATAGTGTGTAGTACTTCTATCTGTCTGTCTCCCTGTCTTCTACCAGTTCTAGTTTGATAGTGTGTTTGTCAGTACTTCTGTCTGTCTGTCTCCCTGTCTTCTACCAGTTCTAGTTTGATAGTGTGTTTTCAGTACTTCTATCTGTCTGTCTCCCTGTCTTCTACCAGTTCTAGTTTGATAGTGTGTTTGTCAGTACTTCTGTCTGTCTGTCTCCCTGTCTTCTACCAGTTCTAGTTTGATAGTGTGTTTTTCAATCTGTCTCCCTGTTTTCTATTAGTTCCAGTTTTGTATAAGTTTTCAATAGTGTCCGATACAGTGATAGTGTATATATATATATAGGTAATTCCACCGGCTGAGTGGTGTCCCAGACCTACCTACAGTGACATTGATGAATTCAAGATAACCACACCTATCTCTCAGCTAGTTACTGGACAACAAGGAGTCTACCAACTCTATAACATTCAGAAAAAATCTATGACATTTGCAGAATTTTCATCCATGGCTAGTTCAGATCAGTAAGTGTTTTTCTTTTTTAAATTTTAAAAGCAAAATATTATTTCATTGTCTGATTAACCGGCGGAGGACGTAAAAACGTGTCAATTGATAATAATGTATAACCATGCACTTAAGGGTGCAGTACCACTTGAAACCGCAGCGCTAAACCGCAGATGGAGGATTATGCTATGTATTTATTGCTCGTTGTCTGTTCAATGTATGCTTACTTTGTTGTTGCAGTTGAAACAGACACCAACAGACAGCTCTTATAAACCAAGTTAACAATGCCGTATTTTTGATATTAGTATTTGTTTTCCATTTTTTAAAAAACATTTTTATATATATATTTTTTGTATCCTATTTAAAAGAAAAAACTTGTTGTAATGTTTTTTTAGCTGTGGCGTGTACCCCGTGTACAAAATATGAGTTCATTCTGGCCATCCAGTACTTCTGAATATCGAATTTTAGATACGAAGCTAACTATTGATTCGTCGTATTCATTTGATTCTTCAACTCCGCCCCCCAACTCTGAGCGCGCAATTTATTGTGGGCAAAATTCCGGGTGGTGGCGGCTCTAATTAGACCTGGTAAGCAAACACAAAAGAAGAGTTACTGTGCGAGTGAGCCCTGCGGGGAAGAGTACAATACTTCTGGAATGTACTGGAGGGTCCTAGACGATGAAGAAGCGGAGGCGTATTAATGGCGCCTGGAGTCACTCGTTTAGAATAGATATATCACGGCTCGCAGCTGCGACTTGAAGGAAGCATCTGCTTTGGTGTCTTTGGAGAGCTTGATAGAAGGTTGGTGTATCGGGTAGAAGTTAGAAGCAGTTTCAGTGTGTTAACTTCAACTTCTCAGGAATTTTTGGTGCTATTTGCTAAAGGAAAATGTGAATTATTACTTTTATTGACTAATGTTATTTTCTTTCTACAATAATATATATTTATCAATTAGGCTGTTTATTATCAATTATTATTTTATTGATTTATTTAAAATAAGACCAGAATCAAATTTTAGATCATAGTACTTTGTCTAATCTACCTCAACAGGAGGAAAGGTGCTGGCATGCTCTTCATAGAAATAGATGAGCTCCCATTATGAGAAGGCACAACTCCTTGGTTAGGTTCACAACAAAAGTGCAGAGCAGAAGACATGGCTTCCTTGTTCTCCAGAGGAGAGAATAGTAGACCTTCGGCTCTCCTAAGAGTCATGCCTCCTGAAGGGAAGAATACTACATACATCCTGGTTATTTAGAAGAGAGGACATGGCGCTCCAGTAGAGAGGTCAATGAGAAGGCACAGCTCCTTGGATCCCCTTGATAGTATTGCATACTTCAGAACCTTTGATTTTGTTCATTTCATATTGTATTTGATTATGGCCCTGCTACTATGGAGTTATGATTTTATATTGTTTAGTAATATTTTTTAGAAAGTGAACAAATATTAATTATCTACACTGCTGCTTCTGCCCTACAGTACTGGTAGTCCTTTGTGGTAAATTGTCTGGTACAGTTAATTGGTACGTTGTTCAAATTGTGCGCGATATAGTCAGTTCGTGGATAGTAAATTGGATCGAGCTACGGGCGGGTTTTGTGGTATTTTACTGAATCAATTACCGCAGGTTCCGGTGGTACTAGACTGCACCCTTAAAATGTGTCTTCGTGTCCATAACACCCCACAGCTTTGTGGAGTCATGGAAACCACCAATCACAATGGCAGACATTTTATATTGTTGTAAGTTTATTTTAGACTTATAAAATATATATACTAACATAAGAAATTGAGTGGTTTTTCATACACACTATAAAAGGCCGCTCTGTTCACAAAACTTATAACAGATTGTTCAGTTCAAAATAAACCACACCCTCAATAAATATCAACAAAAACAGTTGTGTGCAAAAGCAGTTTCACTTCCCTTTCTGATCCAGTAGCAAACGGTCTCAGCCATGAAAGTATGCTTCCATTAGTACTGACGTGTTTACTAGAACACTCAGTGTGATTCCATTATTACTGCCGTGTTTACTAGAACACTCAGTGTGATTCCATTATTACTGACGTGTTTACTAGAACACTCAGTGTGATTCCATTATTACTGACGTGTTTACTAGAACACTCAGTGTGATTCCATTAGTACTGACGTGTTTACTAGAACACTCAGTGTGATTCCATTATTACTGACGTGTTTACTAGAACACTCAGTGTGATTCCATTAGTACTGACGTGTTTACTAGAACACTCAGTGTGATTCCATTAGTACTGACATGTTTACTAGAACACTCAGTATGATTCCATTAGTACTGACGTGTTTACTAGAACACTCAGTGTGATTCCATTAGTACTGACGTGTTTACTAGAACACTCAGTGTGATTCCATTATTACTGACGTGTTTACTAGAACACTCAGTGTGATTCCATTAGTACTGACGTGTTTACTAGAACACTCAGTGTGATTCCATTAGTACTGACGTGTTTACTAGAACACTCAGTGTGATTCCATTAGTACTGACGTGTTACTAGAACACTCAGTGTGATTCCATTAGTACTGACGTGCTTACTAGAACACTCAGTGTGATTCCATTAGTACTGACGTGTTTACTAAAACACTCAGTGTGATTCCATTAGTACTGACGTGTTTACTAGAACACTCAGTGTGATTCCATTAGTACTGACGTGTTTACTAAAACACTCAGTGTGATTCCATTAGTACTGACGTGTTTACTAGAACACTCGGTGTGATTCCATTAGTACTGACGTGTTTACTAGAACACTCAGTGTGATTCCATAAAGTATGCTTCCATTATTACTGACGTGTTTACTAGAACACTCAGTGTGATTCCATTAGTACTGACGTGTTTACTAGAACACTCGGTGTGATTCCATTAGTACTGACGTGTTTACTAGAACACTCGGTGTGATTCCATTAGTACTGACGTGTTTACTAGAACACTCGGTGTGATTCCATTAGTACTGACGTGTTTACTAGAACACTCAGTGTGATTCCATTAGTACTGACGTGTTTACTAGAACACTCGGTGTGATTCCATTAGTACTGACGTGTTTACTAGAACACTCGGTGTGATTCCATTAGTACTGACGTGTTTACTAGAACACTCGGTGTGATTCCATTAGTACTGACGTGTTTACTAGAACACTCGGTGTGATTCCATTAGTACTGACGTGTTTACTAGAACACTCAGTGTGATTCCATTAGTACTGACGTGTTTACTAGAACACTCAGTGTGATTCCATTAGTACTGACGTGTTTACTAGAACACTCAGTGTGATTCCATTATTACTGACGTGTTTACTAGAACACTCAGTGTGATTCCATTAGTACTGACGTGTTTACTAGAACACTCGGTGTGATTCCATTAGTACTGACGTGTTTACTAGAACACTCGGTGTGATTCCATTAGTACTGACGTGTTTACTAGAACACTCGGTGTGATTCCATTAGTACTGACGTGTTTACTAGAACATCGGTGTTGATTCCATAGACTGACGTGTTACTAGAACACTCGGTGTTGTGATTCCATTATAGTACTGACGTGTTTACTAGAACACTCAGTGTGATTCCATTAGTACTGACGTGTTTACTAAAACACTCAGTGTGATTCCATTAGTACTGACGTGTTTACTAGAACACTCGGTGTGATTCCATTATTACTGACGTGTTTACTAGAACACTCGGTGTGATTCCATTAGTACTGACGTGTTTACTAGAACACTCAGTGTGATTCCATTAGTACTGACGTGTTTACTAGAACACTCAGTGTGATTCCATTAGTACTGACGTGTTTACTAGAACACTCAGTGTGATTCCATTAGTACTGACGTGTTTACTAGAACACTCAGTGTGATTCCATTAGTACTGACGTGTTTACTAGAACACTCAGTGTGATTCCATTAGTACTGACGTGTTTACTAGAACACTCAGTGTGATTCCATTAGTACTGACGTGTTTACTAGAACACTCAGTGTGATTCCATTATTACTGACGTGTTTACTAGAACACTCAGTGTGATTCCATTAGTACTGACGTGTTTACTAGAACACTCAGTGTGATTCCATTTAGTTACATGACGTGTTTACCAGAAACTTCAGTGTGTGATTCCATATAAAGTCTGTGCCATTATTCTGACTGTTTACTAGAACACTCGTGTGTGATTCCATTAGTACGACGTGTTACTAGAACACTCGTGTGTGAATGTGATTCCATTAGTAGACGTGTTACTAGAAACACTTTCCAAGTGTAGATTCCATTATTACTGACGTGTTTACTAGAACACTCAGTGTGATTCCATTATTACTGACGTGTTTACTAGAACACTCAGTGTGATTCCATTAGTACTGACGTGTTTACTAAAACACTCAGTGTGATTCCATTAGTACTGACGTGTTTACTAAAACACTCAGTGTGATTCCATTAGTACTGACGTGTTTACTAGAACACTCGGTGTGATTCCATTAGTACTGACGTGTTTACTAGTAGAACACTCAGGGTGGTTCCAAAATGCGTACGACGTGTTTACTAGAAAAACTCAGTGTGATTCCATTTAGTATGACGTGTTTACTAAAACACTCAGTGTGATTCCATTAGTACTGACGTGTTTACTAGAACACTCGGTGTGATTCCATTAGTACTGACGTGTTTACTAGAACACTCAGTGTGATTCCATAAAGTATGCTTCCATTAGTACTGCCGTGTTTACTAGAACACTCAGTGTGATTCCATTAGTACTGCCGTGTTTACTAGAACACTCAGTGTGATTCCATAAAATATTTTGCCAACTGCACGAGTAATTTTTTAGATTTGATGTTGTTGTTTTTAGGTTGGGAACACCTTCTTAGCATCAAGTTTTGTTTTCCCAATAAGCCTAGAGCGTACTCTACCATTCGATAACACTGTCCCTGAGGCAATCTTCAATTGTTCATCTTCTTTCTCTAGCTTTGTGTCACTCTCCCACCATGCAATCAATCCTCTGAGTCTCGCGTGCACCCGTGACCGCATTACGTAAGACGCAATTAAAATTTTTATTCGCGTGTAATCGATTAATAAGGATACTGGAATGATGATCTTGTTGTTTTTTGTTTTTTTCTTTTCTGTTGTTTTTGTTTTTTGTTTTTTCATTGTTGCAAGTATTCCTTACACAAGTTTATGATATAATTATAATGTGTACAAAATTTTTAATTTTTAAAAATGACAGATTAATAGAATTAATTTGTATGAAACATGTGATGTTGACCAGGTACAAACCGCCTTCTTCTTCAAGCTATGAAGAGTTAGAGCGTAAGTATTGGAAAAACGTGAGTTTCAACCAGCCTCTGTATGGGGCAGACATTCCTGGCTCTCTCACTAGTCCTTCAGTAGAGGAATGGAACATCAACCACCTCAACACCATCTTAGACACAGTGTCCGACTACGGGGTCAGAATACCTGGAGTTAACACAGCCTATCTCTACTTCGGAATGTGGAAGACTTCCTTCGCATGGCACACTGAAGACATGGACCTCTACTCCATCAATTACCTTCATTTTGGAGCTCCTAAGTCATGGTGAGGCTGTCCTTGTATTAGAATAGCACAGTTGTTGCCTTCATTTTGGAATTCCTAAGTCATGGTTAAGCTGTCCTTGTATTAGAATAGCACAGTTTTTTTTTCAATAATAATGTTTTAAAAGACAGATTTTGAATTATAAGCATGCAATAATTGATAGGACTGATCTGTACTTACAGAGTTTGAGAAATTTCTAAACTACAGATACTCCTTTTTCTAGAATTGTCTGGATTGTGTAAGTATATATTTCTAAATTTTGAAGGCCCTTTGTACCGTATTTGCGGTCATAGGTTCAGATTTAAAATTTAGCACTACAAACCTCACATTATCGTTCTTTCAACCAGTTTTTTATTCTAGTGTTCTTCCCGTCCATGTAAAGTAGATTGAAGTGCAGCAACAAATTTACACTGGACAGCTAGTGTAATACATGTCAGTTAGCTGTCCAGTGTAATACATGTCAGTTAGCTGTCCAGTGTAATACATGTCAGTTAGCTGTCCAGTGTAATACATGCCAGTTAGCTGTCCAGTGTAATACATGTCAGTTAGCTGTCCAGTGTAATACACGCCAGTTAGCTGTCCAGTGTAATACATGCCAGTTAGCTGTCCAGTGTAATACATGTCAGTTAGCTGTCCAGTGTAATACATGTCAGTTAGCTGTCCAGTGTAATACATGTCAGTTAGCTGTCCAGTGTAATACATGTCAGTTAGCTGTCCAGTGTAATACATGCCAGTTAGCTGTCCAGTGTAATACATGTCAGTTAGCTGTCCAGTGTAATACATGTCAGTTAGCTGTCCAGTGTAATACATGTCAGTTAGCTGTCCAGTGTAATACATGTCAGTTAGCTGTCCAGTGTAATACATGCCAGTTAGCTGTCCAGTGTAATACATGCCAGTTAGCTGTCCAGTGTAATACATGCCAGTTAGCTGTCCAGTGTAATACATGTCAGTTAGCTGTCCAGTGTAATACATGCCCAGTGTAATACATGCCCAGTGTAATACACGCAGTTAGCTGTCCAGTGTAATACATGTCAGTTAGCTGTCCAGTGTAATACATGTCAGTTAGCTGTCCAGTGTAATACATGTCAGTTAGCTGTCCAGTGTAATACATGTCAGTTAGTCCAGTGTAATACATGCCAGTTAGCTGTCCAGTGTAATACATGTCAGTTAGCTGTCCAGTGTAATACATGCCAGTTAGCTGTCCAGTGTAATACATGTCCAGTTAGCTGTCCAGTGTAATACATGTCAGTTAGCTGTCCAGTGTAATACATGTCAGTTAGCTGTCCAGTGTAATACATGTCAGTTAGCCAGTGTAATACATGCCAGTTAGCTGTCCAGTGTAATACATGTCAGTTAGCTGTCCAGTGTAATACATGTCAGTTAGCTGTCCAGTGTAATACATGTCAGTTAGCTGTCCAGTGTAATACATGTCAGTTAGCTGTCCAGTGTAATACATGCCAGTTAGCTGTCCAGTGTAATACATGTCAGTTAGTCCAGTGTAATACATGTCAGTTAGCTGTCCAGTGTAATACATGCCAGTTAGCTGTCCAGTGTAATACATGCCAGTTAGCTGTCCAGTGTAATACATGTCAGTTAGCTGTCCAGTGTAATACATGCCAGTTAGCTGTCCAGTGTAATACATGCCAGTTAGCTGTCCAGTGTAATACATGTCAGTTAGCTGTCCAGTGTAATACATGTCAGTTAGCTGTCCAGTGTAATACATGTCAGTTAGCTGTCCAGTGTAATACATGTCAGTTAGCTGTCCAGTGTAATACATGTCAGTTAGCTGTCCAGTGTAATACACGTCAGTTAGCTGTCCAGTGTAATACACGTCAGTTAGCTGTCCAGTGTAATACATGTCAGTTAGCTGTCCAGTGTAATACATGCCAGTTAGCTGTCCAGTGTAATACATGCCAGTTAGCTGTCCAGTGTAATACATGCCAGTTAGCTGTCCAGTGTAATACATGCCAGTTAGCTGTCCAGTGTAATACATGTCAGTTAGCTGTCCAGTGTAATACATGTCAGTTAGCTGTCCAGTGTAATACACGTCAGTTAGCTGTCCAGTGTAATACATGTCAGTTAGCTGTCCAGTGTAATACATGCCAGTTAGCTGTCCAGTGTAATACATGTCAGTTAGCTGTCCAGTGTAATACATGTCAGTTAGCTGTCCAGTGTAATACACGTCAGTTAGCTGTCCAGTGTAATACATGTCTGGACAGCTAACTGACATGTATTGGACTGGCTGCTTTTGTTAGATTAATGAGTGGTGTTTTGTGTGTTGATGTGTATGTGTGTGTGTTGATATGTGTGTGTGTGTGTGTTGATGTGTGTGTGTGTGTGTTGATGTGTGTGTGTGTGTGTTGATGTGTGTGTGTGTGTTGATGTGTGTGTGTGTGTTGATGTGTGTGTGTGTGTGTGTGTGTGTGGTTTATTACAGGTATGCAGTCCCCCCAGAGCACGGACAACGACTGGAGCGTATGGCTAAAGGTAGCAACTTATTTCTAAGCCTTTTCCTTTTGTTCTTTGTTGTTTTATATAAGGCTATTAGTGGGGTGAGGTATAGATCATGTAGTGAGTAAGATATGTAGTTTATATAAGGCTATTAGTGGGGTGAGGTATAGATCATGTAGTGAGTAAGATATGTAGTTTATATAAGGCTATTAGTGGGGTGAGGTATAGATCATGTAGTGAGTAAGATATGTAGTGTATATAAGGCTATTAGTGGGGTGAGGTATAGATCATGTAGTGAGTAAGATATGTAGTTTATATAAGGCTATTAGTGGGGTGAGGTATAGATCATGTAGTGAGTAAGATATGTAGTTTATATAAGGCTATTAGTGGGGTGAGGTATAGATCATGTAGTGAGTAAGATATGTAGTTTATATAAGGCTATTAGTGGGGTGAGGTATAGATCATGTAGTGAGTAAGATATGTAGTTTATATAAGGCTATTAGTGGGGTGAGGTATAGATCATGTAGTGAGTAAGATATGTAGTGTATATAAGGCTATTAGTGGGGTGAGGTATAGATCATGTAGTGAGTAAGATATGTAGTTTATATAAGGCTATTAGTGGGGTGAGGTATAGATCATGTAGTGAGTAAGATATGTAGTTTATATAAGGCTATTAGTGGGGTGAGGTGTAGATCATGTAGTGAGTAAGATATGTAGTTTATATAAGGCTATTAGTGGGGTGAGGTAGATCATGTAGTGAGTAAGATATGTAGTTTATATAAGGCTATTAGTGGGGTGAGGTATAGATCATGTAGTGAGTAAGATATGTAGTTTATATAAGGCTATTAGTGGGGTGAGGTATAGATCATGTAGTGAGTAAGATATGTAGTTTAGAGGTGATACTATAGGATAGGATGGGAGCCTGAGAACTGCCAACTAACTCTTTAAGAGATGGAATCCTGAACAGCTAGCCACATGAAGTGGGCTCAGTGAGAGGTCAGAGTGCGGAGAACAGCTATTCGTAAGGTGGATGACCACACCCCAGACAGTGGCGTTTATATTAAATTAAAATATATTTTTGATGTTGTCTATTTCAATCTGAGATATATAAACCCAAAGACAACCTTAGTCTTACCAAAAAAAAATACTCTTGTAATCTATCATTTCTTTCATGACATGTAGTGTGTTAACTAACAACATTAGTAATGATTGGATACTGTTTGATTTAAATGGACTTGGTGCAGTGTGGTTAGTTTGATGTCAATGACGAAATTGTAATCTACTACTGATAGTGCTGCGCTATTTATAGTCACACGATGTAATCATTTACTCTCATGTGTATGTGTGTTTGTATGTAGGATTCTTCCCAGACCGATATGTTGAATGTCCTAGTTTCTTGAGGCATAAGATGACTATGATATCACCTTCTCTGCTCAAGCAATACTCCATTCCCTTCCATAAAGTAAGACCATTACATCGCGAGACCTATGGTCAGAGTAGTATCTATGGTCAGAGTAATATCTATGGTCAGAGTTGTATCTATGGTCAGAGTTGTATCTATGGTCAGAGTTGTATCTATGGTCAGAGTTGTATCTATGGTCAGAGTAATATCTATGGTCAGAGTTGTATCTATAGTCAGAGTTGTATCTATAGTCAGAGTAATATCTATAGTCAGAGTTGTATCTATAGTCAGAGTTGTATCTATGGTCAGAGTTGTATCTATGGTCAGAGTTGTATCTATGGTCAGAGTGGTATCTATGGTCAGAGTTGTATCTATGGTCAGAGTTGTATCTATGGTCAGAGTTGTATCTATGGTCAGAGTTGTATCTATGGTCAGAGTTGTATCTATGGTCAGAGTTGTATCTATGGTCAGAGTAATATCTATGGTCAGAGTTGTATCTATGGTCAGAGTTGTATCTATGGTCAGAGTGGTATCTATGGTCAGAGTGGTATCTATGGTCAGAGTTGTATCTATGGTCAGAGTTGTATCTATGGTCAGAGTAGTATCTATGGTCAGAGTTGTATCTATGGTCAGAGTTGTATCTATGGTCAGAGTGGTATCTATGGTCAGAGTAGTATCTATGGTCAGAGTAATATCTATGGTCAGAGTTGTATCTATGGTCAGAGTTGTATCTATGGTCAGAGTAATATCTATGGTCAGAGTTGTATCTATGGTCAGAGTTGTATCTATGGTCAGAGTGGTATTTATGGTCAGAGTTGTATCTATGGTCAGAGTTGTATCTATGGTCAGAGTAGTATCTATGGTCAGAGTTGTATCTATGGTCAGAGTTGTATCTATGGTCAGAGTAGTATCTATGGTCAGAGTTGTATCTATGGTCAGAGTTGTATCTATGGTCAGAGTGGTATCTATGGTCAGAGTAGTATCTATGGTCAGAGTAATATCTATGGTCAGAGTAGTATCTATGGTCAGAGTTGTATCTATGGTCAGAGTTGTATCTATGGTCAGAGTTGTATCTATGGTCAGAGTTGTATCTATGGTCAGAGTTGTATCTATGGTCAGAGTTGTATCTATGGTCAGAGTTGTATCTATAGTCAGAGTTGTATCTATGGTCAGAGTTGTATCTATGGTCAGAGTTGTATCTATGGTCAGAGTTGTATCTATGGTCAGAGTTGTATCTGGTCAGAGTAGTATCTATGGTCAGAGTTGTATCTATGGTCAGAGTTGTATCTATGGTCAGAGTTGTATCTATGGTCAGAGTTGTATCTATGGTCAGAGTTGTATCTATGGTCAGGCCTAATCTGAGGGTAGCCAGCCTGTTATACAGAAGTTCTGTGCTACAACACTGGCCTAATCTGAGGGTAGCCAGCCTGTTATACAGAAGTTCTGTGCTACAACACTGGCCTAATCTGAGAGTTGCCAGCCTGTTATACAGAAGTTCTGTGCTACAACACTGGCCTAATCTGAGGGTAGCCAGCCTGTTATACAGAAGTTCCGTGCTACAACACTGGCCTAATCTGAGGATAGCCAGCCTGTTATACAGAAATTCCGTGCTACAACACTGACCTAATCTGAGGGTAGCCAGCCTGTTATACAAAAATTCCGTGCTACAACACTGACCTAATCTGAGGGTAGCCAGCCTGTTATACAGAAGTTCTGTGCTACAACACTGGCCTAATCTGAGGGTAGCCAGCCTATTATACAGAAGTTCCGTGCTACAACACTGACCTAATCTGAGGGTAGCCAGCCTGTTATACAGAAGTTCTGTGCTACAACACTGACCTAATCTGAGGGTAGCCAGCCTGTTATACAGAAGTTCTGTGCTACAACACTGACCTAATCTGAGGGTAGCCAGCCTGTTATACAGAAATTCCGTGCTACAACACTGACCTAATCTGAGGGTAGCCAGCCTGTTATACAGAAATTCCGTGCTACAACACTGACCTAATCTGAGGGTAGCCAGCCTGTTATACAGAAGTTCCGTGCTACAACACTGGCCTAATCTGAGGGTAGCCAGCCTGTTATACAGAAGTTCTGTGCTACAACACTGGCCTAATCTGAGGGTAGCCAGCCTGTTATACAGAAGTTCCGTGCTACAACACTGGCCTAATCTGAGGATAGCCAGCCTGTTATACAGAAATTCCGTGCTACAACACTGACCTAATCTGAGGGTAGCCAGCCTGTTATACAAAAATTCCGTGCTACAACACTGACCTAATCTGAGGGTAGCCAGCCTGTTATACAGAAGTTCTGTGCTACAACACTGAACCAATCTGAGGATAGCCAGCCTGTTATATAATTCCGTGCTACAACACTGACCCTAATCATGAGAGTACCAGCCTGTTATCCCGAGTTCCGTGCTACAAACAACACTGGCCTAATCTGAGATAGCCGCCTGTTATACAGAAATTCCGTGCTACAACACTGGGCCTAATCTGAGGGTAGCCAGCCTGTTATACGAAGTTCTGTTCTACAAACACTGACCTAATCTGAGGGTAGCCAGCCTGTTAGACGAAATTCGTGCCTAACAACACTGGCCAATCTTAGGGATCCGCCGTTTATACAGAAGTTCTGTGCTACAAACACTGACCTAATCTGAGGTGTCGCCAGCCTGTTTAGAATACAGAAATTCCGTCCACAACACTGGCCTAATCTGAGGGTAGCCATCTGTTATACAGAAGTTCTGTGCGACAACACTGCCTAAATCTAGGGTAGCCCAGCCTGTTCTACAGAATTCCGTGCTACATCACTAACCCTCATCTCTGAGGGTACCAGCCCTGTTATACAAAGTTCTGTGCACAACACGACCTAATCTGAGGTAGCCACATGTTTATACAGAAATTCCGGCTCCCACACTTACCTATCTGCGGGTAGCCACCTGTTTATACAGAAATTTCCGTGCTATACACCTGACCTAATCTTAGGGTAGCCAGCCTGTTATACAGAAGTTCCGTGCTACAACACTGACCTAATCTGAGGATAGCCAGCCTGTTATAAGAAGTTCCGTGCTACAACACTGACCTAATCTGAGGGTAGCCAGCCTGTTATACAGAAGTTCTGTGCTACAACACTGGCCTAATCTGAGGATAGCCAGCCTGTTATACAGAAATTCCGTGCTACAACACTGGCCTAATCTGAGGGTAGCCAGCCTATTATACAGAAGTTCTGTGCTACAACACTGGCCTAATCTGAGGGTAGCCAGCCTGTTATACAGAAGTTCTGTGCTACAACACTGGCCTAATCTGAGGATAGCCAGCCTGTTATACAGAAGTTCTGTGCTACAACACTGGCCTAATCTGAGGATAGCCAACCTGTTATACAGAAATTCCGTGCTACAACACTGACCTAATCTGAGGGTAGCCAGCCTGTTATACAAAAATTCCGTGCTACAACACTGGCCTAATCTGAGGGTAGCCAGCCTGTTATACAGAAGTTCCGTGCTACAACACTGACCTAATCTGAGGGTACCAGCCTGTTATACAAAAATTCCGTGCTCAACACTGGCCTAATCTGAGGGTAGCCAGCCTGTTATACCTAAGTTCCGTTTTTTGCTACACATGACCTATCTGAGATAGCCGCCTGTTATACAGAGTTCCGTGCTACAACAACGGACCTAATCTGAGGTTTAATCCAGCTTGTTATACAGAAGTACTGTGCGACAACACTGGCCTAATATCTGAGGGTTGCCAGCCTGTTATACAGAAGTTTCCGTGCTACACCTGGCCTAATCTGAGGGTAGCCAGCCTGTTATACAAATTTCCGTGTCTCACACGGCCTAATCTTGAGGATAAGACCTGTTATAACAGAAATTCCGTGCTACACAACACGTGACCTAATCTGAGGGTAGCCAAGCCTGTTCTACAAAAATTCCGTGCTACAACACTGACCTATCTGAGGGAGCCATCAGCCAGCCTGTGTACAGAAGTTCTGTGCTACAACACTGGCCTAATCTGAGGGTAAAAAAAGCCCCATGCCCCTATTATACACAGAAGTTCCGTGCTACAACACTGACCTAATCTGAGGTATCCAGCCTGTTATACAGAATTTCTGTGCTACAACCTGCCTAATCTGGGTGCCAGCCGTTATACAGAATTTCTGTGCTACACAACAACACTGACCTAATCTGCGGTAAGCCAGCCTGTTATACAAAGTTCTGTGCCTAACAACACTGCCTAATCTGAGGGTGCAGCCCCTGTATACAGAAGTTTTCTGTGCTACAACCTGACCTATCTGAGGGTAGCCAGCCTGTTATACAGAAGTTCTGTGCTACAACATGGCCTAATCTGAGGATAGCCAGCCTGTTATACAGAAGTTCTGTGCTACAACACTGGCCTAATCTGAGGATAGCCAGCCTGTTATACAGAAGTTCTGTGCTACAACACTGGCCTAATCTGAGGATAGCCAGCCTGTTATACAGAAATTCCGTGCTACAACACTGACCGTAAGGCTGAGGGTACCAGCCTTGTTATACAAAAATTCCGGCTACCACAAGGCCTAATCTGAGGTAGAGCCGCCTGTTAATACAGAAGTTCCGTGCTACAACACTGACCTAATCTGAGGATATCCCGCCTCTATAGGGAGAGTTCCGTTTACAACACTGACCGTAATGCTGGGTTTGGTAGCCAGCCTGTCTAGACGAAGTTCCGTGCTCAAACTGGCCTTCTGAGGATAGCCAGCCCTGTTAGACAGAAATTTCCGTGCCTACAACACTGACCTAATCTGAGGGTAGCCAGCCTGTTATACAGAAGTTCTGTGCTACAACACTGACCTAATCTGAGGGTAGCCAGCCTGTTATACAGAAGTTCTGTGCTACAACACTGGCCTAATCTGAGGGTAGCCAGCCTGTTATACAGAAGTTCTGTGCTACAACACTGACCTAATCTGAGGGTAGCCAGCCTTTTATACAGAAATTCCGTGCTACAAAACACTGGCCTCATCTGAGGGTAGCCAGCCTGTATACAGAAGTTCTGTGCTACATACACTGCACCTAATTAGGGTAGCCACCTGTTATACAGAATTCCGTGCTACATCACAACCTAATCTTAGGGTGTAGCCAGCCTGTTCTACAGAGTTCTGCTGCTACAACGACTGACCTAATCTGAAGGGTAGCAGCCTTTTATACAGAAGTCCGTGCTACACACTGGGACCCTAATCTAGGGTAGCCGCCTGTTATACAGAATTCGTTGCTACAACACTGCTGACCTACTCTGAGGGTAGCCAGCCTGTATACAGAAATTCCGTGCTACAACAATGACCTAATCTGAGGGTAGCCGCCTGTTATACAGAGTTCCTGCTACAACCTGGCCTAATCTGAGGGTAGCCAGCCTGTTATACAGAAGTCTGTGCTCAACACTGGCCTAAACTGAGGGTATCCATCCTGTTTATACAGAAGTTCCGTGCGTACAACACTGACCTAATCTGAGTCGCCCGCTGATACATAAAGTTCTGTGCTCAACCCTGCCTATCTGAGGATATCCAGCCTGTTTACAGAAATTCGTGCTCAATCACTGCCGACTCTGAGGGTAGCCAGCCTATTATCCAGAAGTTCTGTGCTACAAACCTGGCCTAATCTTAGGTTAGGGCCAGCCGTTATACAGAAGGTCTGTGCTACCACACTGGGCCTAATCTAGGATAGGCCGGAGCCTGTTATACAGAAGTTCTGTGCTACAACACTGGCCTAATCTGAGGATAGCCAGCCTGTTATACAGAAATTCCGTGCTACAACACTGACCTAATCTGAGGGTAGCCAGCCTGTTATACAAAAATTCCGTGCTACAACACTGGCCTAATCTGAGGGTAGCCAGCCTGTTATACAGAAGTTCCGTGCTACAACACTGACCTAATCTGAGGATAGCCAGCCTGTTATAAGAAGTTCCGTGCTACAACACTGACCTAATCTGAGGGTAGCCAGCCTGTTATACAGAAGTTCCGTGCTACAACACTGGCCTAATCTGAGGATAGCCAGCCTGTTATACAGAAATTCCGTGCTACAACACTGGCCTAATCTGAGGGTAGCCAGCCTGTTATACAGAAGTTCTGTGCTACAACACTGACCTAATCTGAGGGTAGCCAGCCTGTTATACAGAAGTTCTGTGCTACAACACTGACCTAATCTGAGGGTAGCCAGCCTGTTATACAGAAGTTCTGTGCTACAACACTGGCCTAATCTGAGGGTAGCCAGCCTGTTATACAGAAGTTCTGTGCTACAACACTGGCCTAATCTGAGGATAGCCAGCCTGTTATACAGAAGTTCTGTGCTACAACACTGGCCTAATCTGAGGATAGCCAGCCTGTTATACAGAAATTCCGTGCTACAACACTGCTACAACACTGACCTAATCTGAGGGTAGCCAGCCTGTTATACAGAAGTTCTGTGCTACAACACTGACCTAATCTGAGGGTAGCCAGCCTGTTATACAGAAATTCCGTGCTACAACACTGACCTAATCTGAGGGTAGCCAGCCTGTTATACAGAAATTCCGTGCTACAACACTGACCTAATCTGAGGGTAGCCAGCCTGTTATACAGAAGTTCCGTGCTACAACACTGGCCTAATCTGAGGGTAGCCAGCCTGTTATACAGAAGTTCTGTGCTACAACACTGGCCTAATCTGAGGGTAGCCAGCCTGTTATACAGAAGTTCCGTGCTACAACACTGGCCTAATCTGAGGATAGCCAGCCTGTTATACAGAAATTCCGTGCTACAACACTGCCTATCTGAGGGTAGCCTATATTCCGTGCTACAACCTGACCTAATCTGAGGGTAGCCAGCCTGTTATACAGAAGTTCTGTGCTACAACACTGACCTAATCTGAGGGTAGCCAGCCTTTATACAGAAGTTCTGTGCTACAACACTGGCCTAATCTGAGGGTAGCCAGCCTGTTATACAGAAGTTCTGTGCTACAACACTGGCCTAATCTGAGGATAGCCAGCCTGTTATACAGAAGTTCTGTGCTACAACACTGGCCTAATCTGAGGATAGCCAGCCTGTTATACAGAAATTCCGTGCTACAACACTGACCTAATCTGAGGGTAGCCAGCCTGTTATACAAAAATTCCGTGCTACAACACTGGCCTAATCTGAGGGTAGCCAGCCTGTTATACAGAAGTTCCGTGCTACAACACTGACCTAATCTGAGGGTAGCCAGCCTGTTATACAGAAGTTCTGTGCTACAACACTGACCTAATCTGAGGGTAGCCAGCCTGTTATACAGAAGTTCTGTGCTACAACACTGACCTAATCTGAGGGTAGCCAGCCTGTTATACAGAAATTCTGTGCTACATCACTAACCTAATCTGAGGGTAGCTAGCCTATTTTGTTTTTTGTTGTTGAATCAATATCTACGTATTTGGAGTAGCAGTTAAGCACTTAAACATTGGAGCTTACACTTATGTACTTGCAGCTAAGCACTTCATAGCTTTTCTACATACATTGACAGCTAGCCACTTATTCAGCGAAGCGAGCGGAGCTGACTCTCTAATGAGTTCGCGATATATATATATATTTAGGTCTAGAAATTGTTTTTGTTCATGTGTGGGCGTACGTGTGTACCTTTTCTCCTACGCGCTTGCGCGGGCCGGGTAACCTTCTTAGCAACATTTTGTTTTGTTTACCCGCCGTACAAAGTAGCGATGCCCAGTGAAACAAATTCTGTGAAAGAGAGACAAAACGTTAGAAACGCTCGGTCAAGAGCTTTGAGGGCGCTAGAAACTCCAGAAGAAAAATTGGTAAGGAGAGATATAAGAAATGAAAAAGACAGGGCAAGGAGGAGGAGAGCTAAAACGAAACAGAAACAGGTAGCAAAGTAAAGAATCTTTCTTTTTGAAAAGCCATTAAATGTTCCTAATTTATTTATTAGACTATTCCTGAGGATTATGGTACCAGGAGCCTTCATCATAGAAAAAAGCTACCACTGTTGTTTTCTCACTTTGACAGTATTTTGTAGCCACACCAAGCATGCATGGAATAGCTGCAATTACAGGGAACATGCATCGCTCGCTTCGCTATTGCGCTATTCGAGCGCACCACTAGTTTATATTCATCTAGTTTACTTGCAGCTAAAATATTTCCAGCTTAGTCCTTATATACTTGCAGCTAAGGACTTAACAGTTGGCTAAGTGTTACAATATTGATAGTTAAACACTTAAACACTTTAAGCTAAACACATGACTACTTGTGACTAAGTGTTTCAACACACAACCTTAGCACTTGTAGTATGTTCATGACTTGTATTAGGTATTTACTTCTTTCTTGTAGAATAATAATTGGATGTGCCTATTAATGAGCAGGTGTAGGGCTAGTTACTGAAGATGTGTGTTCATCTGTTGTTATACATGTAGTTCAGTGTAGGGCTAGTTACTGAAGATGTGTGTTCATCTGTTGTTATACAGGTAGTAGGGCTAGTTACTGAAGATGTGTGTTCATCTGTTGTTATACAGGTAGTAGGGCTAGTTACTGAAGATGTGTGTTCATCTGTTGTTATACCGGTAGTTCAGTGTAGGGCTAGTTACTGAAGATGTGTGTTCATCTGTTGTTATACAGGTAGTTCAGTGTAGGGCTAGTTACTGAAGATGTGTGTTCATCTGTTGTTATACATGTAGTTCAGTGTAGGGCTAGTTACTGAAGATGTGTGTTCATCTGTTGTTATACATGTAGTTCAGTGTAGGGCTAGTTACTGAAGATGTGTGTTCATCTGTTGTTATACAGGTAGTTCAGTGTAGGGCTAGTTACTGAAGATGTGTGTTCATCTGTTGTTATACAGGTAGTAGGGCTAGTTACTGAAGATGTGTGTTCATCTGTTGTTATACAGGTAGTTCAGTGTAGGGCTAGTTACTGAAGATGTGTGTTCATCTGTTGTTATACAGGTAGTAGGGCTAGTTACTGAAGATGTGTGTTCATCTGTTGTTTACAGGTAGTAGGGCTAGTTACTGAAGATGTGTGTTCATCTGTTGTTTACAGGTAGTAGGGCTAGTTACTGAAGATGTGTGTTCATCTGTTGTTATACAGGTAGTAGGGCTAGTTACTGAAGATGTGTGTTCATCTGTTGTTATACAGGTAGTAGGGCTAGTTACTGAAGATGTGTGTTCATCTGTTGTTACAGGTAAGGGCTAGGTCTGAAGATGTGTGTTCATCTTTGTTTTACAGCGTAGGGCTAGGTACGGAAGATGGTGTTCATCTTTTGTTATACAGGTCGTAGGGCAAGTTTACTGAAGATGTGTGTTCATCTGTTGTTTACAGGATTAGTAGGGCTGTTACTGAAGATGTGTGTTCATCTGTTGTTTACAGGTAGTAGGGCTAGTTACTGAAGATGTGTGTTCATCTGTTGTTATACAGGTAGTAGGGCTAGTTACTGAAGATGTGTGTTCATCTGTTGTTTACAGGTAGTAGGGCTAGTTACTGAAGATGTGTGTTCATCTGTTGTTATACAGGTAGTAGGGCTAGTTACTGAAGATGTGTGTTCATCTGTTGTTATACAGGTAGTAGGGCTAGTTATTGAAGATGTGTGTTCATCTGTTGTTTACAGGTAGTAGGGCTAGTTACTGAAGATGTGTGTTCATCTGTTGTTTACAGGTAGTAGGGCTAGTTACTGAAGATGTGTGTTCATCTGTTGTTATACAGGTAGTAGGGCTAGTTACTGAAGATGTGTGTTCATCTGTTGTTATACAGGTAGTTCAGGAAGCTCGCAACTTTATCATTACCTTCCCGTATGGCTATCATTCAGGCTTCAATCATGGCCTCAACTGTGCTGAGTCCACCAACTTTGCTTCTCTGCGCTGGATAGAGTATGGTAGGAAAGCCACTCAATGTTTGTGCCGCTCTGACAATGTCAAAATTGACATGGAAATATTTGCTGAAAAATATCTGGTAAGTTAATTACTGATATTTAAAAAGGATATATCAACTCTTGATTTGCTATACTCCGAGTTTTTGTTGTTTTGTTTAAGGCAAGATTTATGCAACATCATTATTCCAATAGTTCAGTAGAACTAATTCCCATTCTTATAGTGTTGTACAATTGCTTCCCATTCCAATGAGTGTTACTTCTCTGTATCTATCTATACTAGTGTGGTCTAGTCAACATGCCAACAGTCCTGATATAGGTGAGAACTCCTGTATCTATCTATACTAGTGTGGGTTAGGGCTAGGGCTAGTCAACATGCCAACAGTCCTGATATAGGTGAGAACTCCTGTATCTATCTATACTAGTGTGGGTTAGGGCTAGGGCTAGTCAACATGCCAACAGTCCTGATATAGGTGAGAACTCCTGTATCTATCTATACTAGTGTGGGTTAGGGCTAGGGCTAGTCAACATGCCAACAGTCCTGATATAGGTGACAACTCCTGTATCTATCTATACTAGTGTGGGTTAGGGCTAGGGCTAGTCAACATGCCAACAGTCCTGATATAGGTGAGAACTCCTGTATCTATCTACAGTAGGAGTTAAAATAATGTGCCGGTTTTCGCACCATAGAATGGGCGTACTACTGCACGACCGTTTCCAAAAAAAAACACCAATAAATCGGTAAGCATCGCACCATAGCACGGACGTAAATCGAGCATTCCATTTAATTGTAACCACCGTCTTTCTGCAACGGTTAAACCGTTCGTTAATTCTTCCGCGTATTGATTGTTAACAATCGCCGTTTTGGAATAATTTCAAAGAGGGAGCTTGCAGCGAGGAGATCATGGTGCACAAGATAATTTGCTCGAGATTTAACAGAATCACAACAGAATCACCTGTCCTAGATAATTTGGAGGCTTCCAGTGAGTTACATTTGAGTTTAGATAAATAACTTAGAAGATGCCATTTTCCTTTCACTTAATGTAAAAAAAACGTTATGAAGCTACTTTATGATACATCAGATTATTACCATTAGCTTTATGCATTTTTTTTAGTGGGAGGGGCAGGAAGCTTTTCCCCAACTTTCTGCTCTCTCCCACCCATGTGTGGATGGTGGTTGTAGACAGTATGGCTGCTATTACTGACACAGTTGCTGATATAACTGGCTTCATTGATGTATCAGAAAGTATTGTAATATAGTGAAGTCGGGGTGGTACACTAGGAAACTTTACGAAAAAGTGGAAATGAGCAGTCAAGTTGTGAAGTTAAACTTGGATTGTCTAGAATTAGATAAGGGAGGTCACGGTTGCAGCCTAGGATTTAATAGTTTGGGATAGGGATATAGAAATATACAATGTTTATGATTGTTATGTTTCTGTTATTGTTTATAGTGTACCTAACTCAAGTGACAGTATTGCCCTTATTTGGTCATATCACTAATGGGTTTGTGGTAATAACACTACCCCCTCACAATGAAGCAGCTGACTAATCTAAAACCAACCCTTATTTAGGTCTGATACATAAAAAATAATAATATTCTGGCATTTTAGCAATTAACTATAGCCTTCATCAATGATATTTGAATACTATCAAATGACAGAGTTATGATTACAAAGCCTAAGAGTGATACAAAACTATCATAAAGAATTGCATTGTTTTAATATTGTTCTTATTGAAAAGATAAACCACAGGACAGTTCACTGTGCGATTCTTCTGGAACTGTACTCTTTTCAGTCAAGCGATGTCATGAAATCCAGTTTCAGCTTCACAACTGATGAGCTTAATTATTTACAATTCTGTTCATCTCACAGTTTGAGCTTCCTATGAAATATTTTGTTATTATTATTATTACTAGTGATGTGCTTGAGCACAAAGGGCGAGCGAGTGTAAAACTACACTATTGTTATATGATTGATTTTAACTTCTAACACTCAAAGCTACTTAAAATAATGTTTGAGTTTTTTAGGTTTATACTGTAAAGGATTTAGATGCCATAGTAACCACTCGCCGCAACTGTTTGAATTGGAAAACAGCAACAGCCAAACAATACACGTCATTTAAACTTCTTTGTGATATTCTTTAGCTAAGTAGAAGCTGTAACGCACAACACTTCCACACAACTGGACATACCTACACAAGACTTACCTACGTGGTCAGTCTAGTGGACTATAAATTTTCAAGTAAAAACTATGTATGACTTTGAACATGACAAAGAGTGCATCGAATTACCATCGCCACTTACTCGAATAGAAATGGAACTCAGGTAGGTTTTCAAGTATTAACTGCACTCACAAAAGAATTCCAAACGGTAAACAATTCAATTTCTAGGGTGATAGGGTAATGATCGATAAACCAGAGGATTCTGTTTAGTAAAGTTTGGGACGGGTCGACCACCAAACTAACACAGAGTGTCAGGGTCAAAGTACAAAAATGACATACGTATGTCCAAACATATATAAACAAATATCCCCGATTTTCAATTGAGTTACACATGATAGTGTCTCACTAGCTTCGCTCGCTCGCCAATTATTATTATTTATTATTGTTTTTGTTGTAAATATTATCATTATTAATACAGTAGACCCTCAGTTATCCGAACCCCCTTTATCCGAACACCATTTTTGGGAATTATAATGGTATTCATTGGAATTTTGCTGTGCATTAAATAGATAAGAGATTAAGACTCCACTCAAAATGACTTATTTCGAATATCCGAACATTTCAAATATCCGAACAACCCTCGGTCCTGAGGTGTTCGGATAACTGAGGGTCTACTGTACTAATAACATTTTACTACTCTTGTTAAAATCTATACTGCTGTTCGATGTGCTACACCGAGCTGCAGCAAGTTTGTCATGACAAGCTACAGATCACACTATGTTGGTTAGCAAGAGGGCCCTTGCTCATGCAACTAACTAGCAGTGGTCTTCATGTATTTTTAAGACTCCTATAACTTTCCTCATTTTCTACCCACTCCAGGATGTCTCAGTGATCCTGGTGCAGTTAAAAAAAAAACAATATAAAGATACAATTGAAAATAAAGAGGCTTTTAGCCAACAGTGTATTACTTCTGTGTTAAGGAAAATAACCAAAAGCCTCCTGATTCCTCTTGCACTAAATGCAGCATCTTCCTTACTCAGTATCTTCTTGATGGTGAAGTGCGGGTAAAGTTAAAGTGCACGTCAATTTCTACCGTACTGCGCAAACAGTCCAACCATTTAATTTACCGTTTTACATGGAAACGGTGTAACGTTTTCTACAAACGGTACAGCCATAGTACGTTCGCACATTTGACAAAAAATGGGTAAACTACAGCAACGGTTTTACCGTACTACGCCCGTTGCACGGTGCGACAACCGATACGTTATTTTGATGCCTACTGTATATTACATCAACCCACACCAACAGTCCTGGTTTCAAGTCCCCCCTCACTGCTTGACTGTACAGTTAGAATGCAGTAGCATTAGTAATGCAATATTTATATTAGCAATTAGCAAGTGCCCCCTCACTGCTTGACTGCACAGTAAGAATGCAGTAGCATTAGTAATGCAATATTTATATTAGCAATTAGCAAGTGCCCCCTCACTGCTTGACTGCACAGTTAGAATGCAGTAGCATTAGTAATGCAATATTTATATTAGCAATTAGCAAGTGCCCCCTCACTGCTTGACTGCACAGTTAGAATGCAGTAGCATTAGTAATGCAATATTTATACTAGCAATTAGCAAGTGCCCCCTCACTGCTTGACTGCACAGTAAGAATGCAGTAGCATTAGTAATGCAATATTTATACTAGCAATTAGCAAGTGCCCCCTCACTGCTTGACTGCACAGTAAGAATGCAGTAGCATTAGTAATGCAATATTTATATTAGCAATTAGCAAGTGCCCCCTCACTGCTTGACTGCACAGTAAGAATGCAGTAGCATTAGTAATGCAATATTTATATTAGCAATTAGCAAGTGCCCCCTCACTGCTTGACTGCACAGTTAGAATGCAGTAGCATAAGTTGTTGTTTGTATGTTAGTTTTTATTCATTGTTATCATTCTCTACCATTGTTTAAGGCTACATCTGTTTCTCTCCTGCTCTCTTTCCTGAACTAACTCAGCTTTTCTTATCCCCCACTTTACCTTTTTTCATATCTTTCTTCTTGAGTCATGGAGTCCCTTCTCCTGCTTCTGAATATCTCTGTCCTACTATCATGAATGTGGACTTAAGCTTTACGAAACTTGCCTTCTTTTTGTACTTTCGCCTTCCTTTTTGAAACCTAAGCTGCCTTTACTCACTGATTCCACCTGCTTTTCAGTTGCTAGCTTCATTGGTTGCTATGAGTTGCTAGCTTCATTGGTTCCTATGAGTTGCTAGCTTCATTGGTTCCTATGAGTTGCTAGCTTCATTGGTTGCTATGAGTTGCTAGCTTCATTGGTTGCTATGAGTTGCTAGCTTCATTGGTTCCTATGAGTTGCTAGCTTCATTGGTTGCTATGAGTTGCTAGCTTCATTGGTTGCTATGAGTTGCTAGCTTCATTGGTTGCTATGAGTTGCTAGCTTCATTGGTTCCTATGAGTTGCTAGCTTTATTGGTTGCTATGAGTTGCTAGCTTCATTGGTTCCTATGAGTTGCTAGCTTCATTGGTTGCTATGAGTTGCTAGCTTCATTGGTTCCTATGAGTTGCTAGCTTCATTGGTTGCTATGAGTTGCTAGCTTCATTGGTTGCTATGAGTTGCTAGCTTCATTGGTTGCTATGAGTTGCTAGCTTCATTGGTTGCTATGAGTTGCTAGCTTCATTGGTTGCTATGAGTTGCTAGCTTCATTGGTTCCTATGAGTTGCTAGCTTCATTGGTTGCTATGAGTTGCTAGCTTCATTGGTTCCTATGAGTTGCTAGCTTCATTGGTTGCTATGAGTTGCTAGCTTCATTGGTTCCTATGAGTTGCTAGCTTCATTGGTTCCTATGAGTTGCTAGCTTCATTGGTTGCTATGAGTTGCTAGCTTCATTGGTTGCTATGAGTTGCTAGCTTCATTGGTTGCTATGAGTTGCTAGCTTCATTGGTTCCTATGAGTTGCTAGCTTCATTGGTTCCTATGAGTTGCTAGCTTCATTGGTTGCTATGAGTTGCTAGCTTCATTGGTTGCTATGAGTTGCTAGCTTCATTGGTTGCTATGAGTTGCTAGCTTCATTGGTTCCTATGAGTTGCTAGCTTCATTGGTTGCTATGAGTTGCTAGCTTCATTGGTTGCTATGAGTTGCTAGCTTCATTGGTTGCTATGAGTTGCTAGCTTCATTGGTTGCTATGAGTTGCTAGCTTCATTGGTTGCTATGAGTTGCTAGCTTCATTGGTTGCTATGAGTTGCTAGCTTCATTGGTTGCTATGAGTTGCTAGCTTCATTGGTTCCTATGAGTTGCTAGCTTCATTGGTTCCTATGAGTTGCTAGCTTCATTGGTTCCTATGAGTTGCTAGCTTCATTGGTTGCTATGAGTTGCTAGCTTCATTGGTTGCTATGAGTTGCTAGCTTCATTGGTTCCTATGAGTTGCTAGCTTCATTGGTTCCTATGAGTTGCTAGCTTCATTGGTTCCTATGAGTTGCTAGCTTCATTGGTTGCTATGAGTTGCTAGCTTCATTGGTTGCTATGAGTTGCTAGCTTCATTGGTTGCTATGAGTTGCTAGCTTTATTGCAATTTATTCTTGTACATGCATTTTTGATGTGGCAGTAAAAGTGCTTCAATCATTCCCCATAAGATATTACTTGTTTACAATGAATAAGATACAGTCTCACACGTCCATAACATTTCTATTTTAGGCTGCTACTCAAGGACATTTACAGAATGGAATGAACTTGGACACTCTCTCAACTACTCATAATGGAACAGCAAGGTCAGGGTTCAAGCAGCATTGTTGTAATCGTAATTTGTAATTAATTACTATGATTATATATACTTCAAAGTAATTGTAACTGGACTATAAAAAAACAAACTAATTGGTAATTGTTATCGTTTTTACTGTAATTCTATGGCAATTACCAATTACTCTTTAAGATATGATACATTTTGAAATAGGGCACATGAAGCTAATTCTGCAGTATTCAAGAGTGACCCTACACAGCATTCATCCATCAGTTCATCACAACTTATGTATGTATCATCAATCTGATAGTCATTTAACATTTTTCGGTTTTATGCAAGTCAGGTAATAGTGTGTCGGTGAAAACTTATTTAATATGAATTTCTTGTACTACATGTAATTGAAAAGTAATTGTAATCATTACAATTACTTGAGGCTCCTCAATTAATAATCGTAATTATAATGATTACATTTGCTAGCTATGTAATTGGTAATTGTAATGACTACATTGCTGATGTAATGGTAACAACACTGGTTCAGCTTAGAGTTTGTTAAAGTTCATGTGAGTATATTATGTGCAAAGTACATGTTAGAGTTTGTTAATTTTGTTGGAGTTCATGTGGAGCTTTTGACGTGCATTCCAACGGACATGCTATAGTAACTTGAATTACACCAACTTTATTCTTTTAGTTGTAATTTAATAATTATAATAACTTCTATTTACTTTTGTTAGTCGTAAAAGAGCAAGCTCCGTATCAACACCGCCACCAAAGAAATTGAGAATTCAAGAAATAGTGAGTTTGTAATTTTCATTATTCCATTATCGGCCTATTTATTATTGCTATGGATATGTATGTCACAACCATTACCACTGATGTAGCTCTTCCTTATTCATCTTTCTCACTGGGTAGTTTGGGTCTGGACTTTGTGTATTAAGAGTGCCATCTTCTTAGTTTGTGATAGTAGAAGAGAAGGCTATGAGAAGGTCAGCTATCGTATTGCTTTTATGCTACTTCATGTGTCTTAGCTTCACATGTAGTTAAGGTGATGTTACTTCATGTGGCTTAGCTTCACATGTAGTTAAGGTGATGTTACTTCATGTGGCTTAGCTTCACATGTAGTTAAGGTGATGTTACTTCATGTGGCTTAGCTTCACATGTAGTTAAGGTGATGTTACTTCATGTGTCGTAGCTTCACATGTAGTTAAGATGATGTTACTTCATGTGTCTTAGCTTCACATGTAGTTAAGATGATGTTACTTCATGTGGCTTAGCTTCACATGTAGTTAAGGTGATGTTACTTCATGTGGCTTAGCTTCACATGTAGTTAAGGTGATGTTACTTCGTGTGGCTTAGCTTCACATGTAGTTAAGGTGATGTTACTTCATGTGTCTTAGCTTCACGTGCTAGTTAAGGTGATGTTACTTTGGTAACAGTAAGAATAGAGATTTTGCTTTAAACTACCAATCAACAGGAAATGATTAGTAAGTCGAGTCAGGTAACACAAAAGCTCAATGTTTAAACTCAATAGGAATGTGTAAGTTTTATTTTGACTTCAAGAGAAACTCACAGTCTGATGCATACTTAAACTCCTCCATATCCCATTCCTCACAGTCTGATGCATACTTAAACTCCTCCATATCCCATTCCTCCCTCCTAACTTTCTCTTATGTAGCAGTTGAATTATGAATTTTGCTGATATTGTTGTTGTTATGTGTGTGTGTGTAGCGACATTGGACAGATCGATATAGTGGGTTATGGCAGAGCCAGCAATGGGATTTGCTGAAGGAGAAAGCGTTCAACTTAGTCATGTCAGAAAGGGGGACCAAATGCTGTATATGTTCTCTGAAAACCACGCCCAACCCATTCACATCCTTTAATCTTCAACTATTCAACGACAAGTTCCAAAAACTGGTGGCCAAAGGGAATGGCAGGCACATTACAGCATTGGGCAGGGACAGAGATAAAGGTGTGATGGAGGAACTCCGAGTTGTGGTTCAACGAGTGTTGATTCAACTACCACCATCAGCTTTCAAAGGGAAGACGCCCCAGGCAGTCAGTATTGCAACTCCAACTACCACAGCCTCTGAAGACAAGCTCACAACATGTACTTCATGTGGAATATGTGTGCATGCAAGTGAGTAACCATAGAGACATTCTTAGCAAGTACAAGTAGGTAGATTTAATATTGTATTGTTAATGTCGTTGAACGAATTAGCATGGTATCATATGGCTATGGCGTGAAAATGTTTGCATTGAAATAACATGTGCATTAAGTGGCATGTGTGCATCAAATCGAGTTGTTATAGTATCACCTTTAGTACGTGGACCGTGTGTGTATTGTGACGTGTGTTGACATGTGTGGCATTTTAGGTTGTTACGGATGTGGAGAAACCAGCACCTCCACTAAATGGCAATGTGATCGTTGTGAGAGTGGTCCCTCCCACCTCCAAGATTGCTGTCTGTGTCAGTTACGTGGAGGAGCTCTGAAGCGTACAGATGGAGGAAGATGGGCTCATTTAGTCTGTGCTCAGTTAATTCCAGAAGTCACTGTGAACAAGTGTTCAGTCCATCAGAGTATTATAACAGATCACATCACCAGATCTAGAAGGAAGTTGGTGAGTCCGTTACAGATATTATCTGATCAGAATTGATGGTTTGACTGTGTGTGCTTTTACCAACATATAAACATCTTCATATATGAATTGAGTTCCATTTGTGTATTAGTTCATGAAAGAATAGAAGCAAGTTCACTTGACCCATTTTATGTGTATTTACTAATTGATGAGTTGTTTTGTTGTTGTTTTTGTTACTACTATTATTATTATTGTAGCGCTGTACTCTGTGTGAGAGCAAGACGAGTGGGCAGCCAGCAAGAGGTCATGGTGTGTGTGTGGAATGCGTGCATGCAGAGTGTGGCACTGCCATGCATGTCTCGTGTGCCCAATACTTGGGGCTCACCTATCAGCACGATCAAGACTCTCCAGTAGCTGGATTCCAATGCCCCAATCATTTTGTAAGAATTCATCTTAATGTATTACATGTACAATTGTGAAATCATTGTTCTCTCCTAGCATGGCAACAGGGAAATGAAGATCAGAAAGGGAGATGATGTGTATGTGTTTATAGATGTCTCAAGGTACGTATGTTGAGAAAGCTAGGACTTTATTCACTCGTTGTGCCCTGCAGGAGTGTGGTACGAGGAAATGTTTCTAGCATGAAGAACCAACGCTGTCATGAAGTGGAGTTTGAAGATGGTTCAATCTGTGACAGCATTCCTGAAACAGACATGGTATTTATACTAATAAATTTAGCAAAATTACTAGTGTTGCACTCACTCACATGCTGATACACCATAGGGTGAAATAGTTGAAAATTAGGATTATAGCAGATGCCCACACCATTCGAGGTTCTGAACAGGCCATTCAGGCTGGCTAAGAGGCCTTTGTTGTACACAGCAAGTAGAGCTAAACTGGATGCTAGGCCTTTTTTATTTCATGCCTTAAAGTGAATGAATGTGTAAAAACAATGTTGTAGAAGGAATGATGACCTATATTTGTTTTGCTGTCTACATCTGCAGTATATTGAAGGGAAATCTGAATGTCTACAAATCAGTGTATTGATGTATCATCTTTTTTTTTTAATTACTCACAAGAGCTTCTTGACAATAGAGCTAGAACAAATATCAACGATTACCATCTGGATCTCCAGCCAGACTATCCAGTTCTGATCAGGATTTTACCATCTGGATCTCCGGCCAGACTATCCAGTTCTGATCAGGATTTTACAATCTGGATCTCCGGCCAGACTATCCAGTTCTGATCAGGATTTTACCATCTGGATCTCCGGCCAGACTATCCAGTTCTGATCAGGATTTTACCATCTGGATCTCCGACCAGACTATCCAATTCTGATCAGGATTTTACCATCTAGATCTCCGGCCAGACTATCCAGTTCTGATCAGGATTCAGCTATTCCAGACTCAGGAGTTGTATATAGCTTAGTAAAAAAAAAATTAGATTTTGGTTGCTGGGCTCACTAACTTTTTTATCACCAAAAAAATATGTTGCAGCATAAAGAATTTCTGGAAGGGACTCTTTTTTCTTTTTCTTTTTTTTTCTAGGCTACTCTAGACCACTTTGAAACTTTCGGGTTAAAGCAGCTGCTAAGTTACCACGAATATGTTACCACTGATATCCACTTTCAGGTTATTGGTTAACTTACCAATTGTAATGAACATCCTGACCAAGTACTGTAAGCCGCTATCAACCAGTCTAGATCCTATTATAAACCGACTAGTTTATGGACATTAACAGAAAATTATATTATCGACTGGCGTAGATTTATTTACAGAAAAAGCAAAGTTTGTGTAACGCTTGCTGTTATTTTCTCTCTTTTCTCTCCCATGATAGGAAGATATTGTGCTTGTTACTTAATTTTTCCCCATTTTCCCCCTTATATTAACTATTCGTCAATGCTCAGACAAAAGTCAGAACAATACTAAACTTGGTCTGACATTTAGAAATTACATAATACTATATTAAATGTTATTACATATTTGCATTGGTGTTAGGAAATACATTACATTTTTTTGTTGCTTTATAGGCTTCAAAATGAGTAAAATTAATTCATATTATTGATGAATCGTTTTCAATAATTAATTTAAATTATTGTGTCAATAGTTTCATGAACAAAGTATTTTGTGAAAATTCTTGTTCACATTTATAGCTTGTCAGTGCAGTAAGATTGAGAACTTATGCTGAAACATAATGTTCGGCTATGGGAAATATAACTAGCTACCATGTGTAGGATACTGTATTATTGAGCATGGATACTGAATCAAATTATAATTTAGTCAAAATGTGAAGTTAGGTGCATCAATGTAATGGGGAAAATAAATCTGGAATAAAGCCAAAAAAAAACAACAGAAAACAAACTAAACTACATAGAAGTAAGAGTGTAAAGAAGAAACAAAAAGAGTAGAAGAAAGGAAAAAAGAAAATTACCTGATAAAAGAAAGGAGAAAGGGAGGGAAATAAAAAGAATTTTAAAAAAAAAGGAAGAGAAAAGGGCTAAAATGCAGCTGGTAATGGTTATTATTAGGACCTTATGTAAGACCCAATACAGGGTGGCCGGACAAGTGCTATTTTTGGCCGTAATGTGTCCATGTCCGGCCGCTATTTTGAGCACTGATTATATTGCCAAAACTCTTTACCTAAGTATGACTTTAGCTCAGAAATATTGGTAGGACTTTGTGCATTCTGTATGACTTTAACTCGGCATATGTACCGTAGCCCAGGTACTGTTCTTGTGATTCTCCATATCTTAGTCTGAGAATGCCACCAATATCCGAACTACCCAGGGATGTCCCTAAGTAGGGACTCCACTGGAAAATACCTAGAGTGGAAATTTCAATCATATAATTCACGTTGAGTACTAATAACTACAAACTTAGGAGACTTGGTTGAGGACTATCTACTGATACGCCTGGTACGTATCCAGCTTGCTATACAGCTGTGCTCCAGATAGTTGCACAAATAGGTCTTCAATCTTTGGTATCGGACACTTGTCCAACTTTGACACATGATTCACAGTCAGGCTAAAAACTCCACAGATCCGCACTAATTTCTTGTCCCATTTTACCACTGGAACAATAGGGGCAGCCCATTCAGAAAACTAGACAGGTTCAACCCTTCAGCTTCCAATTGCTGGAGTTCTAGTCCCCCGCAATGCATAGGAACTGTGCAAGCCTTGCAAAGCCGAGACTGTGTGCATGAATTTTGGCTTCCTGTCCATAGTAGGAAACATTCAATGAAACCTAGCTTTGGGACAGACGTTCATGTGAGTAGGTTATTCACTCTTGGGGGTAGGTAACAACACTCTCAATATATCTTTAGCCATTTAGGAGCTATGCACCGGTATCCACCTCCATTGTGGTAGTTTTTCCACCCAGCTTTATTTCCATAGTATATGGCTTTCCACAATCAGCGTTGATGTGGCTAAGGGGTCCAACTTGACGTCATCCTCCATTAAGGCCACACAACTCGCAGGTTACAAGTGAAGTTTTCTTGCAGGCTGACTGGTCCGTCCAATATCACTTTTCGCTAGTTTCTTCTGGATCGCCTCGCTCTTTCGGCTGGAGGCTAACCCATCACAGAGGGTATTCAGGAAATCACTTTAATTGCAGTGTGTAAATAATCTACGCAGTTTCACGACATACTGCGCTGTCTCCTCTGATACTTGTATTTTATTATTAAAGTTAAAACGCTCCACTATTTCCAGTGGATTCAGCTGGAAATGATTCTTTAGCATAAGCTGATCGAAGTTGGTGAAAGCAAGTTTTTAAGCAAGGAGTTAAGTTTTTCCTCCTTTTTTTCTGTGGGTACCCTGTTAGCGTCCAAGAGCAAATGGCTCTCTCCACATACACAGTGAGTCACTAATTCATGCAGCCTCCCAATTGCCATGTGATGAATTACCTTTGCACCATCTTCGCTTGCCGTTATACAATCCTATCTTTGCCGTCAATTTGTCACTACGATCAATTTGATTAATACATAATTTCAAAAGGTGTCTCAACCTATACATATTCCACACAACTTCTAGTAATGTGACTACAAAAAGTTAACTCACAAGTTGAAATTAACCACAAAAATTTCAATGATTCATTGAAGTGCAATAGATTTAAGTGACATTACTGCACCTACCTACCTTGTACTGCAAAAGTTTCCACATTTATTGAGTAGTGGTGGTGATCATGGCCTTTCTTTTGCTTTACAAAATAGTCAGTAGCTGTGACACTTAATATAATGAGGAACCAACATTATCTTGAGCTAATCATTATCTGACTTTACAAAATAGTCAGTAGCTGTGACACTTAATATGAGGAACCAACATTATCTTGAGCTAATCATTATCTGACTTTACAAAATAGTCAGTAGCTGTGACAATTAATATGAGGTACCAACGTTATCTCATATTTTAGCCAATGTTGTTGTTTTCGTTTTTTAGCTCTCTTCAAATTAGATTATTTACTATCTTAAAGTAGCCAATTACAAAGAGTACGTCAGCTAAATTGTTGGACCAATGAATGAGGCAAGACCTCGTTGTGTATTCACTTGACCGCATAAGTGTTGTAAACCTAGACCACAGTATTTTAGCCCTCACCTACATCACATAATATTCTAGACCTCATAGTATTCTAATTTAACCTATAATTCTATTTATTTAAATAATTTAGTAGGACAGATCTCTACACTTCTTAATATTCTATATTAAAGTAGACCTCAGTATTTTTATGTTGAGGTAGACAGACAACCTGTTTGTATTTTATATTAAGCTAGACCTCATAGTATTCTGTATTACAGTAGATAGACTTCACAGTATTCTATATTAGCTAGACCTCATAGTAGTCTATATTAACTTAAACCTCACAGTGCCTCGTAGTATTATATTAACCCGACCTCATTTTTCTATTAACCAAGGCATTAATGACCCACTATAAATGGTTCATGTGGATATGATATCTGCGCAGGAACTACAAGGTGGTGCATCTATTGGAAGTAAAGTCAAGGTACTCTGGACAGATCACAAGACCTACAGTGCACATATCCTCAGCACTCACTATGCACCTTGCTACACTGTAAGTTCATGTTACTGTGTTACCTAACCTTTATATACTGCATTCACCGTGTGATGCTTGTTATCATGTGCTTCAATTAAATGTTAGCTATCACCAGTGATGTTTTCTTATAATGGGATGTATTTCAGGTATTATGTGGTGAAGATCAAGAAATTATAGTGAGTGATCCAGACAATATATATCTCACTTCAGAACGATTACCTAAAAACATCAAAAAGCTAGTCAAAGTAAGCACCTACACAATTTATTAGTTCACTTAATGTTTATTTCTTTACTGAAATGTTATAGAAGCTCTGACACGAAATCTACAGTCCAACTCATCAAAAACTGCTCATATATTTCACTTTATTGTGCCTTTAAACCATGCAACTGTATTATCTTCAAACCATGCAATGGTGTATGTATTTGTTATTGAAAATAAAAACACAGAAATAATGACAGAAGCAGGGAGTTCATGAATAATGCAACTAAGATATGAAATAAATAAGTCGGCCCACCTGAGGCAAATAAAATTCTATTGAACTGGACAATATCATACATACTTGACACTGCCAGTTACAAACAAAAAAGTCCTAAAAAGAACAGTTCTAACAAACACCACTGTGTTGCAAAAAGGTGCCTCACAAATGAAAAGAAAATGGCCTTCAAAGTTTTCCCTGCTCCCTAGGACACAACACTAGCAGACATGCCTTGATCACACATGCAATAATAGATACAGCAATCTACAGCACATCAACACAAAATGAAAACACCAACTTAAAGCACAAATAAACAATATTAACTAACTTAATAAAAATACTATATTATTTACCAATTCAATTGCTTAGAGAACTTTCAATACAACTACCGTATTCCCTCAGAAAGATAACATGCACTCTATTATTTTTTTAAAAACCTGTCACGGCATATTTGAGGTTGTAGTTTACAGTGGATTCTCCAAGAAAAGGATAGTTTGGCTCACATCACATTGGGAAGTGTTAAAAAGAAATGAAAGGTGGGGGAACTTGATGCTGGCAAAGTTGCATCTAGCAATATTATATTATAAGCTGAGCTAATCAGAAATATGATTGCAGAAGCCGGTGTATCTGAAGCACTATAGCCACTTCTTCTATTGCACATTCACTGTCTTCCAATCCATTCAGGTCTATCAATGTGATAAATCAAAATAGCATTGAGAAATGAAATTAACAATTTTGTTATTTCAGTTCAATAGTAATATTTGTGATATAGTAAACACTCAGTTTAAGTGGGGTTCACTGGTTGATTTTCTAATAAAAAAATCATTTTTTGTCGTTTTTTTCAGTAAAAATGTTCTATTTATCTGGAATCACTATGATACTAATTGTACAGCAGGGAGGAGGCTAGAACAAAAGGTCTATTTATCTGGAATCACTATGATACCTAGTCACACAGGACTTTATATCATTATAGTAATGTAATACAAGAAGCTTCCTTACAGTGCACCACAGCATAAAGCTGGTTTTATTCAACTCATCATAACTCGAGAACCGCTTGAAATAAGCCATAGCAACAAAAGACAAAATATCAAAATTTTTCTTCTACCTATAAATAGAGCCCATTTATTTAGCTTTATAGTCATGTGCACTGTTGCTATGCAGAAAAGCTACACCGATTGGTCAAAATCTCATTATGTAATGCGCTTTCTAATTAGTGCCCACCATAACAATAGTGCTGCAAGTAGTGTGCCTGGTGAGAAATGCCCAAGATAAGGAAGAGGAATGTTCATTTGTGTAAGGCTAGACTTAGCAAGTTTCACAAAAGGCTCAGTGAGGCTAGTGAGCCTGTAGCTAGCTCTCAAACGCTTCCTTTGGCTGAGGATCTACCTATTACTTCTGCACTATCTTCACCTCTTGTTTCTGACAGTATTGTATTGACAGTGATGTGGTACCAGGAGTACCACCGCAAGTTGAGAGTGATCTTTCCACTTCTGACTCCGATTTTGATCCCACTGAAGCCTTGAAGAGCGATCCAGTAGCAATGATGGGAGAATTTTGCAGTGACTGGATTGCATCATTATCGAGAGAAGATTTCTACTCTTTGTCACTTCTTCTCTTTCAAGTATTGCAGCAAGACTTCCTCCTCCTTGTTGGGCCAGCTGCTAAGATCATTGGAAAGTATCTTTGTAAGAATCCTAAGACAATAGAGAAATGGCGAGTTGATTTCCTTAAGAGTGAAGGAGAACTTCCAGAATATCTCCGTGGTAGATATGAAAGGATGAATGCAATTTCCAACAATGAAGAACTTACTGATCAAGCAAAGCTGTATGTGCGTGAAAATTCTTTCCGTAAGGGTACTCCAAATATGACAGCACGGTCATTCTGTACCTGGGTTAACGATGAGCTTCTCCCAAACAGCACTATTGAGCCAGGTGCACCCCGTAAAATAACAGTTGAAGTAGGAAGAAAGTGGCTTCATTCTATGGGCTTTTAAGTGCGACGGATTACCAAGGGGATATATACAGATGGACATGAGAGGGATGACGTTATTGAAGCACGTGGTGAGTTTTTGAAAACAATGACATCCCTTGGATTTCTACGACAAGAGAACGCACCTAGTGAAGATGTGGCTAGATTGCTCCCTGATGTTGAACTTTCTCCTGATCGTGACAATACCATATTCTGGTTCCACGATGAAAGTACTTTTAATGCGAATGACGATCAACCAATGATGTGGAAAGATGCCACCATGCAAGTAATTAAGCCAAAGGGACGAGGTTCAGGAATAATGGTCTCAGATTTTATCGAGGAGAGAGATGGTTACCTGGCACTCTCTGACTCCATGTTCCAGGCAGGCCATCTCTGAGGTAGACCCATCTGTTCCACAATCAGCAAGGGTTTTGTTTGAGTATGGAAAGAATCGTGATGGTTACTGGAATAGTGAGTTATTCATAAACCAGATGAAGGTAGCAATAAAAGTAGCTGAGGCAAAGTATCCGCCCCGGGTGTATAAGCATGTGTTTGTGTTCGACCATTCATGTGGTCACACAGCTTTTGCTCCTGATGCTCTCGTAGCCTCGAGGCTAAACAAAAAACCAGGGGGAGCTCAGCCAGCTATGAGGGACACAGTGTGGGCAGGTCAGCCTCAGAAACTAGTGAAAGCAGATGGCACGCCCAAAGGAGCTGCAATGATCCTTGAGGAAAGGGGGATCAATACTAGTTCTTTAATTCTTGATCAGATGCGTGAGATCCTTGCAAACCATCCTGATTTCAAAGGTGAAATAAATGCTTTAGACAAAATGGTCAGAGAGAATGGTCATACTCCCTTGTTCCTTCCTAAGTTTCATTGCGAGTTGAATGGAATAGAAAGAGTTTGGGGGCATAGCAAACGTATCACACGTTCTCTCTGTGACTATACCTTGGTATCGCTTCGTGAGAATGTGCCTCATTCTCTCGATTTGATCTCAGCTGAAACAATAAAACATTACATACAAAGATCTAGGAACTATATGTTTGCCTACCTTGGAGGAAATAAGCCGGGAAGTGAGATGGAAAAAATTGTGAAAATTTTAAGTAAAGAGTATAAATCCCACCGACGTGTTGGTGTAAATAACTGACATTGTAGTGTACACATTGTTAATTTTTTTCTATAGGTTTATTGAACATCTACTATCTTTCATTTCAACCATTTTTGTCACAAAATGTTTTAAGTTATATGAGATGAATCCTTTTTGCTGGATCATGTTGGATTAGTAAGAAACTTTATTATATACATATGTAACAGCTTATGTATCAAAATTCTCTCTATAGAAGTATAGAGTACCACAGTGGCTATGGATAGTCAAAATTTTATAGAGATAGCTGTTACTATGTATCAGTTGAATGCTAAACATGATTATAATGGATAACTAAGGTAGGCGGGTCTCCTCAGTTGCCATGGTGATGAAACCTTGGGTATATGTTCTTCCAAAGTAACTTGTTATGGGTTTTTAATTTGATAGGCATTGTGGGTTTTTGGCAAAAGTTATAAGGAATTCATTTCATGTACTAAAAAACCAGCTTTATGCTGTGGTGCACTGTACATAAAGTGGAACAGGTGATGCATGATGCTCAGCAGTATGTACGGAAATTGTATGGGGCTTTGTCAGATAGTAATGTGATTGACATCACAGTTAGTTGTGATGGAACATAGCAGAGACGTGGCTTTTTTTCATTGTTTGGGGTAGTCTGTATCATTGAATATAATACTGGGTTGGTGTTAGACTACGTTGTGAAATCGAAATTTTTGTGAGTCTTGTCGGCACTGGGAAAGTAAAGACCCAGCATCCGAAGCTTATCAGGACTGAAAAGAAACCATACTTCAGTTTGCAAAAAGAATTTTGATGGCAGTGCAGCTTCTATGGAAGCTAATGGTACACTTGATTTATTTTTGAAGTCTATGAAGTATAATCTGAGGTGCAGTAAGCTTGTGTGTGATGGTGACAGTAAAACCCATAGCCTTTTGCTACAAAAAAAAAGCCATATGGTGATGTGCTGGAAGGCCAAAAGCTTTCTGATGGCAAAACCATAGGGGAAAGGGTAGACTAACCAAAGTATTGATAAATATGCTGCAAAATTATTATGGTGATGCCATTCGTCGAAATAAAGGGGAGATTCAAGGCATGGTGTGAGCTGTTTAAGCTTCATTATTACATCTAAATTCTTCAGATGAAAGTCCCAGGCATAACCTTTGTCCTAAAGGGCCAAACTCTTAGTGCAAATACCAAAAAGCTATTGCAAATAAAGTTCTTTACACCCATAAGAATCCTCCCATTCCTTCAGCTATTGCTGAAGTTATAAAGCCTATTTATGCTAGATTAGGGTCACGTTCTTTATTGGAAAGATGTCTTGTTGGGTATTCACAAAATCCGGAATGAAAGTCTTCATAGCACTATCTAGAAATTTTGCCACAAAGAGTTACTTCAAGGTAGAACTACTGTTGAAATTGGTTGTGCCCTAGCTGTTTCAGTTTTTAACTGTGGGTCTGTAGCTTTAGAAGAACTGTGCACAAATTTAGGTTTTGCCTCTATCGAAAGAAAATTTGAATGTATGTATTCCAATGCAGATACAAAACGTATTTCCAGAAGTGTCCGAAAAATGAGTGAAAAAGGTTAAAACTCAAAGATTGGCCAGGAAGAAGAGAAAGGGTTTTGAAGATGCTGCAGTAGACAAGGTGTTATGTATGATTCTGGAGCTTTTGACTTGCCTGAATCCCAACCAGGGTTGGGGTCAAATACTTTGAATAGTATTTTAAATAATACAAATACTTTGAAGAACTCAAATACAAAATACAAATACTTTCTTAGATGCAGTATTTCAAATTACAAATACTTCTGAATTGCATCACAATTACAGTAGGTAAAGCGTAGCATGGAAAATAGATTACACCTGACAAACATTAGTGCTTCAAACGTTTTGTACTTTGAACAATATTTGTTAGGTTAAAACATTTTTCCTGCTATGCTATAGTCTTTGAAGTGGCGCTGAAGATACAGGACTGCATAAATACACTAGAACTAGTGTTGCAAGTATGTGGTGGTTGTAGGTGTGATTATGATTCAGAGGCTCAGTGGTTTGTCTCTATTACTTGAGGGAGCTGGTTTAACTCACATTGAAGAAACTTGCCCTTTATTCGTATGCATTCAGTTAATTTAATAGCAGCTTTTTACATTAAGAGGTGGAGCTTTAGTTATTACAATATAATTATGCCAGCATGAACCAAGCAACACTTGATTCTGTACTTTCCGGAACTAAACAATAGAATGAATCTGTCCAATAGAAATATTCCAGATCTTTTATTTTCAATTTTCTAATACAAAAGCTCGCATTCTTACCTTATGATATTTTCAAAAGTATTTGAAATACAAATACAAACTACAAAAATGTATTTAAATACAACTTAAATACAAATACTCATGTATTTGACCCCAACCCTGATCCCAACCCCTGTCAAAGAATCAAGAAAACCTGGACAGAGTTCTACTTGAAATCTAACTGAAGCAAGCACTGGATAAGACTCCAAATTGACTCTGAACATCATAAAATAAGTATCTTGTTTTGGTTTCACTTTAGCAACACATAAAATACATTAGATTGTGGACTATGTCACCTTTTTAATTAAGCCAATTGTTTTTCAAGTTTTCTCAGAATGAATTTTTTTGGTTTGGGGCAGTGATAACTCTTTTTATGAACATGGTAACCATTTGAAGTTATATTTTTTTTAGAATCCTCTCAATGAGCTCTGTGCAACCTGCATTTTAACTTTCGAAATAAACCATATGATAAAGAGACATAGTGCCACATATAATCAAAAATTTCATAAATTTCACAGGGATGTTAAAAACTTTTCTTACAGACTAGCTCAATCAAATAACACAGGTTGCACTCTATATTGTGTATTTATTTTTTCATTGTGCCAAATTATTAGCATAGAGTAGCTATAGAAATAAAATTAACAATGCCCCAAATTTGTAGCAGTTTGGCAGCCATTTTGTGTTGCCATGGAAACAAGCCCAACCTTTATGTATAATGTTATTGTTATATATCTTTATAGCCACTCTCCAATTTTAGATCAGAATGTTAACCACACCAATTTTTTTTTAAATTGATTATACTTTGATACGTATGCATGAGTGTATATTTTTCAATGATCCATGTTTTGTCATAAGTATGATTTTATTTACAATCTTACTACCCATAGATTTCCACTTACATACAGTAACTACCAGAAATTATAATGGGATGGGGAGATTCCAGGGCTGGGCCCATCTTTTGAAGCCCTAATGGTCAACTATCTTTCTGTACAAAGTGAAAGCTGTATTCAAGAGTATGCACTACACTTGTTCACTTCAAGTAATAGTTCATGCACTTCATTTGGCTCGAAATAATTTAGAATATACAATACACGTTAAACCTTACACTGTAAATTCAGTAAATGAAAATATCCAATGCAAGCAGCATGTGCTGGCGACTGTACACAAATTAGTTATTAATAAGCTAGTCAACGGAACCGGTGTTTCCCCCAGAAAAACCAAGTAGAGTGGTATTTTGACCACACCCATTTAACAATAGAGTTAAAAACATCATATGTCCATAGTTATGGCTTTAGATGGCAATATTAGGTCAGCTGTGCAATATCAGACAAGCTGGAAACATCACTAGGGGGTAGACTTTGGCTTTTTATTAAGTACAGAAGAACCTCGGAGTAAGTACTCCTTGGGGAAGTACCCCTTGGGAAATGAGGTGTACATAACTCTGAATATAGCATAATTTAACTTCGTACTAAAATATTTAAATGACTAAAATACTATGCATACATTACTTCAGCTTTACCCATGACTAAAGGAGTACCCTTGAGTTGTTGTTGTTTTTTCTGAGTAAACCAGAATACAAGGCATTATATCATTATCTCTCCTGACAATGCCCCTCTTCTTCAGGCCACTAGGGTCAGCGGATTCTGCTGAAAACGTTTCTATATTCTTCATGTCTCTCTATAAATAAAAATTGTGGACTTTCCTAAGCCAAACTCCTGAACAACTCCAGCTAAAAATATTCCTTGGTCTACTATTCTTCTTCTTTGCCATTTTGTTGCAATTTCATTTTTTAAAAATCGTATTGACCACCCCATACCTATACCTATCATGATGTCCCTCTGCCATTCGGTTGTCTGGTGTTCGGATCTCTGAGGTTCTACTGTATAGCTACTTTTAACTATGGCCACCTGAGTGAGGTGGAATACTGCTCTAACACACATTGGGGGAACCACAAAAACAAGATTTTCGGGATTTTTTTTTTTTAAAGTTAATGTTACTAAGTGTCATAGCTATCTTGTTTGTGTGGACTTATTTATGTTGCTTCATTTACCATGTCTGATGTAACATTCAGTAGGTTTAGCAAATGTTTAAAAATGAATCCTTAGAGACTAGGTGGTTAATCCCTTAGATAAGGAGGAAAAATCAAGCTTGGAGAGGGAAGATAGTCAACACTACAACTCGAGTCTCATGAGTCAGTCAGAATGCAGAATGTAGCACTTACCAAGAACAAGAGCTAACATGCAAGCACAGGTCTAGATCTGGTAGGTGGAGGCCAGCTTGTCTTTCAGTGGCGGGGACATCTGCTTCACAAAGTCCTTCCAACTCTCCTCTCCTACTTCAGTCTTAAAACCATGCAATAGCTATAGGAAATAATGAACCAATTAAATGCACATCCTCACATACAAACTTCAGCATGTCTTACCTTGTGGAAGATCTCCTTGAGATCAGGCTTGGGGTTAGACCATGATGCTATAGCATCACAGAAGTGCATGAAGTGATAGACTACTCCTGCTGGATTTGTCTGAATCATGAGACAAACTCCACGAAATGCAGAATCCTTCTCATCATTATCACGAATGTTTCTGAGAGTAGAGCACCACATGAGGATGAATCGAGGCAAATATGGGGCTACTTCTTCTGGACATACAAGTCCAAGTCGCCCTATAGTAATTGCTGTGTTTTCAAGCAAAGTTTTGGGTGTGGCCTGTCTATTGATATTTTCTATCAGTAAACCCAGCACTAGCGGTAGATAGCCTTTCATATTTGCCCCTAATTGAATAGATAACTCGCCAATGGCCCAAGTAGCATTGTTACACACAGATATCTGCAATGGATTCAAGTTGGAGCCCAATACTTGCATGAAATCCCCTATACACATTCCAAATTGCAATATCAATATACATTTCAATAATCCAATACATACATTAAACATTGAAAATCACTTACCCACAAAAGGCTGCACACGAGAAAAGCAAGCCTTGGTGAGATCTCCAAGTAGAGCAAAGGAGCTCTGCCTGACTTCAGAGGTTTTGTCTTGCATGCATTGATAAAGGAGAGAGAGAAGGTTGCTGTGAACCACCATGGACTCTATGTTGTTACCGAGACCTTCAGCCAAACCAGACAACAAATCTAGTGCCACTATCATGAATTCTTTGTCAGGAGCTACAAAATGGTCAGGGTTAGCCAGGGCTACTTGAGTCTGGTGCAGAGTCTGTGCCACTAGAGCTACACATCGCTGGAATACTGGCTCACAGTACGGTAGAAAACCAAGCTGTAATGCCGTGGCCACAGATGATAAGCACTACAAAAGAAAATGTTCACACGACAGATGATAAAACACAATGACAATTTCACACAATATAACAGTGAGACTAGAGACAAAGACACAATGAGAACTTCACACAATATAAGTGAGACTAGAGACAGACACAATGAGAACTTCACACAATATAAGTGGGACTAGAGACACTGACACAATGAGAACTTCACACAATATAAGTGAGACTAGAGACAGACACAATGAGAACTTCACACAATATAAGTGGGACTAGAGACAGACACAATGAGAACTTCACACAATATAACAGTGAGACTAGAGACAAAGACACAATGAGAACTTCACACAATATAAGTGAGACTAGAGACAGACACAATGAGAACTTCACACAATATAAGTGAGACTAGAGACACTGACACAATGAGAACTTCACACAATATAGAGAGGAGACTAGAGACTGAGAGAGACAAGACAAGACACAAGAGAACTTCACACAATATAAGTGAGACTAGAGACACTGACACAATGAGAACTTCACACAATATAACAGAGACTGAGACTAGAGAACACAATGAGAACTTCACAATATAACAGTGAGACTAGAGACACTGACACAATGGAACTTCACACAAATAAGTGAGACTAGAGACAAAGACACTATGAGAACTTCACACAATAAAGCAGTGAGACTAGAGACAAGACACAATGAGAACTTCACACAATATAACAGTGAGACTAGAGACAGACACAATGAGAACTTCACACAATATAAGTGAGACTAGAGACACTGACACAATGAGAACTTCACACAATATAAGTGAGACTAGAGACAAAGACACTATGAGAACTTCACACAATAAAGCAGTGAGACTAGAGACAAAGACACAATGAGAACTTCACACAATATAAGTGAGACTAGAGACAGACACAATGAGAACTTCACACAATATAAGTGAGACTAGAGACACTGACACAATGAGAACTTCACACAAAAACATGAGACTAGAGACAGACACAATGAGAACTTCACACAATAAGTGGACTAGGACACACAATTAGAACTTCACACAATATAAGTGAGACTGAGTGAGACTAGAGACACACAATGAGAACTTCACACAATATAAGTGAGACTAGAGACTGAGAACTTCACACAATATAAGTGGACTAGAGACACTAGAGACAGACACTTGAGAACTTCACACAATATAAGTGAGACTAGAGACAGACACAATGAGAACTTCACACAATATAAGTGAGACTAGAGACACTGACACAATCACACAATAAAGCAGTGAGACTAGAGACAAAGACACAATGAGAACTTCACACAATACAAGTGAGACTAGAGACACTGACACTATGAGAACTTCACACAATATAACAGTGAGACTAGAGACAAAGACACAATGAGAACTTCATACAATACAAGTGAGACTAGAGACACTGACACTATGAGAACTTCACACAATAAAGCAGTGAGACTAGAGACAAAGACACAATGAGAACTTCACACAATATAAGTGAGACTAGAGACACTGACACAATGAGAACTTCACACAATAAAGCAGTGAGACTAGAGACAAAGACACAATGAGAACTTCACACAATATAACAGTGAGACTAGAGACAAAGACACAATGAGAACTTCACACAATATAAGTGAGACTAGAGACAGACGCAATGAGAACTTCACACAATATAAGTGAGACTAGAGACACTGACACAATGAGAACTTCACACAATATAAGTGAGACTAGAGACAGACACAATGAGAACTTCACACAATAAAGCAGTGAGACTAGAGACAAAGACACAATGAGAACTTCACACAATATAACAGTGAGACTAGAGACACTTACACAATGAGAACTTCACACAATATAACAGTGGGATGAGAGATATTAATACAATGAAGCATCAAAGGTGTCAACCCTCAGTACTACTATACACTGTCTAGCTACAGTAGGAGACAAAAAAAGTTTCGAATTCCGTTCCGTAGTACGGCCGTAAAACGGTAGTTTTTTTTCCGTAGTTTTTATCGTTGCGTTCCGTACCGTACCGTTTTGACTAAACGGACGACACCGTTTACTAAAACAGTAAAAAACGGTGAAGCATTTCCGTCGATTCACAGATATTTTCTAGCTAGAAACTCTTCTATAGCTATATCAGCTAGCTAAGGCCTTATATCGACCATTAAACGCTACGGGGATAGTGAAAAAAAGCTCGTACAAAATTTTAACTTGCTTCAATAAAGTTGCAGACCGAAATTCCGATGGGCACAGAGCTATAACGAGGTCCCCACTTCGTAGATCTTCTGTTAGCTACTGATGGACCTCCAGTAGTAAAAAATCTAAGCCGGAGAAGGCTCTAACTTCGAGAAAACGTCGATAGTGTGCGGTGGTCGAACTAACAATTCTCCGCGAGACAACTTCGAATAGGACGGCTTCATTTTTTTTTAACCCGAAAAGCTCCACCTCTGGAGTCTATAAACAAAAAATAGGAACGTTTTATTGGATAAACGATTTTTTTTATTTCTTTGAGCGAGACATACGGTGAACGAGAAAGATTAAAACGGTAACGCGGTCGAACGGAACAGCCGGTTTTTAACAAACGGCGTACCGTTTCCCCCCTGTTTTTTAATTGTGCGACGGCCGTTCTACGGAACGGAATTCGAAACTTTTTTTTGTCTTCTACTGTATAACAAAATTGAAAGCACAGTAAGTATCACTTAGTTAGAATGTCTAAACTAACTCCACTAGACTACAGAATTTTTCAGTTCTTCTAGGAGCTGTTTCCAATTTTTTTCAATACTCGCTAGATTTTTTTTCCATACTTCAGACACATACTGTATGTAGTCAGCACCTGCAACCTATGTACAAGTGTGGTCTTGCTTGGTTTGTGCAGGAAAATGCCTGCACAGTCATTTACCCTTTGATCTTGTGCACACTCGGCTAGCTGCAGCTGCTGAGTGTGATTTCTATAGCTATATAGTATAGTTATACGAGGAGATCCATTTTAGCTGTTCTGGCTTGATGAGCATGTAAGTTCTAGTAACATAATAGCCTTGCTAATCAATTATTTGATGTTTTTCTTCTTTATTGCCACAGAATGAAGAACCCACTGAGAAAAGGGCACACACAGAAATCAACTATATACTATAAACTATGCGTAAAGTGCCAGAGCTCTAAAAAAGAGCAGGGTTTGATACAGGATTTTTTGCTAGGGGGGGGAAAGTCAAATAGCGACCTTCCATTCAAACTAGAAGGATAACCTATTAGGAGTCTGGCTTAATTAATGTCAGAGCTATTCAGCTTTCAAAATGAACAAAGCTGTTTATTAGAGGTAATCAATTGATCAATACATAAATATAATACAATAAGTAAAATTTCCTTACCTTACTAGTATTGCAAGGACAAAAAAAAATACAACTATAGTGTGTGTATCATTTTATGGATCACCAGTTCCAGTTTGAAAGTTGCTTTTAACACTGGTCATTGTGAAGCAGCTGCCTGATTGGTAAGGGTATATTTGTTGCTTTGGCAGACTGTAGAAGTTGCTGAGTAGTAGCTAATGGATATCAGAAAGTATTTTAGGAAAAAGAGACCTTGTGGCTCCAAAGGAAGTGAATCCGAACCAAAAAAAAGCAAATGTGATAGCTATGAATCGGTGGAACACAAGGAACAGATTCGAGCAGTGCAGCAGAGAGAGAGTGAGGAGGTGAGGGAGGAAGAGAGAAGAGGTGAGGAAAGAAGTGCAGCAGAGGAAAGAAGTGCAGCAGAGGGAAGAAGTGCAGCAGAGGGAAGAAGTGCAGCAGAGGGAAGAAGGGCCGCAGAGAGAAGAAGGGCAGCAGAGGGAAGGAGTGCAGCTGAGGGAAGAAGTGCAGCAGAGGGATGTAATATAAAGATGAACATTGGCTGAGGCAATCCCAAACTAAGCTCCAACCTAACGCATTCAAAGGCTAGCCTGAAGAAATTGTACAAATCTAGGCTTACCTACAAGAAAAGTTGGGAGGAAAAGTATTTTTTGTATGTTGTAATAAGTATAGGTGAAAATCATAGGGGGGGGGGGGGGGGGGGGGACTCTGCTCAAGGGGGGAAATCCCAGGGTTCCCCCCCTCTGTATCAAACCCTGAAGAGCAATTGAAAAAACCACCACAATCTGAGGTACATTCAACATATTTTTGACAGCGGTTCGCTTGAGAGCTAGTTTTGGGAACAGTGAGTTTGTTACACTCAGTGAAAAAATTGGGAACTTGACAGCTGGTGATCTAAATGACAAGCATGTTGTGTGGCACAGAACATGCTATGCTGCTAACACAAATAAAGAACATATAAAGCGTGATGAAAAGCGATATAGACGCGCCTGTGCCACATCTGATGTTAGTCTTCTTCACCGAACCATAGGGAGACCAGCTATCCCATCACACCATGGAGAACCTAATCATGAAGAAGGTACACTCGTTCTAAATCCATAAAGTATGATAAAAGTAAGTGCTTTTTCTGCCAAGGCAAAGTTCAAGGTTTTCTGCACACATGTCAGTCAGGAAATGTTGGAACTCAGATACATGATATAGTGCAAAACTCCAACAATCCAGAGTGGAAGGTGAACTATGCTAGTGTATTATCTGACAATGATGCACTGTCTCAAAACATAGTGTATCACAAGCAGTGTATAACTGAACAGTGGCAACTTCTGAAGCGCAAGCTTGAGTGTCTACCCTCCTCAAAGACCTCCCTTAGTGACAACACAGATGATAGTGTTCAAAACATAGCAGCTGAAATTGAATTTTTTGCTGAATTACAGGAGCGTATTGAACAAGGTGAAATCATACCCATTGATGAAGCAGAAAGGGACTATTTATCGAAGATGAAACGACACAATATTGAATACAAGTCAAGATATTCAAATGCCCAAACAGCACGAAGATGGCTGCGACAGAAAATTGAGAAGAATGTCAAATTTGTTCAGTTCACACCATTACCGAATAAGCCTACACTGATACATTCCAAGGCCAAACAAAATGAAGCCATTGGAGAAGCAGTAGACAGACGTGACCTGCATGATGATGACATGAGAAAGATCTTTGAAGCTTCGGTTGTGCTACATAAATCTATCGAGCAGGCCAAACAAGACCCCATGGGTTTTTAAAGGAACATTGGAAAACTCATCAGAAGGCGTAGTTCCACATGGACTACACAGCATGATTCTGTGGATCTTAAAGGGCATGTATACAGTGAAAAGTGAAGCTCGAACGCATGCTTTGAATCAGTCAGCAACTGGCATCTCTCAGCAAATACTGCAAGCACATAAATCCAATCGTCAAATCTTGTATGAACCCAAGTCAACTGCTGCTTTTCAGTCTACAATGGAAACTCCAATTACATTAGGAATTTCTTGTATTGTGATCACAAATGGAGAAGCCACAAATTGGCAAGTCTTTTATCACATGCTGGAGTGGGAGTTCCGTACCACAGAGTAAAACAGTGTATAACTCAATTGCCAAAGGTATAAAGGAGAATATGGAAAAGCACAATGGGAACTACATACCACCTGGACTTCATAGGCAGCAAAGACTCCGTTTCTCACTCGATAACATTGATGCCCAAGTTGACACATCAGATAGTCGAAATTCATTCCATGCAACAGCTATGGCTGTGTACCAAAGAGAACCAAATATAGAGGATGCTATTGATGTAGCAGTGGAGTATATAACACCCACACAAAATAAATCTGCAAGGTCTTTGAAAGATGTTCCCACCACAATTGTACCACTTGTGCAATATACAATCTCAGGCAGCCCCAAACCTCCAAGTAGCCCTCACTATCCAGATTTCAAGACAGGAAAGAATCAAGATCAGCTAAGAAATTCTGAAAAAGATGATCTTGCCTGGTTGCTAGCACGCCATTTTCATCGCAATGCAGTGAACACATCCAGTCTACAATTTGAAGATTCACAAGAGAATGAAGGGAGTGAAGTAAACCAGGATCTTCCCCAACCCGTACCTGTATGGGCAGCCTATAATTGACTTGCAGTCCCAAGGTTGATGACTCCTACAAATTGGACAAGGTTCATGGACTTCCAATCATCAATTCACCTGCTCATGAGTGGACCACTCTTACTACTGCTCTTGTGCAACTCCATAACCTTAGCCAACTGACGAGGACTGATGATAAGCTTGACAACAGTGAACCAGCACTTGTGTGGCTAGACATGGATTTGTACAAAAAAAGTGTGCAAACTCTCTTTCCCCGGTCCTTTTCATATAATTCTCTGCGCCTTACGGTGTCTAGGAGCAACAGTTGAAAGCAGTGGCCTGGATGCGGCATGGATTGAAGCTGGCCTCTACAGCAGTGTAACAGTGGTTCAAATACTAAATGGTGAGCACCATAACCGAGCACTGGATGCACATCAAATCTCTCTACAAGTTCTTTTTGACTTGTGGATTGAAGCATTCTTTGAAGTAAACCCTACTCTGTACCAATTATTTTTGTCTTCAATGCAAGCTGAAGCATGTAGTAATGGGCTTGATGTCACTGAGGCACATCGCCAACTAGTCAGTTTGGTTAGCACCTTGGAACTGGAAAAAAGGATGGAAGAGTTTGATCAGAAGAATGACAAGTATCCTATGTACAAATGGGCTCGCATGTACATGAAGCAAGTCAGCAACTTGCTTCAGTTCATGAGAGGTACACGGGATCGCAACTGGCTTCTCTAGAAAAGATGTGTGTCTACTTCTTTGCATTCAACAGGCACGACTATGCCCAGAACATTCCAGATCACATAGCACATATGTACAAACTGGAAACCAGCCATCCACAGATATGGAATGATCTGAAAAGTGGAGATTTTGTTGTTAACACAAATCCCATTGCATTCACATCGATTGGCCCAGATCAAGCTCAGGAGCATCTGAACAAAGTACATAAAGGTGATGGTGCAATTTCAGGAATAACGACTGATCCTCAAGGATTGCTGAAGTACTGTCTTTGTTCACCAGAACTCGCAAGGCTTGCTGGAGAGACTGAACAGATGCTGAACATTACCAAAACCAGAGCAAAGAAGCACCATCAGCATTCCTTAGCTAAAACCACACGACAAGAGCAAGCAGTAAAGCAACTGAAGAACGTGGTGGCAAAATCAAACCCCTTTATCATATCAGACACTGAGAATGAAGATACTGAGAATGAAGATACTTCAGAGTTGAACCTGGTCAACCTTGTGACAAACAGGATAATGCCTGCACCAGTACAGCGTGACGTATTGGACGTAGAAACACGTGGGAACAAGGCATTTGTCACACATGTAAAGGAAAGAGTCAATGGTGAAAAGAACATGTGGGACAAAATGTCAAAACTGAAGTATCTGACTTGGAAGGATGGATGTAAAACTGTCAATCTCAAGGCAGAATCAGAAGTAGTCAGCTTGAAAGCAACAAACTCCCTGTTTGTTCGCTTGCTCCTCATTGCAACATCTTCAAGAGAAATTAATCTAGAAGACATAGTAGGAAAGCATGAATTTTCCAGTTCCAATGCCACACTGATGAAGCCAGATGGTTCTCTATTACCCAGCACCAACAAGTCTATCCTCATTCACGAACTTGAGAATATGGCGTCTACATCTCAAACTGGAGAAGAGCTAGCCAACCAAAGCAGCCTGACAAGTATCATCATAGATGGCATGGCTCTCGTACAGGAGATGGTTGTCTATAAAAGTGAAATCAAAACCTGTAAAGATCTATTGGACTGCTTTGTTCGTAGCGTTGACAGTAAATCGGTTGGTTACGTTGATGCATATGTAGTATTTGACAACTACAGCATCAACAATTCACTGAAGGACAGAACCAGAGAGCGGCGCACGGCAGGGAGAACACAGGAGAAAGGTTATAAAGTAGATGATAGCACACACATTAAAGATTTCAAGTCCTTTCTGAGCACAAAGGAAACAAAAGCCAATCTTGTGTTATATCTTGCACAAGAAGCTGTTCAATTGTGCAAAGTGCCGATCACCACACACACACACCAAAAGGTGTACTTTCTTCCCAGCCAAACATGGTGAGCATTTCAAGTACACAAGAGGAAGCAGATACACTATTGATCTTGTATGCAGTGGCAGTGAGTCATCAGGGCAACACAGTTCACATATACTCTTGTGATACTGATGTGCTAGTGCTTGCGTAGAGTTCCAGATCTCAAGCCGGACAGTGTTATCATCATGGGTACTGGAGGTCGACGATGACAAATCAAGCTCAAGACCATTATGTTGCTCTAGGTGCAGGAAGAGCAGCAGCATTGCCAGGATTTCATGCACTCACTGGTAGTGATACCACTGGTCATATCAAAGGAAAGGGGAAGTCATCATGCTTCAAGGTTTTCCTGAAAGCAGGTAATCTGTGCTCTTGCTGGGCTTGGTGTTGGTGTGTACCCATCCCCAGGAGTGCTATCAGGATATGAGAAGTTTTTGTGTCAACTGTTCAACTCTGGGTTTACATCAGCCAAAGCATTGAGGTGGCTCATGTTTAAGAAGCTGAAGGGTCGCCAAGGTGTGGAGAAACTACTTCCAACTCAGGGATGTATTACTGAGCATATATTGCGTGCACACCTACAAGCCAGTGTATGGTTGTAGGACTTAGTAGCTAGACCAATTATACTTGATCCAGTTACTCTTGGATGGCAACAACTGGAGGACGGACACATCCCTGTAGTTTCGAAAGTTCCAGCAGCACCAGAGGCTGTGGTGGAACTTGTGAAGTGTTCATGCGTTGCCAGCAAATGCAGTGGATGGTGCTCTTGTAAGGCACATAATCTAGCTTGTACAGAGCTCTGCAAGTGTGAAGGAGCAGAAGACACATGTGATAATGTTGCAATGAGTCAGAATCCAAGTGATGAGGAAAATAAGGAGGAAATGGAAGACCTGGATGATTAATTATTATTAGCACTTATGTTTATTTATAACACCTATATCAACACCTATGTTTATTTATAACACCTATATTATTTTAGATCCAGTTGCTATATTGTTACTAGGTGTACTAACTTGGTAAGTGTGCACTATTTTTTGCCTTTAGGTATATGAACTGTGCATACTAACTACCCTTGGGATATTGCTATTTTTGAGTTTGAGTTTTAATAGAATAGGCCAGATATAGCAGGAAGCAGGTTATGTGAGGCCGGATATGCGAGGGTCTACTACTCTCTCATATCCACCTATATGGGACCAGCCCTATCATATAACTCTCCAGCTGCCGCTCTCATAGCAGGAATTTACCATAGCTAGCTGCTTTATGGCTTATTGCAGAGCAGCCCAGGGAGTTAGATCTGGAGATAACAGCTGGCAGCTACAATGCTAAAGTAAACATGCTAAAGTAAACCGTTCTGGGCGCTTCAATTGAATTTTAATAAAACACGGAAGAATTCACTTGACACCGAAAATGCTGATAAACAAAGTTGCTAGTGGAAAACGGGATCTAAAATAGTTAGAGCATGCGCACTTAGGTACTGGTGGATTTAGTGCACAAAGCCCTCGGGCCTACAGCCCTTGGGCTTCAGTGCACTAAATGCACCAGTACCCAAGCGCTTATGCTCTAACTATTACATAAAACACCCATATTGTGACTATTATTATAAGAAAATATTTCTATTACCTCTAGAATTAACAAATTCTTGTTTATGGCAGCCATCTTGAATTTTCGTAACCACTTATAATTAAAAAAATTGGAAACAGCTTTTTTGTGTTTGTTGTGAACTTAGGAAGTGAAAAATTATAAGTTTCCAAAATCTATATGAAAAGTTGACTAAATTACACAATGACATACACTATACAACTTTAACAAACAGATAAGAGAGGAGCTATAAGTATAACAGATAATAGGGCTCCAGAAAAATATAATTCAGTACTACTGTTGAGAGCATGCATCACACAAATAAATAAACACGGGAAAATATACACACACTTACAAAAATAAATATGCACACACACCAAAAAAATATGTACACACTTATACGAACACACACACACAGACCCTGCACCTTACCTCCAGCAATGGAACACACACACACAGACCCTGAACCTTACCTCAATGGAACACACACACACAGACACTGAACCTACCTCCAGCAATGGAAACAAATCTTTGTCCTCGTCCTTTAGTGCATTCCACTTCTCTATCAGAGGAGGCATCAGAATTTCTATGTACTCCTACAACACAGATATATTTTAAGGTTATTCCTCGCTAAGCTTACATATCCAAATGACACCAGAAACTCATTAATGTTATGTACAGTTTTAGATGATTGCTGTTGCTGTGTGCAAGTCCCTCTGCAGGACGTGTTATACAGTAAGCATGCCCACTTGTTATCTACCAAATGAAGAGTTCGACTTCATTGACCCGTGAGGGGCTATGAAATGAAGAGTTCGACCATATTGACCCCTGAGGGGCTACCAAATGAAGAGTTCGCCCTTATTGACCCCTGAGGGGCTACCAAATGAAGAGTTCGACCTTATTGACCCCTGAGGGGCTACCAAATGAAGAGTTCGACCTTATTGACCCCTGAGGGGCTACCAAATGAAGAGTTCGACCTTATTGACCCCTGAGGGGCTACCAAATGAAGAGTTCGACCTTATTGACCCCTGAGGGGAACTTCAGCAAGAAGTTAAAACATTGGGTTAAGTTACAAATACATATTTATTGATTGTCAGAACAGAAAATGTCATTATTTCAGCCAATGACTGGATCATTAATAGAATTAGCAATATTGGTATCAGTAGCAGCAATAGTAATAGTAGTAGTAGTAGTTGTGTTGTAGTAAGATTAATTGTTGGTAAAATAAATGCATGCACTATTAGCAACTACTCACTGGCTTATTTAAATGGTTGCCCACAGAGTCTGCCAGAGTTCCAATAGCATCGTACAGCATCATCAGATTCTTGGCTTGGTAGCGATTGAATGCAGTCATTAACACCTGAAGAATGTCTCCCAAATAAGGAACCAGCTCCGTACATGCCTCCTCCTCCAATGTAGCAAATGCACTGCAGGCTGCCTCTTGCACTCGTTTATTCGAGTCCAAGATCCTGTTCAATAGCTACAAAAACACACAAAACTCGAGTTCAGTATCCCAAACACCCTTACTAGTTTACTAGAGTCCGAGACTGTATTTAATAGTTAATAATACCATACCCACACCCACTGACCTCACCCACACTAACCTACCTGGCCTCACCTTACCCACACCGACCTACCAGGCCTCGCCTTACCCACACCGACCTACTTAGCCTCACCTTACCTACCTGACCTAATCTTACCAACACATACTGGCCTCATTTTATCCACATGTACACAACAGCCTTGCTCTCATGTTAGCTATTGCTGTCAGACCACCTCTACTGGTATTACCTCAGATGTGAGAGTCTTGAGGTATTGGCCATGAGACTGAGCCACTAACCAATGTGAATATCTACTCAAAGTCCAACAAGTGATGGATCTGACCAAAGCTTTGGTGTCAGACAGAGAAGTAATGAGGTAAGGAACTAGTTCAGGCAAATGTGGGATCATTCCTTCCATGCAGCCTTCAGACACAGCCCCCAGAGCCAAGATGGAAGACTCCTTGACTAGCCATTGAGATGAGAAAAGACTCTCTTTAAGAAGAGGCAGCAACACTGGCAACAAAGACTGGTGGAAAACATTGGAGAGCACATCCAGAGCTGCTGCAGAACACTTTCTTAAGTTCCAATCAGACAAAGCTTCTTTCTTGAGATCATCTTCATCATCTGACTCATCTGAACCGTCACCGCCACTGTTCAAATCTCCGCCTCCCTGAGTCTTTGCACGATGGAAACGAGGACGAATATCAGAATCCTTATCAGGGACATTTTGATCATCTGCATCAGCCTAATACATACATACATACACACAAACACCCAATGAAGTACTTATAGTCCATGACAAACATTCTTACTGGTACATAATCATAATACTTACTTTGAGGATAATGACATCAATCTCTGAATACTTCATACCATTTAGCAACACTGGAATCAACCTAGACACAAATCACAACACAACACTGAGTAACACCTCCCTTCACACCCATTCTACCAACACCACCCTTCACACCCATTCTACCAACATCACCCTTCACACCCATTCTACCAACACCACCCTTCACACCCATTCTACCAACACCACCCTTCACACCCATTCTACCAACACCACCCTTCACACCCATTCTACCAACACCACCCTTCACACCCATTCTACCAACATCACCCTTCACACCCATTCTACCAACACCACCCTTCACACCCATTCTACCAACACCACCCTTCACACCCATTCTACCAACACCACCCTTCACACCCATTCTACCAACACCACCCTTCACACCCATTCTACCAACACCATCCTTCACACCCATTCTACCAACACCACCCTTCACACCCATTCTACCAACACCATCCTTCACACCCATTCTAAACTAAATAAACTACCAACACCACCTCTCACAACACACCCATTCTACCAACACCACCCTGCAACACACCATTCTACCCATTCCTACCAACACCACCCTTCACCCCCATTCTACCAACAGCCACCCTTCACACCCATTCTACCCCAACACCCCCCTTCACAAACCCCTTCTACCAACACCCAACCCTTTCAAACCCATTCTCACACCACCCTTCACACCCATATCTAAACCAACATCACCCTTCCCCCACCCATACTCTAAAGCCCCAGCCCCCCCACCCCCCCCCCCACCCCCCCCCCCCCCCAACACACCCTTCACACCCATTCTAACCAACACCACCCCTTCACACGCATTCTAACCAACACCACCCTTCACTCAGCAGCCCATTCTACCCACCCCACCCTTTCACACCCATTTCTAAACCAACACCAACCCTTCACACTCATTCGAACATTCTACCACCGACCACCCTTCCACACCCATTCTACCAACCAAACACCATCCGTTCCCATCCCATCTAACCACACCATCCTTCACCCCCTTCCTACAACACCACCCTTTCACACCCATTCTACCAACACCACCCTTATCACACCCATCTACCAACAGCCACCCTTCACACCATTCTACCCTCTACCAACACAACCCTCAACAGAGACCCATTCTATACCACACCACCCTTTCCACCCCATTCTACCAACACCACCCTTACCCCTTCTACAACCCATCCTTCATTCTACCAACACCACCCTTCACACCCATTCTACCAACACCATCCTTCACACCCATTCTACCAACACCATCCTTCACACCCATTCTACCAACACCATCCTTCACACCCATTCTACCAACACCACCCTTCCCACCCATTCTACCAACACCACCCTTCACACCCACTTTTCCCAAACCACCTTTCAGATGCTTTCTAATACGTAGTTTTAATGTACATTATACTGTTCCCTCTCACTAAGTGAAAAATGCTGAGTTGGCATAGCTAATTCCTTACCTGTTGAGATAGGGAGACAGAGCATCAATACAGATAGACTGTTCCGCTAGAGTCAGCCAGAACTCACACGCCTCTAATGCCACATTCTCATTGGAGTCACTTGTACGCAACAACATGTACTACAACAACAACAAAGGACATGTGTACCATCAACTCGTACTCCAACAACACATGTACCATCAACTTGTACTCCAACAACACATGTACCACCAACTTGTACTCCAACAACACATGTACCATCAACTTGTACTCCAACAACACATGTACCATCAACTTGTACTCCAACAACACATGTACCATCAACTTGTACTCCAACAATACATGTACCATCAACTTGTACTCCAACAATACATGTACCATCAACTTGTACTCCAACAATACATGTACCATCAACTCGTACTCCAACAACACATGTACCATCAACTTATAGTCCCACAACAACAGTATCAATCAAAGAAGTCCTAAAACCAGCAACAAGCACTACAGCAGGTATTTCTAAACCCCTCATCACTCATGGCAAACCTTTGGAAAAGCCATGAAACTTCAGCACAGTCTGTTACTCACTAACATTTAGATTGAACTTATTTCCCAAGTTTAGTGTAAAAATATCTTTCAAGTATATTTGGAATATCAGTTTATTTAGAGAAAGGGTAAGGGGTAAGCTTCCCCACCCCTCGAATGAACCTGTGCCATGCAATATCCAAACTGTAATTTCCACTTTCTTCACGTAAGAACTAGTTTTCTGTCGGGACTTCCCATATTCTTCTCTCTACACAATTCATCCCTTTTTTATATTTGCAATGTATGTATTTCAAACTGCACTATCATAAGTTTTTTTTCTATTGAAAATACATAGAGCTCAAAGTCCCTCAAATACAATAACATTGAAAAAACAGTATTGACATATGTGACCGGTTTTGGGAAAATCGACCTAAACGCGGCATCTAAAGTTTTCTAATTTATTCTACCAGTAGGCTGCACGGGGCCTTGGGATGCCGTCTTCCTAATTTAGAAGCTGTAGCACAAGCCGTCTTCGCCCTACGCACTACAACACTTCAGTATTTTTGCTAAACTTATTATTGCTGATTTCGAAAAAAACGCCGGGTAAAGGCGTTGCTAAGGTCAGGGGGCGTGGCTTGTGTCCGTATACTATTACTGCGTGTCTCCGGGACACTATGGAGGAATAAACCGGTTACAGGCGGATTGAAAGAAGTCTAAAAGGCTTAATGCAGGGCTCCTTAAGAAACTATGATGGCGAGAATTGCGTGAGTACGTGAATTATGTAGAATAGTAAGTGAATTAGTTAGCTACAGTTTTTTCCCGGCTGTTAGTGAAAAGCCCGCCAATAATTTCTTAGCAACTCTCCGTACACGAGTCCAACCGGCTAGTGTTTCTAGCCTCCTAGTGTGAGTTCTAGAGCACGCCAGAGCTTACAACTGCGTCATAAGCTAGAGCTAACTGGTGTCTATCCATTTCTGCCATAATTTTTTTTTTGAAAAAAATCGACCCATAAGGCTTTACCCGGGGATAATGAAAAAAATTGTTTGCCGCGTTTAGGTCGATTTTCCCAAAACCGGTCACATATAGTATGTCCAAGTTGAGTTGGCCAGAAAAAACTTAAATAACTTTTGAACGGGAACAGCTACGCAACCGGGGTTTGCACCATTAGAAAGCTCGCGCCTAAGCGGTTAAAAATATTTCCTCAGTATACTCCAAAACTCAATACAAAAGTCTATGGGAATAGAATAAACCACACGTTTCCTGCTCAAAACGCGCCCGCTTTTAGTCACGCAGTAAGACTCAATTTATCACGTGGACTGTCTTCATTAAGAATTTGTAAACAATGAGCGGCTTCTTCTCGGATTGCTGTGTTTCTAGCTTTTTATTGCGATTAGCTTAGGTTGCTAGTGTGCAAACAGGACAGACGGAGTGTCCTGTTGTCACAGAGGGTACAGGACCACCCGATAGGATGTAGGTAAGATTATTTGTCTACCTGTTCAACAACAAATGCCGTATAGCCAATATATTTCAGAGTGATATAGCCATCATTTAGCTAGCAACTTGTGATACAGCTACACTTAAGCTTTTTGGTTATATTTAACTTGTGTGCTTGTCAAAAAGCTGTGTTTATGCCAATTCCTTTTTTCTTCACCACTAGATGCTGCTTATTGTAAGGATTAGGACCAATTCAGGCTGCACTCCACCTTCAACTCGGATCACAACTATATTTTGTATATGTGTACTACTTAAATTCTATCATCTCATCAATTTTCATATATATATTATAAATAAATGAACCAATTGATAATTTTATTCAACAAGAAGGTCTAATAACTTTAGATATAAGTTATCAGTGCTGTACTGCTGAATCCTGTGAATATCAGAATATTTCTTGGGACACAGTAGGTAGAATTGACTGCTTTTAATCGCGTCTTTTTAAAAGAACGCCTCACCAGTTTGCGTTTTCCATCTGCTGTACATTATCTGCGCATAAGAAACATAAATATAGTTGAAAACAGACTAGATGAGCTGTACAGCGCCCGAAAAACTCAAACTTCACTAAATTTCTTTCTTACAATAGTTACAGAATTAATGCGCACCTGTGCTACCGCCCCTTTTTCACGTGCAACGTTGACATTTGCGCGCTTAATTGACTTGGATTCACATGACTAAATTGCTTCCGGTTAAGTACTAAATGCGTTCCACATTTACAGCGCTTGCGGTCATGCCAACTCAACTTGGACATACTATAGTGATGTGCTTGAGCACAAATGGCGAGCGAGCCTGGGCACAAACAAAACTCTTCAAAAGAATCTATCAGTCCTTTTCTAAAAGTATAAGTACGTAGCCGACCTTTACATACTTTAGCTAACAAATACAGAACCACTGTCTTACCTCAATTTCCGAGTACTGGTATTTTCTGTAGTCTCTAATATTATGTCATTCTGACTATCTGAATTACCAGTAGCTTTTGACAACAAGCACTCACAGCTACTTAAAAAAAAGGCCGAGTTTTTTTTAAGTATGCTAGGTAAAGGTTTTGAATACCATAGTAACCATTCACCATAACATTTTGCGATTTGAGAAAAACGATAAGTTCCAAAGAATTACTGCACAGTGTTGAGTCTAACACCGCCTACGCAATTATTTTTGTTGATGGTTGCTATGCACGATTAGTACTACTATTGTATACTTACAGGGGGTTCTCCACTACAACACAAGGACAGAGTACCTGCTGAAGGCGCCGCTCACTAATTTTAGAGTGAATCTGGAGGAAATATCGGGGGCAGGTTATAAAACTTTGTAGCACTTTTATTTAGAGCGGTGCGGTAAGTTGGAGCTCTGCAATTTGGTGCACCACTAGCCGAGCCGATACTCCACTGCAAGACAAGTTCTTATTCATTTCAATATTACTTTATGATTCATTCGCATTTTTTCTTTCTATAAGATACTGAAAAAAAGAAGTTATGTTGCAGTTCATTTTTTAGGTTTACCTTGTGCAAAAAAATTGTCTTTCTCATCATGAGATTCCAAGAAAAACTGATACAAAATTTGGAACTTTCATTCCACTCACAATACTTATTAAATAACCCCTCCCCCATTTCTCGTACTCTAATGCGCGAGCAATTTTATTTCAGTTGGTTCGTATTGGTTCTAAAAAAACCCGCCTATATCAAGAGTAAACAAACATTAATACAACAATAACAAGAGAGTCAGAAGAGAGGGCAGTTCTTGGATATAGTCCGAGGTGAAGGTATTAGAGCTGTGTGTCTTTAGCTTCAGGTTGTCTCATAGCTGTTTATAGTAACGCTCCATACAGTAGTCCTCGTCTGAGCTCACGGAGCAAGGTGCACCAGGCTGCCTCTCCTCCTGTAGCTATTCTCCAGGCTCTGTGCATATGAGCTTGAGCTGATGGATCCAGCAGGCTCGATTTTTGAGGAGCGAAGACTTCCCAAGCTACCACAACTTCGCGAAGTATAATTTTGCTGCTACTGCACGATAATTTCTGCTCGTGTATTATTGAATGGTGGGGTATTGGCGGAGAATAAATTAATGTCCAGATCTACAGGCAGTGCGAGTTGCTATGTGCGGCCACCCTTAAGACCTAAGTGTGTTTTCTGTCATTCATAAACAACCTAATATGAAGGGGTAAATAATTAATTTCCTTCAATGATACAGGATCGCTAAACTGAAAGATTCTGTCTAGTGGAGATACAGGAAGGGGTAGACCGTGAAGCAAACATAAAAACGCGAGGGTCAAAATGACATACGTACGTCCACACACATTATATAAACAAGGGTCATTCCATTATATTTCAGCCACCCTCCCATATTGACCCCCTCAGATTTTTGCTCAAATTTTTTTTTAATAAGTTGCTTTTACTGCCAATAGAAACATGTCCAAATTATATGTAAAAAAAATCATGTTCGTTAAAAAGATATATATATTTTTTAATTGTGAGGGCCACGCCCACTTTTCACTTACCTTGTCAAGAGCCACAACTTCAAGAGCTTGTACCGCAAAACTTGTATGCAGGATTCCACTGAAAATAGGTTTCTGGGCTAATCTTGAGCCCAACTTTCAAGATATGGAATCAGTTTGAGCTAGTTGTTACACATTAAGAAGTTATAGTCCTCCTAAATACCCCAATATTGGCCAAATTTTGGCTTAATTAAATATTTGTTTCATGAGTGTATGCTATGGTTTAGGGGTGTAACTCTGAAACAATTTGGATTTAGTCCATAAAACTTGGTGTGATTGTTGTCCTAACATCATGTAGAAGATCCTAGCTGAGTTTACACCCTAAATAAGTATTATGAAGGATTGACAGGGATCTCAAAATGCACTCGAAATTTTCCTTTTAAAATTTGTCTATTTTCGAGGGGCCGAAAACTCCCCGTGGAAATGCATCAGTGACCACAAAAAAAAATTCACGAAAGTTTACACTTTCAATTGTTTGTATAATGATTTTCAAGTTCGGTTCTTACCTCCTTCACCAGAAAACATTTTTGATTATAACTATTATTTCATTTATTTCTATGAATGATCCTTGAACTTTGACCTTTATTACTATAGAAAATGTCAAGATTAGTTCTGTTTCATATCCCCAACGGAGCCTGATGGCTCCACTGAACAATGAAACTAGGTCTTGACAAGGTAAGTGAAAAGTGGGCGTGGCCCTCACAATTTTAAAAAATTATATCTTTTTAATGAACATGATTTGTTGCATATAATTTGGACATGTTTCTATTGGCAGTAAAAGCAACTTATTAAAATCTGATAGTGTCTCGCTCACTTGCCAATTATAACCACATACCCTGTTACACCCTTCTGTGACCACGTCCTCACGCAGCCACGCCTACCCACCCTTCTGCGGCCACGCCCTCCCACCCGCCCTTCTGTGGCCACGCCCTCTTGCCCTCCTGTGGCCACGCCCTTTCACCCTTCCATGGCCACACCCTCTTGCCCTCATGTGACCATGCCCCCTTGTCACTTCTGTAACCAAGCCCTCATCCTTCTGTAACCACACCCTCACACCCCTATCATTCGTTGACAACACTCTCACACCCCCACCGTTCTATGACCACACCCTCACTGTTCTGTGACCACGCCCTCACATGTAATCCAATTCTATGACATCAGTCACTTGCCAGGCTACGTTAACAACCACACCCACTAATACTGCACTGTTATCTGGCCACACCCTCCAACTGACCTCTATAATGGGTTGCATATGAGGCAGCAAGTCATTGGCCCGCACTTCCAGAAGCATCACTAATGCTCTGCACACATTCTTCCTCACCTCTGTACTTTCATCTAATGCTGCTTCAAAAAGACCCTACATACATACATACATACATACACGTATACCATGACCTAGCTGTGTCCTGCACATGCTACTGTCCATGTAGCTGACCTTAATGAAGGGCAGTATATTGGAGACCAGAGCAGGAGGTTGGTTGACTATGAACTGATTGACACAAGCTATGGCATGAGACTTGATAGTAGGACTACTGTGACTAAAGAACTGAATGAACTTGGGTAGAAGTATACTCAGAGATTGGTTCATGTCTTCACTGTTCAACTGATCACAACAATCTTCACAGATCTTCTGGAGAGCTCCAAATGCACCCTACAAACAATATACCACATAATCAATACCTGCCCCTAGCTTGCCTAGATACCTGCCCCCAGCCTGTCTAGATGCCTGCCCCCAGCCTGTCTAGATGCCTGCCCCCAGCCTGTCTAGATGCCTGCCCCCAGCCTGTCTAGATGCCTGCCCCCAGCCTGTCTAGATGCCTGCCTCCAGCCTGTCTAGATGCCTGCCCCCAGCCTGTCTAGATGCCTGCCCCCTGTCTAGATACATGCCCCCAGCCTGTCTAGATGCCTGCCCCCAGCCTGTCTAGATGCCTGCCCCCAGCCTGTCTAGATGCCTGCCCCCAGCCTGTCTAGATGCCTGCCTCCAGCCTGTCTAGATGCCTGCCCCCAGCCTGTCTAGATGCCTGCCCCCTGTCTAGATACATGCCCCCAGCCTGTCTAGATGCCTGCCCCCAGCCTGTCTAGATGCCTGCCCCCAGCCTGTCTAGATGCCTGCCCCCAGCCTGTCTAGATGCCTGCCCCCAGCCTGTCTAGATGCCTTCCCCCAGCCTGTCTAGATGCCTGCCCCCAGCCTGTCTAGATGCCTGCCCCTAGCCTGTCTAGATACATGCCCCTACCTCACAGGTCAAGTAGTTAGGGGAGTCTATGTACTGACAGAGAGTAGACAGTAGCTCAGGCCAACTCGTGAGACCACCACTCATAGCAATCATGCTTAATAAAGTGCCTCCTGTCGCTCTGATGAGGGCAGACGAATCAGTGATGGCCGCTAAACTGTGCTGATGTATAAATGTGCGGATCTCCTCCGGAAAGCCTGAGTAGTATAACTTGACATTGTTCTTGAGAATGAGCCCAGCTATGGCTCTAGTTGGCTCATCTTCAGTGGTCAGGGTAGTGAAAATGAACACCAAGTAATTGTTGAAGTCTGGATACTGATTCAGCACTTCCAACTTCTACACAAAAAAATAGATAGATACAAAAACTACACCCTCCATTATCACACAACACCCACTGGCTCATGCGACAACACCCACTGGCTCACGCGACAACATCCACTGGCTCACGCAACAACATCCACTGGCTCACGCAACAACACCCACTGGCTCACGCCACAACATCCACTGGCTCACGCGACAACATCCACTGGCTCACGCGACAACACCCACGGGCTCACGCAACAACATCCACTGGCTCACGCGACAACACCCACTGGCTCACGCCACAACACCCACTGGCTCACGTGACAACACCCACGGGCTCACGTGACAACACCCACTGGCTCACGCGACAACACCCACTGGCTCACGCCACAACATCCACGGGCTCACGCGACAACATCCACTGGCTCACGCGACAACACCCACTGGCTCACGTGACAATACCCACTGGCTCACGTGACAACACCCACGGGCTCACGTGACAATACCCACTGGCTCACGTGACAACACCCACTGGCTCACGCCACAACATCCACTGGCTCACGCGACAACACCCACTGGCTCACGCGACAACACCCACTGGCTCACGCGACAATACCCACTGGCTCACGCGACAACATCCACTGGCGTACCCACTGGCTCACGCGACAACACCCACTGGCTCACGCGACAACACCCACTGGCTCACGTGACAACACCCACTGGCTCACGCGACAACACCCACTGGCTCACGCGACAACACCCACTGGCTCACGTGACAACACCCACTGGCTCACGCGACAACACCCACTGGCTCACGCGACAAGTCACAAGCATTCGCCCGATTTGCAGTGGAGGAACCATAAGCTAAGCTACAGGCCTCAGGTATTCTGCTTTCATAGGGGCTAAAGGAAACCTGTAGCTGAGCTCCTGACAACTTGCACTTTTTTACAATAGAAGCTAAGGGAATTACATTCTACAATCACACTTGATCCTTTCCCTATCCCGGCCACACCCCATTCTCTTTCGTCACCCAACTCTCTTGAAACCTTGCCCGTCTCTCCCTAAAAACTTCCCCTGACTCACTCGAAACATTGCCTCACTCTCTCAAAACCTCGCCCAACTCTCTCTCTCAAAACCTCGCCCCTCTCTCTCTCGAAACCTCACCCAACTTTCTCAAAACCTACCCAACTCTCTCTCTCTACCTCGCCCAAAACTTCGCCCGACTCTCGAAACCTCTCCCCACTCTCTCTCTCTCTCTACCTCACCCAACTCTCTCTACCTCAAAACCTCGCCCCTCTCCCTCGAACCTCGCCCAACTCTCTCAAAACCTCGCCCAACTCTCTCTCAAAACCTCGCCCAACTCTCTCTCAAAACCTCGCCCAACTCTCTCTCAAAATCTCAACGACTCTCAAAATCTCAACAACTCTCTCTCAAAACCTCACCCGACTCTTTCGAAACCTCACCCCACTCTCTAGCACCTCCTTCGACCCTCTTCTGGCCTCATTCAACCTCTCCCAGCCTAACTTCCCACCAGCCTAATCTCACCCTCTGATATGAACACATCACTAACTTCACCCTCCCTTTCTTCAACCTACTCACTCCATGGTCTAGATATCAATACACAGTACCACCCACTTCATGTGTCAATGGACCAGTGGAGGTCTCTATATCTCCAGTTCTTACCTGTTCCACATTCCTCTGAATCTCAGTGTCTGGACTATGACTCTCTTTCAGCAGTTGCACTATCTGATCCAAAATAGTCTGATTGGGAGTCCAATTAGACATTCTGTAAGTATCAATACACAACAGCCACACCTAACATTAGCACACACGTACGCATACACTACCGGAAAGGCAGCACCGAAAACTTCGACTAACTATTTCTCCCACTAACTTACGTTTCAGTATAGGCCTATAATAGCCCAGCGTTTCTTCCAGAAAGAGCTAAACTACCAAGTACATGACAAAACACTCTACTACCTTTTGCAGCTAGTGGTATGACCAAGCCCTACGCTTACACACAAGCCACATTTAGATGTTATTAGGTTATGGTCGTCGACCAATTTTACACGTGTTAAGTGTCTTCACGTGATGCAGTTGCTATGGCAATTATGACATTGCCGTTATTAATCCGCGGTCTGCCCTTCGGTGCGTGCATGCAATGGATGTAAAGAAATCGCAGGAGGAATCTTTTTCTCTAAAAGGTAGCATACACTTTCGGGTTAGGTGCTTCAATTATTTTAACATTTTGCAGAGGAATATTTAGATGAAGACAGTGAGGACGACGGATTTTTATATGAACAGGTAAACTAGTCTGCTCACCTCCTTGTCAGCAGCAGATAGCTATTGTAGCTAACTCCCTGTCTGTCAGGAATAGATATATCATTTATTTTGCAATACTGACTATTGGGTGTGTGTGTGTGTTTAGATATCTGTAGAAGAGGACGGTGCATCCTCAGGTAAGATCCCATAGCTGGAAATACAGACTGGATGTAATGAATGGTTTACAGGAGATGAAAATTTCACCACTGCTATACACAATCAGTCCCAAAATGTAGTGGCCTCCACATATGCTTGTCCCCATCCTGGGACTTCAACTCCATCATTGGTAAGCAAGAAGTGGAAACAATATCTGAATTATAACTTAAATCACCTCACTAGATGTCAATTGTGGACTGTAAGCTGCTTTTAGCAGTGGTTCTGAATTCACTGGACTGTGTGCTAGCATGAACCAATGACATATCAGTATTAGCTGAGTGGTGTTATGTACTATCTAAAAATTCATCAAACTATTGAAGCACTGCACAGATAGTATTATCTTTACCAACCTATGTAAGGTAATTTCTTAAGTTGTACTGTAGCTAGTTGACCGGGTAGAAATTCTTGTTCCTCAAATAACAGCCATAATGCACTCCAACACAGCAAATTATAACTTCTGCAACTGATTGTATTCCTTCAACTGTTATGTTGCGTACATTTACGTGTGTTGTAGCAATGTGAAGTTGTAGAAGACTTTGTGTGCAACTTCCTAGCCTCTAATGCCATGCTAGAAACACTAGAGGTGTTCCAGGCAGAATGGTACAAGCTCCATAAGACTGGCAAGCAGGAAGCCATGAGCAACATGGAACTGCCAGATGTCTATGCACAGTAAGTAAAGTCTTCACATGGTATGTAATATCTATAGCTGGGACAGGTACATATCATCTATCGCACGTGCTACTGCCTCCATAGATTTCATCTGGAAAATTATATATACCACCACACTGTTCCAATAGCACTGTTCATTTAGAGATGATGTGTGCTTCCTGTACCTCATTTCATAGTTCCCAGCCCCAAGCAACAGTTTGTAGGGACATTGCCTTCATTTTTCTTACTTGATTGAGGGACGTGATGGGGACATTATAGGGACATCATGTATTTACAAATTTGAACAATGAACGGGTCGTTGTAAGTCAACCCGAGCTAGTAAAGTGAAGGACCAGCCCTAGCAGTAGTATTGCAGCAGATCAAAGAGCTGCTCGGGGCACTCAAGTATAGTCTAGAAGGAGACTCCTTGTAGGTATGTACTAGCGGCAGAAGCACTCCCATGAATTGTAGAGTCTGAGCGACTAGCAGAATGACTAGAGAGTTCACTTGTATACATACATTCATTAATTAATTCAAAGTACAAGTTACAATTCAAGACTATAGGAAGAGAGAGCATGATGACAAGACCAATGGGTTAAGGGTGGCCGCACACCGCCTACGCAATTTTTTTGTTGATGGTTGCTATGCACGATTACTACTATTGTATACTTACAGGGGCTTCTCCACTACAACACAAGGACAAAGTACCTGCCGAAGGCGCCGCTCTTTGTAGCACTTTTTTGGAGCAGTGCGGTAAGTTGGAGCTCCGCAATTTGGTGTACTACTAGCCGAGCCGATACTCTACTGCAAGACAACGAGTTCTTTTCCATTTCAATATTACTTTATGATTTATTCGCAATTTTTTTCTATTTATAAGATATTGAAAAATTGTCGTTGTGGTGCAGTTCATTTTTTTTAGGTTTACCCGTATGTAAAAAAAAATTGTCGTTCTCATAATTAGATTCCAAGAAAAACTGATATAAAATTTGGAACTTTAATTCCACTCGCAAAGCTTAAGAAATAGCCCCACCCCCATGTCTTGTACTCCTCGTATGCGAGCAATTTTTTTTTTCAATTGGGTTTGTATCGGTTCTAAAAAGAGCCCGCCTATATCAAGAGTAAACAAACATCAATATAACAATAATAAGAGATTCGGAAGAGAGAGAAGTTTCTTGGAGATAGTCCGAGGTGAAGGTATTAGGTCTGCGCAGCTTGGGAAGTCTTCGCTCCTTAGAAATCGAGCCTGCTGGATCCATCCGCTTGAGTTCAGGTACGCAGAGCTTGGAGAACGGCTACAGGAAGAGAGACAGCCTGGTTCACCTTGCCACGTGAGTTCATGGAGAGTTGCTGTAAACGGCTACGAGACAACAAGAAGCTAAACTAAAACACCACAACTTCGCAAAGTATACTTCTGCTACTACTGCGCGATTGTTTCTGCTCGTGTATTATCGAATGGTGGGGTATTGGTGGGGAATAAATTAATCTCCGGATCTACAGGCGGTACGCGTTGCTATGTGCGGCCACCCTTAAGGTGTAAATATATTCATTGAATGATTACCCTATTAGCTAAACAATAGAATTGTTAATTAGTTCATTAGTGACCTCCCCAACCTAGGCCATGTGTGGATCGGGGAAAGGCTGTTTAGTCTATCCCAGACATGGCAAACAAATTTATTTTTTTATATTTCATTAATTATATATGGACTGGACATAATGTGCATTATACTTGTTATGAATTTAATTAAACATGATGTAGATCTGTAAAAGAGTTATTATTGAAGAAAAAAAGAAAGACGGCTTAAATTGTAGATGGTTTGTTTTGGTCATTTTGCGAGGGTAGTTGCTACAATTATAATGGTAGGAGTTTTTTTCTGTTTTTATAGCCAATATATAAATCATAGGCGGCCGGCGATGGTCGGGCCGCTCGGGCAAGAGCCCGACCACCTTGGATGCCTCAAATTAATGAGTAGGTGTGGCATATCAATACTGTTGGATTCGTATTTTGGTGGGCGTGGCATATTGACAAATTTGTGTGACCGCGTGGTTGAAACCGCTTCTTTTGCTCAGTGGATTTTGTATCTGTTGAAACTTATTGCCTGACACCGCTCCACACAGACCAGATTTCTTCAGCAGAAGCAAGTGATCGTGAACACAGGCATCTAGTATTTCGAGTTTTTGAAACAATTATTATTTTACTATAGATCATGACATTAAATAAATATGTTCATCACATCATCTCTACATTAAATTTATAATATGAACATAATTTTTCAAACACAAGTTATTTTACATAGGCGGCGGAAGCAGTTAAAACTTGAAGGGGGGGGGGGGGGGGCTCAACCTAATTAGCTATAAACTACAGTGTATATCTTTGCTAGCAATGAGTTTTTGACTGAAACTGTTTGGGGCAGTGTTAGCTAATACATTTTAAATTGAATAAACCTTTAATGAAATTTAAGAATATAATTATAATTACATGTAATGTAATTATAAAAACAAAACAAAAGACAACACATAAACATTCACTGTCAAAAAGTTGGGGGGCTCTGTTCCTACTATTCAAAGTTGGGGGGGGGGGCTAGAGCCCCCTGAGCCCCCACCTTCTGCCGCCTATGTTTTAGTATACCATTGGATTTTTTAAGCTAGTGCATGCACTATATGCAGCCACTGACTGTCTTTACTTGGTTACATTGATCTCCTGTTCATATTGGCCACACCTACTTCCTAGCCTGACCACTTCAAAATGGCGGAGCCGCCCTATAAATCTTATTCCTGCCAAGAAATGAAATGTCGGGTTAATTTTTAATTGCACATGTCGCTGTAGAGAAAAGCTTTCATCCAATAACCAATCATAATATACAACTATTTTCATTGCTAGCTATAGACAATTTTAAACTTCCTTTAAAACTGGCAGTAATTTCAGCCTTCCACTAGCGATAAGATGACGAGCCTTTTCTTGGAACGGTCAAACAAATATGAGATTTTTGCTAACTGAGCATTTTTCTAAAAGTTCGGTTTGTCAGGATGAATGCCTCCGCTGGGTGTGTACCGGATAGAAAACTATGTCATAGCTTTTTGAAAGGATGGTAATCTTTTAATTTAGTTATTTTTACTTGCTTGGTTATTATTATTAATCATTATCACTACTACTACTACTACTACTACTACTATTAGTGGTGTGCTTCACCATTGCATGCTACCCTACCACTATAAGATAGAATGATTACTGTATTTCTTCAAGTAAGTTCACAGCTTGTTCAAAGTGTGATGTCCAAGTTTGCAACTCGCACACCTTGAATAGAGCACACTCCATCCAGCCAGTCCTTTTCAGCATTGACCACACCCTAAACATCTGTACATTTTAGAAAGACTAGTACGTCATTGATCTTGAATACCTGGCTTTAACGCAATGAAGACATATTCACACCTTATGTGCCAGCCAAGTTATCAACTCATGCCCCTCCTCCCCCATAAAGCTGGCTGTTTTGGCTGAGTCTGAAAAGTATACAGAAAATGCCAAAAAAGAAAGTTCCAGATTCCTTTCCGTAGAATGGCCGTCGTACGATTAAAATACGGGGGGGGCGATGGTGCACCATTGGTAAAATACAGCCATTCTGTTCAACCACATTGTCATATAATTAAAATCGTTTATTCAATAAAACATTCCAATTTTTTGTTTATAGGCTCCTGTGGAGGAGCTTTTGGGATAAAACATTGAAGCTGGCCAATTCTAAGTTGTTTCGCAAAGAAGTTGGTGAATTTAACTGCACCAATGGCAAACAGTACTCTACAAACATGTGTGTGATATCAGTCTGACCAACCAGTACACACTTGTGGCTTTATGTCACTTCATTGTGTGTGGCATTACATATGATCTTACAAATGGAGTGTACATTATGGGAATTCTGATTTATATATCATGTGCATGAGTTCTCTACCATATCACATGTGTGTGTTTCAACCTTCTCTTAGAAATCGTACTTTAGAAGCTTCTATGCATCAGCTGCGTAAGGAATTGAAGGAACATAAAGAGACAGCAAAGTAAGTTGAATGTTGACCACAGGCAACTGTAGTTCACTACATGAAGGTAGACCACAGGCAACTGTAGTTCACTACATGAAGGTAGACCACAGGCAACTGTAGTTCACTACATGAAGGTAGACCACAGGCAACTGTAGTTCACTACATGAAGGTAGACCACAGGCAACTGTAGCTACACTACATGAAGGTAGACCACAGGCAACTGTAGTTCACTACATGAAGGTAGACCACAGGCAACTGTAGTTCACTACATGAATGTAGACCACAGGCAACTGTAGTTACACTACATGAATGTAGACCACAGGCAACTGTAGTTACACTACATGAATGTTGACCACAAGCAACTGTAGTTCACTACATGAAGGTAGACCACAGGCAACTGTAGCTACACTACATGAATGTTGACCACAAGCAACTGTAGTTCACTACATGAAGGTAGACCACAGGCAACTGTAGTTACACTACATGAAGGTAGACCACAGGCAACTGTAGTTCACTACATGAAGGTAGACCACAGGCAACTGTAGCTACACTACATGAAGGTAGACCACAGGCAACTGTAGTTCACTACATGAAGGTAGACCACAGGCAACTGTAGTTACACTACATGAATGTAGACCACAGGCAACTGTAGTTACACTACATGAATGTTGACCACAAGCAACTGTAGTTCACTACATGAAGGTAGACCACAGGCAACTGTAGCTACACTACATGAATGTTGACCACAAGCAACTGTAGTTCACTACATGAAGGTAGACCACAGGCAACTGTAGTTCACTACATGAAGGTAGACCACAGGCAACTGTAGTTCACTACATGAAGGTAGACCACAGGCAACTGTAGCTACACTACATGAAGGTAGACCACAGGCAACTGTAGTTCACTACATGAATGTAGACCACAGGCAACTGTAGTTACACTACATGAATGTTGACCACAGGCAACTGTAGTTCACTACATGAATGTAGACCACAGGCAACTGTAGTTACACTACATGAATGTAGACCACAGGCAACTGTAGTTCACTACATGAATGTAGACCACAGGCAACTGTAGTTACACTACATGAAGGTAGACCACAGGCAACTGTAGCTACACTACATGAAGGTAGACCACAGGCAGCTGTAGTTCACTACATGAATGTAGACCACAGGCAACTGTAGTTCACTACATGAAGGTAGACCACAGGCAACTGTAGCTACACTACATGAAGGTAGACCACAGGCAACTGTAGTTCACTACATGAATGTAGACCACAGGCAACTGTAGTTCACTACATGAAGGTAGTTACACTACATGAATGTTGACCACAGGCAACTGTAGTTCACTACATGAATGTAGACCACAGGCAACTGTAGTTACACTACATGAATGTAGACCACAGGCAACTGTAGTTACACTACATGAATGTTGACCACAGGCAACTGTAGTTCACTACATGAATGTAGACCACAGGCAACTGTAGTTACACTACATGAATGTTGACCACAGGCAACTGTAGTTCACTACATGAATGTAGACCACAGGCAACTGTAGTTACACTACATGAATGTAGACCACAGGCAACTGTAGTTACACTACATGAAGGTAGACCACAGGCAACTGTAGCTACACTACATGAAGGTAGACCACAGGCAACTGTAGTTCACTACATGAATGTAGACCACAGGCAACTGTAGTTCACTACATGAATGTAGACCACAGGCAACTGTAGTTCACTACATGAATGTAGACCACAGGCAACTGTAGTTCACTACATGAATGTAGACCACAGGCAACTGTAGTTACACTACATGAAGGTAGACCACAGGCAACTGTAGTTCACTACATGAAGGTAGACCACAGGCAACTGTAGTTACACTACATGAATGTAGACCACAGGCAACTGTAGTTCACTACATGAATGTAGACCACAGGCAACTGTAGTTACACTACATGAATGTAGACCACAGGCAACTGTAGTTACACTACATGAATGTAGACCACAGGCAACTGTAGTTCACTACATGAAGGTAGACCACAGGCAACTGTAGTTCACTACATGAAGGTAGACCACAGGCAACTGTAGTTCACTACATGAATGTAGACCACAGGCAACTGTAGTTACACTACATGAATGTAGACCACAGGCAACTGTAGTTACACTACATGAAGGTAGACCACAGGCAACTGTAGCTACACTACATGAATGTAGACCACAGGCAACTGTAGTTCACTACATGAATGTAGACCACAGGCAACTGTAGTTACACTACATGAATGTAGACCACAGGCAACTGTAGTTACACTACATGAAGGTAGACCACAGGCAACTGTAGTTACACTACATGAATGTTGACCACAGGCAACTGTAGTTCACTACATGAATGTTGACCACAGGCAACTGTAGTTCACTACATGAAGGTAGACCACAGGCAACTGTAGTTCACTACATGAATGTAGACCACAGGCAACTGCAGTTACACTACATGAATGTAGACCACAGGCAACTGTAGCTACACTACATGAAGGTAGACCACAGGCAACTGTAGTTCACTACATGAAGGTAGACCACAGGCAACTGTAGTTACACTACATGAAGGTAGACCACAGGAGTTACACTACATGAATGTAGACAGGAGTGGTCAAAGAATGTCTTGTGCCATAAATTCTACTATTTACACTTTTAGTATTTTCATGTAGGATATACTACATGAGTATGTGTGTGTGTGTTGGTGTGTTTCATAGACTGGCCAGGGAGATGTGTGTGCGTGTGCAGAAAGAGAGGGACTATCATCGAATGCACCATAGGAGGGTCCTGCAAGAGAAAGAATCCATTTCTTCGGAGCTGAAACTGTAAGCTGGTTTATATTTTAGGTAGATAGGTAGCTCATACCAATAAGCTGACCATAAACTCTGACTGGCATTGCAACGAGTAAAGGAGAAGAGAGAAGACATCATCAGAGACATTCTTGATGATGTAATGTCACTAACATTCAAATCCACATTTGTACTTTATTAACATGAGAATAATTTTGAGGTCACACCTTCATACTTTAGTAATTGCACAAAATGAAAATTTTGTTATGTTATGTCATATACTTTATCTAGGAATAGAATTTTTATTAATATTATGTCAACGGAGCTGTAAAATTTACAGGTTGAAGACTCAGTATCAGAATACAGGACCAGTTATCAGCACTCTCAAACACAAGTGCGAGGTAAGAACTAATAGAGCACTACATTGTACTACAGCTTGTATTAGAAAGTGAATAACTAACGCATTTTCAATAGCAGATATTGGAAATTGAAAATAATTGGTAGCTGAATGACCAAATATAGGGACGATCTCAAATTGGTTACTATCAACTAGGAAAGACCACACCCTCTTGTATGACGAACTCCACTAAGGAGTAGATGGATTTTTTTTTTTTTTTTTTTTTAAAGTAACTCAGCAAAAAAAAAAAAAAACACTAATAAACACACACATACACGCACACATACACACACACATATACACACACACACACACAGACTATGTAGTCAGGTGGCAATATGCAAAGTTATGTTACAGAGGGGGTCCACCCACACATAGTTTAAGGTGTGACATTATTTTTGTTGTTGTTGTTGTTGTTGTTGGCTTTTGTTAGCTTGTGTTAATATCACAAAACATTTCCCAAGAGTTTCTGTCTAGTTGTTTCAGCCAATTTAAAGTTTCCTGATATATTGTGGCCTTAAGCTAAATAATTCCCAATATACTTGTATTAATGTGATAATGGATTTGACCCTTGTACCTGAGGACTTGACTACTATATTGTTATACTACTATCAGTTGTGATGTGAGTCATTGTGTTATTCTATAGAATATTGCCAGAGAGAAAGCTCTCGTGAATTTAGAAAGAGATCGCTACAAATCTGAGGTATGTAAGCCATGGGGGACTGGGTGGGACTGGTCTAGACATGCTGTAGAGTCTCCAACCTTCATGGGGGACTGGGTGGGACTGGTCTAGACATGCTGTAGAGTCTCCAACCTTCATGGGGGACTGGTTGGGACTGATCTAGACATGCTGTAGAGTCTCCAACCTTCATGGGGGACTGGGTGGGACTGGTCTAGACATGCTGTAGAGTCTCCAACCTTCATGGGGGACTGGGTGGGACTGGTCTAGACATGCTGTAGAGTCTCCAGCCTTCATGGGGGACTGGGTGGGACTGGTCTAGACATGCTGTAGAGTCTCCACCTTCATGGGGGACTGGGTGGGACTGGTCTAGACATGCTGTAGAGTCTCCAACCTTCATGGGGGACTGGGTGGGACTGGTCTAGACATGCTGTAGAGTCTCCAACCTTCATGGGGGACTGGGTGGGACTGATCTAGACATGCTGTAGAGTCTCCAGCCTTCATGGGGGACTGGGTGGGACTGGTCTAGACATGCTGTAGAGTCTCCAACCTTCATGGGGGACTGGGTGGGACTGGTCTAGACATGCTGTAGAGTCTCCAACCTTCATGGGGGACTGGGTGGGACTGGTCTAGACATGCTGTAGAGTCTCCAACCTTCATGGGGGACTGGGTGGGACTGGTCTAGACATGCTGTAGAGTCTCCAACCTTCATGGGGGACTGGGTGGGACTGGTCTAGACATGCTGTAGAGTCTCCAACCTTCATGGGGGACTGGGTTGGACTGGTCTAGACATGCTGTAGAGTCTCCAACCTTCATGGGGGACTGGGTGGGACTGGTCTAGACATGCTGTAGAGTCTCCAGCCTTCATGGGGGACTGGGTGGGACTGGTCTAGACATGCTGTAGAGTCTCCAACCTTCATGGGGGACTGGGTGGGACTGGTCTAGACATGCTGTAGAGTCTCCAACCTTCATGGGGGACTGGGTGGGACTGGTCTAGACATGCTGTAGAGTCTCCAACCTTCATGGGGGACTGGGTGGGACTGGTCTAGACATGCTGTAGAGTATCCAACCTTCATGGGGGACTGGGTGGGACTGGTCTAGACATGCTGTAGAGTCTCCAACCTTCATGGGGGACTGGGTGGGACTGGTCTAGACATGCTGTAGAGTCTCCAACCTTCATGGGGGACTGGGTTGGACTGGTCTAGACATGCTGTAGAGTCTCCAACCTTCATGGGGGACTGGGTGGGACTGGTCTAGACATGCTGTAGAGTCTCCAGCCTTCATGGGGGACTGGGTGGGACTGGTCTAGACATGCTGTAGAGTCTCCAACCTTCATGGGGGACTGGGTGGGACTGGTCTAGACATGCTGTAGAGTCTCCAGCCTTCATGGGGGACTGGGTGGGACTGGTCTAGACATGCTGTAGAGTCTCCAGCCTTCATGGGGGACTGGGTGGGACTGGTCTAGACATGCTGTAGAGTCTCCAACCTTCATGGGGGACTGGGTGGGACTGGTCTAGACATGCTGTAGAGTCTCCAACCTTCATGGGGGACTGGGTGGGACTGGACTATACATTCTATAGAGTCTCCATAGTCTTGCATAACTAGACACTTTACCTACAGCTAATCACCACACAGGGAAAGAAAGACTATGGGAAGCTGGTTTGGGTTGTAAACATTCTGTCTTGTCAGGCCTAGCTATATTCTTGGTAGACTCAGCAGAACCACAACTGTTTCAAGTGAAGCATTTCATTATATTCCATTCCATAATTTTCATGCAATTCCAGCTAATGATTAATTTGTTTCCGTACAGATGGCAGAATCTGAAAGGTTAGAGACTCTGTAGTTATAGGCTTTGCAGGTGTCATTTAAACAAAATATCTCATTCTAGACTAAAATGTATTGGTTGTTTGTTGTTTTGTTGTTGTTGTTTTTGGTGGGAGGGACCATAACGATTTCAAGATAATGAATTGTTAAAATATCCTCATTCAATTGAGCATTGAAGAGAACTGTTTAGTATTATGGGAGATCTCTCATCCAATGAGAGAGAGAGAAAGAGGGAGTTCATTTATTAAGTTACACCATGGTTCAAGGAATTTTTCTTGTCGTTTACTAACATAAATCTGTGAAATATCTGATTGTTCTGTGAAATATCTGATTGTTCTGTCATTTATCTTTAACTGTAGCTGTAGAGTAATTCTGACTACAAACACAAACAAAATTCAAAATATCAGGGAAGCACATGTCCACCCACCTCCCCTTCCTCTATACCTATGGTAAATATGATCACTCTGTCCTGCTACATGTGCAGGTCAATATGATCACTCTGTCCTGCATGTTACATGTGCACTTAATCGTCGAGCGAGCGTAGCGAGCGAGACACTTACAGGGGTAACACAATTGAAAATCGGGGATGTTTGTTTATTTAGATATATGTTTGGACGTATGTATGTCATTTTGTACTTTGACCCTCCGTATTTTTGTGTTCGCTCGGTGTTCGACCTCGTCCCAAACTTCACTAAACAGAATCCTCTGGTTTAGCGACCATTACCCGTATCACCTTAGAAATTGAATTGTTTACCGCTTTGAATTGTTTTGCGGGTGCAGTTAAAACGCAAAAACTTATGGGAGCTCCATTTCTATTCGAGTTAGTGGCGGTGGTAAGTTAATACGCTATTTGTCACAGTTATATAAGCCCTACTCAACAGCATTTACTTGAAAATTCATTGTCCACTAGACGAACTACGAAGGTAAGTCTTGCGTAGGTATGTTCAGTTGTGTGAAAGTATTGTGCATTACAACTACTATTAAGAATATCACAAAGAAAATTTTAAATAACGTGACTTGATTTTGTTGCTTCTTTTTAAATTCAAACAGTTGCGGGGAGCAGTTACTATGGAATTGAAACCCCTTTACCGCATTAACTTAATTTAAAAACTCAACTTTATTTTAGTAGCTTGAGTGTTAGTTGTTAAAATCAATCATTTAACAATAGTGTAGTTTAAGGCTCGCTCGCCATTTGTGCTCAAGCACACCACTAGTAATGATAAGAAATTACAAGCAATATTATGTTGTGGTGCAGGTTGAGTTTTTGAACTCTACACTTCTATCCATGCCTCAGGACCAGCCAAAGACTCTACAAAACCAACTCACAAGTACTCCTGAAAATATACCATCAGTACAAACTAAGGTATCAAAACATGCATACATATTATATACATACATATGTAGCTATTAACATAAAAGCTAAATGAATATCTGAGTGTGTGTATATTAAGGCCATGGTAACTTAATTACTTGTTTCTCAGGCAAAATATCCTAAAATTTGGGGAGGAAGGGAGGTAAGCTTAAATGTTTATTTAATTAGTGGTGGTGTCTTGTGGGTGTGTTTTTACATAGCTATTAATTACAGAATCAATAACTGAAATAATTACTTCAAAAACATATATCAAAATGTAGCATGTAATATTTAAAGTGTTGGAATAAATGTAGCATGTAATCTTTAAAGTGTTGGAATAAATGTAGCATGTAATCTTTAAAGTGTTGGAATAAATGTAGCATGTAATCTTTAAAGTGTTGGAATAAATGTAGCATGTAATCTTTAAAGTGTTGGAATAAGGTACTGTTCAGTTATTTTTTGGGCAGAAATTGTCATGGTTTTCTTTTAAACACCTTTGTTTCATTTTTATAGCAGAGAGAACAGGTCTGATAAATATCTGAATTCTCAACAAAAGTATAAGCACAGCCATAGTGAATGCAAGCATCCAAAAACACTTAATAAAATGGTATCTCCTCATATAATCCTGGCAAGATAGGTGTCCACACAAAAACAACCACCATTAAACCAGTAAAAGACATTTTACTTGTTTAAGTAAAATGTCTACTTGTAAAAGTAGTCCCTAAAATTTCTTTCCATGAGGTCATTGATAACTCCTACAATCAGCCCTTGCAGTTCAGTTGCACAGACTTCCAGTAGCTTACTATAGTCCCACCTGAATGGTTGAACTTTGATCCCAATATTTAAAAATTGCAGGGTAGCCACAAAATTCGGGTTGGGCGGGCCTGATTAAATATCTTACCATACCTAACATATGTATATATATGTGTGTTTTGTAGAAATCAAAATATATATTGGAGCTGCCTTCAGAGCCAGGTGTTAATCCATATTTGGACATTGATAAGTGGCCAGTCTCCACCCACTTCTCTCGCACAGGAGGTTATCAACCATCACAATCCTTCAAGGCTCATTCCTATGCAGTAACAGATGTTGTGATCCATCCCAGCAAACCCATCCTCGCCACTGCCAGTGATGATCACTCCTGGAAACTATGGACACTCTCTGGGTAAGACTTCTTTATTAGCCCTCTGTGCACATGCAGGAGAAGGACCTATTCATTAGCCCTCTGTGCACATGCAGGAGAAGGACCTATTCATTAGCCCTCTGTGCACATGCAGGAGAAGGGCCTATTCATTAGCCCTCTGTGCACATGCAGGAGAAGGACCTATTCATTAGCCCTCTGTGCACATGCAGGAGAGGGACCTATTCATTAGCTCTCTGTGCACATGCAGGAGAAGGGCCTATTCATTAGCCCTCTGTGCACATGCAGGAGAGGGGCCTATTCATTAGCCCTCTGTGCACATGCAGGAGAGGGACCTATTCATTAGCCCTCTGTGCACATGCAGGAGAGGGACCTATTCATTAGCCCTCTGTGCACATGCAGGAGAGGGACCTATTCATTAGCCCTCTGTGCACATGCAGGAGAGGGACCTATTCATTAGCTCTCTGTGCACATGCAGGAGAGGGACCTATTCATTAGCCCTCTGTGCACATGCAGGAGAGGGACCTATTCATTAGCCCTCTGTGCACATGCAGGAGAGGGACCTATTCATTAGCTCTCTGTGCACATGCAGGAGAGGGACCTATTAATTAGCTCTCTGTGCACATGCAGGAGAGGGACCTATTCATTAGCCCTCTGTGCACATGCAGGAGAAGGACCTATTCATTAGCCTCTGTGCACATGCAGGAGAAGGACCTATTCATTAGCCCTCTGTGCACATGCCCTCTGTGACCTATTCATTAGCCCTCTGTGCACATGCAGGAGAAGGACCTATTCATTAGCCCTCTGTGCACATGCAGGAGAGGGACCTATTCATTAGCCCTCTGTGCACATGCAGGAGAGGGACCTATTCATTAGCTCTCTGTGCACATGCAGGAGAGGGACCTATTCATTAGCCCTCTGTGCACATGCAGGAGAGGGACCTATTCATTAGCCCTCTGTGCACATGCAGGAGAGGGACCTATTCATTAGCTCTCTGTGCACATGCAGGAGAGGGACCTATTCATTAGCTCTCTGTGCACATGCAGGAGAGGGACCTATTCATTAGCCCTTTGTGCACATGCAAGAGAAGGACCTATTCATTAGCCCTCTGTGCACATGCAGGAGAAGGACCTATTCATTAGCTCTCTGTGCACATGCAGGAGAAGGACCTATTCATTAGCTCTCTGTGCACATGCAAGAGAGGGACCTATTCATTAGCTCTCTGTGCACATGCAGGAGAGGGACCTATTCATTAGCTCTCTGTGCACATGCAGGAGAGGGTTATAGTAGTCATTCTCTATGTCTATCTGTCGGTCATGCTCTAATTTTTGGAGATTGAGTATGAACTGTTGATTTAGGTATGAACTTGGTCAGAACAATGATTCAAAGACATTTTATATACATTTTTTAGAATTTCGGGCTAATTTATTAGAAAATGCAGAGCTATCAGTTCTGTGTAGGTACTATGTGAGTAATACCTCTCTATTATTACATCGTTACTTTATTATTACTTCCCAGTGTAGTTTCACTTTGCTGAAAAATCAACTGAGTGCTGGAATTAAAGTTTTGCATTGAAACTGTATGCCAGTGAGTGTCTCTTGTATGTTTAGCTTCTTCTCTTATGAACACAACATTTACATTTATCATTTTCATTGCTCGAGCTATATTGATACCTGATTAGGAATAACCAAATAAATTATTCTTTGGTCTGAGAAATGATTTTGTAATAGCTGATTTTGTAATAATTAGCTAGTTGGCGAGCAAGCGAGTCACTATTGAAATGTTTTTTGGTTATATATATATGTTTGGGCGTACATACGTCATCGCGTTTTTGTGTTTGCTTGGTGTTCGACCCCTTCCCCATACTGCACTGAACGGAATCCTTTGGTTTATTGATATTTACCTATATCATCAATTGTTTACCCATTTGAATTAGGTTGTGTCTGACATATCAGATTTTGTGCAGATGCAGTTATGTCTAACAAACTTAGGAGTTCATTTTTATTCGAATTAGCAGTGGTGGTAAGTTATCTTGGCTAATGTTCTGTTTGTCTTTGTTTTAGCCCAATGCAACAGTATTGTTCTTACTTGAAAATCCATTGTCCAGTAGTCAAAGCACGAAATAAGTCTTGTGTTGATATATCCAGTGAACAAAGTGTAGATTGCTACAGCTACTGCTTCGCTAAAGAATAGCACAACTACCAAATAAGCATACTAGCTGCCTTTACACAGCTTTTTCAGCTACTGCTGTAGTAAGCAAGTTACTATTTAGGGTAAGACCATAGACTGTGTGGTGATTCCATAGAAATGCATGTTTTATTTATTTATTTTTTTCATGTCAAATAGTTGCTGTGAGTGGTTGCTATGGCATTGAAACCCCTTACCATATGTCATTTAAAAACTCTACCGTTTTTAAGTAGCTAGAGTGCCTTTTGTCAGGAATACAGGTCATTTAGATGAAGCTATGCACTACTATAGTCAATGGCCACATAGCTACTTGTAATTAGTTTTAGAACTAAATAGACTGAATGATAACTAGGTGAACAGGATGTAAAACAATCTAAACAAATGTGGCCGTATGGTTACTTTTTGTAATTAACTTTTATCAGATTGTACCTTGTGTGAATAACTTGTGGACAATGGCTTGCTCGCCATTTATGCTAAAGCACAGCACTAGTGTATTGTAGCGCCTACACCAAGGGAAACAATCCAATCACCCAACATTCTACTCTTTAAGCCGGAGGCACTGTGTATTGCTCTCTCCTGGCCTGTGCTATACTTATTAAATATAATATGTGCTCATTTATGTGGAATATAATTTAAATATCTGAAGCCAGGCTAGCTTCTCCACAGTTCATACAGAAACATTATGATGTGTGATGCAGTGGTGAACGTCTTGTCACTGGAGAAGGTCACAATGACTGGCTGTCTTGTGTCAAGTTTGATCCCCAGGGCAATTGTCTAGCCACTAGTTCAGGAGATGGAACTATAAAACTCTGGGACTTGGTGAAGACCGAGTGTAGTACTACACTCACTGAACACCAGCAGCCTGTGTGGGCGGTGGCATGGCATTGGGCTGGATCTATACTAGCATCTGCTGCAATGGACCACACTATCAAACTATGGCAACCCCAGGAGAGGTAATAGTTGAACTAGGGAAAATGTATTTACTATGCAAAATAACCTGACAATAATCAATGTGTACATCAGTCAGTCAGTCAGTCAATCAGTCAGTCAGTCAATCAGTCAGTCAGTTTTATAAAAGGGTTAGCAGAAAACTGTTGACAAGAATCCTACGAGTTAGATTTCTTAATACATCACAAGAGATTTCTTGAAACTTATTAGTATTGTTGTTATTGTTCTGTGTGTATATAATTAGAACTTCTAGTGTGACTACTCTAAGAGGTCACTCTGATTCTGTGAACTCTGTCACTTTTCTTCCGTACTTGAATAGCTTTGTAAGCTGTTCTGCTGATAAAAGTGTTTCGATATGGGATATCAGAGCAGTAAGTATTTCATTTTTATACTTAATTTTCAATAGTATTTCAACCAATTTAGTAATCATAGTGCTTGACCTAATGTCATATTCATACATATGTGCTTGCATATATAGTAAATAGTCTGGTGAAGTATACAAAAAATAGTGGTTAGAGAGTGATGATATCCAGTGAGGTTCACAAGACAAGACATTATACTCCAAGTCTGATTTCAATCAGTTTTAGATGGAGGTGGATTTATTTACAAATTTGTACATGTAAAAAAAATTTCCTTTGTAGCAGAAAGGGGACCATGACATCACTTTTATACCGTTATTATTTGGGCAGCTCATAGGTTAAACTGAATTGGTATGGAGTTGTTACCTTTTGTCATTGAGAACAAGTTGCTCTGTTAATGATGATAAGAAGGCAAGTGAAATCAAAAATAGGATAATAACAAAGGAAATTAGTACAGTTGGTAAAGTATTTTACATTATGAGAAAATGACAATAACTTAGTAAAACGTTTTAAATTTACAAAATTATGGATAGAAACACAGATAAGAATGAGAAGAGCTCATTTTACTGAAGCAGAATGCAGCAGGCTGATATAACTAATTCAGTGAAGAAGCTACATAGAGTGGACTATTATTGCATTTCTAATGTACTAAGGGATAGTAATATATAGGAATATTATGTCCATGTTTTATCAAGTATGCACTATATACAGGGATATTGTGTGCATACCTTATATGGTCATCGCCACGCCATCTATACAATGCAGGCCAGTTATCAGGTAAGTGAATGTTATTTAATTTGTATGGTACAAGAAATCTGACATTAATCAATCAGAGGTGGCTGGTGTGTTCCTGTTTTCAAATGACTCCAGTCTTATATAGCTTTGAAAAATTCGATGCTCATTAAATATAAAACTATCCACTCAGTTTAGTATATCTCTTTATATCACTTCTTTGTCTTACTAATGCAATGTATTAACTGTGAATGTGTGTGCTTTATCTTTATGTAGGGTTGGGAGATGTTCTCAGGAGATTGCTTTGGGAATGTTTTATGCTGGGATGTACGATCTAAAGGTTGTGTTCAAGCTTGGAACTTAGGTCCTCTAGCCATCAATAAGCTAGCAGTGGATCCAGCTAAGTCTCTGTTAGCCGGTGCTAGTGACAGTCAAGCAGTTATCTTAATAGACCTCAACAACCAGTCAGTCTCTCAGCAGCAAGACCAATCTTCTGAAACTGAACATCCCAAAGTTAGTGGGTGAAGAAGAGTAACATGATACACTTGCAATCATACAATCTCTGTGTGTATATGGGGAAACCTTACAATAGGAACGACAGGAATGATGGACATGAGGCACACCTTGGTTACAATAGGAATGATGGACATGAGGCACACCTTGGTTACAATAGGAATGATGGACATGAGGCACACCTTGGTTACAATAGGAATGATGGATATGAGGCACACCTTGGTTACAATAGGAATGATGGACATGGCACATGGGCAAACCTTGGTTACAATAGGAATGATGGATATAGGGCAAACGTTGGTTACAATAGGAATGATGGACATGAGGCAAACCTTGGTTACAATAGGAATGATGGATATAGGGCACACCTTGGTTACAATAGGAATGATGGATATAGGGCACACCTTGGTTACAATAGGAATGATGGATATAGGGCACACCTTGGTTACAATAGGAATGATGGATATAGGGCACACCTTGGTTATAATAGGAATGATGGATAGGGCAAACCTAGGAATGATGGATATAGGGCAAACCTTGGTTACAATAGGAATGATGGACATGAGGCACACCTTGGTTACAATAATGGACATGAGGCACACCTTGGTTACAATAGGAATGATGGATATAGGGCAAACCTTGGTTACAACAGGAATGATGGATATGAAGCACACCTTGGTTACAATAGGAATGATGGACATGAAGCAAACCTTGGTTACAATAGGAATGATGGACATGGGCACACCTTGGTTACAATAGGAATGATGGACATGAGGCAAACCTTGGTTACAATAGGAATGATGGATATGTGGCACACCTTGGTTACAATAGGAATGATGGACATGAGGCAAACCTTGGTTACAATAGGAATGATGGATATGTGGCACACCTTGGTTACAATAGGAATGATGGACATGAAGCAAACCTTGGTTACAATAGGAATGATGGACATGAGGCAAACCTTGGTTACAATAGGAATGATGGATATGAAGCAAACCTTGGTTACAATAGGAATGATGGACATGAAGCAAACCTTGGTTACAATAGGAATGATGGATATGTGGCACACCTTGGTTACAATAGGAATGATGGACATGAAGCAAACCTTGGTTACAATAGGAATGATGGATATAGGGCAAACCTTGGTTACAATAGGAATGATGGACATGAAGCAAACCTTGGTTACAATAGGAATGATGGACATGAAGCAAACCTTGGTTACAATAGGAATGATGGACATGAAGCAAACCTTGGTTACAATAGGAATGATGGATATAGGGCACACCTTGGTTACAATAGGAATGATGGATATAGGGCACACCTTGGTTACAATAGGAATGATGGACATGAAGCAAACCTTGGTTACAATAGGAATGATGGACATGGGCACACCTTGGTTATAATAGGAATGATGGACATGAGGCAAACCTTGGTTACAATAGGAATGATGGATATAGGGCACACCTTGGTTACAATAGGAATGATGGACATGAAGCAAACCTTGGTTACAATAGGAATGATGGATATAGGGCAAACCTTGGTTACAATAGGAATGATGGATATAGGGCACACCTTGGTTACAATAGGAATGATGGACATGAAGCAAACCTTGGTTACAATAGGAATGATGGACATGGGCACACCTTGGTTATAATAGGAATGATGGACATGAGGCAAACCTTGGTTACAATAGGAATGATGGATATAGAGCAAACCTTGGTTATAATAGGAATGATGGACATGGGCACACCTTGGTTACAATAGGAATGATGGACATGAAGCAAACCTTGGTTACAATAGGAATGATGGATATAGGGCAAACCTTGGTTACAATAGGAATGCTGTGGGGACATGGGCACACCTGGTTATAATCGGAATGATGGACATGAGGCAACCTTGGTACAATAGGAATGATGGAATGGGCACAACCTTGGTTACCATCGGAATGATGGACATTGCAGCCAAACTTGGTTCAATAGAATGATGGATATGGGCACACCTTGGTGATAATAGGAATGATGGACATGAGGAAACCTTGGTACAATAGGAATGATGGACATGGGGCAAAACCTTGGTTACAATAGGAATGATGGATGTAGGGCAAACTTGGTTACAATAGGGAATGATGGATATAGAGCAAACCTTGGTTACAAAGGAATGATGGATATAGGGCACACCTGGTTACAATAGGAATGCTGGATATAAGGCACACCTTGGTTACAATAGGAATGATGGATAGAAGAGCAAACCTGGTTACAATAGGAATGATGGATATAGGGCCACCTTGTAACAATAGGAATGATGATTAGGGCAAAACCTTGGTTACAATAGGAATGATGGATATAGGGCAAACCCTTGGTTTACAATAAGGAATGATGGAATAGGCAACTTGGTACAATAGGAATGATGGACATGAAGCAAACCTTGGTTACAATAGGAATGATGGACATGGGCAAACCTTGGTTATAATAGGAATGATGGACATGAGGCACACCTTGGTTACAATAGGAATGATGGATATAGAGCAAACCTTGGTTACAATAGGAATGATGGATATAGGGCACACCTTGGTTACAATAGGAATGATGGATATAGGGAAAACCTTGGTTATAATAGGAATGATGGACATGAGGCACACCTTGGTTACAATAGGAATGATGGATTATAGAGCAAACCTTGGTACAATAGGAATGATGGATATAGCCCACCTTGGTTAAAATAGGAATGATGGTATAGGGCACACTTGGTTACAATAGGAATGTGGATATAGGGCACACCTTGGTTACAATAGGAATGCATGGATATAGGGCCAAACCTTGGTTACAATAGGAATGATGGACATGGGCAACCTTGGTTACAATAGGAATATGGATATAGGCACACTGGTACAATAGGGAATGATGGGATATAGGGAAAAACTTGGTTATAATAGGAATGATGGGACATGAGGCACACCTTGGTTACATAGGACTGAGGAATAGAGCCACCTTGGTTACAAAGGAATGATGGATATAGGGCACACCTTGGTTACAATAGGAATGATGGATATAGGGCACACCTTGGTTACAATAGGAATGATGGATATAGGGCACACCTTGGTTACAATAGGAATGATGGATATAGGGCAAACCTTGGTTACAATAGGAATGATGGACATGGGCAAACCTTGGTTACAATAGGAATGATGGATATAGGGCACACCTTGGTTACAATAGGAATGATGGATATAGGGCAAACCTTGGTTACAATAGGAATGATGGACATGGGCAAACCTTGGTTACAATAGGAATGATGGATATAGGGCACACCTTGGTTACAATAGGAATGATGGATATAGGGCACACCTTGGTTACAATAGGAATGATGGATATAGGGCAAACCTTGGTTACAATAGGAATGATGGACATGGGCAAACCTTGGTTACAATAGGAATGATGGATATAGGGCACACCTTGGTTACAATAGGAATGATGGATATAGGGCACACCTTGGTTACAATAGGAATGATGGATATAGGGCAAACCTTGGTTACAATAGGAATGATGGATATAGAGCAAACCTTGGTTACAATAGGAATGATGGATATAGGGCACACCTTGGTTACAATAGGAATGATGGATATAGGGCAAACCTTGGTTATAATAGGAATGATGGATATGTGGCAAACCTTGGTTACAATAGGAATGATGGATATAGGGCACACCTTGGTTACAATAGGAATGATGGATATAGGGCAAACCTTGGTTACAATAGGAATGATGGATATGTAGCAAACCTTGGTTACAATAGGAATGATGGATATAGGGCACACCTTGGTTACAATAGGAATGATGGATATAGGGCAAACCTTGGTTACAATAGGAATGATGGATATGTGGCACACCTTGGTTACAATAGGAATGATGGATATGTAGCAAACCTTGGTTACAATAGGAATGATGGATATAGGGCACACCTTGGTTATAATAGGAATGATGGATATGTGGCACACCTTGGTTACAATAGGAATGATGGATATAGGGCAAACCTTGGTTATAATAGGAATGATGGATATGTGGCACACCTTGGTTACAATAGGAATGATGGATATAGGGCAAACCTTGGTTATAATAGGAATGATGGATATGTGGCAAACCTTGGTTACAATAGGAATGATGGACATGAGGCAAACCTTGGTTACAATAGGAATGATGGATATAGGGCACACCTTGGTTATAATAGGAATGATGGATATAGGGCAAACCTTGGTTATAATAGGAATGATGGATATGAAGCAAACCTTGGTTACAATAGGAATGATGGACATGGGCAAACCTTGGTTACAATAGGAATGATGGATATAGGGCAAACCTTGGTTACAATAGGAATGATG
>WLWD01005714.1_pt1 | contig 87937 bp, 65 predicted proteins | sample 6712731 | NCBI WGS metagenome assembly WLWD01 (sample SAMN12718690, study PRJNA576275) | sponge metagenome | isolation source: marine sponge | host: Mycale hentscheli | place: New Zealand: South Island, Marlborough, Capsize Point | collected 2014-11-01
CCTCAATTCCATTGCACAGCTAGATTTGTCGCTTGTGCGCATGCGTAGAACTCCACTTAACGCCCTCCAGGGCTCCCTATAAAACTCCACATGCGCCAGCCTCCTTTGGCCTTTGACTAGCTCGCACATTGCGAACCATGTAAACACACTAATGCATGCACATCAATCAATAGAACACTTAATTAGAACCAATAAACAAACATGTTTAAGAGCAAACCATGCTTAAGTTTTGATACAAAACAAGTGCAATATAAGTCAATATGATAGTCAGAGTACAGTACAACTTGCCAGTGTCCAACAGGAATGATACACGGGGGGGCATGGGTGGGACGTTGATGTGATCAGCTTCACCCTCTTCATACAATTCTGAATAGCTGGCAGCCACTACATGGCCTGAGCCATTCTTAAATTATATTTCAGAGGGCTCAGCTTCACACATCAACGTGTCCTTCATAGCTTCAATCCCCGGAACAGGCTGTGCTTGTAAGGACAGTCCTGCCGAAAGTAGCCTCTTGACGAGGCCTCAGGTAGAACTTGCGGAACACTGACTTCGATGACCAGTCTGCCGCCTTCAGAATGTCCGCTGTAGACATCCCTGCCATGGCTGCCTTGCTGGTAGTCGCACCACGGAACGAGTGGCTGGCGAAGACTGACGTGTCTACTCCAGATGCCTTCATCATTGTTTTCAAACATCTCGCCACCGTACATGGAACTACTGGCTTGTGTGGTGCCACCATCCCTAGGAACAGTCTAGACGAAGACTGGACACGAATTGACTCCGAGCGTCAAATGTATTCCTTTAGTGCATCCACAGGACACAAGAGGATCTCATCCTGAAACGAAGGAAAGAAAAATACATGGAAAGGTTTCCCTTGCCTGGACTGCTTGGACAGAGCCGTAGGGACAAAGGAGACGCCGTCGTCCAACCATCTGAGCGCCTTCACGTCCAAGTTTGCCAAGTCAGCCGACTTGGACGGTCTGGTCAGTGCCATCAGTGTCGCCGTCTTGATGGTGAGCCACCTTAAAGACAGACTCTCATTAGGACCCATGTTCCTAATGTGATTCAGTACTAATCCAGTGTCTTATGCACCCGAGTATTTCGGCAACGGAGGGCGCCTATGAAAACTACCCTTCAGAACCTTCTTGACCATTTCGTGTTGCCCCACACTGACACCGTTCACCTTGTCGTGCACGGATGAGATGGCCGAGCGATAAGAATTGAGTGAGCAGTAACTGTAGCCCTCTTCAAAGAGCTCAGCCAGAAAGTTAGCCACATTCACTGCAGGTCCAGAAAAGGGATCTGCACCCCGTACACCACACCAGCTGCTCCACTTCCCGAACAGCGAGTTGTAGGACTTGTTCGTCCTCGACCTCCATGCGTCCTCAACGAGTGAACAAGCTCCTTCCGAAAGGTTGTGCTCAACGCAGCGTTCCTTGACACGAGCCAAGCGGCTAGTGCTGGCGCCTCCATGCTGCTCGAGCAAGTTGCCTGTGGCTGCCACGGAAACAACCTCGGCGAGTCCATCGCCATCTCCAGTAACGTCGGGTACCATGACTGTGCCTTCCACACTGAGGCCACCAGAACCATCGTGGCCTTCTCGATCCGAACCTTCGTCAGCACTCTGCCCACCAGATTCCAGGGCGGGTTGGCATACGCCTTCAACTCGCTCCAGTCTTGGAGAAAAACATCTGTGGCTGTTGCACATGGGTCCGGCCTCCAACTGTAGAACACTTCGCACTGGCATGTCAGCCTGGAGGCAAACAGGTCCACCAACAGTGGGCCCCAAAGGCAATTCAGCTGGAAGAACACATCCTTGTCCAGCATCCAATCCGTCCGATCCGTCAGAGTCCTGGACTCGGCATCTGCTATGTCGTTCAGAGCACCCGGCAGGTGTTGCGCCTGTAGGTTGATTCTCCGCTATAGACACCAGGACCACAGGTCCTTGGTGAGCTCCACTAATTTTTTGGACACAGTTCCTCCACGGTGGTTCACATACGACATCGCTGTCGTGTTGTCCATCCTGAGCAGCACCAGAATGTCCGTCTTGTTCTTGGCAAAGGACTTCACTGCCAGCGTCGCCGCCAGCAACTCCAGACAGTTGATGTGCCACATCGCCTCTGTTTTCGACCAGTGGCCACCCATCCGAACATCCTCGCAGACTGCTCCCCAGCCGGTCAGAGAGGCGTCCGATTCGATGATCATGTCCACCGACTGACACACCAGACTCTTGCCATTCCATCTGCTCAGATGCACTGTCCACCAGTCCAGCTCCTCGTGGCATTCCCGCGACAGGTGGGCCATCGAGTCGTAACTCTGGTTGTTGTTGTTCAGAGCCGTTGTCACTGCCATTTGCAGGTGTCGGTAGAACAGTGAGGCTGGTGGAATTGCATGGCATGCCGCATTCATCTTTCCTATGAGCCGCGAGAGCGCTCTTGCATGAACACAGTTCTCTCTCCTCATTCTTCTGGCTTCTGCCCAAATGTTCCTGAGCTTGGCCTCTGACAACCTCAACTCAATCGCAGTAGAGTCCACCACTGTGCCCAAAAATTCTATTGTCTGGCCTGGCATCATGATAGACTTCTCCTGGTGCACCACAAACCCCAGGCATTCCAGCAAAAACTTGAGTGCTGCTACGTGTTCTCTCGCCACTTCCTTGGTCTCTGCCAGAACCAGAATATCGTCGATGTAACAGACAATGCGGACACCCATGCGATGCAGCACCGCTGCTGCAGGCCTGAGGGTTTTTGTGAAGACCCACGGTGCCGATGAGAGCCCGAACGGCAGGCATGTGAAGTGAAACAATTGGCCCTTCGCCATGAACTGCAGAAACTTCTGGTGGTCTCGCCGTATTGGGATCGCAAAGTAAGCGTCCTTTAGGTCGATCTTGGCGAGCCAGTCGCCTTGCTTGAGCAGATCTCTGAGAGTGTGAAGGCCCTTCATCTTGAAATGGACTGTCTCCACGAAGTTGTTCAAGGTCTTCAAGTTTACCACTGGCCTTTGGCCCCCATCCTTTTTTGGAACCAGGAACATTGTGGAAACAAATCCTGCCCGGGATTCTTCCACACGCCGTACGGCACCTTTGTCTAACAGTTTGTTCAGCTCTGAGGCGAGCATAGCTTCTGCTTCCATAGCCAAGTGTGGCTCCCTGGGAGGCCCAGCTTGTCTGGGAGTTGAGTGCAGATCTATGGCGTAGCCGTTTACTGTCTCCAGGACCCAGCGGTTCGTCGTGATTCTCCGCCACTTGGCAACAAAATGTTTCAGCCTCCCAGCCACTGCCTGCGGGCCGTGCAATGGCACAATGCCCATTACCTGCAGTTGAGCCATCACGCTGGACGACTGCTCTGCTGGTCTTGCCTTTGGAAGTTCTTCTTGAACTGGCCTCCTCTGCAAGTTTGTCTGGGCGGCAGTCTCTGGCCGCCAAACTGTCTGCTCCCTGACGAGTTTGCAAACTCGTTGCTTTTGTATCTGCCACTGCCCCCCCCCGCCTGGAGGGGCCGCTCCGAATAAACGGTCGACTGTCGGACCTCGACGGCAGAGTGGACTTGAGAGCCTTCATCTCTTCCACATGTTCCTTCGCAAGCTTCGGGAATTCTGCCCCAAACAGTCTTGGGGATGCCTCTGAGAAGTCCATGCCTGACTTCACTAAAGGCAGCAGTGACTTGTTGAAGTCACTAGTCAGCTTCTCCCGTCTAAGTTGGGACAGCTTGGCACTTGCATTGCCCAGCAGCTCAGCCGCGGACTCTGCCGCTTTGAGCACCTCGTCACCGGACATGCTCTCCTCCTTGTCGCCCTTGGTCAGAATGGCCGTGATGGGCGCAATGCCATCGTTGATCAGTGCCTGCAGCTTAGCCAGCTCTCTGTCAGTGCTCTTTGCTGCATTGGAGGCATGCGACTTCACAAAGAAGTCCATCTGAGGCACCTTTGTGGCTTCCACGTCAGGAAGGGCAAACTGACGCCTAACTCTGAGGCGAGCCTCGTTGGGCAGAGGCTTTGAGAACCTCTCTGTAAGGAATCTCCGGGTACATTCAGGCACAGGCCTGAGCACCGATTCATCCTCCCTCTGGTCTGCCTGTTCCTCGTCCTCCGTCTGACCCTAGAGCCCCGACTGGACACAGGTGGCACCCTGTCCGCTCAGTGTGTCAGAATTGCGCCTGTGCCTGGCGCGAGACCTTGGTGAGTCAGACTCTGCTGACGGTCTCAGAGAATGCCTAGACGTCGAAGGGGATCTCGATCTGCACGGTTTCTCCACTTCGTCAAGTCACTTGGAGAGATCCTCCAGCTTCTCCAACACCGCGTTCAGTACTCCGGACGAACCCTCCGACTGATCCATTAGCAACTCAGCAACAAATAGAAAAAACTCAAGGCAAAATTAAACTCCATCAACTGTCGAGCTAGAAAAAAGGCCGAAGGAGGCTGGCGCACGTGGAGTTTTATAGGGAGCCCTGGAGGGCGTTAAATGGAGTTTTACGCATGCGCACAAGTGACAAATCTAGCTGTTGAGCAATGGAATTTAGGCCAAACACGTTGATGTGTGAAGCTGAGCCCTCTGAAATATAATTCTTTAGTCTCCTCTCTCAAAATGATAAATGCTTTTATTTTATTGCTTGCATTATCTGTGGCAAAAGAATTCACTCATACTAATAGATGGTAGGAATGATGAAGTTACATGTACATTAAAATTAAACAAATGAATTGAATTACAGCACAAACAAAAACTTTATGCATCATTCCCACCCCCCCCCCCCCCCCCCTCTCCCCCTAATAAACTGAACCCTCCCCTCCTTCCCCCCTTGGAAAAGCATGTATAGTCTAGACTCATTTCTGCCACTAATTATTTGCTGAAAGGGAATTTTTGCCACATATTGTTATCTTAGTTCTTGGTTGCCATTTTAATCTGTACAATAAATCCTTTGCACAGCATACCTGTCTAGCTTCACCATCACTGTCCATAGGTATTAATTAGATGCTACTCCCAAATATCTGGGTGTACAGCATCTGCAGAGTGTGGAGGGTGCAGGCTCCCCAAATCAAAGAGAATTATGTAGTCCTTTAGCACAAAAACATTAAATTTGTCAGTGAACTACCGGACAACATTCTAAATGTGCATACACAAATGTTAGATTTGATCCCTAATGTAAGGCCTTCAAAAATATTTTTATTGCAGAGTTCAATATTTATACACAAAAAATTATTGAGTTATGTCAAGGTGTCAGGTGTGTTAGGTGTGGCTTGATGTCTCTTAAAAGGAGAGTAATTGCCACTAGTGTTAGTTAAATTGCCATTAAAAGTGAATATTTTCCTAAATTATGTAAAAATTATAGTAATTTATTGATATACCCACAATTTCATAAAAACAATTAATAACTAAAACTAGCAATGTCTGGAAAAAAATCTCTAAACTAAAACAACACTGATTGCTGCTGCTTGGTGGTTTGGGTCACAAGTGATATCAGTTTTATATAGAATATACTAGCTATAAAGTCTTTGTTGTTTTAATGTTTTTCTACAACAAAACGTTTTTATAAATGATTTCCTTTAAAAAAAGTTTAGTCATCTCAGAGAATGCAGACACTAAATACAAATAATATAATTATGTATGCCATATTTTATTATATAAATATTTATTTAAAGCATGAACGCCATACCTGCTGCCATGTTTACAATATGGGGTGTGATCTATTAATTTAAGTCTAATTATATGAAGAAAATGTATAGATCAATTGAATATATTGGTAAAAATTCAATGCTATTTGCTTAAGAGAAAATTTGTTTATGAATTTGACTTGGACTTCACCGTATTTCTCCTGCTGAAGCTCCCTATGCACTTTGTATTTCCCTGCTTTTTCCCTTTTGTTTAACCCATGAAGTCAAAGCCTAACACACTATTCTTCTCGTGCCAATGACCTGCCAATTAAAATCTAATGCTTTCAACAAATAATGCATTATGTTTAAGTGTTTGGAATTATTTTATAAAATTATGTTATTAACAAATGACAGAAATTCAATAGCTTAATGCAATAACCACATGTTTACGAACATTTTGGTATGTTTGCCCTTAATCTACTTATTTTTGTATACAACTTGTGGTGGGCAGATACTACACTAAATTACCAGTGTTGTGTACTATGTATAAGTTGAAAACCTCAACTGATTTTTTTTTTTTAGTTTACAAAATAATTCATTTTTAGAAAAGATGAATCATAAGGAAAAAATATCTAGCTACAAAATGTAACTATCAGTGTCCATTCAACAACATTCTATGACTGCATTCTTTCAGTCATAATTAGTAGAATCCCCACCTTGGATTACCTAATACATATACAAATATTACTGGATAAATTTGCAAATTAAAACATGTGCAATAACTAGGACCACTTACCACAGGTTGGAAGTCTCCACTTTAGATCATCATAGATGAGTTTTTTCAAGCGTTGAGCTTTGTCTTGTACACCTGTCTGTTTGAACTTATTGCAAGCATTCCATGACAGACTACATCCTTCACTGACATTAGGTTTTTTTCGCGTAATTTTTAACACGATTAGTTCCGTACGTGATGTTGCAGTAAAATGTCTTCATCGGATACCAATTATCTCTGCGGCTAATATACTCACGGGCTTTGCTAATAATAAAGTCTGTTGTCTTCTTGTTATATGGTTCAAATCCTTTTGCCCTCAGCTTCCAGAAACGAAATAACTTCTTTCCATGATCAAATTTTATCACGTTTGAATCTTTCCAAGTCTCCCAATCGTCTGATGGAATTCTTATTTTCTTGTTGCAGGCATCTTCCACTGAATACTTGCTCAGTCCAATCACAACATTTGCTCCTCCATAGTCGAAAGCCACTGTATTAGGACTGTATTCCAGGTAATTTGTAGATTCAAAAAAGTTATTTTTATTGGAACCCATGTCCACTGTTTTGTCAATGTGAGCCTTACTCCCAACATTAACTAACATAATATTATCATCAGTGCCTCGGAAATGACAAAGGTCACTTCTGAAGGCTTTGATGCAAATATCTGCAACAATTTTTAGTTCACAGTCAGTTTCAGCATCAATGTCTTTGGAATCCCGTCCTAGGAGTGTGACACGAACTGCTCCCCCAAAAATGTACGTTGGGCATCCATTTCTCCTCAATTCTGCCAGAAATTCTCCGGCTGTAGTCCTAGTACCTGGTAATACTTTATCAAGAGCCTGGCTGAGTTGCTGAAAGGCTGTATCGGATTTGTAAAATTTAACTTCTGGTCTCCTCTTCACCAAGGCATACAGTTTCTTGTTATAATATTTAGATCTTTCCAACACTAGATCATAGCATGCTGGCTTGAGATTCATGGTAGATGCAAACATAGAGCTTTGAATGCCAGTTGATATTTTGATACGTGTGGACTCAGTTGCCACAAATAATGCAGCAATGAGGAGGACAGGATAAGTAAGTGCACTCATCATCTTGACGGTAAAGGAGCGAAAAAATATAAGTCAATAATTCCATTTTATATGAAATTAAATGAGGAAGTTAGTTTACAGCTAAATAAATGAAATATCTAGCCAGTCTGGTTGGTGCTTGGTATCTTTACTTTTCATAGACCATGGTACAGGATGCATGAATAATGAAATGTGATGCCATTTCAACTTCCTTGTTGATTTTATGGATTTATCAGATTTGATGGTACACCAGCGAAAGAAGCTAATCAATGATCAGACTATTAGAAAATGAGGAAATGTGGTTAGTGGGTCGCTAGGTGGCAGTGCTGTCGTGACTGTTTGATAATGAATAATAAGCATTGCTTAAGGGTAGGAGAGAATTCTAATATTACTAAATTGAAGTCAAGGATTACAGAGCAGGCTGGGGCAAGCGCCAGGACTGTAAAAATTGGTGGTTCAGTTTGTGCGACCTCACCCACACGAGATACTTATACTACTCTATGTTGAACGGAATACTCACAAACAACATCATATAACAATCACCTCCTCAGTTACACACACACATAAAACATTATTCTAGAACTTTCTTTTTGACCATGTGGCCTTCATGTGTGGACTGTTCTAATTGATTGGTCATCCTTTTTATGTCTCACTGGTGGGTGGCGCATATGATCCTGACATGTCCAGTGAACCTGGTCTTTTTCCTGTGGCAGTAGATCACCTCCATCATCTCTGTTACTACTCCATTACTCTTTTGTTACTCTGAACTTAAACTTTAAGTACATCTCTTGGTGTCTGATTAGGCTCTGCCTCCATTCCTATACTAGGCCATATTGTACAAGTCACCTCCAAGTGCACAGCAAGCAAGTCCTTTGTCACCACATATCTCTCCATCTTCGGACTTCCACTAGGATGACAATCATCCTAACTAGCTCAGCTTGGGCAGCTGGTGAGCTAACTCTCTTCTGGTAAGGTGTCTTCACATCAACATACATGCACACACACACACACTCAAACTAAAACCATAAACTGTGTGGGGTGAGTAAGGGCCTGTTATGGGTAGTACTCTTGCCCTAGGACTGCTTAGATCTGTCCAGGAATGTCTCCTAATCTCCTCCTGAGTTATCCCTAACAGGGAGGGCTGTTTAGGGAAGTAAGGAATGTTTTAAGTGATGTTTGAGGATAACACTTTGGTTGGGAAGGTGACAATGGCCAGCACAAGAATGTCCAGTGAGTGAGCTGGTAATTGCGCAGCACAATATGAAGCTAAAAGTGGTTCTATTGCAGGACTAGGATTACTAAATTGAAGTCAGGGATTACAGAGCAGGCTGGGGCAAGCGCCAGGACTGTAAAAATTGGCGACCTCACCCACAAGAGATACTTATACTATTCTACGTTGAACAGAATACTAACAAACAAAGGGGCCTTCAGCAAAGAAACTAAGTCTTTACTCGATGTTGTTGAGTACTGTGCTAGTGTACTTTGTTCGGGTTGTGAAGCCTTTGAATTGGCAGAAGGACTTATCCACAAACTATTCGAAGTTGAATTGAGTCTGTTGCTGTATAATCAAAACATGCTCTCCCTATTTCAGCTATTTATGGTGCTAAAGACCAACCGACCCATACAGACACTTTACAGCATCTGCGTTGCAGAACAGCAACAGCCTCAATTCAACTTCCAATAGCTTGCGGATAAGTCCTTCTGCCAATTCAAAGGCTTCACAACCCGAACAAAGTACTGCTTCCATCAGCCCTACAATTTCCATTGTCATGTACCAAGAGGTACATGACTAGATCACATGAAAAAACTCCCTAAATAGATTAGCTCAATATTCTATCTCTTCAGAAACTTTATACAATGTTCTATTTCTTTTTATAATAGCCTTCGTTTCTTCTTTTTTCTTCTTTTTTTTGGATTTCTTTCTCAGATGTGTTAAGTAATTTCATACAATATAATTAAAGCCATTGACTTGTACCAGTTTGTGTGCAAAGCATGCACAATACAATAGTGTAAACTTCAGAGCAGGGTGGGGGTCAAAAGCATGATGATACTAGCTAGTGCATCGCATATTTTATCTGGTGTAACACACACTAACACACATACATGCACACACACAATGGCATCCTATACAATATCTGTCCTCCTCTCTTGTTTTCTTTCGTGCGGCAATCACAAATTTTGCTAGTACTTCAATGTATTGCAAATACATATATAGACACTCAAATACAATTACATTGCAATTACTTCAAAAAATGTATTTAATTGTAATTAAATTCAATTGTTGCGATGTCTATGACCTCAACTCTGCTTCAGACATTAAGTATTTCACTTATGCATAATATATATATATGCCTAGCATAGTGATCTATTTCTTAACTGTGGATTGGTAATAAGGGCCTGCTAGATTATGTTCATAATTTTAAAATTCTTCTTTTTTATCCAAACAAATTTATTATTATTTTAAAAAAATTAAGTAGCTAAGTAGAATAATAGTATAGTGTAGCTAATAGTTATTATGAATACACACGCTGTCATGACTGCCATCATCGTTATGGACACACAGCGTACTAGAAAATGTTTACCCTTGAAGTCAGAGAAGCAAACTAAGTGTCTAAGCTAAAAGAAAATTATAGCTAGCTGTATATTTTAAGTTAGCTAACATGGCTTTGGTGTGAATACTGTATATCTTAATTACCTGCTCTGTTAGCAGCTTAATTTAGCTCTTATTAAGCCCAGTCTTTGTCATTTTTTGTCTCCTCACCAGATTTCCTTCTGCTGTTTTAGCAACTCAATACTCCCATTTTCTAGCATTTTAAAACTTTTATAGCTCTTCTCTATTAATTTTTCTGTTGATCAAGATACTAGAAATGTTTCCCATTAATTAAGTGAAGCAAGCTAGGAAGGCTAGCCAAAAAAAATAATAATAGAGAATCAGAATCTTAAATTAGTTAAATGGCTACTATAAATCTTACCTGCTCTACAGTACCAGTTACGAATGAGCCCAGCTCTTTTGTTTGTTTGGTAGTTTTGTTTTGTTTTTAATTTCTTCTTTTATCTCCTCACCAGTTTTCTTCTGCTATTTGGGCAGCTCTTGCTCCCATTTCCACCTCCCTAGCTATTTCTTTTCAATCACTTTGGTTGTGTTCAACAAATACACCGCAATAATATTTTGCTAAATATTGCCTTGGAACTTTATAATACATGCAGGCACATTAGCAGAAAGGTATGTGTATTGGCAAAAACGGGTACATATGCGCCTATGCAAATTGATGATTTATACATTATGTATATAATACATATTACTGGAGTCAGAGTGTAGTATAGTGAAATAATTCATGAGCAGGCTAATAATTTATTTCAAAGTCAAAGGCCTGAAGATAAAGTCTGCAGTGAAATATCTTTTGCTATATCACCTCTGATTGTAAAACTGAGGGTTACACAGCTGGTAGGGGGCTTGCAGCTGATTTTTTTGGCAGCTGCTCTGACCTAGTTGGGTAAGCCTCCCTAGTGGAAGGTATAAAGTTTAGAATAGATTATATTCAGCTAATTTCTAAACCAAAATATAAGCAGGCTTCTTATAACAGTGCTTCTATAACAGATTAGTAATTTTTTTTGGCAATAAGAATGTCATTAATTATTAATATTGTTATCATTATAAAAATGCATTGTATCCAGACAGTCTCAAAAATTGAATTTTCATCACAGTCTTTGCCAGTCAACTGCCATACTTGACAACCATGAGGAAAATCTGTATGGGAAACCAAAGACACCTTTGAGCTGGCGGATGACTTTCTTTTAATCATCCTCCTCCGACATCATTTATTGAGGAACTTGCCTCAATGTTCATAACTCGGTACACACAAATAACAATCACAAATTAAATACACTAATTAATAGTGGCAAACAAACATTTAAATCTGAATGTTCAGAATAAATTATTACCATGCCAATAAACTTATGTGAAGTAAATGCATAACACTATGTATAAACAAATTAAAAGCCCATACATACTTGATACACATACACATTACAAGGACATCTAAAACACGCACATGAACACACAATACATGATGTGTATAAATCAGAAACACCTACATAATGTACATTAATCAAAAGTGAACACACACAATATATATAATTTAAAGTGAACACAACCATAATATGATGCGTATAAATTAAAACGAACACATTCACAGGATGCGTATAAAATCTAACAAGCAAATACAGACGATGTGCATTAATTAAACGCGAGTATACACACATGATGTGTATAATTTATAGTGAACACACACATGATGTGTATAAGTCTAAAAAGCAAACACACACATGTGTATAAATCTAAAAGCAAACACATATACATGATGTGCATCAATTAAAACAAACACACTTGATGTGTATAAATCTAAAAGCGATCACACAATTGAGGTGTATCAATTAAAAGCGAGCACACATGTGTATACATCTAAAAGTGAACACACACACGATGTGCATAAATCTAAAAGCAAACACACACACACGATGTGCATAATTCTAAAAGTGAACCCATACATGATGTGCATCAATTAAAAGCGAGCAAACACATGATATTTATAAAGCTAATAGCGAACACACAAACACATGTGTATAAATCTAAAAGAGATTGAACTCCATGAAGCTCTGCAACTTCAGTTAGAGACACTACTCCGCTCCACAGTGGGTGAAGATGATGCCTACAATGAAGAGTGTGCTGGAGAAGAGCTCAAGAAACAGCATAGTTGATTAATACAGAACATTAGACTCCTAAGCAATCGTCGTTACTCTGCAGAAAAAACTTGAAAAGCTGAATGGTATTCCAAATATTACCACAAGAGCATTTGAGACCACCTTTTCTAAGATTTCTGACAAAGTTGCCACCTTTCTGGAGGACTCACAGGACTTCAGTGACGACGACCAGCTAGGTGACACCAGAGACAAGCTGGAAGCTGAAATAGCACGAATCTTGACACAAATGACCGAAAGTCAGGCTGCAGAAAAAGAGAGACCAGCGCCAGTGGCCCTGTCCCACAAAGAGCAAACCAAGTTCGACCTCACTCTTCCCTCTTTCTCTGGAAAGCCCGTAGACTGGACGAACTTCTTTGAGCTGTTCGACTCCACTCTAAGAACAAGAGGCAAACACCTAAATAATATAGAGAAATGATTCCTACTGTTAAAGGCTATGTCCACGGAGGAAGCCAAGAAGACAGTACGCACACACGCCAAAGGAGATGATGGCTATGATAAGGCAGTTGAAGCTCTGATCCGCGACTATGGTGGCCCCAATATACTTTATTCTCACCACATGCGGAACTAGTTACAGATGAGACCTACACGTACACTCGGGATGGTATCAAGAGGTTCCGAGAGCGTTATCATCTCAACTCTCTGGCACTAAAAGAATTGAAAGGACACACTCTCTCACAATTTTTGGCAGCTCATGCTTTCTCAAACTTCGACGACAAGTTTAGGGAAGAATGGATCAAGCATCATGCGGCAAAGTCCACACTGCCTACCCTCGAAGATATGCTTGAGTACTTCAGCCCTCTTGAACATAGCATGAGCCAAGTCTCATGCTGTACAATCAAATGGCAAACCAAAGCGACAAGCTACTTCTGCAAAAAGCTCCAGTGACTGCTTCTTCTAAGAGTCTCTGCCCCGTTTGCAAAGAACCTCATTCACTAACCAGATGTGTGGTGTTCCAGTCCTATGAATTGGATCGAAGGCACAAGATAGTCAAGCACAACAAGTTCTGCACAAACTGTTTGCATTCTTTTCACACACAGAGCAAATGCACTTCTCCTTTCAGTTGCAGACACTGCAGAGGACGACACCACACTCTTCTACATAAAGACAGTAAGAACTCAGAAGAACCTACTACAGTAACAAACTCATTCGTGAAGGCCCTCACTCAAGATGGTCAGGAAGCTCAAGTCCAAACTAGTCAGTCAGTGGACAAAGGCACAGCAGCACCTCTTGCTCCTCCAGAGTTCTGTTTTGTGGACACAGCAGTGGTCCATGTGGTACATGGTGATCGTCACCTTCCAGCTAGAGCAGCACTGGATTCTGGTTCTGGAGTCTCACTCATTTCAGAAAGCCTTGCTGCACAGAGTGGTCGTCGAGGGAGCTTATGGTGGTGGAAGCAGTAAGCATTATGTGCAAGCCAGGCTCCAATCGCTCAGCAAGCCGGCGCAATTCGTGACACTAAAGTTCACTGTAATTCCTAAACTCAAGAAATCTCAACCTCCTCACTCAAAATAAGTAATCCTCGCTGAACCTGCAATCCGAAACCTCCAGCTTGCCGATCCAGATTTAGGAGAACCTCTGGACTTAATCATCTCTTCAATTGATCGCTGCAAGTGTGTCACCAAAGACTTCATATATTACCCCGAAGTCCAGATTGCAGCCACCAAGACCATAATTTGGGTGGACCATTACCGGACTTCTAAAGAATAGCAAGTCTGCAACAGCTCCTCTACAACAGACCCAGCCTAAGGAAGACAATCTTCACAAATCCCTTGAACGACTTTGGGAACTAGACCAAGTCCCGGACTCCTCAACTCTCACTCAAGGAGAAACAGCTGTGGTGCAAAACTTCCAAGATACACACCAAATCCAGGCTGATGGTCGATACATGGTCAAGTTACCCAGAGTTTTCAATCCTCCAGATCTCGGTGAATCAAGAAGCAGAGCTATCCAATGCTTTAGACAGAACGAGAAATCACTCAAACGAAAACACAAGATCAAATACTTCAATGCAGTACTCAAAGAATACCTGGATCTTGATCATGCGGAGCCAGTGCCATCAGAAGCCAAGGATGCACTTTCAGTCTACTATCTGCCAATCCACGGGGTGTTCAAAGAGTCCTCAGCGACAACAAAAGTACGAGCAGTATTTGATGCCTCCGCCAAGTCTACAAAATGGTGCTTCATTGAATGATACTCTTGAAGCAGGCCCCAATTTCTACCAGATGTGCTTATACGCTTTCGATGTCACAAAATTGGCCTGAGTGGAGATATTTCTAAAATGTTCAGGGAATATTACTGCATTCATCTGAGAAAGACCTTCATAGATTTGTGATGAGAAATCAGGATGGTCAGATCACAGATTACAGAATTAAACGCCTCACCTTTGGGGTTAAGTCCTCACCATACCTGGCAACTCAAGTCATTCGCCATCTTGCGGAACGTCATGTCTCATCACATCCAGAGCAAGCCAAGCCATTTTATCAGACTTTTATGTGGACGACTTCCTGTCCGGTGCAGAGACTGTTGAGGAAGCTGATCAATTACGACAACAGCTGTGTAACCTACTACAGCTAGTCGGTATGACTCTACGCAAGTGGAGGACAAGCTCACCCGAACTTCGAAGCCTTATACCAGAGGAGTTGATCGAAACAGGGGAGGTGCTGAGGACGATCCCGTGCATGGAGGGGTCGTCAGCCCCCACGGAGTCTCCGGGATCCATGCCCGGCGAGTCAGCAGTGTCGGCCACACTGGCCAACCTGCTACCCTCAGCCAGCTCCTCACTGGCTCGTCCTTCAGAAGGGGTGTACATGGGGGAAGGGGTCCCTCCAGTGCCGGCAAAGTTAGCCAGCAGAATTCGTCGTGGCGAATTTGTTGACATGGGAGAACTTCTGCCGGAGTTTTGGTCAACCCCAAAGGAGGAGGGTGCAAAGGAAGCCAAGTCACGCCGGGCACGCAAGGTAGACGACATCTTCATTTGGCTGCAAAGTTTTGCTTCCTATGTGGTGGTGAGAGGAGCAGCAGCTCCGGAGTTAATCGCTGAGTTGATGACGTACCAGTCGACTATCGTGCGGTTGAGCCGGGATTTCACTGGCCTGGCATGGGTCCGTTATGACCAGGCTTATCGGAGGCAGGCAGCACTGACAGGCCACACCAAGTGGTCTGTCATTAACACCACAATAATTATATGCAATGTGCTGTACGGGGCTGGTGTCGGCACAGCGCAGGTGCCAGCTGTGTTTGGCTACGACACACACAGAGCAGGAGTGTGCCCAGGCAGGAGAGGAGGATCCAGGAATGAAAGACCGACTAAAAGCTATTGAGTCGGCGATGGTGGCGTTGGTGAAGAAAGAGGACTCGGCACAGAATGGAAGGCAGGCAGCACTGTCGGAAGTGGAATAGTTCAGGTTGCTCGTTCCCCCGGTGCAAGTACAGTCATGGATGCAGTAGCTGTGGGGGGGACCACCCAGCAAGTAGGTGTCCAGCTCATTCGGCAGACAGGAGCCGGGGACCGCAACAAGCGCTTGGGAGCTGGCCGACCTTACTGAACAATCTTTGGGTGCTAGCCGACCTTACGGAGGCCCCAAAACAAAACAAAAAAACAAAACAAAAAACAATAACCAACAACAACACTTCAATTGAGTTCTCGATGTAGAAGTACATTACAAGTGTCAATAGTGTGTCGTGTCTTGATTGCAATTGACATGTCAAATAGTCGGGGGGTGGGGGGGGGGAATATAGGGGGGTGGGGGCTGTAAGGGGGACATGGGCAGGAAATAGGGGGAAGGCAATTTTATCTTACAGGGAAAGGGGGGTGGGGGCTCTATGGGTGGATGTGGGAGAGTTGTTTGGGGAGGATGGGGTAGTATTAGTTGTGAAGTTTGGTTGTTGTCTTTTACATGGCAAATGTCATTGGGGCAGACCCATATGTAGGTATGGAGGACCTGCTGGAGATAGACTCGTGTCATCCATCCTGCCCAATCAGGTTGCCCCAAGGGATGGAAGTAGTGATCTCACCGTTAAACTGGCGAGTGTGGGAAAGGGCGCTCGCGAGGCATCCGGACGATCGGTTCCGGAAATACATTGTGGAAGGAATTCGCAATGGATTCAGAGTTGGCTTTGATTACCGGGTAGGCGTACGTGACTCTCCAACGAATATGTCATCGGCCATGGAGCACCCGGAGGTGGTCGATGTACCTGGCAGAGGAGTGCAGCAGTGGCAGGGTGCTGGGTCCATTGAACCCGGAGGAGTGGCCATTCATCCATACAAGCCGATTTGGGGTAATTCCAAAAGGGAAACCAAAGGAGGGCAGGTGGCGCCTCATTGTGGATTTGTCATCCCCAGAGGGGGCTAGCGTCAATGACGGCATACATAGTCGTCTAACATCGCTGTCGTATGTGGGAGTGACGGAAGCAGTGGAAGAAGTTAGTAGGTTGGGCCCGGGAGCCTTGCTTGCAAAAGTAGATATCAAAAGGGCCTATAGAAACATTCCAGTTCACCCGGAAGATAGATGGATGCTGGGGATGAGATGGAAAGGGGGCCTGTTTATTGATACCGCCCTGCCGTTTGGTCTTCGCTCGGCCCCCAAAATCTTCACTGCAGTGGCAGACGCAGTACAATGGATAGTGGAGCAAGAGGGGGTGAAATTTGTCATTCACTACTTAGATGACTATCTGGTAGTAGGAAGTTCAGGGACGGCAGAATGTGCAACAGCTATGAGAAAGCGAGTGGGAGTGCTCGAGCAGCTAGGTTTTCCAATAGCTGCAGAAAAGAAGGAAGGGCCTACAGTAGCCCTGGAGTGCCTGGGATTGGAAGTAAATACAGCAGACGTGGTGGTCAGGCTCCCAGAGAGAAAAGTGGTGGAGCTGAAAGGGCTTTTACAGCAGTGGCTAGATAAGAAGGCGATTCCTCGGCGGGAGCTGGAGTCATAAGTGAGCAAGCTAGCCCATGCATCACAGGTGGTGCAACCGGGGAAGACGTTTATGAGAAGGCTGTTTGAGCTTCAGAAGGGATGCAGGAAACCGTATCACATGGTAAGGCTCAGTCAGTCGATTCGGTCGGATCTTCAGTGGTGGGCGTTGTTTATGGAGGACTGGAATGGGATTCGGATAATCAAGGCGGGAGGTGGTAGCGTGTCGCAGATCCATGTGTGGACTGATGCGTCCGGTAGCTATGGCTGTGGGGCAGTGGTCCAGCAAACAGGAGACTGGCTCCAGCATCGGTGGCCAGAAGTGTATCAGGAGGGGCAGCTGGTACTGAGAGAAAAGAGTATTACGCTGAAGGAGTTGTTGCCAGTGGTGCTGGCTTGCGCAGTATGGGGAGATCTTTGGAGAGCAAAGCTTGTGCATGTACACTGTGACAATCTGGGGGTGGTCGCAGTGGTCAACTCGGGCTATAGCAGAGTGTCTCTGATAATGCTCTTGCTGCGTTGCTTGTTTTTTATTAGGGCTCATTTTCAGATAGACGTAGTAGCCTTGCACGTGCCAGGGGTGGAGAATGGTCTGGCGGATGCGATCTCACGAAATAACCTGCAAATGTTCTTTTCACAGGTGCCCGAGGCAGCCAATCGGAGAGCTACCATTCCAACAGAGTTACTGTCGCTACTTGTCGAGCATCAGCCGGACTGGACGTCACCAGACTGGACCAGACTGTTCAGAGACTGTTTTCTGCAGGACTAGCACCAGCCACACGCAGAAACTACAGTGTTGGGGAGAGGCGCTTTCAGCAGTTCTGCCTACAGTATGGGTTTGCGAACCCATTCCCAGTGGTGGAATGGGTGTTGGTTGTATTTGTGGCGTTTCTGTTTACAGAGAGACTGTCAGCAGGCACGGTCAAGAGCTACTTAGCAGCAGTTCGATTCACCCAGATCAGTCTGGGGCTGGGTGACCCACACATGAGTGAGATGACCCAGTTAGAGTATGCAGTGAGAGGCTACAAGCGCTTGGCAACAGCCCCCGGAAGGCAGAGACTTCCCATCACCCCAGGGATTTTGAAGCAGTTGAAGGCGGTATGGCAGAGCCATGCCAATTTGAGAGATGCCTCGATGTTGTGGGCGGCAGCCACCATGTGTTTTTTTGGCTTCCTCAGAGCTGGAGAGGTGGTGATACCTAGTGACAATGGATTTGACTCCACAAGGCACCTGGCATACGGGGATGTCAGGACGGACAGCCAGAGTCATCCAAGGTTGCTGGAAGTCAGGATCAAGGCATCCAAAACGGATCCATTCCGACGAGGGGTATCAATCTACATTGGGAGGACAGATGGGCCACTGTGTCCAGTTGCGGCGATATTGAGCTATCTGATACGGCGTGGTTCGATGGAAGGCCCGCTGTTCTTGTTCGAGGATGGCAAGTACCTGACGAGAGATCACTTTGTGGCAGCAGTCAAGGATGCACTGCAACAGGCGGGCCTGGACTCATCTCTTTATGCCGGCCATAGCTTTCGGATAGGCGCGGCGACAACGGCGGCCAGACGGGGGGTCCCAGAGTCACTGATCAAGACACTGGGACGTTGGGAGAGTGCAGCTTATATGCTTTACATAAGGACACCTCAGGAGACCCTGGGGTGTGTGGCCAGGACATTGGTGGGCCAGGTAGCTAGGGATTCAAGTGCATAAAGATATAGGGTGTTGTTTTGTTTCTTTGCTTCAAGTGTCACAACGATTAAAAAAAAAAAAAATTTCCAATACCAAAGAGGCTTGGGTGAGGGGTGTCAAATCCCCCATTGCCACCCCTTGGCTAAGTGGGCGGTGCCCACCTCACCCAAGCGCAGGAACTAGCGGATGACCTCATCCTCATCGGCAGGGTGGGGCATCCGGCAAGGGGGTGTGGCCTCAGTGGTCCAGCGGGACAAGCTCACTGGCTAGGCACACCCTCCAAGCATAATCTGAGGTCAACCTATTAAATGAGGGTTAACGAGTAGGCGTTAACCCAGGTTAATAGGGACCGTACGGTAAGGGGTGGACAGCCCTTGGAGAAGGGAGGTCCTACAGCGGGAGGCGTGGCCTAGCAGACAATCGCCGCATGGTGAGCAGAAGGAAAGAACTGAGAACAATTGTGCCGTTATCCCGCCTCACCCTCCCTCGTTGAGAAGTAGCTAGCTATTCGTTTCCAGTCTGACACAGGCATTCTCTCAAGAGGTGTCAGATCTGTGACGTGCCTAGCTAAGTGGGTGGTGCCCACCTCACCCAAGCGCAGGAACTAGCGGATGACCTCATCCTCATCGGCAGGGTGGGGCATCCGGAAAGGGGGTGTGGCCTCAGTGGTCCAGCGGGACAAGTTGCACACCCTCCAAGCATAATCTGAGGTCAACCTATTAATCGTTGTGGTGCAGTTAATTTTTTTGGTTTACTACGAGTACGCGAGCAATTTTTTTCAATTAGTTTGTATTGGTTCTAAAAAGAGCCCGCCTGTATCAAGAGTAAACAAACATCAATACAACAACAACTGAGCGGGTGTAAGGCGCCCAGGACATAAACGATTAATCAAGTGACAATCGAAGGACCAGCTATCTAACACACTACTCAATTCTAAGGCCTAGCTATCACCTAAGAACTAAGCTATGCACTAGACAGCACTTCTGTCACTACTAAAGCTCAGTCTATCTAGACACAATGTGACTGACTACTTCATATACTCTTGTAATGTAGTTCTTAGTAGTATTATTACAGTTGTGAAAGTCAGAGTTATCTTCTCTCTCTCCTAGCTGTCCTTGTACAGTAATAGTTCTAGTGCAAGATCTCTGCTCCCTCGCTAGTAGAGATCTCTGTCTTGCTACTTAGTTCAGTTAGTGTTCTAGTCATTGTAGTAGTGGAAGTGACTAGAACCAAAGTAAACAGTGGGTTTGTATGAGGTAAGTTTAGAATGGAATGCATGGGAAAGAACAAGATGGTGAATGTCTAAGTGTATAATTGAATGATGCTTGGGAGTGTTTTGGAGTTTCTATAAGTGATAATGGATGAGGGTTTATGTAATGCAGAAGTCATAGATGGGAGGGGCTCATTAAGTTGTTGGCTGTGTGAAGGTCTAGGACCTGAACATACTGGGCGGAGCGAGGAATGGCTTGATTAGGAGGAGTCGATAGATTCGGCAGATACTAACAAAACAAGCCAATTGATTGCTCGGTTGTATTCTTTTCCATTACATATGATGTCAGCAGTCCTGACAAGATTATCTGAACCCGGGTACAGTTTCACTATTCTTCCTAACGGCCATGTTCGCTGAACAAGAGTGTCATCTTTCACCACCACAATGTCACCAATGCAAAATTTCCTACTTGGAGTCTGCCATTTGTTCCTGGCTTGCATCGATTGTAAGTAATGTGTCCTCCACTGAACCCACAAGTCAGTATTTATTCGCTCAACTAAATTCCATCGCTTGTCGAAGATGTGGTGTCGGCACTGGAGGGAGGTGCTATCAATGGTCTGCCTATAAGGAAATGCCCTGCTGTAAGTGAGGTTGGACCGCCTGCATCCGTAGCATCCAGAGCCAGTAGTGGGCGGCTGTTTAGAATTGCTTCAGCCTGAGTCAACACAGTATTGAGTTCTTCAAATGTTAGAAGATGAGGTGCCAGGTTCTTGCGAAGAAGAGCCTTCATTGCCTTCACTCCTGCTTCCCAGAGTCCACCAAAGTGTGGAGCCCGGGAAGGGATGAAATGCTAGTGGAGCGAGTGAGATGTGGCCAGATGGGAGACAGCTTCTTGTGTTGCTTTGGCTTTCAACAGAGACTGGATTTCATCTAATTCATTCTTTGCATGATAAAGTTTGATCCATGATCTGTGAAGACATGAGATGGAGTGCCACGTCTATTACAGAATATCTGAAATGCTGCTAAGAATGCCTCAGTACTTAAATCTGAGCAGAGTTCCAAATGGATAGCTCGAGTGGACATACATATGAACAGACAAGTGTAGACTTTGACTCTAGTAGGTTTTCGTGGATTGCCTCTTTGTATTATGTATGGCCCAGCAAAATCTATTCCAATTCTTTCAAACGGTGGGGAGGGTCGAGTTCTATGAGTTGGCAGTATTCTCATTTGCTGGTGGGCAACACGAAGATAAGACTTCTGACACACAACACACGTACGACTGAGAGACTTCAAAAGGGATTTAACGTTGGGAATATAGTAATCTTCAGCTAATGTTGCTAGGAGTGTAGATGCTCCGGGATGATTCTTCTCAACATGAAGTGAACGAACAAATAACTTGGTGAGAGGGGAACGTAAACTCAGTATTGTGTAGAGTCGAGGTTGCAGGGGAGCCAGATCATCACGAACTCTGCTTCTTATGGTGAGAACTCCATCCTGAGACAAATACAGGTCAAATTTGAAGAAAGGTCAAGACTTAGGAATTTGCTTTCCTTTCTTGATGAGCTCAATTGTATCCATATAAACTTCTTCTTGAGAGAGGCGCAACAAGGTACGCTTGGCATTGTGGATTCCTTGGAAGTGAGCACTGGTGATTGCTGTCGCTTCTGTGAATGGGAACAATTGTACATGAAACGCTTGCACCAGGCTACTACTCTCACTAACTGGGAAAAGGAGGAATACTTTTCAAACAAACTACTATCTTTCATCACTGAAATTCTTAGGATCGGGTGTTGGTTTCAACTCTGGATCATCTACGGGCGTTTGTGTAGAGAGAACTGGCCATTGTGATAGTGCCTGCTCTAGCCTAGAAGGTTCGTGCCACCAAAGTTTAGAGTTCACTAGCGCTTCAGGATCTGCTCCTCTGCTTGCGATGTCAGCAGAGTGGTCAGAAGTTGGTACATGGTGCCACTGAGATGCTGGAACTATATCCTGGATCTGTGTCACTCGATTGGCTACATAAAGCTTTAGTGAGCTTGGAGACTTGCTGATCCATGACAGAACAATTGATGAGTCAGTCCAAGCATAAACATGCTCACGTGGGAGACCCAGGGACATAGCAACAAACTTCAACAAATTAGCAGTGAGAACTGCTGCTGACAGTTCGAGGCGGGGAACTGTTGTTGCCTTGAGAGGAGTGACTCTAGTCTTGCTGGTGATGAGAGTGGTTGAGACTGAGGTATCTTCATAAACTGTCCTCAAATAGACAACACCACCGTATGCCAAAGTTGAGGCATCTGCGAAGCCATGAACTTGTTTAGAAATCACATTGGTGTTGTTGTGTTGATTGAAAGGTCTATCGATTGGGAAGTTTGCAATAATGGGCAATTGAGATAGCCATCTCTTCCATTGTTCTAAAATTGTTTCTGGTACTTCTGTATCCCAACCCAGATGTAATAGTCCACAACTTTTGAAGGAGAATTCGTGGTTGTATAGTGGAAGGTGAGAAAATTCCCAACACATCAAATACCTTGGCTGTTGTAAATGCTATACTTCTCTTAGTTGCAGACTGCACTTCGGGCACTTCTGGGATGGACACATGAAACTGATCTTTCTTCACATTCCAGTGTATGTCAAGGGCTTTCCCAGATGAGAGAGGGTCACAAATTTCCAAATCGGCCTTTTCCCGTAGTGACTCGGGAACCATTTTTAAGAACTCTTCAGAATTGCTACACCACTTACGTAGCGTCATACCAGCTGAAGACAACAACTGACAAAGTTGAGCGTGTAGACTATCTGCTGCTTCTACACTATCTGCTCCAGACAAACAGTTGTCCACGTAAAAGTCTTCTATTATCACTTGAGCTGCTTGTGGGAACTGAAATTTCTTGGTGTCTGCTAAATGATGAAGCACTTGTGTTGCTAAGAACGGAGATGATTTTACACCAAACGTTAATATTTTCATCTTGCAATCAGTCAGGCGACCACGCCTTCGAACAAAGAAACGGTGAAAGTTTTTCTCGTCAGGTTGCAACTCTATCTCGCGGAACATCTTGGAGATGTCCGCAGATATGGCTATACAATGTGTCCAAAACTTAATGAGAATAGCTGGAAGTAAAGGATAGAGATTTAGACCAGCAAGGAGTTGATCATTGAGAGAGGTTCCATTCCGTGTTTTTGCAGATGCATCAAAAACTGCACGCAATTTTGTGGTGGTCAATGATTCCTTGCTAACACCATGAACTGGCAAATAGTACATCTTAGAATGTGACAGATTTCTTTCTGAATAGGAAACAATCTCAGCGTGACCCATTGTGAGGTATTCTTCTAATACTGACTGGAATTGTTGAAGTTGTCCTCGGCAATTTAGAGTTTTTCATTTTGTGAGAATCTCCGAATTGCAGCAGGTTTTGATTCACCAAGTACAGGAATTGGATTCTTTCTTGGAAGCCGTACTGAATACCAGCCATTGTCCAGTACTTTGTGCGTCTGCTGAAAGTGATCGAATGCAGCTTGATCTTCAGCACTATATTGTGAATGATCAGAGTTTGGAACCTGATCTATCTGCCACAATTTTTGGATGGCTTCATCTAGAGTGTGATCAGTTGGTTGAATAGTTAGCACTGTTTTTGACTTTGACAAATTCGATCCTTCTCCTCCTAAAGTCCATCCAAATATGGTCTTGGTCAAGGTTGTAGTTGGGTTAGAGTGCTGAGTTGAGCCTTCTATCACACAGTCTCCTCTTTCACGAATACTGAGGAGTACATCTATTCTTCCTCCCAACTGAGGATCTGCTTTTCCCCTTGACATAAGGTAATTCCAAAATTTCTTCGGCATTAGAGGGTGGAGGAGCATCTAGAATGCTTGGAACTATGTGTGCTTCAATAGTGCTCTCACGACCATCTTGATCATGAATAGAAGAGAGCTTGACTTGTGCTATAAACTTGCTTTTGAGTGGAAATGGTCCAAAGTTGAGGGTGCGATTGCATGGGTTCTTTTTCACTTTAAAGCGAGAGGCCAGGTCTTCAGTGATGACACTCGCGCATGAGCCATAGTCCAACAACACTCGAGCATTCTGTCAATAATTTCCATGTGTGACCATTGCTATCGCTGTGGTTAAGTAGCATGACTTTTCTTCTTCGCTGATGAAATTCATTGAAGCATCTCGACTATTTTCAGCAGAGTCAGTGGAGGTCGTCTCCTCGTGAATCAAGGTGTGGTGACGAGCGTGACATGATCTGCAACCATACACACAGACATGCAGTCTCAAATCATGTGCTTATTGCTCAGACAATTTAAGCAATATTTGTGGTCTTTAACAAATTGATATCTCTTCTGTTGCTCCCATGATTTAAATGTGTCACATCGTAAAATAGTGTGTCCTTCTTTACAAATTGCACACTTCAAAACTGAGGCCGACTGCGTCTTGTAGTTGCTTTCTTTCTTGACATCTGAACGATTTGGAGGAGGTTTGTACTTCCTTGGTGGGGCTGCTGATTGAGTGGCACATTTGGGTTCATCATCTATCAAGTCTGAATTGGCTCTTGATTTGATGAATGTGAGTAGCTCAGTCATTGTGGATGGCCTTTCAGAGTTCATGCGACCAACGTTCCATTGGTGCCTCAAGTTGTCTTTGAATTTGGACTCCAATAAAGTTGCAAATATGGTTGAGTAGTCCAAACCATCACATTCCTCCAATCCTCTGAGGTGAGTTTCCCAGTGATCAACTATGAAGTTTAGATCCCTCTTGTTATAGCCAAATTCTTTGTCAATCATCAATGACAAGAAGTGCTCTCTGTAAATAACTCTAGATTTTCCGTATTTCGATCTAAGTGCCTCCATTGCTGTTTCAAATGGTTTGTCTCCACTAGATGCTCTTTTCACCAACTCCTTTGCTTCTGGTAAGACCATGGAGTTCATAAGCAGACACGCCTTTTCTGCTTCATCTAATGAGGAGTCTTTGGCTATAATTGCTTTGAACAACTTGACAAAGCGTCTCCATTCCAGAGGCTGTCCATTGAACGTAGGTGGTTGTAACTTGAATCTATCCTTAGTGTAAGTAGGTGGGGCTGGAATGGCTATTGAAGGTGATGAGCTTGTAGTCTCGGTATCCTTGATTTTTTCCCATAGTTTTGCGGATTGCAAAGGTGAGCTTTTGACTAACTGCACACAGATCTTCATCCTCCTCGTACATTTCAGCTTCGGTTTGAAACTGACAAACATCTGGTTCTCTTGTCTGAAGTTCTGAGGAAAGGAATGAGGTAGATAGATCTTCTGTCTCCAAGAGATTGTACACTCTATGAAGCAGAGTTGCTCCTTGCTTGTATAACTCCGCTCTTTCTATTCCATGACAGTTTCAATTTCTTGTTGAGTTTGATCTCCTGATGCTGATTCTGATGCTGCATTGAAATCTGTAACACTTTCCGAAGCTAGAATTTCATATCTCACTTGAAGAGTGTCGAACAAAGTGGAAGATCTGTTGGCCTCCTCCAACTTCTTCTGTAACTCTGAAACTTTCAACTTTCGTGTGGGGACATGCAGTAAAGCTTGGGCCTGTGAGACTATATGAGTGATTTTCCCTTTCCTACTGCTTCGTTTATCACGAATTGAGCGTATATCCGTGATAGCTTCTATTTGACTAACTTCGTCTTCAACAGAAAGAGGCATGATATTTCGAGATTTTCTTGATGAGTTATAATAAACTATAAACTGAGAGAGTGTAGTTCAAAATAGAAGAGTGTTCTCACGTAGAATATCACAATTAACGAGTGTTCCAAATCAATATTATTCTAGCTAAACTCACTGGCTGGGTATCCCGCTCGAAGGACCATAAACCATGAGCGGGTGTAAGGCGCCCAGGACATAAGCGATTAATCAAGTGACAATCGAAGGACGAGCTATCTATCACACTACTCAATTCTAAGGCCTAGCTATCACCTAAGAACTAAGCTATGCACCAGACAGCACTTCTGTCACTACTAAAGCTCAGTCTATCTAGACACAATGCGACTGACTAACTACTACAATGACTAGAACACTAACTGAACTAAGTAGCAAGACAGAGATCTCTACTAGCGAGGGAGCACAGGTCTTGCACTAGAACTATTACTGTACAAGGACAGCTAGGAGAGAGAGAAGATAACTCTGACTTTCACAACTGTAATAATCACTACTAAGAACTACATTACAAGAGTATATGAAGGGAGTGACTAGAACCAAAGTAAACAGTGGGTTTGTATGAAGTAAGTTTATAATGGAATGCATGAGAAAGAACAAGATGGTGAATATCTAAGTGTATAATTGAATGATGCTTGGGAGTGTGTTGGAGTTTCTGTAGGTGATAATGGATGAGGGTTTGTGTACTGCAGAAGTCATAGATGGGAGGGGCTCATTAAGTTGTTGGCTGTGTGAAGATCTAGGACCTGAACAATAACAAGAGAGTCAGAAGAGAGAGCAGTTTATTGGAGATAGCCAGAGGTGAAGGTATTAGATCTGTGCAGCTTGGGAAGTCTTCGCTCCGCAGAAATTGAGCCTGGTGGATCCATCCACTTGAGTTCAGGACGGCTACTGGAGGAGAGGCAGCCTGGTGCACCTTGCCGTGTGAGCTCAGACGACGTATGAAGAGTTGCTATAAACGAATATGAGACAACAAGAAGCTAAACTAAAACATCACAACTTCGCAAAGTATACTTCTGCTACTACTGCACGATTGTTTCTGCTCGCGTATTATCGAATGGTGGAGTATTGGCGGGGAATAAATTAATGTCCGGATCTACAGGCGGTGCGCGTTGCTACTCATGATGGCCAAAATGACCAGCTCCTAGCAACCCACGAGCCAACATTAAAACTTGATTCCTTCTACTACTAGGGAGAACTACTGAGCAAACCAGATTAGCCTGGAGATTCAGGTGAGAGTGTATTGATTCCCAACCAAGGTCTCTTCCTCACAAAGCCAAGTAATTAATATCATCACATAGCTACTTCAAAGTGACCACATACATCACCAGTCTTAAATTCCACACATGCAACAGGACACTCAGTGAATTCATATTTACAACCAAATCCAGCAATCAATATAGGTACTACCATTATGACACACAACAGTTGCCTCAGCTCCAGAGTCTACTAATAAATTCAAGTCATCATCATTGTGCAATTGCACTACATGATTACTCTTTGGGCCGTTAAGTAATACGTGGTTAGGGTCACCACACCAATGAAGCACCAAAGGAGCGAACCCTCACCGCTTGATTTAGAGCAAGTCTGCGTGTAGCTGTTTAACAACTACACCGCTTCATAAGAGCCTTATTATTACCAGAACTATTACTTGAGTTATTACTAGAACCATTCCCAAACTACTATACCCACCGGAGCCATTGCCAGACCCACCAAAGCTACTACCAACTTGATCCCAACCTTGTACAGAGGATTTAGAAGACTCACCTCCTTGTCGACCTTGTGTCTGGTCATGCCTCCAATAGTTGGACGATGAAACGTCATCCTTCTAAGAGTAGTTCTGGGAGACCCTGCACCAGAAACGAACCAAGAGCTCATGAATTGGTGCACAACATGAACCACTACATAAATGAATTTTGGTTCCAAGGCCTTGACTTGCACAGCCACATCTTCAGGAATCCCAGTTAGGAACCTGGATATACACAAAAATTGAGATAAAGCCTTCAGGTTAGAGTGCTGTTCAGAATTGTTGTAAAATGTCCATCCTATCCCACGATCCCATGTGACAATCCACGGGATGTCCACCTGTCCCTCTTACAGATGAATGTACATTTCACTGTCCTCCCATCCCATGATCCCTTGGGATATTCCACAGGATGTCCACCTGTCCCTTTTGCCATAGCTGTCCAGCTTTGCCGTCAACTATCCATGGGTAATCCTGGAAGGCCCCACCAACTTATATAGGCGTGTACTATAGTCATATTGTTTTGTGACAGCATCTGGAAGATGCTGGAGTATAACCCCCCCCCCCCCCCCCCCCCCCCCCCGAGCAACAAGGGGAGTTGGGGGCAAAGCACCATTAATGGACAACACTCTCTCTTGCAGATTCATATGTGTCCTACTGGTTGTTCAACTTGCTACAACATACAAAACGTCCCAGAATTTATGAGCTACAAACCCAGTAATACAAAACAGGAATACTGTCTCAATTGCTAGAAGGAAGGTTTGTTCACTTGTTCAACTTTCAATAACTGCAACATACAAGATAGTTCAGCACTTGTGAGTTTCATGAAACATAAGTGCTTTAAATTGGCTTGTGAGATAGTTAGTGCTAGTCCGGCGTAGCCAGACCCTTTACCGAATTACTACGCCAGTATTACCTATGCTACCAGTGCTACCTATGCTACCAGTGCTACCTATGCTACCAGTGCTACCTATGCTACCAGTGCTACCTATGCTACCAGTGCTACCTATGCTACCAGTGCTACCAGTGCTACCTATGCTACCAGTGCTACCTATGCTACCAGTGCTACCTATACTACCAGTGCTACCATATGCTACCAGTGCTACCTATACTACCAGTAGCTACTACTTATTCTACCAGTACTACCTATGCTACCAGTAGCTACTACTTATTCTACCAGTACTACCTATGCTACCAGTGCTACCCATGCTACCAGTGCTACCCATGCTACCAGTGCTACCTATGCTACCAGTGCTACCAGTGCTACCTATGCTACCAGTGCTACCAGTGCTACCTATGCTACCAGTGCTACCTATGCTACCAGTGCTACCTATGCTACCAGTGCTACCTATGCTACCAGTGCTACCTATGCGACCTATGCTACCGTGCTACCAGTGCTACCTATGCTACCAGTGCTACCTATGCTACCAGTGCTACCTATGCTACCAGTGCTACCTATGCTACCAGTGCTACCTATGCTACCAGTGCTACCTATGCTACCAGTGCTACCTATGCTACCAGTGCTACCAGTGCTACCTATGCTACCAGTGCTACCTATGCTACCAGTGCTACCTATACTACCAGTGCTACCATATGCTACCAGTGCTACCTATACCAGTGCTACTATGCTACCAGTAGCTACTACTTGCTATTCTACCAGTACTACCTATGCTACCAGCTGCTACCATGCTACCAGTGCTACCATGCTACCAGTGCTACCTATGCTACCAGTGCTACCTATGCTACCAGTGCTACCTATGCTACCGCTACCTATGCTGCTACCAGTGCTATATGCTACCAGTGCTACCAGTGCTACCTGCTACCAGTGCTACCTATGCTACCAGTGCTACCTATGCTACCAGTGCTACCAGTGCTACCTATGCTACCAGTGCTACCTATGCTACCAGTGCTACCTATGCTACCAGTGCTACCAGTACTGCTACCAGTGCTACCCATGCTACCAGTGCTACCAGTGCTACCTATGCTACCGTGCTACCAGTGCTACCTATGCTACCAGTGCTACCTATGCTACCAGTGCTACCAGTGCTACCTATGCTACCGTGCTACCAGTGCTACCTATGCTACCAGTGCTACCTATGCTACCAGTGCTACCAGTGCTACCTATGCTACCAGTGCTACCTATGCTACCAGTGCTACCTATACTACCAGTGCTACCATATGCTACCAGTGCTACCTATGCTACCAGTGCTACCCATGCTACCAGTAGCTACTACTTATTCTACCAGTACTACCTATGCTACCAGTGCTACTACTTATTCTACCAGTACTACCTATGCTACCAGTGCTACCCATGCTACCAGTGCTACCCATGCTACCAGTGCTACCTATGCTACCAGTGCTACCTATGCTACCAGTGCTACCAGTGCTACCAGTGCTACCTATGCTACCAGTGCTACCTATGCTACCAGTGCTACCTATACTACCAGTGCTACCATATGCTACCAGTGCTACCTATACTACCAGTAGCTACTACTTATTCTACCAGTACTACCTATGCTACCAGTGCTACCCATGCTACCAGTGCTACCCATGCTACCAGTGCTACCTATGCTACCAGTGTTACCTATGCTACCAGTGCTACCAGTGCTACCTATTCTACCAGTGCTACCAGTACTACCTATGCTACCAGTGCTACCAGTACTACCTATGCTACCAGTGCTACCTATGCTACTAGTGCAACCATTGATATCAATATGCTACTATTTGTCATAGTAACATTATAATGATATTCATGAATTGTGACTTTTTACACCAAGGAATAGCCGCATAATGACTTTATAATTGCTAGAACTTTTAATTATTATATGAAAGTTATTATTAATTTAAAGCACTATAATTCTTTTTAATTTAGTAAATGGAACATGATATGAATTCTGTATGAATTATAAATGGGCATACTAATGGCAAGAATATACTGCTCAAAAGATACTATGGTTTCTTCATTTCATCATACCATGCAAATTCACCATAACAATGAAGCTAGAGAAGTTTTTATCTTATATAGTCAGTCGTATAGAAGGGGAAAATACCAAGCATTTATGTTTACTTACAAGACTGCTCCTACAGTTTAAAGTATTGGCTACAGATGTGTTAGGAAGCTGTTGTGTTTCCCCATATTACAGCACGTTTATATTATTAAGTAATTTTTTATTAATTAATGGCTGTTTTATCATCGCACTGTAAAAAAATCAGAGTTAAAAAGCATTATATTAGGAGTAGTACAGATAGTATGATAGGGGGAAAGTAATCATTGTTTTTTTCTTCCTGAAACATATTGGTACCCACCAATAGCTATCAGATATGGCTATTTTGGAAACATTAACTGCTAAAACAGTGCAGTATCAACAGAGAATTTTCACCAATTGAATGGTATACTGTTGCAGACATATGAAGAAGTACCAGGAGACAAATTTATGGCAATCAGCATTTCTTACACCCATGAGATCTCATAGTCATGTACCTAAAAATAACATTGTGAAGATATCTAGCATGAAATATATAATACTTATTACATGAATCAGTGTGTGATATGGCAAAATATTTTATGAGCAGGCTAGTTAATTTTCATGAGCCAGAGGTGAGTGGAAATAAAGCCTGTGAGTGAAATATCTAGCCATATATCACTCTGCCTGAGTGTAATGAGTGGGTTGATTCCACACTAGATATCTTCACTGCCATAGTTAGTATGTACTAGAGGACTGGTAGCTCATAGTGTAAATTTAGTTGTTGGGGCTACCCACATCCCAAGCTGATATTTTAGCAGCTGCTCTAGCTTCCCCCCCCCCCCCCCCCCAACTATGGGTAGGCTACACATGAGGAAGGTAGCTGTATAACCAGGAAAGTGACAAGTTTAGCCTGTTGCTATAACTACAAGGGTACCAAGCTTGCCAGTAAAGCAGTAAGTCATGAAACTGTGAAAATAGTGAGTTATTTCAGGGTAATGTACCTAGATGTCATTATGGAAATATCTAGGGTGGAATAAATACAATATATATAATCTGTTCGGGACTACGCCCTCCAACCGCTAACAAGACCACACCCTGCTGTGCAGGCTGCATGGAACAAACTCTTATGTGTTGGTTGTCACCCACATACACATATCCTCTGGGCATGCTCATTGAATTATCCTCTGGACATGCTCATTGAATTATCCTCTGGGCATGCTCATTGAATTGAATGAACACATGTTCTCACTCTATATGCTGCTCACTCATGTTTTTCATTCAGTTTTTGTTCAGTCACGGTTCAGTTGCTGTTGCTATGATCTTATATTCTCTATGATGAACCTATCTCTGCCAACTTATTGACAGCTACGGCTACTCTAGCTAGAGCCCTGGTTTCTTTGCATGTGTGCCTGCCACTCTGTAGGCTGGTCCTTCGAATTTACAACCAACTCTGCTCAGGGCTTCACACCCCCTGAACATAATCATATATATATAATAATATAATATTACCTTGCATATACGCATAGAAAAGGTTTGACATGCAATGCATGGAAAGTGAATGGGAATAGCACGGTTCTCATACTTCTGCTGCTTATTTCTTATGGAAAGAGTATATACTATAAAGGTGAACAATGGTATACCTAAGCTCAATATGAGTGTAGTAGGACAAAGTTTAATTTACAAAGTTCACACAAGATAACCATGAAGTCTTTTGGGTCTAACTTCCATTAATATTTCTGGGTGTCAAGAACTTTGCATGCAAAGGAGAATTGGGTATGAATATGCAAGACAAATAAATGACATGCTTAACTAGTAAGAATAATTGATTAATTATCAATATCTAAATTATTTTATCTGGCATGCATAATTTCTTCATATATTATTTTTATGTCAGCAATTAAATTTTTTATGTTTACATGTATATATAGTATTACAAATGTTTTATATCACAGTTTATATAGTAAAACTGAGTAAAACTCAGCAAGTGTCTTATATAAAGTTGGCAACAGCATACCATGTGCTATACTTGGCAGTGTAAACCTAGGTATATATAATATATAGTTTTACAAATGTTTTACTGTATAGTAAAACATAGTAGTTGAAGCAGTTTGAAATGTCAGGTACAGTTATCCTAGTTGGTGCTAGGTGTTATGTATATATAGACTATGGTACATGATGATAAATGTGATATCATTTCATGAACTTTATGTACGGATTTGTTAGGTTTGCTGGTGCTTAACTTATTGTATAACTTTTTATTACCAAGTATGTGAGCTGGTGAATCAACTATACTACATACAATTATTGGTGTTGTAGTAACTATTTACACTGGCCACCCCAACTACCCTTTTAGTTTGCTCAGTCAGTTGGCTGAGTTAGTAGATAGTCAGGAATTAGCTTCTCCCTTAGTTGCAGCTACACTCACAGCCCCTACATCAGATCCCATTTCTGCATTGACCAAGGAACTTCGACAGCTTTGTTCAGATGTGTCTTGACTTGAGAAGCTCGTCAACAAATTCTCTAGCAGCCAATATTTTCATGTTCTAACTGTCCATCTTTTTGCCCTTCTACCCCTCCACCGCCAACTGAATCTAATTCTAACTTATGTTGGTATCACCACAAGTTTGATGACAAGGCTCAGTGCTGTCGTTCTCCCTGTGCCTGGTCAGGAAACCACTGGGCCGGTCACTAGTGGCGACAGGTGTCGCCGGCCCATCCCATTCATGTCACCTTTTCTACATGCACGATAGAAACAGTAACACAAGATTTTTAGTTGACACTGGAGCTGAGGTCAGTGTGATTCCTGCAGCTTGACTTGATTGCTCACGCCCTGCAAGTCTTCTTTCATTGTAGGGAGTGGATGGTACACGGATTCACATGTATGGCTTACGTTCTTGCACTCTGAACATTGGCTTAAGACGCCCTTTCAGGTGGATATTTATAGTGGCCAATTCAAGCTATCCTCTGTGCAGACTTTTTGCATAATTTTGGCCTTTCAATTGACATCCGATATCGCACTCTACTGGATTCTATGACTAATATGTGAATCAACGGGATCTCTTCAGATAGTTCTACCAGAGTTACTTCTAAGTTAACCATTATGCAGCTCTACTGTCCAAGTTTCCTGGTGTGACACAAGCATGTATTGCTGATCAAACCATTAAGCACAACGACCACTACACCCCCTGTGTCTTCTCGCACTCGCAGATTGGCTCTGGAACATTTGCAGATCGCTCGACACGAGTTTGACCACATGCTTGCTCTTGGCATCATACGCCCCTCCTCTAGTAGTAGTTGGTCCTCACCTCTGCATATGGTGCCTAAGCGAATGCCAGGTGACTGGAGACCATGTGGAGACTTTTGTGAGTTAGACAAAATGACCACTCCAGACAGATATCCGATTCCACATCTTCAGCATTTCACGGACAATCTTCGTGGAGCTATTTACCCACATTGATCTAGTGCGCACCTACCATCAAATTTTTGTGGGGCCAGAAGATGTCCCCAAGACGGCTATTACGACATCCTTTGGGCTCTTTGAGTTCTTGCATATGCCTTTTGGACTTCACAATGCTGCACAGACATTCCAGAGGTGTATTGACAATGTACTTTGTGGTCTAGATTTTGTGTATGCGTACATAGATGACCTGCTTATTGCCAGTACCAGTAAGGAGGAGCATGATTGATACCTTTGTGCAGTCCTTGAAAGATTGAAGGAGAACGGAATTTTGATCAAGGACAGCAAGAGTAATTTCGGTATTCCTTTTTTAGGATACCACCTTGATGCCTCTGGGATTTGTCCCCTACAAGAGAAAGTGCAAGCTGTTCGTGATTATCCTCACCCCAAAACCCATTGCCAGTTGAGACATTTTCTTGGGACTGTAAAGTTGTACCATCAATTTCTTTCTCATGGTGCTTGTCTGATGCAACCATACTACACTCTCTTGTCAAATATTCCATGCATTCTTCGGATGAACTCGAGTGGACTGAAGAATCTTTCAATGCCTTCATCAGAGTGAAAGATGCCCTTGCTGATGCGTCACTTATTGTACACCCAGTAGCTGACTCACCCATTAGTATCATGACTGACGCTTCTGATTTGGCTGTAGGTGCAGTGCTGTAGCAATACTTAGATGGTTATTGGTGTCCACTGGAATTTTTCTCCCACGATGTTGAAGCCCAATGAAGTATGATACAGCTCCTATGATTTGGCCATATATCTAGCAATCAGACATTTCAGTACTTCCTTGAAGGCAGATAATTCTACGTCCAAACTAATCGCAAGCCTCTCATCTTCTTCATGACTTGACCATCATTCTCCACATCAGATTTGTCATGTTTTGGGTGCCACCAACACTGTGGCTCTTGTGACTAACCGCTTTGTATGGCCAAGCATCAACAAAGACATTCGACAGCGGACACAATCATGCCTGCGATGCCAACAATCTAGAGTTCATAGGCACTCTACTGCACCTCTTGGTACCTTTGTCACACTGGATGCTCGTTTCACTCTGCCACTGAGCTATGACAACCAGCCGGCAAACAATTAACACTCCAATTATGTATTAGGGTACTGCTATGCTACAGTCTCACTCTCGGTCTCTGTAGCATAGCACACCAGGTTGTTGCACCATCTTTATAATGTGCAAATACTAGATGCATTCAAGTCCAGGTTTTGAAATTTGGCATAAATCATTAATACTCGGACATACGTAAAAGGAATTTTTTCACCTTCGTTAAATTAGTAGTTAGCTATTTAAGTTAAAACCCTAACTTCCTGGTACATTTTAGCTTACTAAATAATATATTTTAATAATAAAATGAGGAGAAAAAAAACAATATAACTACAAAATTTAACTATCAGTGTCCATTAAAATGACATTCCGTAACTGTAGCTTTTAGTCATAATTAGTAGAAACCCCACTTTGGATCACCTAATACATATAATAATACATATACAATATTACTTGATAAATTTACAAATTAGAACATGCGCAATAACTAGGACCACTTACCACAGGTTGGAAGTCTCCATCGTAGATCATTATAGATGAGTTTTTTGAAGCGTTGAGCTTTGTCTTGCACGCCTGTCTCTTTGAACTTATTGCAAGCATTCCATGGCAGGCTACATCCTTCTTTGACATAAGGTTTCCTCTCGTAAACGCGAACAGTTTTAGTTCCATACATGATGTTACAGTAATATACCTTCATCTGGGACCAATCATTGTGGTTCATGTAAGCACGGGCCTTGCGAATGACAAAGTCAGTGGTCTTCTGGTCCACTGGAGAAAAGCCTTTTGTCCTCAGCTTCCAGTAACGAAATATTTTCTTTCCACCATCTCTCCTGATCTCTGCCCAAGCCTCCCAATCGTCTGCTGGAATTCGTATTTTCATATTGCAGGCATCTTCCACTGAATACTTGCTCAGTCCAATAATAACATTTGCTCCTCCATAGTCAAAAGCCAGTGCATTGGGACTATACTCCAGGGAATTCTTGGAGCCATAAAAGGTGTATTCATTGTTAACCATGTCCACTGCTTTGTCAATGTATTTCTTACTCCCAAAGTTAACTAGCTTACTATTGGGGCCGCGGTGATGACAAAGTTTCTTTCCAAAAGCTTTGATGCAAATATCTGCAACAATTTTTAGTTCACAGTCAGTTTCAGCGTCAATGTCTTTGGAATCCCGTCCTAGGAGTGTGTCACGAACTGCTCCCCCAAAAATGTACGTTGGGCATCCATTTCTCCTCAATTCTGCCAGAAATTTTCCGGCTGTAGTCCTAGTACCTGGTAATACTTTATCAAGAGCCTGGCTGAGTTGCTGAAAGGCTGTATCGGATTTGTAAAATTTAACTTCTGGTCTCCTCTTCACCAAGGCATACAGTTTCTTGTTATAATATTTAGATCTTTCCCACACTAGATCATGGCATGCTGGCTTGAGATTCATGGAAGATGCAAACATAGAGCTTTGAATGCCAGTTGATATTTTGATACGTGTGGACTCAGTTGCCACAAATAATGCAGCAATGAGAAGGACAGGATAAGTAAGTGCACTCATCATCTTGACGGTAAAGGAGCGAAGAAATATAAGTCAATAATTCCATTTTATATGAAATTAAGTGAGGAAGTTAGTTTACAGCTAAATAAATGAAATATCTAGCCAGTCTGTTTGGTGCTTGGTATCTTTACTTTTCATAGACCATGGTACAGGATGCATGAATAATGAAATGTGATGCCATTTCAACTTCCTTGTTGATTTTATGGATTTATCAGATTTGATGGTACACCAGCGAAGGAAGCTAATCAATGATCAGACTATTAGGAAATGAGGAAATGTGGTTAGTGGGTCGCTAGGTGGCAGTGCTGTCGTGACTGTTTGATAATGAATAATAAGCATTGCTTAAGGGTAGGAGAGAATTCTAAGATTACTAAATTGAAGTCAAGGATTACAGAGCAGGCTGGGGCAAGCGCCAGGACTGTAAAAATTGGTGGTTCAGTTTGTGCGACCTCACCCACAAGAGATACTTATACTACTCTATGTTGAACGGAATACTTACAAACAACATCATATAACAATCACCTCCTCAGTTACACGCACACACATAAAACATTATTCTAGAACTTTCTTTTTGACCATGTGGCCTTCATGTGTGGACTGTTCTCATTGATTGGTCATCCTTTTTATGTCTCACTGGTGGGTGGCGCATATGATCCTGACACGTCCAGTGAACCTGGTCTTTTTCCTGTGGCAGTAGATCACTTCCATCATCTCTGTTACTACTCCATTACACTTATATGAAATTAAGTGAGGAAGTTAGTTTACAGCTAAATAAATGAAATATCTAGCCAGTCTGGTTGGTGCTTGGTATCTTTACTTTTCATAGACCATGGTACAGGATGCATGAATATAATGAAATGTGATGCCATTTCAACTTCCTTGTTGATTTTATGGATTTATCAGATTTGATGGTACATCAGCGAAAGAAGATCAGACTATTAGGAAATGAGGAAATGTGGTTAGTGGGTCGCTAGTGGCAATGCTGTCAACAAATGTTAGGACTGTCTTGACTGTTTGATAATGAATAATAAGCATTGCTTAAGGGTAGGAGAGAATTCTAAGATTACTAAATTGAAGTCAGGGATTCCAGAGCAGGCTGGGGCAAGCGCCAGGACTGTAAAAATTGGCGACCTCACCCACAAGAGATACTTATACTATTCTACGTTGAACAGAATACTAACAAACAAAGGGGCCTTCAGCAAAGAAACTAAGTCTTTACTCGATGTTGTTGAGTACTGTGCTAGTGTACTTTGTTCGGGTTGTGAAGCCTTTGAATTGGCAGAAGGACTTATCCACAAACAATTCGAAGTTGAATTGAGTCTGTTGCTGTATAATCAAAACATGCTCTCTCCCTATTTCAGCTATTTATGGTGCTAAGGACCAACCAACCCATACAGACACTTTACAGCATCTGCGTTGCAGAACAGCAACAGCCTCAATTCAACTTCCAATAGTTTGCGGATAAGTCCTTCTGCCAATTCAAAGGCTTCACAACCCAAACAAAGTACTGCTTCCATCAGCCCTACAATTTCCATTGTCATGTACCAAGAGGTACATGACTAGATCACATGAAAAAACTCCCAAAATAGATTAGCTCAATATTCTATCTCTTCAGAAACTTTATACAATGCTCTATTTCTTTAGCCTTCGTTTCTTCTTTTTTCTTCTTTTTTTTGGATTTCTTTCTCAGATGTGTTAAGTAATTTCATACAATATAATTAAAGCCATTGACTTGTACTAGTTTGTGTGCAAAGCATGCACAATACAATAGTGTAAACTTCAGAGCAGGGTGGGGGTCAAAAGCATGATGATACTAGCTAGTGCATCGCATATTTTATCTGGTGTAACACACACTAACACACATACATGCACACACACAATGGCGTCCTATACAATATCTGTCCTCCTCTCTTGTTTTCTTTCGTGCGGCAATCACAAATTTTGCTAGTACTTCAATGTATTGCAAATACATATATAGACACTCAAATACAATTACATTGCAATTACTTCAAAAAATGTATTTAATTGTAATTAAATTCAATTGTTGCGATGTCTATGACCTCAACTCTGCTTCAGACATTAAGTATTTCACTTATGCATATATATATATATATGCCTAGCATAGTGACCTATTTCTTAACTGTGGATTGGTAATAAGGGCCTGCTAGATTATGTTCATAATTTTAAAATTCTTCTTTTTTATCCAAACAAATTTATTATTATTTAAAAAAAATTAAGTAGCTAAGTAGAATAATAGTATAGTGTAGCTAATAGTTATTATAATACACACACTGTCATGACTGCCATCATCGTTATGGACACACAGCGTACTAGAAAATGTTTACCCTTGAAGTCAGAGAAGCAAACTAAGGGTCTAGGCTAAAAGAAAATTATAGCTGTATATTTTAAGTTTGCTAACATGGCTTTGGTGTGAATACTGTATATCTTAATTACCTGCTCTGTTAGCAGCTTAATTTAGCTCTTATTAAGCCCAGTCCTTTGTCATTTTTTGTCTCCTCACCAGATTTCCTTCTGCTGTTTTAGCAACTCAATACTCCCATTTTCTAGCATTTTAAAACTTTTATAGCTCCTCTCTATTAATTTTTCTGTTGATCAAGATACTAGAAATGTTTCCCATTGAATTAAGTGAAGCAAGCTAGGAAGGCTAGCCAAAAAAAAAAAATAGAGAATCAGAATCTTAAATTAGTTAAATGGCTACTATAAATCTTACCTGCTCTACAGTACCAGTTACGAATGAGCCCAGCTCTTTTGTTTGTTTGGTAGTTTTGTTTTGTTTTTAATTTCTTCTTTTATCTCCTCACCAGTTTTCTTCTGCTATTTGGGCAGCTCTTGCTCCCATTTCCACCTCCCTAGCTATTTCTTTTCAATCACTTTGGTTGTGTTCAACAAATACACCGCAATAATATTTTGCTAAATATTGCCTTGGAACTTTATAATACATGCAGGCACATTAGCAGAAAGGTATGTGTATTGGCAAAAAAGGGTACATATGAGCCTATGCAAATTGATGATTTATACATATGTATATAATACATATTACTGGAGTCAGAGTGTAGTATAGTGAAATAATTCATGAGCAGGCTAATAATTTATTTCAAAGTCAGAGGCCTGAAGATAAAGTCTGCAGTGAAATATCTTTTGCTATATCACCTCTGATTGTAAAACTGAGGGTTACACAGCTGGTAGGGGGCTTGCAGCTGATTTTTTTGGCAGCTGCTCTGACCTAGTTGGGTAAGCCTCCCTAGTGGAAGGTATAAAGTTTAGAATAGATTATATTCAGCTAATTTCTAAACCAAAATATAAGCAGGCTTCTTATAACAGTGCTTCTATAACAGATTAGTAATTTGTTTTGGCAATAAGAATGTCATTAATTATTAATATTGTTATCATTATAAAAATGCATTGTATCCAGACAGTCTCAAAAATTGAATTTTCATCACAGTCTTTGCCAGTCAACTGCCATACTTGACAACCATGAGGAAAATCTGTATGGGAAACCAAAGACACCTTTGAGCTGGCGGATGACTTTCTTTTAATCATCCTCCTCCGACATCATTTATTGAGGAACTTGCCTCAATGTTCATAACTCGGTACACACAAATAACAATCACAAATTAAATACACTAATTAATAGTGGCAAACAAACATTTAAATCTGAATGTTCAGTATAAATTATTAGCATGCCAATAAACTTATGTGAAGTAAATGCATAACACTATGTATAAACAAATTAAAAGCCCATACATACTTGATACACATACACATTACAAGGACATCTAAAACACGCACATGAACACACAATACATGATGTGTATAAATCAGAAACACCTACATAATGTACATTAATCAAAAGTGAACACACACGATATATATAATTTAAAGTGAACACAACCATAATATGATGCGTATAAATTAAAACGAACACATTCACAGGATGCGTATAAAATCTAACAAGCAAATACAGATGATGTGCATTAATTAAACGCGAGTATACACACATGATGTGTATAATTTATAGTGAACACACACATGATGTGTATAAGTCTAAAAAGCGAACACACACATGTGTATAAATCTAAAAGCAAACACATATACATGATGTGCATCAATTAAAACAAACACACTTGATGTGTATAAATCTAAAAGCGATCACACAATTGAGGTGTATCAATTAAAAGCGAGCACACATGTGTATACATCTAAAAGTGAACACACACACGATGTGCATAAATCTAAAAGCAAACACACACACACACGATGTGCATAATTCTAAAAGTGAACCCATACATGATGTGCATCAATTAAAAGCGAGCGAACACATGATATTTATAAAGCTAATAGCGAACACACAAACACATGTGTATAAATCTAAAAGTGAACACCCACATGCACGATTACCAACTCTACTACTTCAAGCAAGTCATCAAAATAGAACAGATTTTGGCAAGAAAATTGTCTCCATTCAGATTGCTGCATTTCCACTGGTAGATTTCACCAAATTAGATTTCACCTACCAAACCAGTGGACTTGTGGTGGTCAGGGTTGTGGACATTCCAAACCAACAATTGAAGGAACAACCTACTGTACAAGGTCTATCAAATCAAACTGTCAACCTACTTAACATCCTACGACGTCCTCGCCCACGATGAGCGACATTCGAGCCATTTCAGAGCTAACATCCATAGACTCAGTCAGGACAAAGCGAGCCTATTGCCAAGGTCAGATTACTAAAATCAAACCAAGGCTCGAAACATTACAGCATCAACCATTGCGAGAGTGCAAGCAGAGTGATTTTCAAGATCTACAATAGGAACTTGTTCGGGAGATTGAACTCCATGAAGCTCTGCAACTTCAGTTAGAGACACTACTCCGCTCCACAGTGGGTGAAGATGATGCCTACAATGAAGAGTGTGCTGGAGAAGAGCTCAAGAAACAGCATAGTTGATTAATACAGAACATTAGACTCCTAAGCAATCGTCGTTACTCTGCAGAAAAAACTTGAAAAAGCTGAATGGTATTCCAAATATTACCACAAGAGCATTTGAGACCACCTTTTCTAAGATTTCTGACAAAGTTGCCACCTTTCTGGAGGACTCACAGGACTTCAGTGACGACGACCAGCTAGGTGACACCAGAGACAAGCTGGAAGCTGAAATAGCACGAATCTTGACACAAATGACCGAAAGTCAGGCTGCAGAAAAAGAGAGACCAGCGCCAGTGGCCCTGTCCCACAAAGAGCAAACCAAGTTCGACCTCACTCTTCCCTCTTTCTCTGGAAAGCCCGTAGACTGGACGAACTTCTTTGAGCTGTTCGACTCCACTCTAAGAACAAGAGGCAAACACCTAAATAATATAGAGAAATGATTCCTACTGTTAAAGGCTATGTCCACGGAGGAAGCCAAGAAGACAGTACGCACACACGCCAAAGGAGATTATGGCTATGATATGGCAGTTGAAGCTCTGATCCGCAACTATGGCGGCCCCAATATACTTTATTCTCACCACATGCGGAACTAGTTACGGATGAGACCTACACGTACACTCGGGATGGTATCAAGCGGTTCCGAGAGCGTTATCATCTCAACTATCTGGCACTAAAAGAATTGAAAGGACACACTCTCTCACAATTTTTGGCAGCTCATGCTTTCTCAAACTTCGACGACAAGTTTAGGGAAGAATGGACCAAGCATCATGCGGCAAAGTCCACACTGCCTACCCTCGAAGATATGCTTGAGTACTTCAGCCCTCTTGAACATAGCATGAGCCAAGTCGAAACTCATTCTCCCACGCTGCCGAAGTCTCATGCTGTACAATCAAATGGCAAACCAAAGCGACAAGCTACTTCTGCCAAAGCTCCAGTGACTGCTTCTTCTAAGAGTCTCTGCCCCGTTTGCAAAGAACCTCATTCACTAACCAGATGTGCGGTGTTCCAGTCCTATGAATTGGATCGAAGGCACAAGATAGTCAAGCACAACAAGTGCTGCACAATCTGTTTGCATTCTTTTCACACACAGAGCAAATGCACTTCTCCCATAGTTGCCAAGTTTATGAAACTAATTTTAGGTACTGGTAAAACCACACCCATCTTAGTGAGCCACACCCAAAATCACACCCATTTTAGTAAGCCACACTTAAACCATGCCCATTATCAATAGACCACATTCCTTTCAGTTCCAATTTCAAATAATATTTATTATTGGTAGTGAGGACTTTGTGTGTAGCTTTTTTTATGTAGTTTAAGGTAGTTAAACGTAGTTAACGAAGACAGTAGCCTACACCATCACCGGGCAGCAGGCGGTAAAGGGTTTGGGCGGTGGTATCACCAGGAGAGGGAGACGAGGAAGTAGTTGGAGAAAATGGGCGGGCATTGGGACGCATGCGCGGTAAGACCACCGTGGGGATTAATTGGGATATAGCACATGTTACTTAGCACTCAGGCGCCAATCAGGTCACACAGAGCCAGTTGCCATACGAGTTGTAACAGCTCCTTATCAGTTCAGTCTGCACCTGCCTCAGTAAACCACAGGGATGGACCCGGAAGGAGCTGCCTCACCAGACACGCCTTTCAGTCTGGATCAGCTGGCTTGGCTCAAGGCTAGATATAGTTCCTCCTCCGCTAGGGACCACTTGGGGAACCCTACCCCAGTGGACCGTGTAGAGACGCCCCCAGAGGACAATCCTGCAGGGACCGCCTCTGGTGAGTCTCTAGAGTTTGGGTTTATATTAAAAAAAAAAAAGAAGGAATAATTATAAAAAAAAAAAAAATAATAATAATAATAACATTGTCATACTTTAGCCCTCTTGCTGAGCCAATCCCGGGCACGCTAGCCCTCTCACTATGTCTATCTGGGTGCGCTGGCCCCTTGCACTGAGTCAACCTGGGCACGCTGGCCCCATCCACTCAAACTGACTCCTAGATATGTTAATCCTCAGTTAAAAGTCCCCACAATCTTCTCCCACCTCCCCAGCCTACTTTAGTTAGTGAGCACCCACATAGGAGTAATTGATCTTCCTTCATTTTACTTCAGGTCCACCAGCCATGGACTTGCCCACACTCAGCGCCCTCGAAGGGCTGCCTACGTTCACCCCATCAGCTGGCTCCCACACAGGCCTCGAACTGCTGGCGGCAGCAGCATCGGCCCCCTCGGCCACAGGGGACGGACCCACGGTGCTCCAGCACAAAGGTGACATAGGCCTCAACAAGCCAGGCCCGTTCAACCCGGCAGCCACACTCGCACCCAAGGTGGCAAAGAAGATCCTAGATCTGGAATTTGTAGAAATGGCCGAGGTCACCATAGATGCGGCGCCGGAACCAACAGCAGGCCGGCCTTTTGTCCCAAGTCGCCCCCCTGTGACGAATATATCACAGTGGACGGAGAGATTTGCGGCAATGGCAGCACTCTTGTCCAAGAGGTATCCGGCCAAAGCACCGGAACTGTTTGCTTATCTGGCGACTGTCGTCCGCGCCGAGCGGAATTATGAGGCTGGTCGTTGGGCGGCCTACGATAGGCAATTCAGACGTGAAGCTCTGGCCAGAAAGAGCCTGGACTGGTCTATGCCCGACCCCAGGCTCTACAGTGAAGGCCTTCACGGGCAGGGCAAAGGCCATCCCCAGGTGCTCGCTGTGCCTCATGGACGACCACCTGGCTCACAACTGCCCACGGAGCCCCAGCCAGTCGTGGGGCGGATGGTTTCCTGGTATGCCGCCATGGACATCACCCCCAGCAATGCCGCAGAGCAGCTCACGCCACCCTCGCCGTTCATTTGAGGTGTGCAGGCGGTTTAACGAGGGTCGCTGCAGAATGCCAGCATGCCGTTACGTGCACACGTGCTCTGGCTGCGGCGGGGAGCACCCAGTCATTCAGTGCGGCCGAGACCGCCGACAGGACCGATCTCCACCTCGAGCTGCATCCTCCCAGGGCCGGCCTAATGCAGGGTGGCCCCGTCACTAACGCTCCGAATGGGGAAGGGCAACAAGACTGAAAAACTATGATTGTTATGATTCTGAATTCTTTGATATTTCCTGCTAATTTCGGTCTTTGTATGGGGGGCGGCGGGTTATGGTAAGGTAGCTTGGGGGTTAAGGGCAAGGATAGGACTCCACCCCAGGGTGTGACGGTCGTATGACCACCTTAAAGGGCATTATATCATAGGCATGCACTCTCTTTGTACATAGGCTGGGACATACAATACCCCTACACAGCAGATCTGTTGTTGCTCCACCTCAGCACACCACACCACCGACTCACGATCCAAGAGTTGGAGTTGGTCTCGTCTCCTCTCTCTCTAGACATCTGGGAAGCGGCTCTGGTGAAACACCCGGACAGGGCATATGCTGCCTACATCTCCCAGGGCCTCCGGGAAGGCTTCAGGGTTGGCTTTAATTGGAGGGCCCCCCTCACGTCGGCCACTCGGAATATGCATTCCACCTCACTCCACCCAGCTCAAATATCAGAGTATATAGGCAGTGAACTCTCCAAGGGCTGCATGCTGGGCCCATTCCCACAGGCTTGGAGGAGTTTCCTGCATGTGAACCGGTTTGGTCTCATCCCGAAAGGCCACAACACAGGAAAATTTCGCCTAATTACTGACTTATCTTACCCTCGAGGGGCTAGCATGAACGATGGGATCGACCCAACTCTGACTTCATTGTCCTACACCTCAGTGGATAACGTTGTGCAGCTAGTGCAGAGGTTAGGCAAAGGGTCTCTCCTTGCCAAAATGGACATTGAGTCAGCGTATTGCCTGGTCCCCGCGCACCCGCAGGACCGTATCCTGCAGGCCATTGAGTGGAAAGGACAGATCTATGTCGACCCCATGCTCCCGTTTGGTCTCAGGTCAGCTCCCAAAATTTTCAACGCTGTAGCAGACGCACTCAACTGGTGCTTGGAGCAGGCCGGGATCCGTTTCATCTCCCACTACCTGGATGATTTTATTATCGTGGCACCTCCCCACTCGGTGGAATGCGAGCAGGTGGTGCACACGCTGGACACCGTCTGTGCAAGACTCGGTGTACCCATGGCACCCCACAAGCGAGACGGTCCCACAACATGCCTGATCTTTCTGGGCATCGAGATCGACACGGTAGCAGTGGAGCTGCGCCTTCCAGAGGGGAAGCTGCTAAGGCTGAAAGCGCTACTCCAGGAATGGGGGGTGAAGAAGGCATGCCGGCGCAGGCAATTAGAGTCGTTGATTGGACTGCTTACCCATGCCTGCAAGGTGGTGCGCCCAGGGCGCTCCTTCCTCCGCAGACTGCTCGACCTGCTCCATGCCACAGGTGCGAGGCCTGATGGTGATTGCCACATTAGGCTGAACAGGACATGTCAGTCTGATATCGCCTGGTGGATGGAATTTGTGGAACAATGGAATGGCAAGAACTTCCTGTGCCCGCCCCATAACCTTCCCACCGTTGAATGCCTCAGGGTCATGGGGCTGTGGGGCCTGGTATGGGAAGAGTTGGTTTCAAGTCCCGTGGGGCAGTTGGGCAGGCAATTATTCCATTGCTGCTAAGGAGCTGCTCCCGATTGTCCTTGCTTGTGCAACGTGGGGCCACATGTGGCACGCACGTCAGGTGAGATGCCTATGTGACAACCAGGTGGTAGTAGCAGCCCTTCAATCGAGGTCGAGCAGAGACCCAGGGGTCATGCACTTACTCAGATGCCTGGTGTTTGTGGAGGCCCAGCTAGGGTGTTACCTCCAGGGGCGGTACATAAGCACTGAGGCCAACCATCTAGCGGATGATCTGTCCCGTAACCGTGTGCTGTCTTTCTTGTCAAAGGTGCCAGCAGCCGATCGTCACGCCACACCAGTACCACATCAGCTGCCACAGCTTCTCCTCAACCAGCAGGCCGACTGGGTGTCGCAGCACTGGCGCCGACAGTTCAGCGATATTTTCAAGAGGGTCTAGCTGTCTCAACACGAAGGACGTACAATTCTGCAATGAAAATTTTTTACACCTTTTGCACACAGTACACAATTGGCACTCCATTTCCAGTTACCGAGATGCTGCTCTGTTCCTTCGCCGTCCACCTCGCTGAACAGGGTCTGGCACCACAGACCATCAAGGGATACCTGTCCGCAGTGAGGAACACTCAGCTGTCTCTGGGTCTTCCAGACCCAAGGGAGAAGTCGTCCTTGCCAGTGCTGAAAAGAGTCCAGGCGGGCATTCAACGTGTGAGGGCCACAAAGGGTCTACCGTCTCAACTCCGCCTGCCCATCACTGCAGCAGTCTTGGAGCAGATTGGGGCGCACATGCGGCAGTCGAACCTCCCCCAGAAGGACATGCTGTGGGCGGTGTGCTGCACGGCCTTCTTTGGGTTTTTTAGGCTAGGGGAGCTATTGCCAGTGTCACAAGCCTCGATTTCTCTATCAACGTCGCTCATGTGGGGAGACATCGCAGTAGATAGCCTGAAGAACCCAACGATGGTACGTGTCCACTTGAAGAGATTCAAGTGCGACCAATTTGGGAAGGGAGCCGACATCATTTTGGGGAAGACGGGCCTCTCATTGTGCCCAGTAACAGCCATCCTCAAGTACGTGGAGATTAGGGGTCAATCTCCAGGTCCATTTTTCCGCCACTCGGAGTCACAGCCAGTCACGAAGGCTTGGTTTGTGGAGCGGATCCGGGATGTACTGTCAGCGATTGGTCTCCCATCCCAACAGTATGCCGGTCATAGCTTTCGAATTGGTGCAGCCACAACAGCTGCTCTTTCCGGAGTGGAGGACTCGACCATCCAGACTCTTGGCCGTTGGCACAGTGCAGCATTCCTGCAATACATTAGAATGCCCAGCGAGAGACTGGCTGGTCTCTCTTTGGTGCTTGCTAGGAGCATGAACAGCAGCACAGCGAGGTCATAGCTGTCACTTATCCTTACGTGGACTGTGTGTTCGGGAGATATTGTATGCCTTATGTCTTATACGTACATAGATATTTATGGATTTATGTATAGCCATTGTCACTCCAACTTCCCAATCATCTCTACCCTTGGGGGTTCGGGCCGCACCCCACGGCCCTCTGGGGGACTCTGGCGATGCAGAGCAATTGTTACCAATTGTCACTGACCCGCCAAGTCTCTCACCCCCAAGGCAGAATGGGGGTGGGACCTGCGGTCATGCGGCTGCCCTCAAAGGACGCATGCGCACAACCGTAGGCCATGATGCTAGCTCAGACTGCCATTGTGTAGGTAGGAAAAGAACCACAGGTATCCTAGCCATCTGGCGAGTCGTAGTTAAATGTAGTTTAAGGTAGTTAAACGTAGTTAACGAAGACAGTAGCCTACACCATCACCGGGCAGCAGGCGGTAAAGGGTTTGGGCGGTGGTATCACCAGGAGAGGGAGACGAGGAAGTAGTTGGAGAAAATGGGCGGGCATTGGGACGCATGCGCGGTAAGACCACCGTGGGGGTTAATTGGGATATAGCACATGTTACTTAGCACTCAGGCGCCAATCAGGTCACACAGAGCCAGTTGCCATACGAGTTGTAACAGCTCCCACCACCTCCCACTAACCAGCCACCAAGTTTAAGAAGTTAGGACTAGCTAACTGGGATCTCCATCCATCAGGATGTGAATCTGAGCTGGGGGACTCTGGCGATGCAGAGCAATTGTTACCAATTGCCACTGACCCGCCAAGTCTCTCACCCCCAAGGCAGAATGGGGGTGGGACCTGCGGTCATGCGGCTGCCCTCAAAGGACGCATGCGCACAACCGTAGGCCACTCAGACTGCCATTGTGTAGGTAGGAAAAGAACCACAGGTATCCTAGCCATCTGGCGAGTCGTAGTTAAACAGTTAGTAAGCAGTTGATCATTAAACAGTTAAACTGGAAAAGCGTTAAGGGTGCCCTGCCACCGGAAACCGAGGCGCGTAACCACAAATTGACTGTTTTTGCTATGTCTTTATATTTCATTTTCTATGTACTGTGGGCTTACTTTGTTGTTACAGATGGAATGAGCACCAACAGAGGACTCCAGCAAGCCAAATATGAAGAATGAAGACCCGATACAGCTCTGCACACCGCTACTATTTGGTGTTATCGAAGCGGCCGAAGGAACTAGCGTGCTCTTTTTTTTTTCCAGAGGTAGCTAGCGGGCTTCTTCGCAACATTACAGAGCCATATTTCTAATAAATATCTATATTCTTTCTTTGTAAATAGTAAAATTTTCGTGCCGTTTTACTCCTGCGTTATTCTAAAAAAATCTCTCTGTAACTTTATTCTAAGGGGGGTATGCTGCTTGTGCGCAAAATTTGGATTCAATTCAATGATCAATTCCACGAAATATCGATTTATATTTTCAAGTTGACTACTGATTCGCTATTTTACGAAATATCGATTTATATTTTCAAGTTGACTACTGATTCGCTATTTTACCCCGCCCCATAACGTTGAGCTCCTCGGACGCACAATTTATTGGTAAGAGAGCATAATCAATTGACTAGTGGTAGCTCTAAAAAGAGCCCATTTGTAAACAAAAATAAGAAATACAATAATGAGCCTCGAGATTGCCGTTGTAACTTTGGAAAAGGTTAGTCCAGGAGCAGAAGTGACGGCGTATTTCCAATGTTGCTTGGAGTTGGTTGCTCATTAGTGAGAGCGGGGTAGTTCTGCACAAATTTCAGACTTGTAAGTGATAGGGCTGAAGAATATAGCGGTAGCAATCCCGACAGAAAGAACTGAAGTGATGATGACGGAGTCTATACCAGCCAAGTCTGAATACAATGTTGGTGGAATAGTAGGAGCTGGTACCATTCAGGATGGAGTTGGTCACCGTTGAGACAGAGTTTTAAGCTGCTCTAATGGCTTCACAAGTAGAGCCTCATTCCGTACCCTGAAAGTATAATAGAAGGATGTTATTTGAGGTGACTGTTTCAGACTAGTACACTACAGTTATACATACAGTTATAGCTCGGGACCCGTTTGTCCTCCTGCTTCGCGGTAACCTGTAGATTTTTTTGGCGCCAAAGTTAATTGATCCGCGTAGAAATTCAGAGCTGGCCACGCGACGCGTGAATAGATTGCAGAGCTAGCTGGCAGCTCCAGTACAACAATAGGCTAAGTAGTAATTCCGGTGCAACAATAGGCTAAGTAGTAATTCAGGTGCGGTACGTTGCAGATCTGATTATTCCGGTACTGCACCGGATGTTCCGGTACACTTGGCAACTATGTTCTCCTTTTAGTTGCAGACACTGCAGAGGACGACACCACACTCTTCTACATAAAGACAGTAAGAACTCAGAAGAACCTACTACAGTAACAAACTCATTCGTGAAGGCCCTCACTCAAGATGGTCAGGAAGCTCAAGTCCAAACTCGTCAGTCAGTGGACAAAGGCACAGCAGCACCTCTTGCTCCTCCGGAGTTCTGTTTCGTGGACACAGCAGTGGTCCATGTGGTACATGGTGATTGTCACCTTCCAGCTAGAGCAGCACTGGATTCTGGTTCTGGAGTCTCACTCATCTCAGAAAGCCTCGCTGCACAGAGTGGTCGTTGAGGGAGCTTATGGTGGTGGAAGCAGTAAGCATTATGTGCAAGCCAGGCTCCAATCGCTCAGCAAGCCGGCGCAATTCGTGACACTAAAGTTCACTGTAATTCCTAAACTCAAGAAATCTCAACCTCCTCACTCAAAATAAGTAATCCTCGCTGAACCTGCAATCCGAAACCTCCAGCTTGCCGATCCAGATTTAGGAGGACCTCTGGACTTAATCATCTCTTCAATTGATCGCTGCAAGTGTGTCACCAAAGACTTCATATATTACCCCGAAGTCCAGATTGCAGCCACCAAGACCATAATTTGGGTGGACCATTACCGGACTTCTAACGAATAGCAAGTCTGCAACAGCTCCTCTACAACAGACCCAGCCTAAGGAAGACAATCTTCACAAATCCCTTGAACGACTTTGGGAACTAGACCAAGTCCCGGACTCCTCAACTCTCACTCAAGGAGAAACAGCTGTGGTGCAAAACTTCCAAGATACACACCAAATCCAGGCTGATGGTCGATACATGGTCAAGTTACCCAGAGTTTTCAATCCTCCAGATCTCGGTGAATCAAGAAGCAGAGCTATCCAACGCTTTAGACAGAACGAGAAATCACTCAAACGAAAACACAAGATCAAATACTTCAATGCAGTACTCAAAGAATACCTGGATCTTGATCATGCGGAGCCAGTGCCATCAGAAGCCAAGGATGCACTTTCAGTCTGCTATCTGCCAATCCACAGGGTGTTCAAAGAGTCCTCAGCGACAACAAAAGTACGAGCAGTATTTGATGCCTCCGCCAAGTCTACAAATGGTGCTTCATTGAATGATACTCTTGAAGCAGGCCCCAATTTCTACCAGATGTGCTTATACGCTTTCGATGTCACAAAATTGGCCTGAGTGGAGATATTTCTAAAATGTTCAGGGAAATATTACTGCATTCATCTGAGAGAGACCTTCATAGATTTGTGATGAGAAATCAGGATGGTCAGATCACAGATTACAGAATGAAACGCCTCACCTTTGGGGTTAAGTCCTCACCATACCTGGCAACTCAGGTCATTCGCCATCTTGCGGAACGTCATGTCTCATCACATCCAGAAGCAAGCCAAGTCATTTTATCAGACTTTTATGTGGACGACTTCCTGTCCGGTGCAGAGACTGTTGAGGAAGCTGACCAATTACGACAACAGCTGTGCAACCTACTACAGCTAGCCGGTATGACTCTATGCAAGTGGAGGACAAGCTCACCCGAACTTCGAAGCCTTATACCAGAGGAGTTGATCGAAACAGGGGAGGTGCTGAGGACGATCCCGTGCATGGAGGGGTCGTCAGCCCCCACGGAGTCTCCGGGATCCATGCCCGGCGAGTCAGCACTGTCGGCCACGCTGGCCAACTTGCTACCCTCAGCCAGCTCCTCACTGGCTCGTCCTTCAGAAGGGGTGTACATGGGGGAAGGGGTCCCTCCAGTGCCGGCAAAGTTAGCCAGCAGAATTCGTCGTGGCGAATTTGTTGACATGGGAGAACTTCTGCCGGAGTTTTGGTCAACCCCAAAGGAGGAGGGTGCAAAGGAAGCCAAGTCACGCCGGGCACGCAAGGTAGACGACATCTTCATTTGGCTGCAAAGTTTTGCTTCCTATGTGGTGGTGAGAGGAGCAGCAGCTCCGGAGTTAATCGCTGAGTTGATGGCGTACCAGTCGACTATCGTGCGGTTGAGCCGGGATTTCACTGGCCTGGCATGGGTCCATTATGACCAGGCTTATCGGAGGCAGGCAGCACTGACAGGCCACACCAAGTGGTCTGTCATTAACACCACAATAATTATATGCAATGTGCTTTATGGGGCTGGTGTCGGCACAGCGCAGGTGACAGCTGTGTTTTGCTACGACACACACAGAGCAGGAGTGTGCCCAGGCAGGAGAGGAGGATCCAGGAATGAAAGACCGCCTAAAAGCTATTGAGTCGGCAATGGTGGCGTTGGTGAAGAAAGAGGAATCACCAAAGGTGTCTATAACTCGGCACAGAATGCAAGGCAGGCAGCACTGTCGGAAGTGGAATAGTTCAGGTTGCTCGTTCCCCCGGTGCAAGTACAGTCATAGATGCAGTAGCTGTGGGGGGGACCACCCAGCAAGTAGGTGTCCAGCTCATTCGGCAGACAGGAACCGGGGACCGCAACGAGCGCTGGGAGCTGGCCGACCTTACTGAACAATCTTTGGGTGCTAGCCGACCTTACGGAGGCCCAAAAACAAAACAAAAAAACAAAACAAAAAAACAATAACCAACAACAACACTTCAATTGAGTTCTCGATGTAGAAGTACATTACAAGTGTCAATAGTGTGTCGTGTCTTGATTGCAATTGACATGTCAAATAGTCGGGGGGTGGGGGGGGGATATAGGGGGGTGGGGGCTGTAAAGGGGGACATGGGCAGGAAATAGGGGGAAGGCAATTTTATCTTACAGGGAAAGGGGGGTGGGGGGCTCTATGGGTGGATGTGGGAGAGTTATTTGGGGAGGATGGGGTAGTATGAGTTGTGAAGTTTGGTTGTTGTCTTTTACATGGCAAATGTCATTGGGGCAGACCCATATGTAGGTATGGAGGACCTGCTGGAGATAGACTCGTGTCGTCCATCCTGCCCAATCAGGTTGCCCCAAGGGATGGAAGTAGTGATCTCACCGTTAAACTGGCGAGTGTGGGAAAGGGCGCTCGCGAGGCATCCGGACAATCGGTTCCGGAAATACATTGTGGAAGGAATTCGCAATGGATTCAGAGTTGGCTTCGATTACTGGGTAGGCGTACGTGTCTCTCTAACGAATATGGCATCGGCCAGGGAGCACCCGGAGGTGGTCGATGAGTACCTGGCAGAGGAGTGCAGCAGTGGCAGGGTGCTGGGTCCATTGAACCCGGAGGAGTGGCCATTCATCCATACAAGCCGATTTGGGGTAATTCCAAAAGGGAAACCAAAGGAGGGCAGGAGGCGCCTCATTGTGGATTTGTAGTCCCCAGAGGGGGCTAGCGTCAATGACGGCATACATAGTCGTCTAACATCGCTGTCGTATGTGGGAGTGAAGGAAGCAGTGGAAGAAGTTAGTAGGTTGGGCCCGGGAGCCTTGCTTGCAAAAGTAGATATCAAAAGGGCCTATAGAAACATTCCAGTTCACCCGGAAGATAGATGGATGCTGGGGATGAGATGGAAAGGGGGCCTTGTTCATTGATACCGCCCTGCCGTTTGGTCTTCGCTCGGCCCCCAAAATCTTCACTGCAGTGGCAGACGCAGTACAATGGATAGTGGAGCAAGAGGGGGTGAAATTTGTCATTCACTACTTAGATGACTATCTGGTAGTAGGAAGTCCAGGGACGGCAGAATGTGCAACAGCTATGAGAAAGCTAGTGGGAGTGCTCGAGCAGCTAGGATTTCCAATAGCTGCAGAAAAGAAGGAAGGGCCTACAGTAGCCCTGGAGTTCCTGGGATTGGAAGTAAATACAGCAGACGTGGTGGTCAGGCTCCCAGAGAGAAAAGTGGTGGAGCTGAAAGGGCTTTTACAGCAGTGGCTAGATAAGAAGGCGATTCCTCGGCGGGAGCTGGAGTCATTAGTGAGCAAGCTAGCCCATGCAGCACAGGTGGTGCAACCGGGGAAGACGTTTATGAGAAGGCTGTTTGAGCTTCAGAAGGGATGCAGGAAACCGTATCACATGGTAAGGCTCAGTCGTCTATTCGGTCGGATCTTCAGTGGTGGGCGTTGTTTATGGAGAACTGGAATGGGATTCGAATAATCAAGGCGGGAGGTGGTAGCGTGTCGCAGATCCACGTGTGGACTGATGCGTCCGGTAGCTATGGCTGTGGGGCAGTGGTCCAGCAAACAGGAGACTAGCTCCAGCATAGGTGGCCAGAAGTGTATCAGGAGGGGCAGCTGGTACTGAGAGAAGAGAGTATTACGCTGAAGGAGTTGTTGCCAGTGGTGCTGGCTTGCGCAGTATGGGGAGATCTTTGGAGAGCGAAGCTTGTGCATGTACACTGTGACAATCTGGGGGTGGTCGCAGTGGTCAACTCGGGCTATAGCAGAGTGTCTCTGATAATGCACTTGCTGCGTTGCTTGTTTTTTTATTAGGGCTCATTTTCAGATAGACGTAGTAGCCTTGCATGTGCCAGGGGTGGAGAATGGTCTGGCGGATGCGATCTCACGAAATAACCTGCAAATGTTCTTTTCACAGGTGCCCGAGGCAGCCAATCGGAGAGCTACCATTCCAACAGAGTTACTGTCGCTACTTGTCGAGCATCAACCGGACTGGACGTCACCAGACTGGACCAGACTGTTCAGAGACTGTTTTCTGCAGGACTAGCACCAGCCACATGCAGAAACTACAGTGTTGGGGAGAGGCGCTTTTGGCAGTTCTGCCTACAGTATGGGTTTGCGAACCCATTCCCAGTGGTGGAACGGGTGTTGGTTGTATTTGTGGCGTTTTGTTTACAGAGAGACTGTCAGCAGGCACGGTCAAGAGCTACTTAGCAGCAGTTCGATTCACCCAGATCAGTCTGGGGCTGGGTGACCCTCACATGAGTGAGATGACCCAGTTAGAGTATGCAGTGAGAGGCTACAAGCGCTTGGCAACAGCCCCCGGAAGGCAGAGACTTCCCATCACCCCAGGAATTTTGAAGCAGTTGAAGGCTGTATGGCAGAGCCATGCCAATTTGAGAGATGCCTCGATGTTGTGGGCGGCAGCCACCATGTGTTTTTTTGGCTTCCTCAGAGCTGGAGAGGTGGTGATACCTAGTGACAATGGATTTGACCCCACAAGGCACCTGGCATACGGGGATGTCAGGACGGACAGCCAGAGTCATCCAAGGTTGCTGGAAGTCAGGATCAAGGCATCCAAAACGGATCCATTCCAACGAGGGGTATCAATCTACATTGGGAGGACAGATGGGCCACTGTGTCCAGTTGCGGCGATATTGAGCTATCTGGTACGGCGTGGTTCGATGGAAGGCCCGCTGTTCTTGTTCGAGGATGGCAAGTACCTGACGAGAGATCGCTTTGTCGCAGCAGTCAAGGATGCACTGCAACAGGCGGGCCTGGACTCATCTCTTTATGCCGGCCATAGCTTTCGGATAGGCGCGGCGACAATGGCGGCCAGACGGGGGGTCTCAGAGTCACTGATCAAGACACTGGGACGTTGGGAGAGTGCAGCTTATATGCTTTACATAAGGACACCTCGGGAGACCTTGGGGTGTGTGGCCAGGACATTGGTGGGCCAGGTAGCTAGGGATTCAAGTGCATAAAGATATACAGTGTTGTTTTGTTTCTTTGCTTCAAGTGTCACAACGATTAAAAAAAAAAAAAAAAAAAATTTCCAATACCAAAAAGGCTTGGGTGAGGGGTGTCAAATCCCCCATTGCCACCCCTTGGCTAAGTGGGCGGTGCCCACCTCACCCAAGCGCAGGAACTAGCGGATGACCTCATCCTCATCGGCAGGGTGGGGCATCCGGCAAGGGGTTGTGGCCTCAGTGGTCTAGCGGGACAAGCTCACTGGCTAGGCACACCCTCCAATCATAATCTGAGGTCAACCTATTAATCGTTGTGGTGCAGTTAATTTCTTTTTGGTTTACTACGAGTACGCGAGCAATTTTTTTCAATTAGTTTGTATTGGTTCTAAAAAGGGCCCACCTGTATCAAGAGTAAATAAACATCAATACAACAACAACTGAGCGGGTGTAAGGCGCCCAGGACATAAACGATTAATCAAGTGACAATCGAAGGACCAGCTATCTAACACACTACTCAATTCTAAGGCCTAGTTATCACCTAAGAACTAAGCTATGCACTAGACAGCACTTCTGTCACTACTAAAGCTCAGTCTATCTAGACACAATGTGACTGACTACTTCATATACTCTTGTAATGTAGTTCTTAGTAGTATTATTACAGTTGTGAAAGTCAGAGTTATCTTCTCTCTCTCCTAGCTGTCCTTGTACAGTAATAGTTCTAGTGCAAGATCTCTGCTCCCTCGCTAGTAGAGATCTCTGTCTTGCTACTTAGTTCAGTTAGTGTTCTAGTCATTGTAGTAGTGGGAGTGACTAGAACCAAAGTAAACAGTGGGTTTGTATGAGGTAAGTTTAGAATGGAATGCATGGGAAAGAACAAGATGGTGAATGTCTAAGTGTATAATTGAATGATGCTTGGGAGTGTGTTGGAGTTTCTATAAGTGATAATGGATGAGGGTTTATGTAATGCAGAAGTCATAGATGGGAGGGGCTCATTAAGTTGTTGGCTGTGTGAAGGTCTAGGACCTGAACATACTGGGCGGAGCGAGGAATGGCTTGATTAGGAGGAGTCGATAGATTCGGCAGATACTAACAAAACAAGCCGATTGATTGCTCAGTTGTATTCTTTTCCATTACATATGATGTCAGCAGTCCTGACAAGATTATCTGAACCCGGGTACAGTTTCACTATTCTTCCTAACGGCCATGTTCGCTGAACAAGAGTTTCATCTTTCACCACCACAATGTCATCAACGCAAAAATTCCTACCTGGAGTCTGCCATTTGTTCCTGGCTTGCATCGATTGTAAGTAACGTGTCCTCCACTGAACCCACAAGTCAGTATTTATTCGCTCAACTAAATTCCATCGCTTGAGAAGGCTTGTCGAAGATGTGGTGTCGGCACTGGAGGGAGGTGCTATCAATGGTCTGCCTATAAGGAAATGCCCTGCTGTAAGTGAGGTTGGACCGTCTGCATCCGTAGCATCCAGAGCCAGTAGTGGGCGGCTGTTTAGAATTGCTTCAGCCTGAGTCAACACAGTATTGAGTTCTTCAAATGTTAGAAGATGAGGTGCCAGGTTCTTGCGAAGAAGAACCTTCATTGCCTTCACTCCTGCTTCCCAGAGTCCACCAAAGTGTGGAGCCCGGGAAGGGATGAAATGCTAGTGGAGCGAGTGAGATGTGGCCAGATGGGAGACAGCTTCTTGTGTTGCTTTGGCTTTCAACAGAGACTGGATTTCATCTAATCATTCTTTGCATGATAAAGTTTGATCCATGATCTGTGAAGACATGAGATGGAGTGCCACGTCTATTACAGAATCTCTGAAATGCTGCTAAGAATGCCTCAGTACTTAAATCTGAGCAGAGTTCCAAATGGATAGCTCGAGTGGACATACATATGAACAGACAAGTGTAGACTTTGACTCTAGTAGGTTTTCGTGGATTGCCTCTTTGTATTATGTATGGCCCAGCAAAATCTATTCCAATTCTTTCAAACGGTGGGGAGGGTCGAGTTCTATGAGTTGGCAGCATTCTCATTTGCTGGTGGGCAACACGAAGATAAGACTTCTGACACACAACACACGTACGACTGAGAGACTTCAAAAGGGATTTAACGTTGGGAATATAGTAATCTTCAGCTAATGTTGCTAGGAGTGTAGATGCTCCGGGATGATTCTTCTCAACATGAAGTGAACGAACAAATAACTTGGTGAGAGGAACGTAAACTCAGTATTGTGTAGAGTCGAGGTTGCAGGGGAGCCAGATCATCACGAACTCTGCTTCTTATGGTGAGAACTCCATCCTGAGACAAATACAGGTCAAATTTGAAGAAAGGTCAAGACTTAGGAATTTGCTTTCCTTTCTTGATGAGCTCAATTGTATCCATATAAACTTCTTCTTGAGAGAGGCGCAACAAGGTACGCTTGGCATTGTGGATTCCTTGGAAGTGAGCACTGGTGATTGCTGTCGCTTCTGTGAATGGGAACAATTGTACATGAAACGCTTGCACCAGGCTACTACTCTCACTAACTGGGAAAAGGAGGAATACTTTTCAAACAAACTACTATCTTTCATCACTGAAATTCTTAGGATCGGGTGTTGGTTTCAACTCTGGATCATCAACGGGCGTTTGTGTAGAGAGAACTGGCCATTGTGATAGTGCCTGCACTAGCCTAGAAGGTCCGTGCCACCAGAGTTTAGAGTTCACTAGCGCTTCAGGATCTGCTCCTCTGCTTGCGATGTCAGCAGGGTTGTCAGAAGTTGGTACATGGTGCCACTGAGATGCTGGAACTATATCCTGGATCTGTGTCACTCGATTGGCTACATAAGGCTTTAGTGAGCTTGGAGACTTGCTGATCCATGACAGAACAATTGATGAGTCAGTCCAAGCATAAACATGCTCACGTGGGAGACCCAGGGACATAGCAACAAACTTCAACAAATTAGCAGTGAGAACTGCTGCTGACAGTTCGAGGCGGGGAACTGTTGTTGCCTTGAGAGGAGTGACTCTAGTCTTGCTGGTGATGAGAGTGGTTGAGACTGAGGTATCTTCATAAACTGTCCTCAAATAGACAACACCACCGTATGCCAAAGTTGAGGCATCTGCGAAGCCATGAATTTGTTTAGAAATCACATTGGTGTTGTTGTGTTGATTGAAAGGTCTATCGATTGGGAAGTTCGCAATAATGGGCAATTGAGATAGCCATCTCTTCCATTGTTCTAAAATTGTTTCTGGTACTTCTGTATCCCAACCCAGATGCATAGTCCACAACTTTTGAAGGAGAATTCGTGGTTGTATAGTGGAAGGTGAGAAAATCCCCAACACATCAAATACCTTGGCTGTTGTAAATGCTATACTTCTCTTAGTTGCAGACTGCACTTCGGGCACTTCTGGGATGGACACATGAAACTGATCTTTCTTCACATTCCAGTGTATGTCAAGGGCTTTCCCAGATGAGAGAGGGTCACAAATTTCCAAATCGGCCTTTTCCCGTAGTGACTCGGGAACCATTTTTAAGAACTCTTCAGAATTGCTACACCACTTACGTAGCGTCATACCAGCTGAAGACAACAACTGACAAAGTTGAGCGCGTAGACTATCTGCTGCTTCTACACTATCTGCTCCAGACAAACAGTTGTCCACGTAAAAGTCTTCTATTATCACTTGAGCTGCTTGTGGGAACTGAGATTTCTTGGTGTCTGCTAAATGATGAAGCACTTGTGTTGCTAAGAACGGAGATGATTTTACACCAAACGTTAATATTTTCATCTTGCAATCAGTCAGGCGACCACGCCTTCGAACAAAGAAACGGTGAAAGTTTTTCTCGTCAGGTTGCAACTCTATCTCGCGGAACATCTTGGAGATGTCCGCAGATATGGCTATACAATGTGTCCAAAACTTAATGAGAATAGCTGGAAGTAAAGGATAGAGATTTAGACCAGCAAGGAGTTGATCATTGAGAGAGGTTCCATTCCGTGTTTTTGCAGATGCATCAAAAACTGCACGCAATTTTGTGGTGGTCAATGATTCCTTGCTAACACCATGAACTGGCAAATAGTACATCTTAGAATGTGACAGATTTCTTTCTGAATAGGAAACAATCTCAGCGTGACCCATTGTGAGGTATTCTTCTAATACTGACTGGAATTGTTGAAGTTGTCCTCGGCGATTTAGAGTTTTTCATTTTGTGAGAATCTCCGAATTGCAGCAGGTTTTGATTCACCAAGTACAGGAATTGGATTCTTTCTTGGAAGCCGTACTGAATACCAGCCATTGTCCAGTACTTTGTGCGTCTGCTGAAAGTGATCGAATGCAGCTTGATCTTCAGCACTATATTGTGAATGATCAGAGTTTGGAACCTGATCTATCTGCCACAATTTTTGGAGGGCTTCATCTAGAGTGTGATCAGTTGGTTGAATAGTTAGCACTGTTTTTGACTTTGACAAATTCGATCCTTCTCCTCCTAAAGTCCATCCAAATATGGTCTTGGTCAAGGTTGTAGTTGGGTTAGAGTGCTGAGTTGAGCCTCCTATCACACAGTCTCCTCTTTCACGAATACTGAGGAGTACATCTATTTTTCCTCCCAACTGAGGATCTGCTTTTCCCCTTGACATAAGGTAATTCCAAAATTTCTTCGGCATTAGAGGGTGGAGGAGCATCTGGAATGCTTGGAACTATGTGTGCTTCAATAGTGCTCTCAGGACCATCTTGATCATGAATAGAAGAGAGCTTGACTTGTGCTATAAACTTGCTTTTGAGTGGAAATGGTCCAAAGTTGAGGGTGCGATTGCATGGGTTCTTTTTCACTTTCAAGCGAGAGGCCAGGTCTTCAGTGATGACACTCGCGCATGAGCCATAGTCCAACAGCACTCGAGCATTCTGTCAATAATTTCCATGTGTGACCATTGCTATCGCTGTGGTTAAGTAGCATGACTTTTCTTCTTCGCTGATGAAATTCATTGAAGCATCTCGACTATTTTCAGCAGAGTCAGTGGAGGTCGTCTCCTTGTGAATCAAGGTGTGGTGACGAGCGTGACATGATCTGCAACCATACACACAGACTTGCAGTCTCAAATCATGTGCTTATTGCTCAGACAATTTAAGCAATATTTGTGGTCTTTAACAAATTGATATCTCTTCTGTTGCTCCCATGATTTAAATGTGTCACATCGTGAAATAGTGTGTCCTTCTTTACAAATTGCACACTTCAAAACTGAGGCCGACTGCGTCTTGTAGTTGCTTTCTTTCTTGACATCTGAACGATTTGGAGGAGGTTTGTACTTCCTTGGTGGGGCTGCTGATTGAGTGGCACATTTGGGTTCATCATCTATCAAGTCTGAATTGGCTCTTGATTTGATGAATGTGAGTAGCTCAGTCATTGTGGATGGCCTTTCAGAGTTCATGCGACCAACGTTCCATTGGTGCCTCAAGTCGTCTTTGAATTTGGACTCCAATAAAGTTGCAAATATGGTTGAGTAGTCCAAACCATCACATTCCTCCAATCCTCTGAGGTGAGTTTCCCAGTGATCAACTATGAAGTTTAGATCCCTCTTGTTATAGCCAAATTCTTTGTCAATCATCAATGATAAGAGGTGCTCTCTGTAAATAACTCTAGATTTTCCGTATTTCGATCTAAGTGCCTCCATTGCTGTTTCAAATGGTTTGTCTCCACTAGATGCTCTTTTCACCAACTCCTTTGCTTCTGGTAAGACCATGGAGTTCATAAGCAGACACGCCTTTTCTGCTTCATCTAATGAGGAGTCTTTGGCTATAATTGCTTTGAACAACTTGACAAAGCGTCTCCATTCCAGAGGCTGTCCATTGAACGTAGGCGGTTGTAACTTGAATCTATCCTTAGTGTAAGTAGGTGGGGCTGGAATGGCTATTGAAGGTGATGAGCTTGTAGTCTCGGTATCCTTGATTTTTTTCCATAGTTTGCAGATTGCAAAGGTGAGCTTTTGACTAACTGCACACAGATCTTCATCCTCCTCGTACATTTCAGCTTCGGTTTGAAACTGACAAACATCTGGTTCTCTTGTCTGAAGTTCTGAGGAAAGGAATGAGGTAGATAGATCTTCTGTCTCCAAGAGATTGTACACTCTATGAAGCAGAGTTGCTCCTTGCTTGTATAACTCCGCTCTTTCTATTCCATCTGTCAACTTGAGTATGACAGTTTCAATTTCTTGTCGAGTTTGACCTCCTGATGCTGATTCTGATGCTGCATTGAAATCTGTAACACTTTCCAAAGCTAGAATTTCATATCGCACTTGAACAGTGTCTAACAAAGTGGAAGATCTGTTGGCCTCCTCCAACTTCTTCTGTAGCTCTGAAACTTTCAACTTTCGTGTGGGGACATCCAGTAAAGCTTGGGCCTGTGAGACTATACGAGTGATTTGCCCTTTCCTACTGCTTCGTTTATCACGAATTGAGCGTATATCCATGATAGCTTCTATTTGACTAACTTCGTCTTCAACGGAAAGAGGCATGATATTTCAAGATTTTCTTGATGAGTTCTAATAAACTATAAACTGAGAATAAACTATAAACTGAGAGTGTAGTTCAAAAATAGAATGAGTATTCTCACGTAGAATATCACAATTAACGAGTGTTCCAAATCAATATTATTCGAGCTAAAGTCACTGGCTGGGTATCCGGCTCGAAGGACCATAAACCATGAGCGGGTGTAAGGCGCCCAGGACATAAACGATTAATCAAGTGACAATCGAAGGACCAGCTATCGAACACACTACTCAATTCTAAGGCCTAGCTATCACCTAAGAACTAAGCTATGCACCAGACAGCACTTCTGTCACTACTAAAGCTCAGTCTATCTAGACACAATGCGACTGACTAACTACTACGATGACTAGAACACTAACTGAACTAAGTAGCAAGACAGAGATCTCTACTAGCGAGGGAGCAGAGATCTTGCACTAGAACTATTACTGTACAAGGACAGCTAGGAGAGAGAGAAGATAACTTTGACTTTCACAACTGTAATAATACTACTACTAAGACTACATTACAAGAGTATATGAAGGGAGTGACTAGAACCAAAGTAAACAGTGGGTTTGTATGAGGTAAGTTGAGAATGGAATATGTACATGGGAAAGAACAAGATGGTGAATGTCTAAGTGTATAATTGAATGCTGCTTGGGAGCTTGTTGGAGTTTCTATAGGTGATAATGGATGAGGGTTTGTGTAAGTATGCCACGCAGCACATGATTGACTACTGCTCGGAGAAGAACGTACATTGTAGAAGATCGTTTTTATTTGAGGACTTTCATGACTGCAGCTTTAAGTCTAGTAAAGGGTGCAAGTGTTGTGACATCTGTCAGAGGAACTGTAACTGTGGAAGTTGTGATGCGAACATTAATTCATTTATCTTTCCCTTTTTCATATCAAAATAGCTTACAAAATCATTTTAATCATAAAAGTAATTAAACGATGATGATCTTAGAACTAGTTGAGAAAAATAAATATAGCTAGTTGAGAATTTAAAATTAAGTCATAGTATGTTAGAAAAATTGCAGATAATCCATTTCTTTAGGTCTGTTTGGAGTAAACTTCTTATAATGTTGGGATTTAAGTTCGAAAATGACTTGTGAGTGCGTGATCCATTCTCAAACACATCAGACTCCATCAGTTGTTCTACAATTAGATGCAAGTCCTTCACTACTGACTTTTCAGCGTGCTTGCCACTAATCAAAGACACTCCTGCCTCATCGTCATATGCAGCCAAAATGTCACTAAGTAACCCCACACTTTTTCCTGCCCTAATGATGGCCTTTTCAGTTTTGTTCGCACCTAATCCAGATATAACAGTTTTTACAACTCTGTTCATATGCTCCTTATGCAGGTCAGCACTGATGTTACACCCTCAATACCCATGCACATTCACAAAGCGACTCCATTTAAGTTGCTCTGCTAAATTTGGTGGCAGAATCACAAAATATTGTGTGAGCATGGTGAGTGCTTCCAAGGCATAATTTTTGTGTTTAGTGGCCTTAAATATGAGCATAAAATACTTCCATGCCAGCATTACACGTGTCCCATCTCCTTCTCTGACTGAATCCTTAAAATAAAGATAAAATAAGCCCAAGCTCAAAACTTCCCGTGAGTCATATATTGAACTAACAGCACTGTGATCTTCAACATTATCATCCTTAACATCACCCATTCTACCACCATCACCGCTATCACTATTCTGTCCGTCATCATCAACTAAAGTGTCATTGCCATCATCACTCGCATGTGGTTGGTCACAAAATTCTGCAGCTAAGTCAACTTGACAGAAGATGCAATATTCATCAGTGCTGACTTTCTAACTGAGTTGTCCTCCATCCATAAGTCATGGAATATGACAGAATCACTGGGTATGTCATTAATATGGGACATACCGAGATGTGTCATGACTGCACTGACTATGTACCCAGTCGTTACAACTTCAATAAAGTCTTCGATTGCATTGACGTCACTCTTTACCTCTTTTTTCACATTCCTTCTGTTGATTAAATTTCTAAGTTGATAAAGAGTACCCCTCTCCATTCCTGATTTTGTGTCATACAGCCTCCTCCACATCACCTAATAAGACAAGAATTAGCAGGTATGAATTCGCATCTCAATCATATAAATTAATTAATTTTTGTGCGTGTGAAAATTGTGGAACTGGAAACTAATTTAATTTAATAAAGATGAAGTAAGTTTATTCACATCACGGAACACAAAATGTTTCATTCAAAATTTACTACCAAGTAAAAATATAAAAAAAGCAATAAAAAACAGCAACGAACACAACAAGTATGTGACTATCAGTGGGTGCGTGTGCATGTGCAAGGTAGAAGTGTATTTCTTCATATGTCATTGACAAGTGAATTGTAGCCTTTAATAACCAACCCATTTTGGCTGCCAAATATATTATTGATTGATATCACGAGTTTGTTGGTTTGCTTTACAGTTCCGATTAAAAGGAATTAACCTGAACTAATTAAAAACAACAACAACTATCAAAACAATTTTTGTCAGAAATCAGAACGTCATGTCTGTGAATTTATTATGTATAAAGAAACAGCATTTCAAATTCTATGGATTGTCAATGAATTTACTTTATTTAGCTCAATGCTGAATGTTAGTCATCTTATAAGATACGGGCAATTATATCGGCAAGATTCCTCGTGAGTGATAATTAAGTATAATTAATGTGAGAACTTTGAATACCTAGTAACTCATGCATACACCAAGGGTAACCTTGCAAGATAAGCCGATGGATCTTCTTGATTTTATGAATTCATTAGTGTGTAACTGTTTACTTTCAACATATCGTTGACACTGTGAGGCATACCATTGTTACTAAGTGCATCTTTTCATGGGTTGAATCAGCTGGCCACCTCTCACTATAAGGCCCACCTCTTGCTATTCAGGGGCATTTAGACCAGTGAGCAGTCTTGATTTTCTGGCACACATATATGAGTGTGTGTGTGTGTGTGTGTGTGTGTGCTTGTGTGCATGACAGACACACACACAAACACACTAACATTACATAAAGACCATGCTTTCCAAGCCTGACATGGCTCTAGCACAAATGATGCAGATTACACTATCTGTTGCTTCCATATAGTGTAAGTCCAAGGGCACCTAGCAAACCAAGAGGGCTGAAACCTCTCCTCACAATAGATTTCTTTCCAAACTCCCGCTTTGGGAATGGAAACGCCGGAGGCTGATGAGGTTTTCATTGTTACCTAATTACTCTGTTGCTTTCCAAAGCTTGAAGAAAAGTTTAAAATTAACCATTTTCACGGTAACATAGAATATATTTTGTTCTTTGGTAACTTTATTTATATTTGAAGGAATACATGAATTATTCAGAAATAAACAAGTCAAGTCTAGCAAGTGACTAAAAATGTCTTCACACACAGACCAGGCAAACCACACAATGACCATTTTCAGCTAATCAACCAGGTTGTCTTAAAATAGACTGCACTATCCGCAACAATACAAATGAGCAAGAATACTTTTATCAACCAATATTTGCTTTCTAGACACTTCATTATGCTACATTCCATAGAATTACCTACAGATCACCCACCTCTATCAAGCATACTTTTGCATGCCAATCTTCTGCAACGGGCAATAATCCATTCAGCGTATCCTTTGTCAACACTAGAACTGACACATTTATTCTGTTAGCTAACCTTACACACACATGTTTTGAGCCTAAAGAGTAAGGACTTCTGGTCTTCAGAAAGAGCAGAAGATTTTAGTCATGAGGTTAACTGCTTTTAGCACCTTTAATTTACTATTATTTATAATTACCTGTGATGTGCTGAGTTTTCCTTCAGCCACTCCCTGCCATTCCTTCACCTTCCAGTCAAAGTGGTCTCCCAAGTGTTCCACAACCTTTACAGTACAACAATGAGACAAGCAAAGACCAACTTTCTGGAGGCGCTGGTACATCTAATTAGTTTAAAACCACACATGTTTAATAAACGTATGCTAAAGACATTAAATGCATACCTGCTTAGCTGAGTGCCCTGCATACATAATGAGTGATATTATTCTGTGAAGGAGGGAACACTTGGAGTCTCGGTGCTTGCATATCATAGCAGTAATCATAGCTATTGTGGATTTTCGATTTGCACGTGGAGTTCTTGTCTTCAAGCAGTTTTGAAGCAGAATTAGAAGAGTGGGTGCCTGGCTTTGTAACTCCTTTATGATGGTTCCAAACTTGAATTTTAGCATGGATTCCTTACACTTTGTCCTTAAAATGGAATCAAACTTCAGGGAACACAATGCTGCCACTTCTTTGTTCAGCATACGCCCTATAGTCTTCACCAATGCCTTTCTGCTCGCAACGTTCTGCACACACTTCGTAGCAAATGACTGGTAGTTTCTTCGAACTAAGGATTTACAAATGTGCCTTCTTCTGGGAGTCACATGATATGACAATGGCTTAGACTTGTAGTGTATAGTAGCCTGTAAATAGGATTGCACTATGAATTATAATTACAAAATATTCAGCGACTTACCATAATTGCAGGTGAACCTGAAGCAGTGGGTGGTGCAGTTCTCAGCTTCTTGGGTGCAGACACTACATGCCTCGAGGGTGTTGAAACAGTTTCCGATACAAAAGTTGAAACTTGTCCTGAAAGTGATGGAGAACACTGAGGAAGAGATGTCATGGACATAACACTAGAACTGTCTGGTGAGGATACCACAGAAGGTGCTAGACTCATGGGTGGAAGGACTGCAGAACGTAAACTTGATGTAGAAAATGCAATGTTGGGAGTCATGCCTGGTAAATTTGCTGAGCTGCTGTAAGCTAAGGAGTTAGTAGTGGTGGACATGGACAAACAGGGACTACAGCAACTGCAGAGGCAAAGATGTTGAGGATATAGAAGGCAAATGTGAGGAGGTAGGGAGTATAGAGCTGAGTGCTGTTGTGGTTGAGAGTATGGAGTGGGATAAGGCAGGCGAGACTAGCAAATTACTGGAAGATATAGAGGTTATGGGTGCAAAGCTAAAGTCTCGAGGTACACTGGTACTCTGTGGCATCAACAATGCTGAGGAGACAGAGATTAGTGTTTCAGCTGATGCAGGGTACTGATGTGGAATAGCTGTTCCTCCAGCACTCATAGACAAAAGTGGTAATACTTTTCTTACATTGCCTGCTACTTCTTCATGCAATACAACAAACTTCTCTATGAGCCTCATGCAAGGCCTGCAAATGTATCCTCTTCTGAGGGTTTCAGAGTCTACTTTCAAACCTTCCAATTGAAAAAAAAATATTAAACTCTTCACAACTCTTTCTGCAGCAGAACTACCAAGTAATCGCCTCTGCTTTCTCTCCTTAGCTATAGAAACATCTTTTCCACATCCGTAGCATTTCTCCATTGAATCTGCATGCAGAAGTTGCTAAAAAGTAACGCGCGAAATTTGGCTCCACTTTCTTAACCACAGGTGCTCCATAAGAAGTACATCCAAAGTATTTCCTCCGGATTCCGGAGGAAAGGATACGAAAATGGTGTGCGCAACACCAGACCATTCCCCCGCGTAGCATCTGGTAAAGGGTCTGGCTACGCCAGACTAATGCCATGCAGGAGTTCAGTAACACAGTGTACACTACAAGTGAACAACACAAGGAAGCAACTCTGTCACGAATGGAGAGAGATAGGGCAGACTCCACAACACTTGCAACCAAGCTGGAACAACATTCTCCCTTCTCTAAGGAGACTATCTTGCAAAACATTGTCACAGAGATAAATGCTGATAATGATGTAAATGTTCAAGACCTTTTCGTTGAAGGAAGAGACACGGTTAAACACATGGAAGGACAATCTGTTTTTTCATATTTTTACAAACGTAAGAGTAAAGTCAAGACACTAGCAGCAGCTAAGGCTATCAAGGTGACTGGTCACCAAACCATTGATCCAGGTCTGTTGTTTCAAAGGTTCCTTGTGGTATCCCAGTCTGGAGAACTCTGCCTAGATGAGGTGATGAAGTATGAACTTTCACCATACCCACCAGCCTTGTTTGAAGAAAAGTATCTTTTACAGAAGGCAGATAAAGCCCAACTTCTGGATGCCATACAAACATATGTCACTTCATCAGACGATGCTGTATTTCATTCCATCCCAAAAAACGATGAATACGTCCTTGATGGAGGTTCACTGCTACATCGATTGAAATGGCAGGAAGGAAGCACCTACAGTTCTATTGCTACCTATGCATCCTTCACATACAATCTCTATGGCAAGGCTACAGTTGTCTTTGATGGGTACAGTAGAGGACCAACTACAAAGGACAATGCACATCAGCGTCGAAAAACCCAAATTACAAATAAGGTCAACATATCAGATGCAACAAAATTCGTTGGGAAAAAGGACCATTTCCTTGCCAATAATTCAAACAAACAGGCCCTTATATACCTGATTGGGGACCACTTGCGACAGAAAGGCTGCCATGTTATCCATGCAGATGTAGACATTGTGAAAGCAGCCATTACAATGACATCATACAAGTCAACAACCCTCATTGGAGAAGACACAGATCTGTTGGTCTTGCTACTGTATCTTGCAGCAAAAGATTGCAAGAATCTTTATTTTCGGTCTGACAAACACAAAGAAAAACGCATTAATGTGTATAACATCAAAGTTCTGAAGCAGTTACTTGGTGATGGTGTGTGCTCTGATATGTTGTTTTCCCATGCATTCTCTGGTTGCGACACTACTTCAAGAATGTTTGTGGTTGGTAAGAAAACTGTCTTCCAAAAACTCGTTAATGACAATTCTACCTTGCAGGCCTGTGCAAAGGTATTTTGTTTACCAAAGGCAGACCAAGCTACTATTGAAAGTACTGACTGCAAAGCAATGGTCTCCTTGTTTAATGGGATGCAATCAGACAGCCTAGAGTCATTGCACTATAGCTTCCTATGCAAGAAAGTAGCCACAGCAAAGAGCTTTGTCAAACCTGAAAGACTGCCACCAACAACTTCGGCCACAAACCTTCACTCTCGGCGGACTTATTTACAAGTCATGCAATGGATCGGCATGAATGAAGGCATGGATCCTACTGAATGGGGCTGGGATGTACAAGGAGACAAACTTGTTCCACTCATGATGGACAAAAGTCCTGCACCTGAAACACTCCTTAAAATGATTCGATGTACCTGCATATCAGGATGCAGCACACTAAGGTGTAGCTGCAAGAAACATGGGCTAGAATGCACCTCAGCATGTGGGCAGTGCCAAGATGGGAACTGCAACAATATTATTATGAACTTAGTTTTTGATGATGACGAATTGATCACTAAATTGATGCCACAATAATTGTTTGTAACATTATGGCCATCTTTGTTCATCCATTAGCAAATATATATATTATCACTGTACATTTGTGCTTAGCAAAGATGAGAAATTGCTCAGTTCGAAAGAAAAGTTTTGATTATTAGTCATTTTGATTAATATTGACGGCCATTTTTTTGTTTTTCACATTTATACCCTTTCTGGTGGTGCAATTTCTTGCAACTTTTGATATAGTCTTCTCCAAACCTTATGCAACAAAAAGACATCAAAAAACGTTATCTTGCAATTTTTTGGGGGTCATGCATCATTTTGACCCTACTAACTGGTGAGGTGAGATTAAGAAGAAACTGCCACTACAAACCACACCACCACATTCACTTGAGACAATCCAAGGTAAGTGGAATCCAAGTGATCCTTGAAACTTCCAAAGTGTTTGTCTAGGATCTTGGGAGCATAGGCCACAACATTGGTTGTTTGGTTAAAATACAGCTGCTAACTTGTTATTGTGGTTTAGGGAAAGTGTTATTCTACACATAGGCACACATGTATGTAGGAGGTAAAGTCACATGGGTTAGCAGTCATCTACTGGGACAGAGTCCATCAATTTACATTATCCAAGTACTATCCTAATTATGGTTCTACAGAAAATTAAAAAATTCTAAATAGTTTGATAATTATAAGTAATTGTTTAAGTTTTTTTAATTATTATTATATTCATAATCAGCAATATAATATAATGACTAACTTGCTATTGTTGTTGCGAAGAAAATGTTTCTTGTAAGATTTTATTGTCATTGTGGGCACTTTAGGCAATATGAAATGTGGTGAAATAACCACACCTTCAGAACAAACTTGCATATAGAACTCACACACAAACCTACTCATTCACCCAGTTGCACACACTTCCATTCAATCCACTAATTGTAACTTGAACACTGTAACTACAGATGCATTTGTTATTTCCCTTCACTCCCATGTCCCTCTATACACCACCTTATGTTCTGAATCACTCACACCACATTCAGACAGTTTTCTATATATCTGGCTGTCTGCACTTCTGTAACTCAGTTCTGGCTATATAGTATTGAAACCTACACTAAGTGCTGTGTCCAACAACCCCTCTAAGGCCTAATAACCTGAGGCTAGGACTAAATCAGCCTGCTAGAACTCTGGTGGCAGCTTCATTCTACCCGTCTTTGGTTATCCCCCCTGTTAACCTACCACATGAAACAACAAATCTATCGCGCATGATTAAATTATGCATGAGCAATAATGTAGCCAGCAACTTTGAACATATTGATTACTCAAGCACATTATGTGATCAGCCATGAATAATGCACTATTAGTTTATCTTGCAATGCTATCAAAAAATGTCATGTGCTCTCTATTGAATATACTTCTAGAAGGTTAGTACTGACTCCAACTTCCCGATTCAGGTCCTAATGGCGCTTACAGCAGATGTTACTGTCTCTGTGTCACTTCAGCATTTTCAGCAGAAAAAAGTGAGGGGAACAGATAACATCTGATACACACTTAATGTTACCATGCTATGCTATGTATTGGCTATGAGGCTTTCCAATCCCGGTAAAATTATTTAATCAATGATTTCACTTTTTGAACAGCTAATGAAGTGGTCCCCATTTATCCTCATTCCAACAATACTATTAAGCTGAAGAAAAGTCCTTAATAGCAGGCCCTTCTAAATTTACCTCCAGAAGGTCATCAAGTGTTGAAGTTTGAAGACTACAACGGCGGTCAGTTTTAATTACTTTCAGCTTAGAAAACGCACTTCAACAGCAGCAGTGGTGAAAGGTCAACCAAACAATGCATTGCATAGCAATAAAACACTAGGCCATTTCTTATATTCATAGGTAGTATGAAGCTTATACCATATCATTTTGTAATTTTCTTGTTCAATATTTAGGTAATTTCTTGCAAAAGACACAATTTCTTCCAACTCATCATTGAAGGAAATACTGGCTCCTTTCGCCTCCAGAGGATGACGGAACAAAGAAATGATATAATCGGCAGCAGCTATGATGTGTTCAATGTTACCACACATTTGACTGAACTCACTGTCAGTACTATGCTTTGTTGACTGAGCTAGGGCTGGGGTATAAAGGACTGAACGAGGGGATTGCCCAACTGTGTGTATCCAAGAATATCAAAATATATCTCAGTAGTTTCATATCTGACCATTCCAATCTTTCACCAATTCTTTTTTCCAACCTCTGTAGATCATTCTTAGCATGTATAAAGTATTGCTGTTGTGTACTATCACTGTAATGATTCAAGACACAGCCCTGATAAGTTTTGTGTTGTCCCTCTTCAGTGACCTTGCTAATAACCATTTTAACTGTAGGCCATTGCAGTGGGGCCAGTTTGGAAAGAGCTGATAGCTTAATCATAGATTTTAAAATGTCATTTATACCACTAACAATATCCACACCATTTTGCTGTAGAGTTAAACTCAGTACAGAAGGTATTTGTAAGATTTCAATGTAAAGAGCACAACCAAGAAGCATTCTAGCGTTAGACCACTGCTTTAAATAACCTTGAATATGGCGCTTTGTCCACTGGTTTTAAGGATGAATCCTGGCTTAAACTAGACAAGTGGGCTAAATAGGCTCCAAATCTGTCTATTACCCGTTGTAGAGCTTTTCTCTTATGCGAAATCCACCGAGAACCATGACATCGAGTAGGCAAAGCTCCTTTATGACTAGGTAAGTTGAAGACATCTTTGAGGTTATCAACAATGGAGGTAAGTTCTTGAGATTTTTTTGGAGAATTTTGATGTAAATAATATAATCTAAGCAGCATTTCACTTACTTCTGAAAGAGGGGACTAATAATAATGCATCTTTGCATGCTAGCTCCAGTCGGTAAGCAAAACACCATGACGAGAAACGCCAAGGAGAGCCACTTTGTAACTTGGCTTTCATCCCACCATGTGCACCCACATTTACTGATGCACCATCTGTACCAGCACCCACTAATACAGGGAATTGATCAACATTCAGAATACTTTCAGCTGAAAATATATTTGTTATATTCATGCGCTGCAAAGCCACTCCTAGACAACTCAAAAGGCCTTCAGCAGCTGCCCGTGCAGGCTTTACCAAAGCTAAATACTGTAGTAGCACACGACAATTGGGTAAAGCTATAAAAACTCAGCCAAACTATCACGCAAAGACTACTAACTAAAACTAAGGGAAAAAGACAAAATATCTCCAGACTTAAACACACTGACTAAGGCCTATCCACTATTCCCAGTATGCTCAAGATCCCTATCAGTACTCAGTCTCAAATTCAAACAAAATGATACAGAACTAGAGAACAAAGTACAATTACAGAACATAAAACAAAACAAAATGAATGATACACAAAAGCAAGCAAGAACTATAAAAAGTATGGACAAGCTTAAGTATAACAGATAAGAAAAGGAAAGCACAAAATAGTAAAGGAAAAAATGAGGGAGTTAAATAACTGAATAGAATGAGAGTGTTACAAGTATATATGTGAGTGGAATGGAATGGGGATTGTTTAAGATAAGGGCAGGCATGAGAAAGGTAATGTTAGAATAGAATAATTGTTTGTATGAATGCAGTGAAGGTACACTAATTAGTGAATAGGTGGTCCATTAGCACCTACAGCTAAATCAGTCCACAGAGCTAGCCTGTAGTTGAGGGGTGGGGCTGCTCCATATTCCCTCCCGAAGGCATCTCTGTAGGAGTGGCTTCTGTTTCACATAGGAGCAGTGACAGTTTCGAAACTGGTCTTCGGTACGTTCCCTTGTCGGTCCGGACATCTACTACTCGAACAAAGCCATCTTGTCCCGGGTAGACTTGAGTGACTCGTCCTAGTGGCCATTTACACTGGAATACAGTCTGGTCTTTTACAAGAACAACATCTCCTATCTTGATATTTCTGCGAGGTTTGACCCACTTCTGATAGCGGTTGATAATGTTCAGATATTCTTGAGACCATCTCTTCCAAAACTCTTGGGCTATTGACTGTACAAGGTTCCATCTCCGTCTTTATCAGACAAGGCCGTAATTGGTTGTCCAATCAAAAAGTGTCCAGGGGTGAGAGGTTCCAATCCTGTTAAGTCTTGACTGTCAGCTGGTATCAAAGGACGGCTGTTCAACACAGCTTCGACTTGTGCCAGAACTGTGGAATATTCTTCATATGTTAGTGAATATCCCTTGGTAGCAGCTGAGAGGTGTTTCTTAGTAGATTTCACTGTTGACTCCCAAAGGCCGCCGAAATTTGGAGAACGTTCTGGAATAAAGGTCCACTGCACTCCATTGTTGGAGCAAAACTTGACGATGGCATCAGATATGTCACATTTATTGAGGGCATATGTCAGCTCACGAAGGTCTCGGTTGGCTCGAACAAAATTTGACCCGTGGTCCGAATGTATCATTCTAGGTTGACCACGTCTAGCAATAAATCTGCGAAGAGCTGCAATAAAGGCATTAGCTGTCAAGTCTGTCACTAACTCCAAATGCACTGCTTTCACTGTGAAACTGACAAGAATACAAATGTAAGCCTTCACATACGCCGGCTTCCTGACACGTCCCAGCTTCAAAGTAACTGGCCCATCATAATCAACACCTGTGTCAATGAAAGGAGGTCCAGGAGTAACTCGAGCAGCTGGCAGCTGACCCATGAGCTGGTGATAAGTTGTGGCCCTTTGTCTGGCACGTCACACATCCACGATAGATAGTCTTGGCCACTCTTTTGCAGGACAGAATGTGAAAGTCTCTACTTGCTACTGCAATCATTTGCTGTGGACCAGCATGAAGGTGTGTTTCATGTATCTCGCGCAGAATCAGGTGTGAGAGGTGATCCTTGCCATGTAGAATGAAAGGATGCCGATGATTATATCCAAGACGTGAATGGCGAAGTCTTCCTCCTACTCGCATGAGCTTGCTAGAGTCCAAGAAGGGATTGAGACATCTCAGGTTGCTCCCTGTAGGTAGCTCCTTTTCTGCCTGCAAGCACAACACTTCACTGGGAAAACACACACATTGGGATAGATAAACAATAACATTGAGTGAGTGGTTAAGTTCAAGAGGTGATAATGAATGATCTGACCACGTTCTGTTCTTTTTCTGACAAGCTCTGTAGAAGCGATAGATGAAGGCAATGATACGTTTTAATTGAGTGAAACTAGAATACCGAGATACAAGATCGAATTTCTCGACTTGAACTGTTAGGATGTGTATTTCTGGCGCAGTTTCCTGTTGACTATGAGTCTTCGGAATGACAGGCCATGTAGAGGGTTCATTCAGCAACCAAGCTGGACCATCCCACCATAAGTCATGCTCAAGTAATGCAGAGGGTAACACACCCCTAGAGGCACAGTCTGCTGGGTTTTGACTACTGGGAACATATCTCCATGTGGAAGCTGGCATAAGATCAAGGATTTGAGACACTCTATTGGCTACATAGGTGGGAAGTTTTCTGGGATTTCCATCTAACCACGCCAAGACTATTTGAGAATCTGACCAAGCATATATCTGAGAAATAACCAGTTTCAATGCTACTCTCACAGTTTCCATTAATTCAGCTAAGAGCAAAGCACCTGCTAACTCTAACTTGGGTATAGTAAGCCTCTTAATAGGAGCTACTCTAGTTTTAGAGATTACCAGAGATACTGTGACACTTGAGTCAGAGTAGAAGGTTCGAAGGTACACAACAGCTCCAAATCCCTTCTCAGAGGCATCAGAAAAGCCATGGATTTGTCTGGAGCTGATCTCCTTGCTGGGATCAGCATAACAACGTGGAATACATCGATGAGACAGGACAGGAAGTTCAGAAACCCATCTCGACCAATCGGCTAAGATATCGCCAGGTACAGAATCATCCCAATCAACTCTGGACTCCCACACCTGCTGAAGTAATGATTTAGCAAACAGAATTACAGGTGAAAGCCACCCCATGACATCATAGACCTTAGCTATATTGGAGACTAGTTGTCTCTTGGTTAGTTTACCATGGTACTCAATCTTAGGAATAGAAACATACATGTCATCTTTCAGTGTGTTCCAGTGTAGCCCTAATGTTTTGGGACAGTCATCATGGGACACAAACTCCATTACAGGCTCCTTTTCTTTCAACTCATCAGGAATAGACTCAAGAAGTTTTTGAGAATTAGATCTCCACTTCCTAAGCAAAAATCTCCCTTTTTCCAGCAGTTTATTAAGTTGAGGACGTAGTTGTAATGCTGATTCTACTGTGTCAGTACCAGAAAGCAAATCATCGACATAAAAGTCAGTCATCACTATTTCAGCTGCTATCGGAAACTCAGAGTAATGATCTTTAGCTACTTGTCGTAATGTTTCGGTAGCAAGGTAAGGTGAGCTAGTGACCCCAAAAGTCAAACGTTTCATTCTGTAGTCACTTACAGGTTCATCAGGTGAGGAACGGAAAACAAATCGATGTAAATCTCTATCTTTCTCAGCAATTAGGATTTGCCTAAACATCTGGGATATATCTGCAGTCATAGCAACACGATGTATGCGAAAGCGAAGTATTTGTTGCACAATATGGCTGTATACATTAGGCCCTGAAGATAGAATGCTATTGAGAGATTTACCATTAGTTGTCTTTGCTGAAGCATCAAAGACTATGCGTACTTTGGTTGTGGTAGAGCTCTGCTTGTTTACAGCATGCATGGGCAAATAATAACACTGTTTCTCACCCACACTCACTACTTCAGAAGTAATTCTCTCTGCATGGTCTTGATGAAGATAGTCCAGCACTGCATCTCGGAAAACTGGCCAGTCCCCCCGTTTGGTTAGTGATTTCTCCATAGAGTATAACCTTCGGCACGCTGTGTCTCGAGATTCGCCTAACTTGTGAGATTGGATCTTGCGGGTTAGAGCAACTTCATATCGGCCATCTGGCTGTTGGTGTACTGAGTCACGGAAAGTCTCCACTGCTTGCTTTTCCTCAGCATTGAGAGAGCTATCCAAGGAAGTTGGCACTTGTTCCACCTCCCAGAACTTCTTCAAGAGCTGGTCCAAGTCTTCCTCAGGTTCACAGGTCACATGGAGGTGAATGGAATTGTTGGACTGAGCTCCTTCACATTCACCAGTGATAGCCCAGCCAAAGACTGTTTGGAAGGCCATAGGTTCTTTGTCGCCACCTGCAACTGTACTAGGAAGAATAATTCTCTTAAGAACATTAGAGCCAAAGATAGCATCTATTTTCCCTGGCTTGTCAAATAAAGGATCAGCTAAGTCTAAACCCTTTATGAATTCCCACTTGTTTGCACCCAACACTGGACTAATAGGTAACTCATCTGACACCTTGTCCACGAGATATGCTTTCACACTGATAGGATTGGACGGTTGATACTTGTTCTCCACCTCAAAGGAAGTCTTCATACGACTTGGTTTCAGTGGACATCCTTGTGCTCCTTTCAGTATAGTGGTTGTCTTTGTCTTTGGCAAACCCAGTCGAGTGGCAACTCTTGTGGCTAGCAAGGATGAAGTAGCTCCAGTATCAATCAGGACACGTATCTTCATTCGATTCCCATTATCTGCTCGCACAATCACTTGGGCAGTCATTTGCAGAGTGGGCAGGTCGTCTTCCTCCATGGTAGCTAGAGCCATTTGGACAGAGGTAGACTGCTGAGGTTTAGGTTCATTCTGCAATGGGGGAGACTCGTGCTGTGGAACAGGATCAGTGGCAGCTGGTTTGCTTTGGTGTACTGGGCTCTTATCCTTATGGAGCATAGAGTGATGCTTGCAGTCACATCGACTACATCTCTTGCTGGAGGGACAGTCCTTGGTGCGATGTTCAGCAGAAAGGCAATTGGTACATTTCCGGAGACGCTTGGCCATTTCAAACCGCTCCTCAGCACCTGCATTCTTAAAAACAACACAATGATACAAAGGATGAGGATTACTATTACAAAGATCACACTGAGATGACTTCTCTACAAGGTTGAAGGCTGCTCTGAAAGGCTTCTTCTTCGGAGGAAATGTAGAGGTTGCGAATGGATTGTCATCGTGAGAACTTGGATCACTGTCACTCTTTCTCAGAGACTTGACTTGTTCCTTCAGGAATTTCTGAAATACTGGTACAGGAGGGATGTCTTCATAATCTGCCGTGTACTTGGACCATTCAGCGTAAGTCTTGTCTGGCATACAGAGAACTGCCATTGAAGTGAGAATGCAATCTGCTGCATATTGCCCGGTAGCTTTTAGTCCAGTAACATGTTTCTCCCAGTGTGCACTGAGCTTCATGAGATCGTCATAGTTGTGTCGATAGCCTTTGGTATCACTCAAAGCCTTGATGTGTTTACGGTGTATCTCCCTCTTGTCATCAAAGGCATCTTTTAGCAATTGGAGCAGAGTGCTATATGTATGAGTATCACCAGTAGGAGGGGACACAATGTCTTGAGCTAGTTTGCTCTTCATAGAAGAACGTAAGTAAGATAGTTCTTCTTCGTCGTTCAGATCTGGATTTTTATCCACAGCTGTTGAGAAGCGCTCCCAGAAGACTGGCCAATGTATTTGTTTGCCATCAAAGGTAGGTAGCTCAATCTTTGGTAACCGAATGTTCCCACCAGACCTAGGCGTAGCAGGTGAAGAGATAGATGAGTGAGTGTCACTATCAGAGCTGGGTAATGAGGCTAGAGGAACAGCTTTGGAGCGTACACGAGACTCCATTTCCCGTTTCATCTTTAAATAACGAGTTCGAAATGCTTTGCGAACATCTTCCAACTCAGTAACATGGCAACTGTAGACTGAAAGCTTGTCGATCTTGCCACTGAGACTAGCAATGTCCTCTGAATGAGTAGCTTCTGAGTCTGCCTCCATAGAGACTTCAAGGGCATGTACATCACCATCCACTTCAGTCGCCAGCTTGTAAAAGAGATTCTTTGAAATTAGTTCATTGGTATTTTCAACAATTTCCAAAGTCAGATCGTAGATATCATCATAGGCTTTATCATCATCAGCAATGCTAGGTTCTTCATCATAGTAAGTTGTCATAATTGTTCTCTCTCTCTGAATGTTGTCGGCCACTTCATCAATAGAAGTTTTTAGCTGTTGAAGCTTGCCAGTATCGACTTTGTTGATGTCCCGCTTAAGGAGTGTCTTCAACTGTCTTCCCAAGCTTTTGGTGGTTTTCTCCATCTGCTTTCGGTTGCTTCGCAAGTTTTTGAGAGAAGGTACTTCTTCTTTGTCCATGGCACAATTAGACAATGATAGAAAACTACAAATAATCAAACTCAAACTAGGAACAGTTGCCTTGCTAACTAGAAGCTGAGAATTAGCTAGAGAGCTAGAAGTGACTGTTGTTTGCTGTTGGAATCTGGCAAGATAGAGTCAAGCACAGATCCGGCTCGAAGGACCAATTATGTAGTAGCACACGACAATTGGGTAAAGCTATAAAAACTCAGCCAAACTATCACGCAAAGACTACTAACTAAAACTAAGGGAAAAAGACAAAATATCTCCAGACTTAAACACACTGACTAAGGCCTATCCACTATTCCCAGTATGCTCAAGATCCCTATCAGTACTCAGTCTCAAATTCAAACAAAATGATACAGAACTTAGAGAACAAAGTACAATTACAGAACATAAAACAAAACAAAATGAATGATACACAAAAGCAAGCAAGAACTATAAAAAGTATGGACAAGCTTAAGTATAACAGATAAGAAAAGGAAAGCACAAAATAGTAAAGGAAAAAATGAGGGAGTTAAATAACTGAATAGAATGAGAGTGTTACAAGTATATATGTGAGTGGAATGGAATGGGGATTGTTTAAGATAAGGGCAGGCATGAGAAAGGTAATGTTAGAATAGAATAATTGTTTGTATGAATGCAGTGAAGGTACACTAATTAGTGAATAGGTGGTCCATTAGCACCTACAGCTAAATCAGTCCACAGAGCTAGCCTGTAGTTGAGGGGTGGGGCTGCTCCAAATACCGACATCTTGTCTGTATTTCGTGTGCACCATCATTTTTTTCCCAAAAAAATATTAGAACTAGTTCAACTTCATTGTTGCTACTATCAGTTTACCCATCCATCATAAAACTAAAAACTTTACTAGTAGGAGAGCATGAAAGATAGTGGAAGAAAGCTTGTCGCTGACTCGCAGCATTCAAATGAGTAAATACTTTTGCAGAGTCTGGCCACATGTATGAAGATCCAAGGTCCACTCCATGCTTCTGTTCTAATGAATGGAAACTAGGGTATCTATTGAAAGCAATGCCTTCACGAGCTATGAAATAACATAATGTCAAACTTTTTCATTAAACAGGCCTTTTCATGTACTTAAAGTCATTAGAGACCGTGCTAGTGGAGAATGGGACACTAAAGGCTTACTTCTAGCTTTAGCAACAGCATTATGCATGTGATCCATAGAGGCTTTGTGCTGATCACTTTCAGCATGATCAACTATACTATTAGTTCTATGATTGTATGATCCATTGATCCACACCGGTGAAAAATTTGTTAAACTTACTATGCGATCCTCATACTCCCTGCACACCTTGCAAACCAGCGAACGATTCTTTTTATCCACCTCGCAGCAAAGCCAAGTAAGTGTACTGTAATCTTTGTCCATGTTTCTCTTCCATTTGTCGAAAGTAGATATCTGCACTTGTCGCCTCGGAATTTTAGGCGGACCAGAGTCATAAGAACTTCCGCTGGATGAACTACTGTAGTGTCTCTTCGTAGCCATGTCCGATGTAAGATAGATTATAAAGTCAACCGGCGAAGGCGCAGCACCTTCACAAAACGAAACGATACGTTTTCTTTATAAGGCCCACCCAGAAAATAAATTGTAAATCGTGCGGTCGGTCAAAGCGGCCGCGCATGTGGCGAAATGGGCAGTCACTTCAATGCAATGGTCAGTCAATGACCGATGACCGGCTGCAATCTTATGCTCTGCTCAAGTTTAAGTTACTACACTATATCTACTACAATATTACTTTCAACTTTATTTCGCTTGCAGGGGAAACTGATAGTAATTAACCTGGCATGCACAACTGCTAAAGAAAAGGGTTTAAAAAAATTAGCAGTACTGAGCAATTTAGCCAAAGAAAACTGGGAGCATCCCAGCAACACCAGGATGGTTAGTAACTATGATACAGCCACAAACACTCTAGGGGGTCAGAAAACCAACAAGCAACAAGAAAATATCTATCAAAAAATAATAATGAAATGAAAAAATGAAAAAATGAATGATTAACAGCGTGTATCTTCAATCTTTGCACAGTTCATCCATGCATCTGTGTACCGACCTCACTACAAGATGGATACACTGATCACATGGAGAAATGAATCCTCATCCCAGTCAAAGAAGTAGTGGTGTGGTGTAGTCCTACAGCAGAGATGGTGTTGCAGTTCAACAACAGATGGAGAAAGAAAATGAATTGTTATGCGTGTTATTCATTTTTAAGAAAGAAAAAATTGTGTGATTTTATTTATTTTAATTTTTTTTTTTGCATAAAACAGCCGCTCAAGCTCATATATACACAGAGCCTGGAGAACGGCTACAGGAGGAGAGGCAGCCTGGTGCACCTTGCCGTGTGAGCTCAGACGGTAAATGACACGAATGCTGCAGTCAAGTAACTATGCGTGTGGTGTTGATGTGTGTATACAGGAGGACATATGAAATGGTATACAGTAGAATGTCATAATCCTCTATAACACTCAACTTCTTCCTTGCACCCAACTATCCTAAAATCAAATCTCAGGTGATAAAGTATAATCCATTAGACACAAATGGGTACAAAAATCAGTGTGTGTATGTGTGTGTGTATGAGCGCAGTGTGTGTGTGTGTGTGTGTGTGTGGTGGAAGGCAAGACTAGTAAGTACACTGATCTGCAGTCACTGCAGGTTTCTGGTCTTCTTAACCCTTTCACCGCCGTAGAGGCCACATGGCATTCTACATTTGGTCGGCATTTCTCTGTATTAAAAAAAAGAAGAAAAAAAGATCAGTTATCCGTATAAAGTTCCGATTTTTTTTTGCTTTGTACGTTGCTCTGACATAGTACTTCCTGTAATAAAAAAAATTGAAATGACAGCACAGGTATTTAGTTGGGTTTTTTTCCATATAAAAAAATATGGCTGCTGGAACGCTAACCGTTGAGTTGCCTGTCCACCCAAAAATATTTTATAGTACGAGGTTGAAAAGCTCAGAATTCATCCAATAGAAGATGAATAAGCCGTGTACTCTGTCTAAATCACATAACAGCTCTGAGACTGTCAGAAATTGAGTTTTAGTTAGTACAGTTGATGTTGATAATGGCAAGTCCGAATTTTTAGCTATTTATTGTGCGGACTAATAGACTTTTTTTTTTGCATCATAGTAAACAGTTTTGTCTGTACCTGCTTTTAAAATCTATCTCTTGCTGAACGTCTGTGCAGAAAAAAAATAAAATAAAATATTACATTTTCATGTTACCGAACTGGTCGTCATAAACTTGGCGGTGAAAGGGTTAATGAATCTTACATTATCTGGAAATCACAGGACCATAGAAATACTTGACTTCAGCCCCTGTGTAACAAATGACTAACTATCATGTGTACCATTACTTTTCTTCTTTCACTTTCATTTCATCACTGTAACTATGTGTGTGCGTGTGTGAGACCAGGTGATTGTGCGTGGCTGTCGTCAGGTTATTGACCAAATGATCCGGGAACTCTTCACCTTTCATTTGAATTCAATACTTTACAAATGAAGAGTTGAATAAATATAATGTGTGTGCAGTGTGTGTGTATGTGCGTGTGTGTGTATGTGTATGTGTGTGTGTGTGTGTGTCCAGCCCACCCTACAAAATGTTTCAAAGGATTATTCAGGTAGTAAATGAAGTGACAAGAGTTATAAAAGTTCAGACTCTAAGTCGCTCCCTATATATTTCAAGTTGTCTAAGTGTGCATTAAATGGAAATATCCTTACGCCAATTACAATTATGAGTAATAAATATAGTAATCAATAAAAGATCATTTCAAAAGGCCTAGTTGTTAGTGCAGTTAAGAAGTCATTCCAGAGTTCCTCACCTCTAGTTGTGTTGAAGTCCAGGAGTCCTTAACTCGTGTAGACCAGTGGAGTAGTCACAGCACTATTACACCTGCCACTTCACACTCCTACATTGAAAGTGTATGCCTCAAGTAAAATTAGCTTAACATAATTCAAGATTCTCGGATTGGTGTTATCATGGTTGTAATTCTAATATATGTAGACATTTTGCAGCGAAATAGGCTAGTTTAGTACAGTAGAAGTTTGTTAAATTTACATCCTCCATAATTATATTATATTTATAATAAATACCACAAAACTTTATGAAAAATTGGGGCAAATGTAGTATCTCCATGAAAGTCAAAATAATATCTGGGATGTGTGTGTGTGTGTGTGTGTGTATATATATGGATGATGGGGGGAGGGAGGGGGCGAAGGGAGGCAAAGCAATTTTGTCCAATGTGACCACATTATCATTTCCTTAGCCCCAAAAGATATGATTACTGCTCAGTGTCATGATGTTGCAGCAGAAGAGATAATACAAGCTATGCATCCTCAATACACTTGCCACAGTCTGCCTTACACTGCTCATGTGGAAAGAAGTTTCTCACAAATGAAGCTAATTAAATTAGACAAAGAATTAGGTTAGTCATTGTACATTGCTTTAAATTCATCAGAACAGTTATCTAATGATGACTAATTTATATTTGGAAAGAAAAAAAATTCATATCTCAATGTGTTCTATTTTTTTATTGTAAATATTAAGTACAATTAATTTTAAGACGTCTTTAATCCCTAAGGGGTGGGGGAAGGGCGCCAAACTAGATTCCGGTCCCTGAAATAAACCCTGGTATTACATAAGATAGAACAATACCATATAACTGTGGTTAGGAAGAAAACCAATGGGTCCAGCCACTGGTACTGCGGCTTCAAGCCATGAAGGATGAAACATCATCCCTAAAGTTAGCACAGCTAGCAACAGTCTCATTCCTGGCATCACGTGATAAAATGCAGAGTAGTGGTAGAGTATGAGAATGAAGTTAAAAGTCATGCAAACACAGACACATACAAAGCTCAACCGTGGTAATTATATATGCAATAATTGGCAGCGGGCGAGACACTGTCAGGGGTAACACACTAAAAAGTCAGGGATATATTATTGTATTATTATATATGCTTGGATGTACGTGTATGTATGTAATGTTTGTACTTTGACACTCACGATTCTTGTGTTCACTCATTACCTTGGTTAACACGCTGTTTGTCATCACTGTTCATACTTGACAATCCATCGCCCAACATGTCAAGCCACCAAGAGAGACTACAATGTAAATCTTGTGTTGGTATATTCAGTAAACGAGTGCATGTGAGAGTGTTGTGTGTTACATCTGCTGACTAGCTAAGAACAAACAATAAATATAATATTTGCTGCTTTTTGTGTTAAGCTTCTTCGTTCCTTTTTGTATATTCCATTAGTAAGCAAGTCTTACATAGAGTTAGGACTTATACAGCGCAATAATTCCTTGGAAAAACTTGTTTGTTTGTTTTTAAGTACCAAAAATTGCCATGAGTGGTCTCGTACGCTAATTTAAAAAAATGTTGGCAGTGTAAATTGCTTGAACAAACAAATTGTACATGATGATTTCATAAAGATGAATTTTACTCTTTCTCCTTATATGCCAATTTTTATTAACATCACAAGTAAAATGCCTTTCCCCCCTAGGACTGTGTATAGAGTGTGTGTATGATTGTGTGCTTGTGTACTTGAGCTACAGCAGAAGGAAGGGTGTGTATGGTCAGTGAAACCTCTTCACTACCATACAAAATCATTATGAACCGGCTATAACTTATGTACAGATAAGCTTTAAACAAACATAAGATACAAAATAAAAACAAACAAACAAAACAAACAACAAACAAACCACAACCAGCATTGTCTGTTGAAAGAAAATTAACTGACCAAATCCATATTGTGACTTATACAAAGACTTGCAACTACCTCTGTGAGGCCATAAGACCTGCATTTGGTAATGGTCATCAATACTATACTGTATCATACCAAGTTGCTTATGGCCTAAGCTATCAGGGTGTCATACTGGATTCTGCGCTGGGGATGGTGTACTTAGCCAATCTCATTTTGGAAACCCACACTGCTTTGATGGACATGCCTCTGTGAAAGTGTATACACCTTACACTGTGTGTTTTGTCACATAACTCAAGCTTAAGTTATTAGAAGCTTACTAAATTAAAATTCTGGGGGGAACTACGGCTTGGAGGGGTGGGAGGTTCCAGGGTGTCCCTACCACCTTTGCATGAAACCTGGTTATACAAGCTAATATGACACTGTGCTTCTGAAACCATGATATTAGCACTTGTGCGCTTAGAGAAACTGACAAATTACTGACCTTAGAGACACATAATAAAAAGGGATGACCACATAGTAAACTGTTGAAACCATAGTTAAGCAATTGGCAATCTGAAAAAGTCCTTCAACAACAGCTCAATGAAGAATAAGCAGATAAGTAAAATGATTTCACTGAAGTTTATTAGAATTACATGAACTAAAATGACAGGAATTCATACAGGATTTTTCACTGGGGGGAGAGAGAAGAGAGAGTTTTGTAGAGTCACTAAACCGTTTAGCCATATGAAAATGGTGAAATCATGATCATGAAAACTTGGACAAACTACTACGAATTGCTACAATGTTTTTCATATCTTATATTGAAATACATTCAGAAGAGATAAAAGTTAATTAGGGTGGAAATCCCAGGGCTCCCATAACATGCATGAAACAATGTGTCTAGAACAAAGTAGAAACATATGTTGAGTTGTATGCAATGATTTTCTCCCCCTCATTGTCCAGGAGCACACCAAAGGATGTTAGGGTAGTCATGGGAAAGGATATGAGTGAGGATAATTTTGGTGGAGCATGCTTTAAAATAATTCAGTAACTAGAAACAATTGCAACATGTACCCACACTTTTTCACAAAGAAATTCAAAATTCAAAAGTACTACGGAACAAACAAACTGTGGAGACTTTGTCATAAAGATATAGCTAAAACTACCACAAAATATCTCTACTATAATTCAGGGCACGTTTGCTCCCTACATTCATTCATTCATACAGTAACTACCTTAAAAAAAATTGTTCAGGAATCACAACTTCACCGGGAGAACACCGATATGTGTGCCCCAGGCAGAAAAAATACTTCGAATATATCTATATATAATAGTTAGACACTGCCACTAATATAAGGGCACTACTGTGTTTAGGGTCCCGATGGTCTCAGGCTGTGGCGTCCCGAGCGTAGCGAGGGCACTACTAATGGGGCCTGAGGGACCCTAAACACAGTAGCGCCCGATGGTGCGCAGTGCCTAACTAATTTAGAACATAGCAACCACTGAGTGAGTGTCTGAGTGAGTGTTTCCAAGCGCTTCCAATGTACTTCCACTCCCAGCATGCTAACATTTTTTGATAAGGAAAAGAGAGATATTTCAAGGCAGATGGAAGAACCTACAGAATTTTGTGATAATCCTACCTGTTTAGGAGAACCTTGGTGTAGGCATCTTCGCTGGAATGGACATCCAAAAATCGATTTTTTTTCCGCCGATCATGACTTTGCTGATTTCAAGAAATCTCTTGATGCTGAAATGAAACGACTACAGTCCAAAGGCTTAGGGTCAAAGAAGCGCCAGGCTGAACCCTTATCACTTGATGAAGAAGAAATATTGTGGGAGAAAGGACTTTTAGGAGATAAGGACCCACATACTTTACTTGATACTATGGTATTTTGTAATGGATTTTATTTCGCTTTGAGAAGTGGACGAGAACACAGGCAGCTCCGGTTGAGACCCTGCTAAATTGAACTTATTGAAATGGAAGGAGAAAGGCCATATTTGAAATATACTGAAGATTTATCTAAAAATAGACCTGGTGGAATTAAAGGTAGAAAGATTAAACCAAAAGTAGTAATACATCATGCCAGCTCAGACAATTCCGATCGCTGTTTTGTACGACTATTCAAGAAATATATCAATATGTGTCCTACTTCCCCTAATGATTTGGATGCCTTTTACTTGCAGCCTGCCACTAAATCAACCCAAGATTGCTGGTATACTACAAGGCCTCTGGGACACAACACATTAACTAAGACCATTGCTAGGTTGTGTGCAAGTGCTGGTATTGAAGGCTTCTAGACAAATCATTTACTACATGCCACTACAGCAACAAGGCTGTATCAAAGTGGAGTCGATGAACAACTAGTGATGGAGAGAACAGGACACAGAAGCTTGGAAGGAGTGAGGAACTACAAAAGAACATCTTCACAACAGAAAGAAGCTTTATCAGACATTTTGTACAACAAAATTCCTAGACTTTGCAACTCTAATAATGATACTTCAACATTTTCTAGTCAACAATTAGTACCCTGTTCTTCTCCTTTGCAGAGCCATAATTCCACCCTAGCATCAACAACAAACATTCACAGAAACATAAAGACAAGTCTGCCAGGATCATTTACATTTAACTCTTGCTCAGGAATCACATTTTTAATATAAACTATTAGTTGATATTTCTTAGCATCATCTAGCTAGCTATTAGCTGTACTTGGCAATTGTATAATTCTTAATTTTAAAACACACACTTGCTTTATCATAAATACTTGCAAGATTTAATTCAGGAACAATTTTAATATACCAAACATGAAAGTCAAAAAATTCTAGCTCCTCCTTCTCTGGGGTAGCTATAATAGAAACCACTAACCGTTTCCAATGCCCTGAGAGGCAGGGCACTACATATAATAGCCCTCTGTCAGGGCACTACATATAGTGCCCTCGTCGGAGGAACTACGCAATTCAGAGCCCCGCTACGTAAGGCCACTCCAAGTCAATCATAAGTTTCTGGTCCACCGCCCTCTTGGAAATACACAACCTCCTAATTTTGACAACTTTGCTGACGTTGCAAAAATCACGTAAAAAAGTCATGTTAAAGGAAGTATTTTTAATTAGCTTCAAATCATATTTTAATGAAGTTTTTTTAATTGAGAAAAAGTTAGGCCTACAATAATTTTTCAGGTTAAGTGCATGTTTACTGAGTAGCTTCTAGCAATCTATAGCCAGCAGATTTTATTCTTTGCTTCTCTTAAAAATCATTGCAGTATATCTAAATTAAAAAAAGTACATGTATTTTTATTATAAAAAGCTAATTACTATGTAGTTATTGTCCTGAAGTCCTAATCACCGCCCGCCCGCTTGTCAATTGATCAAGGGAAAGGACCAGAAACTAATTACTGACTTGGAGTGGCCTAATACAAAAACTACAGTAGCTATGTTCTAATATAATGCAGGGCAGTTTGCTCCCTACATTCATACAGTAACTACCCTAGAAAAAATTGTTCAGGAAACACAACTTCACCGGGAGAACACCGATAGGGGTGCCCCAGGCAGAAAAAATACTTCGAAACCCACCGACCGCTAGCCATAAAACTACTTAGTACCCAGAAGCATAAGCCAGGGTAGACCGCAAAAGCTTCCTCCCAGTCCACCAAGACACAAGACACAGTAGCTGTACTAGTGGTGTGCTTGAGCACAAATGGCGAGCGAGCCTTAAACTACACTATTGCTAAATTTGATTTTAACAACTAACACTCAAGCTATTAAAATAAAGTCGAGTTTTTAAATTACGTATGAGGTAAAGGGGTTTCAATGTCATAGTAACCGCTCCCGCAACAGTTTGAATTGAAAAAGAAGCAACAAAATCAAATCACGTTATTTAAAATTTTCTTTGTGATATTCTTAATAGTAGTTGTAACGCACAATACTTTCACACAACTGAACATACCTACGCAAGACTTACCTTCGTGGTTCGTCTAGTGGACAATGAATTGTCAAGTAAATGCTGTTGAGTAGTGCTTATAACTGTGACAAATAGTGTATTAACTTACCACCACGCCACTAACTC
>WLWD01001623.1_pt1 | contig 87895 bp, 63 predicted proteins | sample 6712731 | NCBI WGS metagenome assembly WLWD01 (sample SAMN12718690, study PRJNA576275) | sponge metagenome | isolation source: marine sponge | host: Mycale hentscheli | place: New Zealand: South Island, Marlborough, Capsize Point | collected 2014-11-01
CTATCATCCTCAATAAGACTATCAGATTTGGGCTATATTCACTATGTTCATCCTCTGTGAATAGAAGATATTCTTAAATTATTTGCTAAATTAGGACATAAAATGTTCTCAAGTATATGTCCATTCAAGAATATAATAGTGAACGTGTATTGCTTATCTTTGTGTTTGTGTCAATTAAGCAACAACACTCTTGTACTTAACAACATTTGTGCATGAAAAGATTTAACCACAAAATTTCTTTTTTCCTCTAAAATTATAAGCACAAGATAATTTTCCATTGATTGAGTAAACAAGCTAAGAAATGCAGTATAGATGACCAGTTGTCCAAGAAGAATTAAACTTACAACTGATCATATTGACACAAATAGGTGTGGCATGAAGGTTTATAAAATAATAAGAGACTGTAAAATTATATGGAACAGAAGAGGAATGGGTTTGAAGCACATTTAGGTAAGCAATTGGTGCCAAGCTCACTTTCTTTCCTCAGATATGAAGTGAAAGATTCAGTTCTGTTTGTGTGTGCAAGACCCGAGTCCCAATCTCTCAGTTTAAATATTTCATGTGAACCACACATCTAATTTACATAGAATTTGTAAATATATACCAAGTCAAATGAAAGCTTTAAATACAATATACTTGCATAGAATTGGATGGTATAATAATAAAAACATTAGATTAACTGCAGTTGATAGGTTTAACACATCATAAGCAACTGCTATGTACTTACACATTATTAACCTCTGAATTCTTGTGAGAAAAAGCAAGTGCCTTGGATTACCATAACCACCATTGCTGTTGAGCTACTGTGTTAAAAGAGATTCCTTCTGACACACTTAGTCACTTTAAGACATCTCAAGTATGGAAAAGTTACATTAATATATTAATTTAGCTAAATTATAATTATTTAAAATGAAAAAAAAAAAGAATAAGGATGTAGTAATAGATTTTCAAACCTTCAAAATGGAAAGGAGAAAGATTCACTATAGTCCCAATTATTGATTATCAATAAAGTGTAACTTATCCAATAAATACATTTGGTATACCATAGTTAGAGTGAAATTTTCTCTACAATTATCTTGGCTATAATGATTTAGAATTACAAATATATAAGCATGCATTGAACCAGACCACTTATTAAAGAGCAGTGCTCAGTGCCTGTCCATTCCTCAATCACGTCCTCTTCATCCTGTTGATTAGTAACTGTAAATGAAACTTACAAAGACTCAAGCACAACCGTACTAGCTATTGAATGAAGAGTACATTTTTTGTTCGCTTACATAATGACAGATATGGAGCCAGTCTGTTGTGGATGTGGCTTGTACTGAATCTTGAAAATCGATTTATGATGTAATTCCTCATCCTCAGTTCCCTGCAAACAAAAAGCCATGAAGTAATCTGAGATGATGTTCACAACATCTGGTAGTAGCTGCAAATTGTATTCGGCTGCAATGCAATACTTAGCTTGAAATAATGAAATGTAGTGGCTATAGTAACAGCAGGATAGTCTCATGGGCAAGTGGAAGTTTTCACTTTAAAAAAAAGTGAGGATTTGGATTAGGCTGCTAAACAGATAGACCCAAAGCAAAAAGGATGTTACCCTAACCAAAGAGTAGCAAACGTTCTGAAATCTTAACTAAATGCAATCTTTACCCTATGAACTACTACCTGATAGGCTATGCTAATCATGATTACTTTTTCACAGATGCAAATTACAGACACAGTTGCTTTTACCAATCTATTCCAAACACTGGCACAAACTTAAGAGAAGACAAATTTAAATTTCGTGCTATAAAAACAGCTCATAACATAATGTGTATTACTATTGCTACAAAGTTTCCCTTAATTAAGTGCTTAGTTGTAATTTTGATTGCTCATTCATTAATCAATTGTATCAAGACATACTTGTTCTGCTTCAACATCTGGACTAACCTTGACTTGATTATTGGAAGGAGTAGGCAAAATTGTATCCACTGTGGTTCTGATTTTTATACTTTGTTTTGTATTCTTTATAACTAAAACAGTAGTTGTTTCACATTGGGCTATTTTTGTACTTGTAATCTTATGTATGTCAGTAACATTATAATATCCATACAACTCACACTGAAGTTGAATACGATTATCATAATATGATAACTGTAGACATTAACGTGATATGAAAGTATAGTCTTGATTGTCATAAACAGTCCTGATTTAGTAGTCCAATTGGGAAATTAAGCTTACCGAAAACATCCATACAACTCACACTGAAGTTGAATACGATTATCATAATATGATAACTGTAGACATTAACGTGATATGAAAGTATAGTCTTGATTGTCATAAACAGTCCTGATTTAGTAGTCCAATTGGGAAATTAAGCTTACCGAAAACACATTCACTTTCTATACGTATTTTCAAAATACAACTCTTGGTAGAGATTTATGGTAGCTAGATAAAGTAAGGAGTCTAAAAACTTGCACAAGAAATCTGCTGGAATTTTGTGATACTGCACATATCTCGATTTATGTTTGGTATAGTAGGACAAATATTCAGTATCGCATCAGGATACTTTAAAGATTTTGTTAAAATGACAATACACAAAGCTTATTCTTAATATATTAACTAGGAAAATGCAGCCAAAACCAAGTTAATGCTCAATCTATATCCTGTGGCATATCGACAGCATAAAGGCTACTTGCCAGGGTTTTTTTTTTTTGGTTTTTTTTTATTGGTGAATTTTTTTAGCTATAAAAAAAGAATCACAAATAAAGCTGTGGCTGTCAATATATCTATTCCAGTTTTAGACCTATTACAAAAATAATAATTATGTGTGATAGCAAGCAAACAGTTGCTGTTTCTACTTTATTACAGGATAATTTCTTCATACTCAGGTGGTTTCTCTTTTCCTCTTGTGCTGACAATGTCCATTACCTCTTCATATGCAGGCTGAGCCAATGTCTCAAGCTGCTTGGCCACGACTCCATAAGCTACATTGGACACTCCTTTGAAAGCTCCAACAATCATGTATGCCTCATTCTGTTGATATTCCATGGTTTCTTTCATTCTATAGTATAATACACTGAAACTGGTCAGCAAATTCTACATGTGGTTACAGTTAAAACAGTTTAATACCTTGATTCCCTGGCTGTGTTTTGATGTAATGGATGATTTAATTCTTCAGCACTATGGTGGACAGTGGCAACTGAATTTACTGCTGAGTTTCTAAAGTACATGTAAAAAGTGTGGCTCATATTATAACACTATATTTAAACATAATTACAAGAGAAAATGTTTGAACATTTAAAAAAAATTTTAAGTAAATTATTCTTATAACTTTAAAAATAAGTTAAAATTTATAATGTAGCTTTTTTGGATGTTTTTAATAGCAAATACTGTTTACTAGTGTTTAATGAAGAGTAATACAAAAACTAGTTGATAATGTTTAAATTTTGCTTTAAAGTTTAAATGATGACTCGAGATATTTTGAAGAAACCTCGTAGTGCTCTGATATAAAAAAAAATTTGTCTTTTATGGCAGAACTTCCTTTTTCACTCTCTGTAACTGGTTCTTCAAGTACTGCATACGTATGTTCAGTTTTTGCCTCTAGCCTTGTAGAGGCATCAAGGTCTTGCATATGATCTGGTTCAAGGACAGCATACATGTGTTCAATGTCCTTATCAGAAGATCTCTTTTCATTGCTCTTCTCCACTTTCAACAAAGTATTATCAAGGATAGGTGTGACGGCATAATGCAGTGACACTTCATTTATTTTCTTTGAAACGTTCTTTTTCTTAGGAGGCATCATAGGCTTTTTCTTCTCAAATTGACCAATGCTACCCTCTACCTTCTTGGAATCACCAGAAGCTGCACTCTGCATGCTGCCATTGATATTCAGAGGCTCACTGTCACCAATAGGCTCATATAAGTGTGCTGGAGAAGATGCCCGTTGCTTTTGGGGGACGGTTACACTTGGATAATCATATTCATGAGTCTCTTTTGTAACTGGTTGGCTAACTATTGTCCGTGGTTTCAATGAAGTAGTATTTTTCAATGTAATGTCTGCATCATATGTAGGGTTATGCAATCTAATATTAGTAGCTGAGACATCCAATCCATCATGCACTGGATTATCCATATGAAAGGCTGGTGTAGAATTCCAGAATGCATGCTCATCTGCAGCAGTTGTTTTTGAAACTGCTTCCTTGCTTGTGTGCTTATTTGGCACTTTGTTTGCTCTCTTGGTGCAGGTATTTACAGAGGCAGAAAAATTAAGTTCTGGCTTCTTTAGCTTCTTAGGCTTAGTTTCAATTCTTGGTTTTTCACTGGAATCGGATTGACAGGAATGTGGTCTGGACTGCTTTTCTATTGCGTTAATTTTGACACGTTTTAAGCCAGTTTCACTATTTGCCTTTGGCATATTCCCTGGGGGTTGTATTTGCTGTTGTGCTGCAATTGAAGAATGCTGTTTCCTCAAAGAACTAAGCATCTCTGTTGATTTTGATTTTTCTTCACCAATAGTACACAACAGTGGTCTACTTGAAACTACAATAGAGCTATTTCTTGTGCTTTCTATCTTTCGTTTGGGTGATGCGGAAGCAGGTTTTAAAGCCATTGGTTGAGAGTTTCCATGTTTTCCACTTTTTTTATCCCCTTCAGAAGCTTTTTTAGTATTTTTATTAATTTTATTCTGTAAGCTTTCTTTGTTAGCAGAAGGAGGCAGCATGGGTTTCTTTGGTTTTTCACATGATTGTGCTATAGCATCTGAAGCTGACATTTTTGCTGCTTTAGGGTCATGCTGGTCTGTGCAAGAACTACTTGACATTGAAAGTGAATTGTTTTCTTTACTTTCTAACTTGCCCTGAGGAAATACTGAAGAAGGATTATGTAGTACTATAGCTTTTCTTGATCTACTTACATCATGATCACCATCTTCATTGCTTCTGGTATCTTTATCCACATCTTTATTGGGGTTTTGGCTTGGACGGATCATTGGCTTCTTTGCACTTACATGGGAAGATTGTTTAGCACTGGAATTGAAATTTTCTAGTTTTGTAATTCCATCTAAACTGATTTCGTGAGTGGCTTCATGTCCTCTTTTTGTGACATCTGTGGAGTGCTGCTGCACTAGAGGAATCATTGGCACTTTCAAAGATGAGTTCACAAAGTTCTGCTGATGTGACAAAGAGGTGGATCCATTACGTTCTTTTGAATGTGTTGATTTTATTGATTTGGTGGATGTCAATACAACATTAGCTTCATTATTTGAGTGACTAGTTTCTGTCAGATTATTTCTTCCTTTTTGCATTCTGTTGAGACGTTATTAAATTAAAAGGAGGATAAATCTACAACAAGACATACCTTTGCTTTGGAATCATGTATTTATCTCTCTTTCTTCGATTATAAATAACAGCACCAGTGACAATAACCAGCACAATACTCAGAGCAACTGCAAGCGATGCTCCCACACTTATGTACAAAACTGGAACATTCTGGGTATCTGTAGAAATAATATAGATGAATTTGACTAAGTATTATTAATGCACTCAATACCATTACTGACCTTCACTTATCTGAACTTTCACTCCACAGTTATGACCAGTCCATTCGTCTGTGCAAGAACAGTTGATGTTAGGGAAATGACAAGTCCCTCCATTTAAACAAAAGTTGTCTTCACATATTGCTGGAAAATCAAGAACATACAACAATGAACTTTTCTTTACATTTTTTATTGTCACTGACTATTTTTTATCCACTATTCTGTATCACAACAAAGCATGACTGCACTATGTTGATGTCTACCACCCATGCAAAATTTGTCATAAAGTTTCATATGAAAGATTAGACAATGATCCTCATGATGTGAGTACATGTAGAGCCGATATAGACCAAGTTTTCATCATAATTACTGTACAAACTCACGTAGTTCACATCTATCTCCTTCCCAATCTTCTGTGCATGTACAGTTAATGTTCGGAAAAGAACAGTTTCCTTCATTCATGCAGAATGTTTCATTGCACACGGCTGAAATGAAACACATTTAAAGTACATAATACAAATAGAAAGAATTTTTCAGACTATACAAAATTATCTTCTTTCTTTCAAAAAATATAAACCATGATAAAGGTACTGATTCTGTCATTTAAGTGTATTTCGTTTAGAACTGCAATGACTATTGTGCATTCACTTTGCTGATTAGGTCCTTGTCATCATGACAAAAGGAATAATTTGCTGTATACCAATAAATAGAGAGTGAGTGATTACTCTCATTTAAATTGATGGAACAAAGAGAAAAATGGCATGCAAGAAGATTTTCAGTGATTAGAACTAGCTAAAAGGGAATTGCTTCCTGCTAAGACATCAGGTTGTCTTTATGCTGATGCAGGATTATTAATAGGACTGAAATTTTTTAAAAGAATGTTTTTAATGTTTAAACATTACCTGTGCAAGTCATGTTATCATCATTTAAGTCATATCCTTCACTGCACTGGCAATAGTAAGATCCATTGGTATTAATGCAATCATGCTGGCAGATATCCATAGAGAAATAGCACTCATCAATATCTAAAAAAGTATACAATATATATTTTAAGTAGCCAGAATCATTCAAAATAGTCATTGAGACTCTTGAAACTGAGTGAGGATAAACCAAGTTACTTTTTTAAAGCTAGGAGTATTGTACATTTGTTTTAATTTGTTTCTGAGGAATAGTGTAGTGTTTATATCATATATTCTTTTTTGGCGATCATTTGCATATTCCCGCCTAGTCTATTTGAAATATAGAGGGCTAACCTTTATGAAAGTAATCAATTTAAATCTGAAATATTCCCTTTCCAGGCACTGATAGGGTAGTTTGCCACCTCTAGCAATGCTGTATTCCTTGTTCTCAAACTGTGCATATGGTCAATTATAAACTATTAAGTCCAATATGAGGATGAACTGATATTTTGTAATTGCGTCTAAATCAATAATTGTACAGGCAGTTTATTTTGCTATACTGCCTCTGCTCTCACTTTATAATTCATTTCACCATCCTTTCCTCTTTAGTTGTAAAGCATAGGTAAATAAATATCAAGTATAATACCATAGCCGAGTCATTTTTAGTACAAATAAGTGTGCTACTATTTTGTTTGAAATATTACAACAATGGAAAATTGAAATAATGATCTGATTGGTCACAATAATTTCTTTGCAACCTTGCTGCACTTTTATCTGCTACCAAATGCCGCGGCGAAATTCTTGGGCAACGCTATTTAGCAATGGTAACAGAAATATGAATAATAGCAGAACTGGAATGAAAGTATTTATTGAAGAAAATATAATACGAGATTATGGTTTTCTTAACTGCAGAAATGAACTGTCATCTTTGGCTATAGTAATAGCGATGTGCTTCAGCACAAGTAGTGAGCGAGCTGGTCTCACTGAAATTTAAATTTGAATGTTAACCACTAATAATATTTATTGGTTAACTAATTCTTAAGATTTATTTGTACTATTCTTTAGCAACACACAAAATCTTATCTTTACACTTACATACACACTCGCTCACTGGTACAAGCACAAGACTTACATTGTATTATCTTCGAGACTTGACAATTGAACTATAGATTTTCAAAAGATATGCTATTAAATTTCGTCCAATAATATGGGTAAGGATTGCTAAACCAATGGATTCTGTTTCTAGCCACATTTCAAAAGTTGACTCAGTTGAAAATGCTCCACTGTGCCAGAGCTAACTAACACTTTCTCTTAGTGACTGGAAGTGAATTTTCAATTAAGTACAATTCTGTTATGTAAGGCGTATAGCTATGAAGCGCATCAACAAGAAAACTTACCACAGCTACTAATAGAATAGAAATTAAGTTTGCAAAATCTAACGCCGCGAACATCTCTCCTCTTCTTTCTCTTAGTTCTTTCCCATTTTTTGTTTATCTGACATTATTTCAAAGTCTTTCTTTTCTCCTAAATTTCTTGTGCCCGTGTTAATGCTTATTATTATTTAAGTAGCCTCCTGGGGGTGGACATGCATTGACCTCTATGAACTTTTCCATATATATATATATATATATATACCATAATCTCAATTGAGACTTGTTAGTGAGAGTCTCACTTCACTTGTGATTAATCCTGAATACCACAATTTTCTGTGCTATTATATCTCCACATCAGTAAAAGCTTAAAATGTACAAACAGAATATCTGCCATAATTAAACTTTGTTGTGACTAAATACCTTGTGTGTGGGTTGTTGCACGAAAGAAGTGAATATGTTAGTAACAATATGTATGAGATAGTTAATTGGTATCTATTTTGTATGTACTCGTTAATTGTTTGAATAGTTTTGCATCATCTCATTAGGTCACTTTTTGTCTGATTCACTTTTTTTTAGTCATGTATTGGTCCTGTTTTGTGCATTTGTGTTCTTGTCATTATTTACTGAGTTAAACTGTGCATTGTGGCTAAACTAGTCTCCTGGTGGCAGTGACAAACAAACTTGGGAGTGAAGGCAGTGCTACCTGCTTTCATCCCCACTATTGGTATAAACGGGCAGACGTGTACACACCACCTGTACTATCCTGGGATAAATGGAATTACAGAAAATACTATTGGATATCATACCTGAACAAGTTTTGTTATCATCATTCAGTTCATATTCTTCTCTACACTGGCAATAGTAAGATCCATTAGTGTTAATACATGTCTGTTGGCATACTTCCATAGTAGAGTTGCATTCATTAATATCTAAATTAAAGAGAGAAAGATATATTGTTATTAAAACAGGTAGAGAAATGAAGGTGTTGTTGTTTTTGGTATTTGTTTGTTTGTTTGGTTTTTGCCACTCATCTTATTCCCATAAATAATACGCATCCATTATAATGCTCATGTGTCCATGAGTAGTTTGGCCAGTCTAGTCATGTGACTACGTTCTTACTACCATCCATGAAGTTAGGTGAAGAAATTTTCTCATTCAAAAGACAAAGTAAATAAACACTTGTTATTGTCAATCAAACCCAAGATGAGTGGCTTTAGTCCCCAGTACTCCAACCTCTGAGCTACAATATCCTTACATAGACTGTAGTGAGACATATTAGTGACTGTCAGAAGTGTAGAAGCTAAAGCACTGCTAACATTGGAGGTGTTCTGGGCTTTATTTCCTAGCTATAAACAAATTTTAACGTAAAATTTACCTTCCATCTTCGTTCAACTCATCAAATGAGAGAAGAAAAACATTCATTTCCAAACATTCCCAGTGCTAAATTTGTATGGAGATATACATCCAATGAAATTCATTGATCTTAATAAAATATATGCTGCAAGAATTGACTGATATTGTATTTAAAAAATTGTATCCTAAATAACTGGGGATAAGTGATAGTTTACCTGAACAGGTTGAGTTATCATCATTCAGTTCATATTCTTCTCTACACTGGCAATAGTAAGATCCATTAGTGTTAATACATGTCTGTTGGCATACTTCCATAGTAGAGTTGCATTCATTAATATCTAAATTAAAGAGAGAAAGATATATTGTTATTAAAACAGGTAGTGAAATGAGAGGTGTTGTTGTTTTTGGTATTTGTTTGTTTGTTTGTTTTTTGCCACTCATCTAGACAAGTTTATGCCCATTCGCAATTTTTATCTTCCATCTTCTTTCAACTCATCAAATGAGAGAAGAAAAATCTAACTGCGAAAGTCTCTCCTCTTCTTTCTCTTAGTTCTTTCCCATTTTTTGTTTATCTGACATTATTTCAAAGTCTTTCTTTTCTCCTAAATTTCTTGTGCCCGCGCTAATGCTTATTTTTTTAAGTAGCCTCCGGGGGTGGACATACATTGACCTCTATGAACTTTGCCGTATATATATAAACCATAATCTCAATTGAGACTTGTTAGTGAGAGTCTCACTTCACTTGTGATTAATCCAATTTTCTGTGCTATTATATCTCTAAATCAGTAAAAGCTTAAAATGTACAAACAGAATATCTGCCATAATTACACTTTGTTGTGACTAAATACCTTGTGTGTGGGTTATTGCACGAAAGAAGTGGATATGTTAGTAACTGTGTGTATGAGATAGTTAATTGGCATCTATTTTGTACTCGTTAATTGTTTGAATAGTTTTGCATCATCTCATTAGGACACTTTTTGTCTGATTCACTTTTTTTTAGTCATATATTGGTCCTGTTTTGTGCATTTGTGTTCTTGTCATTATTTACTGAGTTAAACTGTGCATTGTGGCTAAACTAGTCTCCTGGTGGCATTGACAAACAAACTTGGGAGTGAAGGCAGTGCTACCTGCTTTCATCCCCACTATTGGTATAAACAGGCAGACGTGTACACACCACCTGTACTATCCTGGGATAAATGGAATTACAGAAAATACTATTGGATATCATACCTGAACAAGTTATGTTATCATCATTCAGTTCATATCCCTCTCTACACTGGCAATAGTAAGATCCATTAGTGTTAATACATGTCTGTTGGCATACTTCCATAGTAGAGTTGCATTCATTAATATCTAAAATAAAGAGAGAAAGATATATTGTTATTGAAACAGTCAGTGAAATGAAGTTGTTGTTGTTTTTATTATTTGTTTGTTTGCTTGTTTTTTTGCCACCCATCTAAACAAGTTTATGCTTTAAATAATACGCATCCATTATAATGCTCATGTGTCAATGAGTAGTTTGGCCAGTCTAGTCATGTGACTATGTTCTTACTACCATCCATGAAGTTAGGTGAAGAAATTTTCTCTTTTAATTGACAAAGTAAATAAACACTTGTTATTGTCAATCAAACCCAAGATGAGTGGCTTTAGTCACCAGTACTCCAACCTCTGAGCTACAATATCCTTACATAGACTGTAGTGTCAAAAGTGTAGAATCTAAAGCACTGCTAACACTGGAGGTGTTGTGGGCTTCTTTACTAGCTATAAATAAGTTTTATCGCAATTTTTATCTTCCATCTTCTTTCAACTCATCAAATGAGAGAAGAAATATCTAACTGCGAATGTCTCTCCTCTTCTTTCTCTTAGTTCTTTCCCATTTTTTATATATCTGACATTATTTCAAAGTCTTTGTTTTCTCCTAAATTTCTTGTGCCCGCGCTATAATGCTTATTTTTTTAAAGCCTCCGGGGGTGGACATATAATCTCAATTGAGACTTGTTAGTGAGAGTTTCACTTCACTTGTGATTAATCCTGAATACCACAATTTTCTGTGCTATTGTATCTCCACATCAGTAAAAGCTTAAAATGTACAAACAGAATATCTGCCATAATTAAACTTTGTTGTGACTAAATACCTTGTGTGTGGGTTGTTGCACGAAAGAAGTGGATATGTTAGTAACTATCATAGTTAATTAGCATCTATTTTATATGTACTCGTTAATTGTTTGAATAGTTTTGCATCCTCTCATTAGGTCACTTTTTGACTGTTTCACTTTTTTTTAGTCATGTATTGGTCCTGTTTTGTGCATTTGTGTTCTTGTCATTATTTACTGAGTTAAACTGTGCATTGTGGCTAACCAGAATCTCCTGGTGGCAGTGACAAACAAACTTGGGAGTGAAGGCAGTGCTACCTGCTTTCATCCCCACTATCGGTATAAACAGGCAGACGTGTACACACCACCTGTACTATCCTGGGATAAATGGAATTACAGAAAATACTATTGGATATCATACCTGAACAAGTTGTGTTATCATCATTCAGTTCATATCCTTCTCTACACTGACAATAGTAAGATCCATTAGTCTGATGGCATACTTCCATAGTAGAGTTGCATTCATTAATACATGTATCTAAATTAAAGAGAGAAAGATATATTGTTATTGAAACAGTTAGTGAAATGAAGTTGTTGTTGTTTTTGTTACTTGTTTGTTTGTTTGTTTGTTTTTGCCACTCATCTAAACAAGTTTATGCCATAAATAATACGCATCCATTATAATGCTCATGTGTCCATGAGTAGTTTGGCCAATCTAGTCATGTGACTATGTTCTTACTGCCATCTATGAAGTTAGGTGAAGAAATTTTCTCATTCAAAAGACAAAGTAAGTAAACACTTGTTATTGTCAATCAAACCCAGGATGAGTGGCTTTAGTCACCAGTACTCCAACCTCTGAGCTACAATATCCTTACGTAGACAGTAGTGAGACATATTAGTGACTGTCAAAAGTGTAGAAGCTAAAGTACTGCTAACATTGGAGGTGTTTTGGGCTTTATTTCCTAGCTGTAAACAAATTTTAGTGCAAATTTTACCTTCCATCTTCTTTCAACTCATCAAATGAGAGAAGAAAATATTGATTTCCAAACATTTCCAGTGCTAAATTTGTATGGAGATATACATCCAATGAAATTCATTGATCTTAATAAAATATATGCTGCAAGAATTAACTGATATTGTATAAAAAATTGTATTCTAAATAACTGGGGATAAGTGATAGCTTACCTGAACAGGTTGAGTTGTCAGCATTTAGTTGATATCCCTCTCTACACTGGCAATGGTAAGATCCAATAGTGTTAAAAAAAACTTTAGTGGTGTGCCTGAGCACAAATAGCGAACAAGCCTGCTAATTAGGTTACATAAAGCTCCTGCATTATTATGATTTATTTTAGCTCCTACTTCCCTATTAGTATGGACGAAGGAGAATATGGCAGTTGACTTTTAATTTTAGTAAACAAACACAGAATTATATTCTTACGTTTATCTTCCAAGGAGTAGTAGCTTCTGTAGTATCTAATGTTAAGCCATTCTGACTATTTTGTTACCAGTAATTCTTGACAACAAGCACTCAACTACACAAAAAATAGGCCTAAGTTGTATTTTGTAATATTAGCTAGCAAAAATCAAATACATACTTACCTCAGTTTATCTGAGTTCCAGTATTAAGTTTAGTTTTCAACTATCTGCAGAATTGCAGTGGCTTTTGACAACAAGCACTAAAATACTGAAAAAATGGCGTAATTTAAAGTTATGTCTGGTAAAGGGGTTCAATGCCATTGCAACCACTTGCCCCACATTTTTGCGACTTGGAAAATAAAAGCATTTTTAAGAAATAATCTAACAATTAGTCAAAATTAGACTTACTGTGGTCCTGTAGTTCTAGAAGAATCTGAAGGCTAACCTAATAATCTGTGAAATAGGAGTCTGCGCATATGTACCAAAATGTACAATTAAAATATTATAACATACATATATAGATGTATAAGATATACCTGATTTTAAATTTTTCACCCTAACTAATATCTTGCTTGCTACACTTGCTGTTGCATCATTGCTAATTAGATGCTGATATTCAGAATCACATGTGCTATAGTAAAAGGTCCTAGGCAGTTCAATCATTTATTATAGAGGCACTTATTCATAGAGGAGGAATCACATTCCTCAATATCTGTAGCAAGTAATTAGAATTGTAAGATTGCATAATGGATATTTTAGTTCAGTAATTTAGTTTTTAAGCCTTTGAAAAATGACCAGATCTGAAGTGTTACAAAAATAATAGTAGAATGGCCTATATTGTGAATTTGCATATCATAATGAGTTTTTACTATAGATTATTGCCTTAAAAAAAAAACAATTACAACTGATAAATCTCTTTCCATCTAACTATAATGGTAAACTAGTAAATTTGAAAAACTAAAACTAAAGCTAGAATTGAAATTAGTACATTGGAAAAACCAAAACTAAAACTAAAATTGTAGTCTTTGCTAGTGAAAACTAAAACTAAAACATTAATCTTGAAATACTTTTTTGTCAAAAACTATAACTAAAAAACTAAAATGTAAATGTAGCACATGTGAAACTAGTCAACATCTGCCAGAGAAAATATTATTGTGATTATGTGTGTGCTGAAGAATAGTCTTTTAAATTGGTTCATACGTATGAACAACGTACAGTTATAACATTCACAACAAACACAAGAATACCAAAATTAAACATTAGTGCTTAAAAGTTCTTCTCACAGAAAAAAAAATTCAGGTATGATCAATTGAAAATCATAATTTAGCTTCTCTACCCCAAAATTTGTTTTATGTTTATTTGATGTGACATGTCAAACTTGTTGCTAGTTTATTATCAACTACAACTCTTGTTACAATATTTTCACTCTACTGCCACATCATTCACCATCGTTCATTATCACTCACTTTCACTTGCACCTGAAGAGATTGGTTTGGTTCAAGTGGCAAGCCAGCAGTGCAAAACTTTTAGCCTTACCTTCTTATAAAACAATGCTTGACTAATTGCAATTCTGGCCTTTGGGCAGAATATACGCACACCCTAGGAGTTGCGTTGTGTCAAATTCAGCTACAGCAAATTGATAAATTTAATTGGACAGTTTGAACAAACTATGGTACAAAAATATCAGCTAAATAGTTACATACTCGTGTCCACTACAGTTTACATAAAACTATTTACCACTGGTGCCATTTGGTTCTGCTTCCCTTGTTATGGAGAATTCTCTGTAAGATTCTGTCAAAACTTAAAAACTATTCCTTGACAAGGTATAATGGGTATGTTTGATTAGTATTTATCATGCTTTCATCAATTTTACATCATTCATTTACTAATATGTCAATTTTTTTATTAAGTACATTTAAACAAACTAAACCACACCCAATATTATAGGTGTGGCAAATGTGACCACTTGATTGGCCACTTTAAAATTGCTTTCTACACCCATGTATTGTTACATAATATACTTTAACTAAGTTCATGCAAAAAAGTAAAAAGTAATTGACCATTAATATATACAGAATTACTCTCTCACCTCAATTTCAGGAATAGTAATAACTTCTGTAGTATCCAATTTAAGCCATTCTGACTACCTCAATTACCAGTAACATAGCCAGAGTTGTTTTTGTAATTTTAGCTAACAAATATGGAACTACGTACTTACCTCATCTTCTTCCAAGTAATGGTGGCTCTCTTTTATTTTAATTTTTAGCCGCTCTGGCTACCAGTGGCTCTTGACAACTAAAAGCAGCACTTAGCAGCCCCCAAAAAAACGACGAGATTTTTCAAATTACGTTTGGTAAAAGGTTTCAATTCCATAGTAACTGTTTTTTGGGACAAGAAAAACAAACGCTTCAAGGATTATCTCACAATTTGGAGCCCAAGTTTCAAGTCTAGACTTGAAAGCTTTACAAAGTGGGGTCAAGCCTAAAAGGCAGTGTTTTTAGGGGAAAACGGCACACACGAGCATATGTACCATCCATCCATACATACATACAATATAATATTATATATATATATATATTCCACCCTAGATATCTTCACAATGATATTTTTTTAAGTACGTGACCCGTGAGATATCCCACGATATCTCATGGGATATCTCATGGCGTTATCTCATGGCTGTACTGGCAAGCTCATTACCAGAGTAGTTATAGCAACTGGGACCAGGCCTAGTGTACAAGTTTTCTGGGTTTTTACAGCTACCTTTATCCTAGTGGAGTCTACCCAGCCAGGTTAGAGCAGCTGCTATAATATCAGCTGGGGTTGTGGGCCCTTAGTGAGTTTTCGCCACCTTTTCACTGTGAGTTACCAAAAAAAAAAAAAAAAAAAAAAACTACTTTAGTGACGATATCTAGTGTGGAATAAACCACTTATTACACTTATCAGAGTGATACTCGCCTTTGGCTCGCTTATGAAAATAAATTAGCCTGCTCTTGAAATATTTCACCATATCACACTCTGACTCATGTAATAAGTATTATATATATATATATATATATATATAACATAACATATACCCAATTTTGCATTGTCCACCCCAAATACTGTCAATATAATCAGTGTGCTCATTATTATACTTTTGCAAAATGTAAAATTGAGACTATAAAAGCTAGCATATACTAGTGATGTGCTTGAGCACAAATGGCGAGCGAGCCTAAAGACTATAATATTTTTATATGAATGATTTTGACTTCTAACACTAAAGCTACTGAAAATAAGGTCCAGTTTGTTTATTTAGCATACAGGGTAAAGGGATTTCAGTGCCATAGTAACAACTAACACTCTGCAACTGCTTGAATTGAAGGAAAAACAACAACAACAAAACAATACACGTTATTTAAAAGTTTTCTTTGTGATATTCTTTAGCTAAGTAGTGGTTGTAACACACAATGCTTTGACACAACTGGACATGCACCTACACAGACTTACCTTCGCAGTAGTCTAGTGGACAATATATTTTCAAATAAATACTGTTGCGCACGGCTTATAACCATGACAAAGAGCGCATTGACTTACCATCGCCACTAACTCGAATAGAAATGGAAGTCCCTTAAGTTTTCAAGTTTTAACTGCACCCTCAAAAGAATTCAAAAAGGTAAACAATTCAATTTCTAGGGTGATACGGGTACTGATCGATAAACCAGAGGATTCTGTTTAGTGCAATTTTGGACGGGGTCGGCAACCGAACTAACACAAAAACGCGAGGGTCAAAGTACAAAAATGCCTTACGTACGTCCATACATATATACAAATAAACTAGTGATGTGCTTGAGCACAAATGGTGAGCGAGCCTAAAGACTATACTATTTTTATATGAATGATTTTGACTTCTAACACTGAAGAGCTACTGAAAATAAGGTCCAGTTTTTTTTAATTTAGCATACACGGTAAAGGGATTTCAGTGCCATAGTAACAACTCTCTGCAACTGCTTGGAAGGAAAACAACAACAACAAAACAATACACGTTATTTAAAAGTTTTCTTTGAGATATTCTTTAGCTAAGTAGTGGTAGTCTAGTGGACAATGCATTTTCAAGTAAATACTGTTGCGCAAGGCTTATAGCCATTACAAAGAGCGCATTGACTTACCACCGCCACTAAGGATTCTCAGAGCTCGTTTATTGAAAAATACTGGAACTGTGAACGCTTTACCTAACTTACGTAATTAAAAGCGCGGGCGAAAACAGAGGTCTTACGTACTCCATAAACAGATAAAAGCCTACAGACTATACTATTTTTATTGACTTTTAACACTGAAGCTACTGAAAATAATGTCCAGTTTTTTATTTTAGCATACAGGGTAAAGGGATTTCAGTGCTATAGTAACAACTCTCTGCAACTGCTTGAATTGAAGGAAAAAACAACAACAACAAAACAATACACGTTATTTAAAAGTTTTCTTTGTGATATTCTTTAGTAAGTAGTGGTTGTAACACACAATGCTTTGACACAGCTGGACATGCACCTACACAGACTTCGCGGTAGTCTAGTGGACAATGTATTTTCAAGTAAATACTGTTGCGCACGGCTTATAACCATGACAAAGAGCGCATTGACTTACCACCGCCACTAACTCGAATAGAAATGGAAGTCCCTTAAGTTGTCAAGTTTTAACTGCACCCGCAAAAGAATTCAAAACGGTAAACAATTAGGGTGATACGGGTACTGATCGATAAACCAGAGGATTCTGTTCAGTGCAATTTGGGACGGGGTCGACAACCGAACTAACACAAAACGCGAGGGTCAAAGTACAAAAATGCCTTACGTACGTCCATACATATATACAAATAAACAAACTGACATCCCCGATTTTCGATTGTGTTACCCCTGTAAGTGTCTCGCTCGCTACGCTCGCTCGCCAATAAATAAATAAATAAATAAACTAACATCCCCGATTTTCGATTGTGTTACCCCTGTAAGTGTCTCGCTCGCTACGCTCGCTCGCCAATAAATATTAAGAACTAGAAACAAGTAGCTACATGAGTGAAAGTTATATTAAATAATTACTATAATATAAACTGATACTTAAAAATTGTTATGTGTTTATTTGAAACATAAATATGTATAAATAAATATTCACCAGTGGCTGATTAATTATTTACTCTCATTTCACTTGAAATGTATTTCTGCTCAATTAGCTGTATCATTCACTTCCAACAAATGGAGATGTCAACAAGAGCTGTTTTGCTAATACAACTTAGACATATATGCCTTAGCTTATGGCAGTAGCAATGGCTTTAAAGACACATAAACTAAGCAATTAGCTACAATAAAAAGCTATGACTTGTGTATATAGTGGCTGGCAAATAAAACTACTTGTCACTATTTATACATGTTTGTCCTAGCGCACATGAATTGCAGCACTACCACTGGCATTCTATCTATAAATGTAATTCTGCTCAATTAGCTGTATCGCTCATCTCCAACAAATGGAGATGTCAACTTTCAAAAATCTACAATAAAAAAACTGAGATAAAATTGTTATTGACTTGTGTAATAGCTGGCAAATTTAACTACTTGTCACTATTATAGTTATATTTGTGTTTCCTAATGTCTTCTAGAATGTTATTTTATCTCATGATTTGTGACACCAACACTGGAACACAGTCTCCGTAGTAAAACTGTGAGAATCAATATTCATTTGAGCACATGTGAAACTAGTCATCTGCCAGCAAAACACTATTGTATTGCTTATGTGTGTGCTGGAGAGCTACCTTTTAAATTTGTTCATAAGTATATACAGCATATATACAGTTATAACATTCGCAGCAACCACAAGATAAACATATGCTGATAATAGAACTTCACGGCAAACAATTGTCCATTCTATATTGTCCCAAAGTACCCTCATTTGTATTGTCCTTGTAATCAAGTTTTGATAATAGTTGTCTCACCTGAATCACAATTAGAGCCCGTCCATCCTGGGTCACATACAAAAGTGTTATTCATGCAATGTCCATCTCCACAGTTACCTTATAAATATAATGTCACAGATATTGTTGAAAGTCTTTACTTTAATGGAAACTAAACAATATTTTAGAAAAACAATAGCTGCCAAATAATGAATTTAGCTATATACCAATGGTGGAAAGGAAAAAAACCTATCCAAATTGCAGGCTATTGCTTAAATTTTCTCAAAAGAAGTTGTGGTTGGCTGTTATTGCTTTTATTTTACATCTATAACGAGTTACAGTTAGCTACCTCTTGCCAGTTGTAAGTACTAGTCTCACAACATCTTAAAAAAAAAAACAGTTAAATTAACTGACCTGTCTTTGAAGGTAAAATTTCTGCTGTCATAATGTCTGCTATACATGAAAACCAATTAGCTAAAAATAGATTCTTTGCTGTCTATACAGCTAGCTATTCCTGGTAGAAGATACACTCCACAACTCCTGCTCTGACATTTGATTCCCCTAATACTATGTTATGGTCTAGCCATGTTTTCCCCCCATTCACTTTCTCACCTTTGCTCTCTCTGCTAAATAAAACTAATAATGACAACAGTAATATAATCTTGAATGGATTCATCTGGAGTTCACTGGAAGAACCACAATAACTGAAATCACTTCTACAAGTTCACTTGATATCTCTGACTTAAGCAATGTCATAGTGAAAACTAAATTGACTTGTGTTTTGAAATTCATTGGAATAGCTTGTTTTGGGAAAAAAATTTACTGAATGGCAATGCTTACATATGAATTGAGTTTTAAAGTTACCTTAAATAGAAATTGCAGATACAATAGTTCATTGGTTAATATAATGTTTGATCAGCTAATTTTAGTTTTGTACCTTACATTTTATGCTATATAATAAAATTCTGTGGCCCATTTCTAATTTTCAGGTGCATTTCTAAACAACCTTATTCCCCATTCTAAACAATTGATATGGACAGAAAACCCCAAATGACTTTCAACATAGTAGCTATTGTTATGGTTTCAGATCCATTAGTTAAAATGGTACATTTATCTCTTTTCAAGATTTGTAGGATTACACATTAGAATGCAATGAATAATACACATTTAGATAACTAGTATAACATGATCAGTAGCTGCTTCACTACAAACAACACAGTTTTAAATCTCGCAGATAATCTTGTGGTGCTACAATGAATAGGAACAATTTATTATTTTTTTTAGTTGTTGTGGCTTGCTACACTTACAAGATTGATGAATACCAGTGGATAACTATACACAATAAGCTCTGATGTTGAGAGTGAATTCTAAAACATGCAAGCTGTCCAACATAAACAGCTGTTATAACTAGTTATGTTGGTTGGCTCTTTCACTTTACCGAAACTAAATTCCAAGAAGTGGATTAGATATAAACAGGAAGAGTTACACACAAACCCCATTTACAAATTGCCTGGCTAGATTTTTCGTCAAATTGAATGAGGGATTTGAGCTGATTTGCTTCTAATTTATAAAAAAAATTTTTATTAATTAGGTAATAAAAGGGACACTTGTGCTAAACAGCAATGATGGAGTCCTATGTATGATTTTGAAGAGTCATTCCTGACATGAATTTTCTCAATTCTAACTGCCAATATAATGTTTACTTAAATCTTAACTCAACGTTTCCACTTCTAGCCAAAGTCCTCTTCAGGGGTCAATCAGGCTGACCCCTGAATAGGAGTCCAGCAAGAAGGCGAAATGTACATTTTATCCTGTAACCAAACATTCTTTTTCCCCATGGTTAGATCATAGTCATCTCAGCTAGTAATAAGAGGTTAATTCCATGTTTATGTGAACTTACGATGCTGAAAGTCGCTTGGGGTTTCTGTCAATAGTAATAGTTTAAAGTTGGGGATAAGGTAGTTTGTAAATATTTATAAAAAAAGCATCATATTCCATGCAATCTAGCAAGCCATCTTCATCAAATGTTTGGACTGAATAGTATAATACGGTAGAGTATGAATATTCATAAAAAATAAAATAAAATAAAAAAGCAACTGGTCTTTTAAAAGTTATAGCTACATTCACAGATGCAGAGTGCTCCCTTTGAGATATGTAAAGTGTTCTTAGATTAATCATGGCTGATTTATACTTGCAATAACGCCGTGATAATTTTTTTCAAAAGGCTAGCAGCCTCAATATAGCAGTCTGAATGTAATAAACATATTATCAAAAATATTCTGAATGAATGAGCAGTTCTATAGTAAAGGAGGTTGTGAAATACAGCTGGATGAGGTATCATTAATTAGAATATCCAGTTCCTGTTCCGGAATAGTAAACAAAGCATTACTCTGTTGACTACTTGTGGTTTTCCTTCTCATAATACTTGGGAGAACTAGATAGCTGTGGCTCCCAGGAAGTGGTGACCATACTGTTATGCACTGAACCTGTTAGAAAAGGAGACTGCGTAGTAGAAACATGTTGTCCAGAAGAGGAAAATTGATCAATGACAACAGGTCCTGAAGGATATGTAACCTCTGGATATAACTTGCATGGAGTTTTACAATCCAGACCAAAGAGATCGTGGTTCGTAAACTACAAAATTCAGCATTATTAGTCCCACTTATTTTCCTTTCACTGTCTGCTTTCCAACTACACAGAATAATTTTAATGTTACATTCAACTAATAAATTGACTTAATCATTTTGATTGTAAAACTTACAAGACACCGGTGGAGTTTGTGTTGTAAATGGACGGAATCAAATTGTTTACATCAGCGTTATTCATGATATCATTATAACTGAACTTTGCACTCTCATGCCTACTCTAGAAAGATTTCCTCCCACGTGAGAGAATATTACTCGGACGTGTGCAGGTTTATCACCGGGACTTCGAAAGCTCGTTAGTTTCTTATCTCTTATTAAATTTAAAACATCCATTTATTAATTCCTAGATATTGCCTGCGCTTCGCATCGTCGCACGCAGTAAGAACGCAATTAGATGTAGTATTCGCTACAACTATACTGTAGCTATTACTAACTATTCCTGAGGTGGATCCTTGGCTAACTGACAAGGCCACAAGTCTTGCTAAGCCTCTATAATAGAAGTAATGGGATGTACTATGCAGTCCATACTGGATACAAATTGTACTGATACACATATTTCCCTGCTTCACTGACAAACACTTATAACACTTAGAAATGGTTTAAATACACATAGCTAACAAAATATGAAGATTCAAACCATGTAGACTGAGTCAGAGAGAAACAATGATTTTGATTTAAAAATATGCTCAAAGAAACAACAACAACGACAGTTATGATCCTTAAAAAAATGCTTCAAATCAGCTGCAGATGGACGGCCTTCTACACTTTTAGACCAACACTGGCATAGCTTCTGATAGCTATAACAGTACATAGCAATAATCACAGGGATGATAAATATAATGTAATATGTATATAATCAGACAACATACATTTTATCACTCAGTCCAGCTGGCTGGGCCAGTCTGTAGATGCTCGAGGAATTTTTCCAGATTCAGACCAACTGAAACATTCTTAAATGGATCATCTCCTGCAATAGTCAGAGTAACTATTAGTTTCAAATATAGCTTGATATTTTCGGTAATTATTAATGGGAATTTTGTAAAAAAAAATATAAATAAATAAATAAACGTAAGCAAGGAAGTTTTAGAAATGAATTTTCCAAACTGATAGCTAAGACCAAAATTAGCACATCAACTTGAACAGTAAGCACATGCCAACAAAGTGTTCAGATTTTGTTTATGATTATCATGGAGAGTTATACCTTAACAACCCCTGAAGAAAACTTCAGCAAAAAGTTTAAATCCGAACACTTTGTTCAGTTATAAAATAACTAGAGGGTGTGAACCCTTGACATTTACTCAGAAACTAGCTCAAAATTTGAAAAAGTGGTAAATTTAAGGGACATAAATTCTCTACTGTGTCAGGTCAAACTTGTTTTAAAGGTTAGTTATCAGCCATTCACGAAATCGAATGCTGACAGACAGACGGACAAACGGACGGACAGACAGACAGACAGACAGACAGACAGACAGACAGACAGATGCACTACTATAACACTCTCGCTCATGTGCACCTAGGGTTAAAAATATTGTTAAATCAAGAATTACTTAATTATATAATAATTGAAACTTCCCACAAAACAAGGGTTAATAAATGAGCATAAATTATATTTTAAACTTATCGTAGTAGTATTGATGAAGTTTAAATATAACAAGATGTTTTGGCTTTGAGAGGCTTTCATCAGTACCAATTGTACCCTCTCATACCTGATGAAGGCTTCTAAAACTAAAACTAAAAGTCATAGAGTTATAGAATAAAAACTAAAACTAAAAATTATTTTTTAATCAAAACTAAAAATATAGCTAACTATTTGTAGTGACATCTCTGAAAGAAGACAAATGACCAGTGGTAGCCCCAGGAAGTGAAACCCTTTACCCAATCGTTTCTTCGTAGTACCTGCGTATAATTGTTTGGCTAAGGCGAATTGTTGGACAGCAGTCAGCGGTTGCTCGACTATCTAGCCTAGCCCCCTCCCTTAGCACGGGCACGTCAAATCATTCAGTCTCCATGCTGTATTTGCTGTCATTCAGTAAGTAGAGACTGACCACAGGGTAATCATAATTATTTCAAAAACTAAATTAGTTAGAATAAAAAGACAGCTAACAATAATGGTGGAATACAAAAACTAAATTGAAGTCTGCTATGAAAAACAAAAACTATCTAAATTGATGACTTGAATAAAAAAAATTGAATTCTAAAAAGCCAAAACTAAAACTAAAATAGAAAGTTAGTAAATTTGATAAACTAAAACTAAACCTAGAATTGAAACTAGTACATATGCATATTTGTGTTGCGGTTGTGATGTGAACTAAGTATTCATTAATGATGTTTATTAGTATATTGTACTGTAGTTATGTTCATCCAATTTATGTCTATAAAAGTTCTGAGTCACTCATAACAGTGAGAGGGCACTTCCACAAGAACAGAACAGTGTTTATTGTTGTTGCAGCTGTGGGAAAACCTCAGTGAAAGCAATGAATGCCTATTCAGAGAACAATAGAACAATTAGTTGTTGATTAATGTCAATTGCCATATCTTGTATCTTTTTGTTAGTGTCATGTGAGTTGTGTGTGGCTGGGTTTTATACACTTTGGCCAGTCAATAGAACAATTAGTTGTTGATTAATGTCAATTGCCATATCTTGTATCTTTTTGTTAGTGTCATGTGAGTTGTGTGTGGCTGGGTTTTATACACTATGGCCTGTCATGCTCAGCTCAGAGTTGAGTTTGTCCAGTTTTGAGCAAGTGTTGTGCTGTTTGTATCTAGTCTTCTATTGAGACACCTTAAGGGAAGACCCTGGGTTGCCCATATCTAGGGACTCAAACGAGATTTTACAGATCGCCTGCGCGAGCCTTAACCCATAAGAGACTACTACTCTCTGGTGGCAGCGGAAGAATCTGCTACCTTCCCCTAACCGTCCCCACAGTGTCAGTTAGACAGGATTGTGTTTTGTGTAATTACAGAACAGTGAGGCGTCAAAAATGTGTGTTCTATTTTTATGTCATGCTATTTTTAGACACTGGTCATGTGCTAAGTTTGATATACTGTGGCTGAGCACATGTCCAGTTTTCAGTTGTAACCTTGCTTTAATTAGTTGAAGTGTGTTTTTTGGTTAAGTAAATTCCTCGGCCTAAGACTAATAGGTTGTAACTCTGGTGGCAGCTACTACTAAGCTGTCACCAATTAAGTTCAACTAGCATACCTAAGTTGACAATAACCTTTTGGAGTCCTTTATCATGTCAGTCTGCAATAAGAATTTTAACTCAAAGATATCTGTGCAGAGTGGCTACATAGAGTTCTCCCTGGTGGCAGCGTCAACAGAAATACCCAAGTGGGTCCCTATTCTACACAACTTGAGTTGTGGACCCACACATACCAAATTAAATTAATTGTTCAACCAGGTAATAAATTACTGTATGGGTTCAAAACTGAATTGATTTAATAACTATTGAGCAAATCCAATTGTCACTATATACTCGTATCTCTAATTCCCACTACTTGAGAGCTAGCTAATTTATCACATAACTTATAGCAAACACATAGTCTCCGTGAAACTGTGAGTCAGTGTAAAACAAATTAAAATTGAATGGTACATTGTATGTACAAAAGAACTTCCTTAAAAATGCTTAGTGTCAATGTAAAGTTAGAACAGTCAAAAGAAATATACAAAATATATTAGTGGAACTTCACAGGCAAACAATAGTCAAACCAAACTAGTCTGTCTCACCTGTAACACAGCTGTCTCCCGTTCATCCTGGGCCAAGTACACAAATAGGCTGCCAAGTACAACTTCCAAGCGTGAATTCTAGCACACCAAAGTTACATTAAAAATATACATACCACAATTATTGCTGAAACTTTTACCTAAGCTATAGATGAAGCTATGTTATAGAAACAAAAAAAGAACATTAAATCAATTTTGCCTTATACAAATGGTGGAAAGGAAAAAAACATTCACATTGCAACCTAATAGATATTGCTTGAGATTCCCAAAGAATGCCATTGGTTACTATTAATTTGGTACCAGTGTCTTGTTTAGTTACAAATATAGCAATATTTTTGTATAATATACAAGTCCTAGGCCTTTAAAAGGAGTTTTAATTGATATTTTGATATCCTGTCTCACTGCTTTTATAAGACAAACAATTAACTGAGACACAAGGATACTCTCTTTGTAACTATTCATGTCAGAAAATGTTCAACATCTCTGTTGATAATTGATTCCTTACTAGCACATACTCAGTGTCATTTTTCTCCCATTCACCTTCTCACCTTGCTTCGTCTGCTAAATGAGGCAATTAATGGCCACAATATTATAGTTTTGCCCTGAATGCATACATCTGGAGACCTCTGAAAGTATCAAAAATCACTTCTGGTAGTACAACTGCTATCTCTGTCTTCAGTACCTAATGTCATAGTGAAAACAGCTCTATTTTGGAATTCAAAGCAATAGATCCTTTTTGGAAAATTATTACCATAAGCTTTTCTTAACCCTCTCGTTCCCGAATTGTTTGGACGCGCGGGGAAAAATCTAATCTCCTACCGCGGAATAGTGCATTACCGTTTTATTTTTTTAACTCGATGCTGGCTGGGAAAACCCCATAGCAACCATATATCACTAAATAGACCAAGAGTTTGGGATTCCCCTCATTTTTTGATTGAGAAAATTGAATAATATTTAGGCCCTCTACTATTACTTTTTAAAAAAAAAATTTTTTTCCCAAAAAATTCCACTTTTCCCATCAATAATAATAATAAAAAAATAGAAATAATATTGTTTGATGTACTTTATACCAATATTATATTAGTTCAACAATAAAATATGTTGTTTGTTGTGTGTGGTGCTGATTGTGATCATGTAGGAGACATCTATGAGTGTCCACAAGGAACATACGCCATTGGACGTCGAGCTCCACTACAAAACAATTTCATATACACAAAAACACCAACAACAAAGATATTTGTAATACAAACAACAAATTATTCATGATCCTATATAATTGCAACTTTATGATGTATTGTATGCGGTTTCATACAGGATTTTTGTTTGGGAGGGAGGGGGTGGGGCTCCGAGTGTACTTCGCCAGGTCCAGCATCTTCTCCTTCGTCAATGGAAGACTCTGCTCCTGTTGCCTCATCTGCGTCTTCTTCACAATCCCTCTTCACAATCCCTCTTCACAATCGGGTCGGTGACTGCATACACATCTGGTCCTAGTAGTACATTCTGGTAAAAAAAATTAAATTTTTTTGAAAATTTGAAATTGTTCAACAAACCACAACCCACTTTCAAATCTCAAAACTCAATGAAATATATATATATTATAGCTAAACAGCTTTCTCCATCTCAATATAGCTATAAATAAGTCCTTTCCACAACAGAAGCTTGCTAGTTTTCAAGAGAAAGACAAGAGAAAGACAAGCTTACATCGATCATCTTTTTGACTTCCATTGTCAGTGTCAGAGTTGACGGGGTCTGGTCCCCAACCCTGATACAGGGCCTCCTATAGCCCTAGATGTCGTCTCCCTCTTCTCCGCTTGATCCTGAGTCGCTAGAGTCAGTATCAAGCAAGTATAAAACTTCCACAGCACTGTAACTGGTAGACGCCATCTTTCCAAATTGACTTCAAAAAAAAATTTTTTTTTGCATAGTTACCTGGATCACACGACACGCTCACTTTTTTCCTGTGATGTAATAAGCATTACCTAAGCCTGTACGTAATGGGGAGGCCCCCAGTTGAACTGGCGATTTTATAAAAAAAAAAGAAGACAGTAAGTCAAACCGCAAAGTCTTGGTCGGCAAAGAAGCGGTTGTTTCAATGTGTTATGGAAGGCTACTGGGCTCAAGCAATTTTTCGCTGCTTCTACAAAGCTCTGGAGATGACTGGATCCATAAATGAAGCTGCTGTGAAGAAGGTAACTTTTTTTAAAATTCGACGGAGAACCGATGTTTTTTTTTTTTGCCGAGGAAGAAATAAACGCAACTGCTGTGAGGTACTGTCGAAGCAGCCCTGGCTGAAAGCTATTTTAGATGCTCCTCCAACGCATTGGGCACCTGTGTATGCAATCTGAAGGTTCTAGCTATAAAGTAACTATTTTTAAAAATTCGGAGAAGCCAACCGGTCTTCACCCGCTTTTAAGCGGGATTGGGAACGAAAGGGTTAAATTGCAACACTACCTTAAATGGAAATTTTCTAAAGACAATTTTAATTTCAATATTGTGTGCTAAGTCAGCTGAATCAGTACAAAGTTTTATACATCAAATTAAATCCATACTAAATCTTCAACTATGAAGTTGTGAATGCTTGGGATGACTGAGGAACATAAAAGAGTGATGGTGGGATAGTTCTAGCTACCTCAACTAAAAGATGTTTAGCAACACATTTAATTATACTACTCCAAGTCAATAGACGTCAATTGATTCCAATAACAAGTCATGGAGTTACTAGCAGAAATCAACGAGGCATAAACATGAAACACAAACAAACTAGGATTCAGCATACAGAAATCCAAGTTTTTCAAAGAAATAAATTACAAATAAATCTATGGCTGTCTGTGTATCGTTTAGAACTAATACAAAAAAGACTACTGTATATCAGAGCAAGCAAACCATTGCTGCCGATATCTTGTTACAGGATAATTTCTTCATACTCAGGTGGTTTTTCTTTTCCTCTGGTGCTCACAATATCCATTACCTCTTCATAATATGCAGGCTGAGGTAATGCTTCCTGCTTGGTCATGACTCCGTAAGCTACGTTGGGCACTTCTCTAAAAGCTCCAATAACCATGTAAGCCTCATTTTGCTGAAATTCCATGCTTTCTCTCCTTCTACTGTTAAAAACACAAAATTGTTCAACACTTATGCTAAATAAGTATGCTAAAAATAGTTTACCTTGACTTCTTGGCTCTGTTTTTATGTGTTTGATCATTTAATCCTTGATTATGTGTTTGATCATTTAATCCTTGACCACTATGATAGAGAAAGACAACTAAATAGTCAAAAAGTCAGAACATTCTCATTTTTGAGTAAAGTAATAAAATATGGCGTAATAATGCTTAAGACTGCAGTTTTAGCTGCTAAGAAGTTGAAAATGTCAAGTTTTCTCTTTAAAGTTTGACGATGACTCAAGATATTTTTAAGGCAATTTTTTTCTTAGCTATCTGTTACTGATCCTTCAAGCACAGCATTTAATAGATTTTGTATGAAATTAGCTTTAATGTTTGAGTCAGAGTAACTGGTGCTATTAGATTTACTATAGTTCACATTTTTATTGTTGTATTTAACAATATACACATAATTATTTTTTCAGCCTTCTTTTACTCATTAGATGTATTCTCTCTCTTTGACAAGCTTTTTTAAACAATACAGAATTAAAAATATTTGGTCACCACCAGGAATCGAACTCAGGACCATTTGCTTAATGCAAAATAGCTCTGCCACTGAGCTATGACAACCAGCCGGCAAACATATAATTCAATTCTGTACTTATACTGTTAAGGGGTACTGCTATGCTATAGTCTCACTCTGAACAGACTAACGGAATGCTCTTTTTTTTCAAAGATTCTTTTTACCCGTTGAATTTTATTACTCCGCTAAAGTAGTTCAGTGGCAGAGCAATTGTGTGTTAAGCAAGTGTGGTCCTGGGTTTGATTCCCAGTGGTGATTTTTAATTATGTATGTTTGAAAAACCTTTGAAAGAGAGAATACATCTAACATACACGTACTAGAATACTTTATGCAGCCATGTGTTTACTGAGCATGTGTAGTAGTATGCTCATTTGTATTTATGAACCCCCTATCAGTTTTGGCTAATTACTGCTATGCTAGCAGGTACCCCGTCACCCAGTGGCACATGATGTACTAACTTGTGCAAATTAGGAGTGCAGTAGCATAAAGCATTTGTATTCATGGTTTCCCCCTCCTGCTCTCTTTTTTCCTGAGTCATCCAAGTTGTTCTTGTTCCTCTTGTCAACTCATGGATTCCCCTTCTCATCCTTTGTCTACCTTTCCTGCTCCTCAATATCCCTGTCCTTTCGTGCATCAACTATAGAGTGGGTTGAATTCAATGCTTTTCCCATTTAATTATTGACTGTGCTTTACCAGCTCTGGTCAGCTCATGAATTATTCATGAACACACATCCTCGTCATCGGTTACCATTGTCATTGTCATCATTACTGACACACAATGTGTATTAATAAGGATGCTTTATAGCCAGCTCACTCCGTCTTAGTTGGTCTCACCTCGCATTTCATTTGACCCCACCTATATTATTGTAACTAAATTATACTTTCCTGGATGCACATGGGCAGGTAGGAGGAGCTAATTTGTTACATGATTGTGAGTAGGGATAAGATATATGGTCTAACTATGGTGGCAGTCTTACCACATTCAGAACAATCAAGCTAAACCATCCCCGAGCCCCACCCACAGTAAGAGAATAAACTACATTATGACATACCTTTGTTGTGGAATCATATATTTATCTCTCTTTCTTCGATAAATAACAGCACCAGTGACAATAGCCAGTGCAATGCTCAGAGTTACTGCAAGGGATGCTGCTCCCACAATTATGTATAAAACAGGAACATTTTGGGTATTCTGATCTGCATAAATAGCAATACATAGGAATTAAAACAATAAATAATATTCCTGAGCTTCACCTATTTGAACTTTCACTCCGCAATTGTTGCCAGTCCATTCATCGGTGCAAATACAGTTGATGTTAGGGAAATTGCAAGTCCCTCCATTCAAACAGAAGTTGTCCTCACATATTGCTGGAATAAAATATAGCATGAACCTTTCTTCATATATTTAGTATATATATATATATATATTGTCACAATTATCAAGTTCTGACCCTTCATACAAACTATACAGAAAATAAATAATGATAAATAATAACAGCACCAGTGACAATAACCAGCACAATACTCAGAGCAACTGCAAGTGATGCTCCCACACTTATGTACAAAACTGGAACATTCTGGGTATCTGTAGAAATACATGAATTTGACTAAGCATTATTAATGCACTCAATACCATTACTGACCTTCACCTATCTGAACTTTCACTTCACAGTTATGACCAGTCCATTCGTCTGTGCAAGAACAGCTGATGTTAGGGAAATGGCAAGTCCCTCCATTTAAACAAAAATTGTCTTCACATTTTTTTGCTGGAAAATCAAGAACATACAACAATGAACTTTTCTTTATATTTTTTATTGTCACTGACTATTTTTTTATCCACTATTCTGTATCACAACAAAGCATGACTGCATGTTGATGTCTACCACCCACACAAAATTTGTCATAAAGTTTCATATGAAAGATTAGACACTGATCCTCATGATGTGAGTACATGTAGAGCCGATATAGACCAAGTTTTCATCATAATTACTGTACAAACTCACGTAGTTCACATCTATCTCCTTCCCAAACTTCTGTGCATGTACAGTTAATGTTCGGAAAAGAACAGTTTCCTTCATTCATGCAGAATGTTTCATTGCACAGGGCTGAAATGAAACACATTTATAGTACATAATACAAATAGAAAGAATTTTTTAGACTATATAAAATTATCTTCTTTCTTTCAAAAAGTATAAACCATGATAAAGGCACTGATTCTGTCATTTAAGTGTATTTCGTTTAGAACTGCAATGATTATTGTGCATTCACTTTGCTGATCAGGTCCTTGTCATCATGACAATAGGAATAAATTGGTGTACACCAATAAGTAAAGAGTGAGTGATTACTCTCATTTAAATTGATGGAACAATGAGAAAAAATGGCAATCTTCAGTGATTACAACTAACTAAAACGGAATTGCTTCCTGCTAAGACATCAGGTTGTCTGATGCAAGATTATTTATAGGACTGAAATTTTTAAAAAGAATGTTTTTAATGTTTAAACTAACGTCTAATTGTACAGGCAGTTTATTTTGCTATACTGCCTCTGCTCTCACTTTATAATTCATTTCACCATCCTTTCCTCTCTAGTTGTAAAGCATAGATAAATAAATATCAAGTATAATACCATAGCCGAGTCATTTTTAGTACAAATAAGTGTGGTACAGTATTATTTTGTTTGAAATATTACAACAATGGAAAATTGAAATAATGATCTGATTGGTCACAATAATTTCTTTGCAACCTTGCTGCACTTTTATCTGCTACCAAATGCCGCGGCAAAATTCTTGGGTAACATTATTTAACAATGGTAAGAGAAATTAGCAGAACTGAAATGAAAGCATTTATTGAAGAAAATATAATACGAGATTATGGTTTTCTTAACTGCAGAAATGAACTGTCATCTTTGGCTATAGTAATAGTGATGTGCTTCAGCACAAGTAGCGAGCGAGCTGGTCTGACTGAAATTTAAATTTGAATGCTAACCACTAATAATATTTATTGGTTAGCTAATTTTTTAAGATTTATTTGTACTATTCTTTAGCAACACACAACATCTTATCTTTACACTTGCGTACACACTTGCTCACTGGCACAAGCACAAGACTTACATTGTATTATCATCGTGACTTGACATTGGACTATAGATTTTCAAAAGATATGCTATTAAATTTCGTCCAATAATATGGGTAAGGATTGCTAAACCAATGGATTCTGTTTCTAGCCACCTTTCAAAAGTTGACTCTGTTGAAAATACTCCATTGTGCCAGAGCTCTTTCTCTTAGTGACTGGACTATTGGACAGTGAATTTTCAATAAGTACAACTCTGTTATGTAAGGCATATAGCTATGAAGCGCATCAACAAGATAGATTACCACAGCTACTAATAGAAAATGAACTCCGCTAAGTTTGCAAAATCTAATTGCGAATGTCTCTCCTCTTCTTTCTCTTAGTTTTTTCCCATTTTTGGTTTATCTGGCATTATTTCAAAGTCTTTCTTTTCTCCTAAATTTCTTGTGCCCGTGCTAATGCGTATTTTTTAAGTAGCCTCCGGGGGTGGACATGCATTGACCTCTATGAACTTTGCCATATATATATATATATACCATAATCTCAATTGAGACTTGTTAGTGAGAGTCTCACTTCACTTGTGATTAATCCTGAATACCACAATTTTCTGTGCTATTATATCTCCACATCAGTAAAAGCTTAAAATGTACAAACAGAATAATTATCTGCCATAATTAAACTTTGCTGTGACTAAATACCTTGTGTGTGGGTTGTTGCATGAAATAAGTGAATATGTTAGCAACTATATGTATGAGATAGTTAATTGGCATCTATTTTGTATGTGCTTGTTAATTGTTTGAATAGTTTTGCATCATCTCATTAGTTCAATTTTTGTCTGTTTCACTTTGGTCCTGTTTTGTGCATTTGTGTTCTTGTCATTATTAACTGAGGTCAACTGTACATTGCGGCTAAACCAGAGTCTCCTGGTGGCAGAACAAACTTGGGAGTGAAAGCAGTGCTACCTGCTTTCATTCCCACTATTGGTATAAACAGGCAGACGTGTACACACCACCCCTGTACTATCCTGGGATAAATGGAATTACAGAAAATACTATAGATATCATACCTGAACAAGTTGTGTTATCATCATTCAGTTCATATTCTTCTCTACACTGACAATAGTAAGATCCATTAGTGTTAATACATGTTTGTTGGCATACTTCCATAGTAGAGTTGCATTCATTAATATCTAAAATAAAGAGAGAAAGATGTATTGTTATTCAAACAGTTAGTGAAATGAAGGTGTTGTTGTTTTTGTTATTTGTTTGTTTGTTTAATTTTTGCTACTCATCTAAACAAGTTTATGCCATAAATAATACGCATCCATTATAATGCTCATGTGTCCATGAGTAGTTTGGCCAGTCTAGTCATGTGACTATGTTCTTACTATCATCCGTGAAGTTAGGTGAAGAACTTTTCTCATTCAAAAGACAAAGTAAATAAACACTTGTTATTGTCAATCAAACCCAGGATGAGTGGCTTTAGTCACCAGTACTCCAACCTCTGAGCTACAATATCCTTACATAGACTGTAGTGAGACATATTAGTGACTGTCAGAAGTGTAGAAGCTAAAGCACTGCTAACATTGGAGGTGTTTTGAATTTTATTTCCTAGCTATAAACAAATTTTATCACAACTTTTACCTTCCATCTTCTTTCAACTCATCAAATGAGAGAAGAAAAATATTCATTTCCAAACATTTTCCCAGTGAAAAAAATTGTATTTGTTCTATTCTAAATAACTGGGGATAAGTCATAGATTACCTGAGCAAGTCGATTTGTCAGCATTTAGTTGATATCCCTCTCTACACTGGCAATGGTAAGATCCAATAGTGTTATTGCATATATGCTGGCAGATATCCATGGATTGCATGCATTCATTTATATCTGAAAATATGAGGGAGAGAATGCATTCATTAATCCATTCCCTTACCCTACACATACACCAATATGCTGAGAATTAAAACAAAATTTTGAGCTATTTAGTATGCAAGAAAAATTGATAGTGGTGTGCCTGAACACAAATAGCGAACAAGCCTGCTAATTAGGTTACATAAAGCTCCAGCATTATTATGATTTATTATAGCTCCTACTTCTATATTAGTATGGACGAAGGAGAATATGGCAGTTGACTAATAAACAAATCACAGAATTACCTTCTTACCTTCATCTTCCAAGCAGTAGTAGCTTCTGTAGTATCTTACATTAAGCCGTTCTGACTATTTTTTACCAGTAATTCTTGACAACAAGCACTCAACTGCACCAAAAATAAGCCAAAGTGTTTTTTTGTAATAATATTAGCTAGCAAAAATCAAATACATACTTACCTCAGTTTATCTGAGTTCCAGTATTATCAAGTTTAGTATTCAACTATCTGCAGAATTGCAGTGGCTTTTGACAACAAGCACTAAGATACTGAAAAAATGGCGGAATTTGAAGTTATGTCTGGTAAAGGGGTTCAATGCCATTGCAACCACTTGCCCCACATTTTTGCAACTTGAAAAATAAAAGCCTTTCTAAGAAGTAATCTAAAAATTAGTCAAAATTAGACTTACTGTGTCCTGTAGTTCTAGAAGAATCTGAAGGCTAACCTAATAATCTGCATATTTAGGAGAAATAGGAGTCTGTGCATATGTACCAAAATGTACACTTAAAATATTACTACATACATATTATATAGATATAATAAGATATACCTGATTTTCCATTGTTCACCCTAACTAGTATCTTGCTTGCTACACTTGCTTGCCAAATGTAGACTATTTCATTTGTAGGTTCAATGTTACCTACACATGTTGCATCATTGTTAATTAGATGCTGATATTCAGAATCACACATGAAATAGTAAGATCCTACACAGTTCATTAGTTATTATAGAGGCACATATCCATAGAGTAGGAATCACATTCCTCAATATCTGAATACTAGCAAGTAATTAGAATTGTAAGTTTGCATAATGAATATTTTAGTTCAGTAATTACTTTTTAAGCCTTTGAAACATGATCAGATCTGAAATAATGTTACAAAAATAATAGTAGAATGGCCTGTATTGTGAATCTGCATATCATAATGAGTTTTTACTATAGATTATTTTAAAAAAACTAAATACATGTAGTTACATTATATTGCCTAAATACCAATTACAACTGATAAATCTCTTTCCTTCTAACTATAGTGGTAAACTATACCTATATGTTGGTTTATGTTGTTTCTTCTTACCTATACACATTGTATTATCATTCATTAGCTGATATCCAGGATCACAGATGCAGTGGTAAGATCCTTGTGGTGTGTCTATGCATTCACCATTTTGGCAAGTATTTGTAGAAGGGAAGACACATCCATCAATATCTGAGAGGAAAAAAACAGTAAAGCAATGCAATTTTTGTTATAGTTATAACTACATGTTTTATTCTACAGTATTTAATAAACTATTGTGTCATTGATTACTATCTCTCAACAATAAGCATAATAAATTTGTGATAAAAATTAGTGTTCAAGTGAGAACTTGACCTGCAAGCTATAGCTTTGCTTGCCCAAGAAGTACCGTTTAGTAAACAGTGATATGGTATGAATTGTTATGAATATTGCAATTAATAGGCATGACAATGAGAATGGTATTGATAACAAGCATAAAATTCACTGACAAAAACTGGGATTGTTCTCAGTACGGCAAATAAACTAGAGTTTGGCAGGTAGAAACAAATATATGTATATAATTATATATATATATATATATATATATATATATATATATATATATATAATATACATAATACTTATAGCACGAGTCAGAGTACAATATGGGAAAATATTTTACGAGCACGCAAAATATTTTCACGAGCCAAAGGCGAGTGAAAATGTGGCGTGAGAGTAAAATATCATTCCCATATTGTACGACGAGTGTGATAAGTGATTTATTGCTTCTTTGAAATTTTTCTCAACCGGTTACAATACAATTTTCATTGATTTTACTCGCTACGCGCGCGCTACAAGTAGCGTACAATATAAACCGTACAATATGGGAGAATACAGAACGCTCGCGTGATGCGGAAATATTCAAGTAAAAATATCAAAGCTGCAATAAAGTGCACTTATTGAAATATTACAGTGAATAGTGAACTTATTGAAATGTTGGTGCTATCACAAAAACCACTGTAATATGACTGAGTGGGTGGGTGGATGGATGGGTGGGTAAGTGAGTTAGTGAGTGAATGAGTGAGTGATCACTATTGTGAAACTGAAGATGTTGCTGCAGCATCCATCACCATGGACCTGACAGTGGGTACAAGTTCCCTAGCCACATCACCAGCACTGACCTTACATGGTCTGGTGGGATGATGATGCCAAGACAGTGACAATACTAGAACTGACTGTGCCATATGATACATTAATGGAGGAGGCTATGGAACAAAAGACTAGCAAGTACACTGATCTTCATGAAGTGCAATCACTGCGGGTTTCAGGTCTTCCTTACTGACCATAAAAGTAGGATTGCGAAGGCTACCCCACACTCCTAGCTTTGCCAAGTTGAGGCAACATCTTGATAGGACTGAGAAGAGAGCCATGAAACTTATGAAGGAATATTAAGAGAAGCAATTAAAGAATCATACGTAATCTGGTAATCCAGGAACCATAGAAACACTTAACACCAACCCCTTTGTAGCAACTGACTAACTATCACATGTACCATTATTTCTTTTCTTTATCACTTTCATTTATTTTATTATTGTAGTTAAGTGTGTGTGTGCGAGAGAGACCAGATTGTGCATGACTGTCGGTATATAATTGACAAAATAATCCGGAAACTCCTCACCCTCATTAGTATTTGTATTCTATGCTTTACAAATGAAGAGTTGAATAAGCAAATGAAAACAAGAGTGAGTGTATGTATGAATGAATAGATGGATGAAGTAATGGCACTGTTCATGAGATATTTGCTATATATCCATGGACTCCTATTTCACATATACTTACCATTACAAATAACTCCATTTCCACTATAACCAGGCAGACATTGACAGTTGAAACTTCCTTCATTATTGGTACATGTTGCAGATGAATGGCAATTGTCACGATTTTCTTCACATTCATCAATATCTAGAAATAATTCATAAAATTCAAAATATACAATTCAAATTTCAGTCCTGTCTGAAAGCAACGCTCGCCTAGAGAACACTTATTGATTGATCATGGTTGATTTAAATTTAGATACTACATCTGATCATTTACCAAAGACTATCTGCCTAAGGCCATATCCTGTGGTTGTAATACCAATAACCCCAGTAAATGCCTAATTAACTTGTTTGTACCAAAAGTATGAGCCAATGTCTATTGGCACCAACATGTATGCTCTTATTGGACACAATCCTGTAAAGTAGAAAATAATATTTGGTATTCCAATACTTTGGCAGGAACAGTGAGAAGTATGAAGAAACAGTAACTAGCTAAGAACTAATCATTCAATCTGAACAACCAATACCACAAGATTGTTTCAAAATGGCATTGACGAGCTGCTAATTATATTAAACACTGGACATAGGAGCATAAATAGAGATTGGTGCTGTAAAAAAACAAGTGAAAAGCAAAAAAAAAAAAGTTTTTTAATGTTCTGAATTCAGCAACAAACAGGCAATTATATACCAGAGTATGATTACCACTCAATTTCAAATAACCCAAACCTATCTGCTACACTTCCAATTACAACGACATTTGCCTCTCCAAAATAAGTCCTTCATTCTCAGCATTTCCACAACTAATCCATCAATCTTCAATATTGAAATATTATGATTGAATGATCTATGGTTACTATCAACTACAACTCTTCCTCCCACTATTTTCACTGCAACACTGCCATATCATTCATTGTCATTCATTTGCACTCACTTTCACTTGTACCTGAAGAGACTGATTTGGTTCAAGTGGCAAGCAGTGCAGAACTTTTAGCCTTACCTTCCTATAAAAGAACGCTAGACTAATTGCAATTCTACACTTTGGGCAGAATATACACACCCCCTAGGAGTTGTGTTGTGTGAAATTCAGCTACAGCAAATTAATCAATTTAATTGAACAGTTTGAACAAACTATGGTACAAAAATATAAGCTAAATAGTTACATTATAATCGTGTCTACTACTGTTTCCTGAAGTCTCTAGTTTACATTTACGTTATATAATAAACAATTATTTTGATGGACTATATAAATGCTGTGTCCTCACTACCTGTACATTATTGAACTACTAATTTAGCAAATTTCTACTCTCTTAAAAATGAAAACTTGTGTACTTACACACAACCACCAGCTTCATCACTCATTTGTAAGATTAAAAAAGATCGTCGAGATGATTATGTGCTATGCAAATAATTTGGCAAGATAATTTTTTTTTGTACACTTTCTCCTTATTGTATCAACACTTGAATCCTAAGTAATTCTTAACTGGGAATTTTAGCTGGGAATTTGGCTAGTATCTGAATCAGATGCAGAATTTTTTTTTATTTAGGGCAGATAATATACTATCTGTATGGCCAGCTTTTGAATATACAGAAATACTTGAAGTGGCCACTTGGAAATATAACCTACAGCAGCATATAACTCAAAGGTAAGTTTGGTTCATACAAGAAGAGCACATGACTGCTAAATTATAGTTCTCACTGCTAAATCATAGTTCAACTCAATAAAGTAGATAATATTATTACTCATTCATAGAAATATCAAATTTCAATTTGTTTGTTGGGCTTACTTACCTGTACATTCTCTATTATTATTTATTGGCCGATATCCAGAATTACAGATGCAGTAGAAAGATCCCTTTGTGTTCACACATGTACCACTGAGGCATATTTTTGTAGAGGAGACACATTCATTAATTTCTGTAATATAAATAGGCAACGATACCAGCTACACAAAAATATAATTCAGTCCTTCTCGGCTGAAATAATAGTAATAGCAGTTGGCCATTAAAACAAATATATTTAAAGACAAGATTGAGTAGGCATTTAGATCGTTCCTATTCTTGGATTATTGTGGGCATACAGGAGATGCCCACACTGGAGAGCAAGGACGGAGAAGAGTAAAGAAGGGGAAACAAGAGAAAGAAGAAGAGAACTAGTTTTATGTTATGTTTTATGTCACGTCATTTATCATCGCTAGAATGTGTATAGTATAGAAACATTGGGTGTGAAGTAGTTGTGCGCAGGAGTAGACTTGTATCATTTTCATTGGTCAGTGGCGAGAGGACTTTTGTTCATAATCCCCTCGCCACGTGTTGTAATTTTAGTTCATGCACTTACACGACATTCGTAGACGTAAGAGAGATTCTATCTCGAGCTGAACTCTGGTGGCAGCGACTTTGCTGCTTACCAGACTGTGGCGTTGCGCTGTACGCAGTAGCACGGAGCAATCCGACACCCCCACAATTATATTTTTTTAAATCAATATACTCTGTTATTATATTCCTCTGTATTATTCAAGAAGGCAATATGTCAGTGTGCTCTTAGTAAAATGTAAAATTGAGACTATAATAGCTAGCATATAAATATTAAGAACTAGAAACAAGTAGCTACATGAGTGAAAGTGATATTATATTGAAACATACATATGTTTAAATAAATATTCATCAGTGGCTGATTTAATTATTTACTCTAATTCACTTGAAATGTATTTCTGCTCAATTAGCTGTATCATTCACTTCCAACAAATGGAGATGTCACCAATAATTGTTTTGCTAATACAACTTAGACATTATTATATACCTTAACTTATGGGAGTGGCAATGGCTTTAAAGGCACATATATATATATATATATATATTTATTGCAGCTTTGATATTTTTACGTGAATATTTCCGCATCACGCGAGCGTTCTGTATTCTCCCATATTGTACGGTTTATATTGTACGCTACTTGTAGCGCGCGCGTAGCGAGTAAAATCAATGAAAATTGTATTGTAACAGGTTGATAAAAATTTCAAAGAAGCAATAAATCACTTATCACACTCGTCGTACAATATGGGAATGATATTTTACTCTCACGCCACATTTTCACTCGCCTTTGGCTCGTGAAAATATTTTGCGTGCTCGTAAAATATTTTCCCATATTGTACTCTGACTCGTGCTATAAGTATTATATATATATATATATATATATATATATATATATTTAAACTAAGCAATTAGCTACAAGAAAAGGCTAAGAATAAATAACTTGAGTAGTGGCTGGCAAATAAAACTACTGGTCACTATTTATACATGTTTTTCCTAGCGCACATGAATTGTGGCACTACCACTGGCATACTGTCTCTGTAAACCTGTGATAGTCAATATTCATTTGAGCACATGTGAAACTAGTCAACATCTGCCATAAAAAATAATATGGTGTGCTGGAGAATAGCCTTTTAAATTAGTTCATACGTATGAACAACGTACAGTTATAATATTCACAACAACCACAAGATCACAAAAATTAAACATTAGTGCTTAGAAGTTCTTCACACAGAAAAAAAATTTCAGGTATGATCAATTAAAAATCATCATTTAGCTTCTCTATCCCAAAATTTGTTTTATGTTTATTTATAAGCAAATACACTTTGCATGCTCTTTTCCACTGATTTATTTTTATATAAATTTTATTTTGTACACTTTCACCTTATTGTCTCAACACCTGAATAAGTAATTGTTCACTAGGAATCTTAGATGGGAATTTGGCTAGTATCTGAATCAGATGCAGAATTGATTATTATTAACCCTCAGCGCGCATGCGCCCAGAGGGTTACAGTAGTCCTAGTGTCATTAACCCTCAGCGCGCATGCGCCCAGAGGGTTACAGTAGTCCTAGTGTCATTCATTCATTCATTCATTCATTCATTCATTCATTCTGTCACTCTGTCTGTCAACAGGCCACTTCTGGAAGGTAGGAACCAGCCAGGCTCTGAAAGCGGCATCAAACAGCAGTATTTCACGAAGTAAGTTCCTTTAATATGCCAGAATTTTGATTTTGGACTTCATTTTCCAGAAAAAAGCGAGTCTTTCCAGAGCCGTGCGATCGTAGGCTTACAGCGGGAACCGCCCCTTAAAAACGTGCTTGTCACGTGAGCCAGCTTGCAGGTTGCAAATCACTTTTAAATAGCTAACAATTACATGCACTTAGCGTGACGTGATGCGTTGGGTAGTCGTTGAGTGAGCAAGTACCTAACCTAATAGTCTCTGGTTCGAATCAACCTGATGGTATTTTTTTTTTTTCATCTTTTTTTTTCATCCTGTTTTTTTTTTCTTTTTCCTTTTGTCTTCTTGCCTTATATTCCTCTTCCTACTGTTTTTATTTCTTTTCTACCTTTTCCTTTCATTTCTTCTTTCTTTCCTGTACTGTTTTTCTTTCTTTCTTCTTCCTTTTTCTTTTCTTCCTACCTATTTTCATTCATTCCTCTTCTTTATCATACTAGCTAACTAGCGCTGAGGGTTTGCACTTCAGTGCTCTAGTTCGTTCTGTCACTCTGTCTGTCAACAGGCACTTCTGGAAGGTAGGAACCAGCCAGGCTCTGAAAGCGGCATCAAACAGCAGTATTTCACGAAGTAAGTTCCTTTAATGTGCCAGAATTTTGATTTAGGACTTCATTTTCCAGAAAAAAGCGAGTCTTTCCAGAGCCGTGCGATCGTAGGCTTACAGCGGGAACCGCCCCTTAAAAACGTGCTTGTCACGTGAGCCAGCTTGCAGGCTGCAAATCACTTTTAAATAGCTAACAATTACATGCATTTAGCGTGACGTGATGCGTTGCGTAGTCGTTGAGTGAGCAAGTACCTAACCTAATAGTCTCTGGTTCGAATCAACCTGATGGTATTTTTTTTTTTTCATCTTTTTTTTTCATCCTGTTTTTTTTTTTCTTTTTCCTTTGGTCTTTTTGCCTTATATTCCTCTTCCTACTGTTTTTATTTCTTTTCTACCTTTTCCTTTCATTTCCTCTTTCTTTCCTGTACTGTTTTTCTTTCTTTCTTCTTCCTTTTTCTTTTCTTCCTACCTATTTTCATTCATTCCTCTTCTTTATCATACTAGCTAACTAGCGCTGAGGGTTTGCACTTCAGTGCTCTAGTTAATTTAGGGAAGCTAATACACTGTCTGTATGGCCAGCTTTTGAACATACAGAAATACTTGAAGTGGCCACTTGCAAATATAATCTACAGCAGCATATAACTCAAAGGTAAGTTTGGTTCATACAAGAAGAGTACATGACAGCAAAATTATAGTTTTTACTGCTAAATCATAGTTCCACTCAAAAAAGTAGATAATATTATTACTTATTTATAGAAATATCAAATTTCAATTTGCTTATTGGGCTTACTTACCTGTACATGTTCTATTATTATTTATTGGCCAATATCCAGAATTACAGATGCAGTAGAAAGATCCCTGTGTGTTCACACATGCACCATTGAGGCATATATATGTAGAGGAGACACATTCATTAATTTCTGTAATATAAATAGGCACCGATACCAGCTACACAAAAATATAATTCAGTCCTTCTCGGCTGAAATAATAGTAATAGCAGTTGTTTTTAATATAATGTATTGGCCATTAAAACCAATATATTTAAAGACAAGATTGAGTATGCATTTAGATCATTCCTATTCTTGGATTATATTTTTTTAAATCAATATACTCTGTTATTATATTCCTCTGTATTATTCAAGAAGGCAATATGTCAGTTTGCTCTTATTACACTTTTGTAAAATGTAAAATTGAGACTATAATAGCTAGCATATATAAATATTAAGAACTAGAAACAAGTAGCTACATGAGTGAAAGTGATATTAAAAAATAATTACTATAATATAAACTGATACTTAACAATTAGCTGTATCATTCACATCCAACAAATGGAGATGTCAACAAGAGCTGTTTAGCTAATACAACTTAGACAGATATGCCTTAACTTATAGGAGTGGCAATATCTTTAAAGGCACATAACTTTTTAAACTAAGCAATTAGCTACAATAAAAGGCTAAGAATAAATGACTTCTGTAGTGGCTGGCAAATAAAACTACTTGTCACTATATATATATATATATATATATGCTTTTCCTAGTGCACATGAATTGTGGCACTACCACTGGCATTCTATCTATACATGTAATTCTGCTCAATTAGCTGTATCGGTCATCTCCAACAAATGGAGACGTCAACTTTCAAAACTCTACAATAAAAAAATGAGATAAAAATTTTATTGACTTGTTTAATAGCTGGCAAATTTAACTACTTGTCACTATTATAGTTATATTTGTGTTTCCTAATGTCTTCTAGAATGTTATTTTATCTCATGATTTGTGACACTAACACTGGAACACAGTCTCTGTAGTAAAACTGTGAGAATCAATATTCATTTGAGCACATGTGAAACTAGTCATCTGCCAGCAAAACACTATTGTATTGCTTATGTGTGTGCTGGAGAGCTACCTTTTAAATTTGTTCATAAGTATTATACAGCATATATACAGTTATAACATTCGCAGCAACCACAAGATAAACTTATGATGATAATGGAACTTCACGGCAAACAATTGTCCCAAAGTCACCTCATTTATATTGTCCTTGTAATCAAGTTTTGATAATAGCTGTCTCACCTGAATCACAATTAGAGCCCGTCCATCCTGGGTCACATACACAGGTGTTCTGCATGCAATGTCCATTTCCACAAATTTCATCCTCACAGTTACCTTATAAATATAATATTACAGATATTGCTGAAAGTATTTACTTTATAAGCTGTTATGCTATGGAAACCAAATAATGTTTTAGAAAAACAATAGCTGCCAGATAATGAATTTAGCTATATTATTATACCAATGGTGGAAAGGAAAAAACCTATCCAAATTGCAGGCTACTGCCTAACATTTCTCAAAAGAAGTGGTTGGCTGTTATTGCTCTTATTTTATATCTATAACCAGTTATAGTTAGCTACCTCTTGCCAGTTGTAAGTACAAGTCTCACAGCACCTTAAAAAAAAGAGTTAAAATAACTGACCTGTCTTTGAAGGTAAAATTTCTGCAGCCATAATGTCTGCTATATATTAGCTAAAAATAGATTCTTTGCTGTCTATACAGCTAGCTATTCCTGGTAGAAGATACACTCCACAACTCCTGCTCTGATATTTGATTTCCCTAATACTATGTTATGGTCTAGCTATGTTTTTCCCCCATTCACCCTCTCACCTTTGCTCTCTCTGCTAAACAAAACTAATAATGACAAAAGTAATATAATCTTGAATGGATTCATCTGGAGTTCACTGGAAGAACCACAATAACTGAAATCACTTCTACAAGTTCACTTGCTATCTCTGACTTAAGTAATGTCATAGTGAAAACTAAATCGACTTGTGTTTTGAAATTCATTAGAACAGCTTGTTTTGGGGAAAATATTACTGTAAAGTTTTTCTTGAATGGCAATGCTTACATATGAATTGAGTTTTAAAGTTACCTTAAATAGAAATTGCAGATATGTACAAGAGTTCATTGGTTAATATAATGTTTAATCAGCTAATTTTAGTTTTGTACCTTACATTTTATGCTATTGAAATTCTGTGGTCCATTTCTAATTTTCAGGTGCATTTCTAAACAACCTTATTCCCAATTCTAAACAATTGATATGGACAGAAACCCAAATGACTTTCAACATAGTAGCTATGTTATGGTTTCAGATCCATTAGTTAAATGGTACATTTATCTCTTTTCAAGATTTGTAGGATTACACATTAGAAATACAATGAATAGTACACATTTAGATAACTAGTATAACATGATCAATAGCTGCTTCACTACAAACAACACAGTTTTAAATCTCGCAGATAATATTGTGGTGCTACAATGAATAGGCACAATATATTTTATTTTAGTTGTTGTGGCTTGCTACACTTACAAGATTGATGAATACCAGTGGATAACTATACACAATAAGCTCTGATGTTGAGAGTGAATTCTAAAACATGCAAGCTGTCCAACATAAACATCTGTTATAACTAGTTATGTTGGTTGGCTCTTTCACTTTAAAGAAACTAGATTCCAAGAAGTGGATTAGATATAAACAGGAAGAGTTACACACGAACTCTATTTACAAATTGCCTGGCTAGATTTTTTGTCAAATTGAATGAGGGATTTGAGCTGACTTGCTTCTAATTTATAAAAAAAATTTTATTAATTAGGCAAATAAAAGGGACACTTGTGCTACACAGCAATGATGGAGTCCTATGTATGATTTTGAAGAGTCATTCCTGACATGAATTTTCTCAATTCTAACTGCCAATATAATGTTTACTTAAATCTTAACTCGACGTTTCCACTTCTAGCCAAAGTCCTCTTCAGGGGTCCATCAGGCTGACCCCTGAAGAGGAGTTCAGCAAGAAGGCGAACTGTACATTTTATCCTGCAATCAAACATTCTTTTTCCCCATGCTTTTTTTTTTTTTTTTTTTTTTTATATGAAAATCTATACTTTACCGTATTATACTATTTAGTCCAAACATTTGATGAAGATGGCTTGCTAGATTGCATGGAATATGATGCTTTTTTTATAAATATTTACAAACTACCTTATCCCCAACTTTAAACTATTACTATTGACAGAAACCCCAAGCGACTTTCAGCATCGTAAGTTCACATAAACATGGCATTAAACTCTTATTACTAGCTGAGATGACTATGATCTAACCAACTGGTCTTTTAAAAGTTATTGCTACATTCACAGATGCAGAGTGCTCCCATTGAGATATGTAAAGTGTTCTTAGATTGATCATGGCTGATTTATACTTAGCAATAACGCCGTGATACTTTTTATCAAAAGGCTAGCAGCCTCAATATAGCAGTCTGAATGAAATAAACATATTATCAAAAATATTTCTAAGAATGAGCAGTTCTATAGTAAAGGAGGTTGTGAAATACAGCTGGATGAGGTATCGTTAATTAGAATATCCAGTTCCTGTTCTGGAATAGTAAACAAAGCATTACTCTGTTGACTACTTGTGGTTTTCCTTCTCGTAATACTTGGGAGAACTAGATCAGGCAGCTGTGGCTCCCAGGAAGTGGTGACCATACTGTTATGCACTGAACCTGTTAGAAACGGAGACTGCATAGTAGAAACATGTTGTCCAGAAGAGGAAAATTGATCAATGACAACAGGTCCTGAAGGATATAACTTGCATGGAGTTTTACAGTCCAGACGCAAAGGGATTGTGGTTCTTAAACTACAAAATTCAGCATTATTAGTCCCATTTATTTTTCTTTCACTGTCTCCTTTCCAACTACACAGAATAATTTTAATGTTACATTCAACTAATAAATTGATTTAATAATTTTGATTGTAAAACTTACAAGACACTGGTGGAGTTTGTGTTGCAAATGGATGGAATCAAATTGTTTGGCTTTAAGACATCAGCCTTATTCACGAGATCATTATAACCTAACTTTGCACTCCCATTCTTGTCAACTGTATTAAACCTGATGTCAGTAATGAAAGTTGATTTATGTCTGACTTCAGAACTGGCTAGCCTTTGGCCTACTCTAGAAAGATTTCCTCCCAAGTGAGAGAAGAATTCTTGGACTTGTGCAGGTTTATCACGGGGACTTTGAAAGCTCGTTAGTTTCTTATCTCTTATTAAATTTAAAACATCCATTTATTAATTCCTAGATATTTCCTGCACTTCGCGTCGTGGCACGCAGTATAAGAACGCAATTATGATGTAGTATTCGCTACAACTATTCCTGAGGTCATCGATCCTTGGCTAATTAACTGACAAGGCCACAAGTCTTGCTAAGCCTTCTATAATAGGAGTAATGGATGTACTGTGCAGTCCATACTACTGTGGATACAAAATGGTACTGATACACATATTTCCCCACATGCTTCACACTCCCCATATTGACAACCACTTACAACACTTGGAAACGGTTTAAAATACACTAGCTAGCAAAATATGAAGATTCAAAACATGTAGATTGAGTCGGAGAGAAACAATGATTGTGATTTAAAAATGTGCACAAAGAAACAACAACAACGACAGTTATGATCCTTCAAAAAAAATGCTTCAAATCAGCTGCAGATGGACGGTCTTCCACACTTTTAGACCAACACTGGAGCAACTTCTGATAGCTATCAAAATACATAGCAATAATCACAAGGACGATATATATATTGTATATAATATATATATATATATATGTATGTAATCGGACAACATACATTTTATCACTCAGTCCAGCTGGCTGGGCCAGTCTGTGTCCAGTCTGTAGATGCTCGATGAATTTTTCCAGATTGAGACCAACTGAAACATTCTTAAATGGCTCATCTCCTGTAACAGTCAGAGAATTAGTTACAAATATAGCAAGACATCTTTGGTCAGTACTGGTGGGAAGATTGTAAACAAAGAATAAACAGGGTAAGTTGTAGAAATATTCTTTCCAGACCGGTAATACCCAAATCAGCACATCAACTTGAACAGTAAGCATGTACCATGAATTATTTTATTGCTTAGTTTTGGTAAATGGAGAGTTACAACCCTGAAGAGGACTTCAGCTAAATTTCTAAATCCTAACACTTTCTAATATAGTGTGTGCGTATGTGAACGATCATCGTAGTATTTTAATTATTTTAAACTTACCATAAGAAGCAATTTCCCAAATTATGATAGCATATGACCACCTGGACAAACACAGAATCTCAATTGTTACTAATCCTTCCAAAATTGCTCAAATTTCTTACACATCACTCTTGAAGTAGTAGCCTTTATTCTCCAAAGTTTCAAGTGCAGCCCATTTGACAGCAATTATTTCTGCATCCTATTGGGAAAAAAACAACAGACATACACTTTCCATGAACTATTGTCCAAATATATTGCACTACACACTTGAACACGCAACATGCGCATTAAAATTCACAATGTACATGTTGCCAACATTGTCGTAAGAGTTTGACAAAGTATAGGTTAAAAATATTGAATTATTCTAGATTCTGATAGTAATCAAAATGCAACAACAATGTTGATTTCCAACAAAAAGCAAAGTATACCGTGAACTTGATGTTGACCAAAACTGTCATTAGTATTTACGCATAAGCACGATGACTAATCCTGCTATGTACATCAGAATAAGTATATGAGAGAATAACTTGTAACTAAGGTATGGTTATATCTTGTTATGGGGGACAGAATAAAATATGCCAGATCAACACCACACTCCTTCCTCACAGAGTATTCGTCGAGTATAATCAAACCTGTTAGACTACTCAATCTCAACCTCCACAACGTTTACTATTAGCTATTTTAAAAATTAAATCCTCACATCGACTATCTTGTAGTAGTTGTCATCTTCAGAGACTGCAGTAGCCATTCCAAAGTCTCCTATCTTCAGAACAAACCCTTCGCTAATGAGAATGTTTCTAGCCGCTAAATCTCGATGAACAATCTAAGTGATGATATAAATCCATAACTTACATACTATCACATCATAAATGTCAGTCTGTTGTCTTACATTCATGTTCCTCAAGTGCTCCAGCCCACTGGCTATCTGGTGAGCATACAACTTCAGTGAAGATTCACTGATGGAACCAGGAATGTGAGCTTTAGTGGCATCATTGCCATAAAGACTTAAGTACCCATCATTATCTGGAAACAAATTAATGGATAATGGCTTCATAACAAGAAAGAAAGAAAGGTTGTAGCCATCAGACAAAAATATGAAATTAGCAGTAGTAAGATATTGACAAAAAAACATAGCTAAGCTAGATATGATAGACATAGGAAGTAATATATATTAAATATATAATTGGTGAGCAAGACACTTACAGGGGTAACACAATTGAAAATCGGGGATATGAGTTTGTGTATATAGTGTGGACGTACGTATGTCATTTGGTACTTTGACCCTCGCTCGCCATTTGTGCTCAAGCACACCACTAGTAATAATTGTATGTCCAATCACTCAATTTAATAACTTAAATATATTTACCCCAACTATATTTTTAACCTCCATGCCCTATAACTAAATGAACACCCCACTCACCTGAGACCATATTAATTGCCAAGCGAGCAAGACACTCTCAGGGGTAACACAATTGAAAATCAGGGATGTTTGTTTGTTAGTGTGGACGTACGTATGTTATTTTGTACTTTGACCATCACGTATTTTTGTGTTCGCTCCGTGTTGGACCCCATCCCAAACTTCACTAAACAGAGTCCTCCGGTTTAGTGATTATTACCCGTATCACCCTAGAAATTGAATTGTTTACCACTTTGAATTCTTTTGCGGGTGTAGTTACAACTCAAAAACTTATGGGAGCTCCATTTCTGTTCGAGTTAGTGGCAGTGGTAAGTTAATACGCTATGTGTCATAGTTATAAGCCCTATGCAACACTATTTACTTGAAAATGCATGGTCCACTAGACTAACCACGAAGGTAAGTATTGCGTAGGTATGTTCAGTTGTGTGAAAGTATTGTGTGTTACAACTGAACTACTACTAAGAATATTACAAAGAAAAAGTTTAAATAACATGACTTGATTTTGTTGCTTCTTTTTCAATTCAAACAGTTACGGTTACTATGGCATTGAATCCCCTTTACCGTATATACATAATTTAAAAACTCGACTGTATTTTAGTAGCTTGAGTGTTAGTGGTTAAAATTAATTGTTTAACAATGGTGTAGTTTAAGGCTCACTCGCCATTTGTGCTCAAGCACACCACTAGTATATATAAATATATGTATGGATGGATGGATGGTACGTATGCCTCTCAAACGCGTGTGCGGGTGTCTTTTATTTTTCTCCTAAAAACACGGCTTTTCAGGCTTGTCCCCAGTTTCTTCGGATACTATGACATTACTTTAAACACTTGGGCTCAAAATTGTGAGAGAATTCCTGCGAAAACGCTTGTTTTTCAAGTCACAAACAGTTGCTGCGACCGGTTACTAAGGCATTGAAGACCCTTTACCAAATTTAATTTTCAAAACTTCACGGCAGGTCTAGTAAAACGTACCGAGGTTACCGGCGGTAAAGGGTGGGAAATGTATCCAGTGTGGGAGCGAATGCGCGGGCTGCGGGAGAGAGCCCGGGCATGCGTATAAGGCGTAAGTGCCCGTGTAATGGGCATTAATCAGAAAGAAGAAAAAAATGGAAAAAGAAAAGAAAGCGAAGGCACTAAGAGCTTTGGGCAAGTCCGCCGCAGAGCATAGCGGCGGAGGAAACGATCCTCCAACGGCTAAAAGGAGCAGAGGGGGGAAGGAGAGTAGTCTCGGGAATGACAGTGATGGCGAGTTCTCCGAGAGGGGGTCGTCGGCAGACACCAAAGCAGTGGAGAACAACACCGTGATGATCCACGCTCTGCTAGCGAAGGTGGCCAGCCTTGAGAAGGAGGCTAAGGCGGCCAAGGAGAGCGAAGCAGCAGAGCAGGGTAGGTGTTAGGGGAATTAAGGAGAGAGGGAGAAGTGTCTTGAGCTAGGGAGGGTGAGCTTATAACAGTAGGCAGGGACGTGGGGATGGAGGACTGGAAGGCTAAGGCAAACGTTCCTGATGCTCACCTCCGTACTGTTTGTGGTACGTGACAAACCGAGCTCAGCGGGCTTTGTGGTGGCGTCCAGTGGGCGAGTGTGAGTGAGTCCAGCTGAGCGTTGGGTGGCTAGTAATTACGTGGCAGGCGGAGGGGTGGAGTGCAACAGGAGAAGGGGCACTCAATGTAAGGCATCCTGGGGACTGGCCAAGGGGTGCCGGTGCAGGGATGCAGGGGGGGGGCCTCAGGTGAGGGTGGTAAAAAAAAAAAAAAAAAAAAAAAAAAAAAAAAAAAAAATGTCCCACCAGGAAGTGGAGGCCAGTATCTACATAAGGTAGTTAGCAAGGACTGTAGCTAAGGGGTAGTTGAACAGGAACACTTAAGGGGTAGGTAAGGACATGTAACTAAGGGGTAACTAGGGGAGGTAGTTAGGAAAGAGGACACGGTGCTGATCGGGTTGGGGCATTGGATTGGCCATGCCAAACGATCAAGTGTCAGGAGGGGTGACGGGTCCACGATGGCTACAAAGGGGGGTACTAGAGTGTCGAGATATGGGGCATAAAAAGCTCATGTTGGCTCGACCGGGTGCCCAAGTAGAGTGTATCGTGTTGTCACCTAGGAGAGAGGGTGACAGAGTGACAGTGCTGCAGGGAGCAAAGGATAATGCTCAAGGGGGCAGCACTGTGGTCACCTGGGGTGAGGGTGACAGAGTAGCAGGGCTGCAGGGAGCAGGTGAGAATGCTCAGGTGTGGCAGCCCTGGGGGTCACCGTGTAATAGAGAGGGGCACTAAAGGGTCGAGACAAGGGTGGCAGGCAGGGCCAATTGGTCTCGTTAGTGCCGGGTTAGTCATTAATGCTAGCTAGAGTGAGTAAAGGGGCTGGGCACAGGAGAGTGGGCGGTGCCTAGTGGAAGCACTCCTCACTGTGAGTAAAGAGTACAAGGGTGCACTGGGGGATAGACAAGGGCATGTGGTGATCATGTCTGTTCTATTGGTGTGCACAGATAAGGTGGCCAGGTTGGCGGAGGGCGCCAAGAGGAGTGGGGCCACATGCGGACCAGAGGGGGAGGAAGGGGGAGCCGGGGGACTGATCCTGAAATTGCTGGACAGTATGAAGGGCTCAAAGGCGGAGAAAAAAGAGGACAAGAAGGTGCCCAAAGTGGTGCACCTTCTTAGGAACCAGCCACCTCTTCCGAGCAAACTGGTGGACATGATCCAGGAGGGAACCTTTGTAGATTTCGCCTGGTTCCCGGTGTTTGACAACGGGCCCAGCGATGGAGTAGAGTGGAAAGGCATCCTGGGGGAGAGTGGCGAAAGCCCAAGTGGCAGCACATCTGGCAGGAGGAAGGCAATAAAAGAAGTGCCGGATCTGTCGGGGTGGAGCACATGCTTCACATTGCTTCAAGTGGCCTGGGCCACAAAAAAGCCAGAAATGTGGGTACCCCTGTCAGCGTATAGGGAAATAATATTTAAGCTGGCTAAGAGGTACCAGTGGGCCCAAGTTGCTGCCTATGATAGGAGGTTCAGGCAGGAGGCGGCTGGGAAGGAGGAAGTAAAGTGGGACGAGGAGAACTTGTCTCTTGTACTGGATATCGTGCATGCCACTCCACAAGTGAAGACGGAGCCCAGACATGGAGCCAGTGCGGGAGGGGTGCTGCAGAAGAGGGCAGAGCAACGGAGGAGAGGGACCTGCTTCAGGTTCAACAGGGGGGACGGGAAGTGCAACTTCGGGGTGCACTGCAAATTTGTCCACGCCTGCTCGAATTGCGGTGGGGAGCACTCGATGTATCGATGCGACAAACCATCAGAAGGGAAATAGACTAAATGTATCACTTTCATTGAATGCCGTCATCATATCTCACCTTTACAGGATGTGTTTATTGTTATGATGTTTGGTGAACCTGTATCAAATTGTCTGCATGGGGGCAAGCCACCATAGCTAGGAGTGGTAGGCAAGAGAGAGGTGAATTGAGTGTGAGACATGGGTGGGTTGAGGTTTAAGTTAAATAGAGGGTAGTTAGGCTTGGGAGGGCTTGGTTAACTAGAGTGGGTAGTTAGGAGGAAGGGTATGGAGTCAATGGATGCACACACGTAGTAGGATGGAGAGGGATTACGGTATGGAGGGGAAAAGCTGAATAAGTGTTCGTGCTTTTTGTAGGGTACCGCTTCACAAGTCAATTGGTGGAGCTCGAGAGAGCATCGGAGGGCCCCAACAGCAGAGTGTTGCTGGGGGCGGAGGAGGTGGTGACGCCCTTGCTGTGGCAAAGGTGGGAGGAGGAACTGAAGGAGCACTCAGACAGAGAGTGGGTGGAGTTCCTGGTCAGGGGGATAAAGTGCGGCTTCCGGTTGGGTCACGACCAAACTAAAGTGACGGTGAAGGGGCGGAGTGGTTCCATGTACGAGGCCTCCCAGCACAGGGAGATTATTAGTAAGTACCTGGAGGAGGAGGTACAGGGCAAGAGAGTGTGGAGGGTGGAGAGGGCTACTGAAGGAGTTCAGTGCTCCCCCTTTGGAGTAATCCCCAAGAAGGGAAAGCCGGGCAAGTGGAGGTTGATAGTCAACCTGTCAGCACCGGAGGGTCTGAGCGTCAATGACGGGATAGACAGGGAGCTGTCCAGCGTGGTGTACACGTCGGTGGACGACGTTATAAGGAGAGTGCTGAGGCTGGGCGAGGGAGCTCTGATAGCCAAAGCTGACGTCAAAGCGGCATACAGGAACATCCCAGTTCACCCCAGGGACAGGTGGTTGCTGGGAATGAGGTGGGAGGGGGAGACTTACGTGGATGGCACGCTTCCCTTCGGACTGAGATCAGCGCCGTTGCTGTTCACAGCAGTGGGTGATGCAATAGAATGGGTTGCCACCCGGAAAGGAGCCAAGTGGCTCAGGCACTACATTGACGATTTCGTCTCTGTAGGCAGGAGGGGCACAAACGAGTGTGCAGAGGCCATGTCCATATTTAAAAGGACGTGTCAGTGGCTAGGGATGCCGCTGGACGAGAGGAAAGAGGAGGGCCCCAGCGAGGTGCTGACCTTTCTGGGGCTAGAGATAGACACGTTAAAGATGGAGGTGAGGTTGCCTCAGGAGAAATTAAGAGAGATGAGGGGCATCCTCAAGAGATGGAGGGGCATGAAGAGCTGCAGGAGGAGGGACCTGGAGTCTATAGTGGGGTCCCTCAACCACGCCTGCAGAGCAGTGAGGCCCGGGAGAGCATTCAAGAGGAGGTTGCAAGACCTCATGACCACAGTCATAAGAGACGACCGGAGAGTGAGGTTGAACTGGGAGGCGAGAGCTGACATAGAATGGTGGTACCAGTTTGGACTGGATTGGAATGGCACTGCTCTTATGAGAGCGGTGGCGACGGAGGAGGAGCCTCAGGAGGTGGTACTGTCAGATGCATCCGGGGGGTGGGGTTGCGGGGCAACCTGGAAAGACAAGTGGTTTCAGATAAAGTGGAGCGAGGCCATCGCGGCCAAGGATTGGAACATAATGCCCAAGGAGCTGCTTCCAATAGTGGTGGCAGCGGTGGTGTGGGGCAAGTACTGGAGGGGGTCAGTTGTCAAAGCCAGGTGCGACAACATGGCTGTGGTGGCATCCATCAAAGCGGGCGCCTGCAAAGAGAGAAAGGCCATGCACTTGTTGAGGTGCCTGGCCTTCGTGGAGGCGAGTGTGCCTGTAACCATATTGGCGGAGCATATCAAGGGGTCAGAGAACGTGGTGGCGGACGCCTTGTCCAGAGATAAACTAGATGTGGCCCGCGGTGTTATGCAGGTGTCGGAGAGGGAAGCGGAGCCAATCCCAATGGACCTACTGGAGATGCTGACAAGAGAAGGTCAGTCCTGGTCAGAGCAGGAATGGAGGAGACTATCGACGCTCTGCTCGACCAGTCAATAGCGGAGTCCACACGGAGGAGGTATGACTCCGCGTGGAAGAGATACGCGGCCTGGTGCAGTGAGCTGGGAGAAAGATCTCTGCCTGTCACAGAGGAGTTGGCCATGGGGTACGTGGTGGCCTTGGCTCGGGACGGCTTGCAGACGGAGACGGTGAAGTATCACCTGGCTGGGCTGAGGAGGGCTCAAATCAAGGCGGGCATGGCTCCCCCGGAGTGGGGGGTCATGGCTAGGCTGGTCATGCTCAGGAAGGGCCTCGCAAGGGTAGAAGCCACGGGGGAGAAGGAGAAATTAAGAAGAGAACCAGTAACGTGGAATCACATGAGGGCGCTGAAAGAGGCCTGGGTGGCCAAAGGAGAGAGGGGAACCATGCTGTGGGCAGCCGCATGCATGTGCTTTTTCGGCTGCCTGAGGGCAGGGGAGGCTCTGGCGCCCGAGACGGGTGAATTCGATGAAAAGGCCCACTTGGGGTGGGAGGACGTGCAATTGCAAGACGCGGTGAGCCCCAAGTGGATCCGTGTAAGGATAAAAGAGTCCAAGACGGACAGACTGAGGAAGGGGGCATATGTGAGGCTGCCTAGAACAGATGCGGAGATTTGTCCAGTTGTTGCAGTTCTGGAGTTCATGATAGTCAGGAAAGTGGGCCCTGGTCCTTTCTTCATGAATGGGGAGAAAGTTGGCCTGACCAGAAGGGTGTTCGTGGCCGAAGTGAAGAAGGCCTTGGCCGAGAGTGGTGTGCCTGACGCTGGAATTTCGGGACACAGCTTCCGGATCGGGGCAGCCACGGCAGCGGCAAGGAGTGGTGCTTCAGACGAGGAGGTGAAGGCCCTTGGAAGGTGGAGGAGCAGGGAATACAAGGGCTATATAAGGAGAGAGGAGGGTGACCAGGCGGCGGCGGCCGAGAAGTGGAGCAAGTCAGTGTATCAGTGAAGCCTGGACCAGTGTAGCCAGAGTATAGTGGACCTGGAACGTGTCATGCCGTCGATAGGCTCATGTCATTGTGTCTTGTAACGTGTATCACAAATTTCTTGTTCTGTATATATATCTGCTCATATGGGAGGGGCAGGGACATGTGGGTAGCCTAGATGGTACTGGTGAGGGGGAAGTACCCTAGGGGAGTAGTGTGTGCGTCGGAGCAGTCGGGGCTCTCCGAGTGGCCTTTAGTGGGGGGTTTTGGTGGGGGAATGAGCAGCTGCTGCAAAGGAAAGCTGCAGCTGCCCAAGGGCGAGCCTCAGGCGCATGCGCCTTGGGCCCGTCAGGCCCCAACAAGGCCTCATCGGAGGCGTGGCCAGGCATAAGGGCTAGGCATGGCCACGCACGCGCGACTGCAAACCTCCGGCACACACACTAAGGAGGAGTAAAGAGTATTCGGTAAGAATGTCAACTATAAGGTGTCTGCAAGCAATGCTTCACGCCCTCAGCAGGTAACGGCAGGTCTAGTAAAACGTACCGAGGTTACCGGCGGTAAAGGGTGGGAAATGTATCCAGTGTGGGAGCGAATGCGCGGGCTGCGGGAGAGAGCCCGGGCATGCGTATAAGGCGTAAGTGCCCGTGTAATGGGCATTAATCAGAAAGAAGAAAAAATGGAAAAAGAAAAGAAAGCGAAGGCACTAAGAGCTTTGGGCAAGTCCGCCGCAGAGCATAGCGGCGGAGGAAACCCCGCCCACCGCACCCAACTTATGGGAGGGGGAAGCGATTGGAGGGTGGAAAAAATTTCTCCGGATTCCGTACAGAGGGGGGAATTCCGTGACTGGTTTCAGTCGCGCGTAGGTTGGGGGAATGAGCAGCTGCTGCAAAGGAAAGCTGCAGCTGCCCAAGGGCGAGCCTCAGGCGCATGCGCCTTGGGCCCGTCAGGCCCCAACAAGGCCTCATCGGAGGCGTGGCCAGGCATAAGGGCTAGGCATGGCCACGCACGCGCGACTGCAAACCTCCGGCACACACACTAAGGAGGAGTAAAGAGTATTCGGTAAGAATGTCAACTATAAGGTGTCTGCAAGCAATGCTTCACGCCCTCAGCAGGTAACGATGGCAGCCAAATAAATATTCAAGGATATGTAGTGATCATTTTATTTCTGGTAAGATGCTAATAACATGGCAATCTAGCATAACACTAGTTAATATGTTGTTGTTTTGTTGCGTGCATCAACTTTTCTAGGTAAACCTTCCAAACTTAAGAATAATCCTGATTATGTTCCATCATTATTCTCTTATTCTGTCACTGGGAATAAAAGCCAACAGAAAATGTCTAGGTATGACAGGTTTGAAAAGATACAAAATTTGATTCCTGCTGAAAATTCTGGACGAGAATCTAATGAGAGGGAAGAAGAACAGTTGATAGCAATTACTCAGCAGCACAGCACTGATCATGAAAGTGTGACTTCTGGTGATCAGGGTAGCGATGAAGATCAATTTGAGGTACATGCCCAGCATAGCATTGACCAGAGTAACTTCCTATGGGGTAGACCAAAGTACCAGTTGCGTTCATGTGGTAATGGAAGATAAGTATACTATGACAGATAGTGATTTGGAGTTAACAGTGAAGAATCTTCGAAAAAGTAATGAGTTCTTAACAAGAGCTATAAATTTTCTAAGCAATCCGGCTTCACTGATAAATAATGATAAACTAACTTTGTTTTATACTGGAATTCCATCCTATAAAATGTTTGATTCGCTTGTAAAGCTGATTCTACCACATACCAAAGTATTTATCTGTTCATCACCTGAAACTGAGATTGGGTCTCACATTTCAAGATTTAGCCCAACGCTTCCAGATAAGTTTATCTTTCTGTTTCTGGTATATTTCACGAGTGGTTGAATATTTTATCAAGGGATCTAAAGCAATTGATAGTTCGGCCAGACCAGGAGATTTTGCGTGCCACTCTACCAGAATGTTTTAAAGAAAAATATATTCATACTACTTATATTATAGATTGTTCTGAAATATTTATTGAACGCCCTTCTTCTTTGTCAGCAAGAGCAGAGACATTCTCTAACTACAAGCACCACAATACAGTAAAGTTTCTTGTTGCGGTCAGTCCCACTGGAGCTATACATTTTGTATCAAAGTGCTGGGGCGGCCATGTATCAGACAGACATTTAACAATTAACTGTGGCTTCATGGACAAACTGACTTACGGAGATCTGGTATTGGCTGATAGAGGATTCGATATATCAGATGACCTAGCTCTAATTGGAGCTTCACTAGCTATTCCACCATTTACAAGGGGAAAGGCACAGCTATCTCAGAGAGAAGTTAACTCTTCAAGAGCTCTATCTTGAGTTAGAATTCATGTTGAACGAGCAATAGGAAGAATTAAGAATTTCAAACTTTTGCAGAGCACAATTCCAATCACACTTTAAAAAAAACCACATGAGTTCAATTATACGACTATTGATAAAATACTGGTAGTTTGTGCTGCTTTGAGTAATTTGCATCCAATGTTAGTTCACTAATTTCGTACACTTATATTATTATGTTCATGTTATTTAATTTTTAATCTCTTCAAAAATGTTTTGTTTACATGAAAAATATATGAAATTCATTTTGGAAACGAGGGCAGTAATACTAATAAAATAATATTATTTGTTTTGCTCCTTGCAGTCATTACAATACCTGATCCTTTCGGTGCACGTCTTAAGCCAATGCAAGAATAATGAAACCACTCATACTTGCATGTTTGATTTTCACATTGTATCATTTTCCCATATTCTTCTTGCTGACATACACAGTAGACCATGCACATTGTAACTTGCGTGTCATTATTTCAGGCAAAAATTGTTCAACAAAAATTTTCGTAAGTTTCTGGAATAATCTCTCAATAAATTTTACGTCTTTACAGATTCTTTCTATATACAATCCATTTGGTGTCCACACAATAAAATCGCAATAGTTCCTTTCACATACTTCAAGTTGTCCCTGAACCCGTGTGTAGTACTTGTGTGATTTTATTAATCCCATTTTATCCATGAATGAGCCTTTCTTGTCCTGCAGTAGATGAGGTTCTCCATCTTTGACCGAAAATGGGCATTTAATTTCAATCAAACCATGCTGCTACATGACTGCAAGCTTCACCGAAGCTATGAGAGGAATACAACATTATAATATTCATTTTCTTAAACAATTAAAATAAACATACCCTGCCATGCATTTACAATGTGCTGTCTTGATTTCCCCACTAGCTTTGGCCACTATAACCCAAGCTTCATGATTTTGATCTGGTGCCTTCTGACTTGGATTAATTTTAGCCTTCAGAATGGAAAAATTACTGTTTGATGGTTCAAATATGTACACAGTGCGAACATATCCATTGTAAAAATAATTATAAGCTTGTAGAGATTTATATGCTTTTAAAACTCCATGTTGGGCCATTTAGTTACATCATATTGCCACAGAGTGTCCAGAATTTCATAAGGGTCTGGAAGTTTTTCTCCATCAATCTGGAGTTTGTTAGCATACTTTCTCTGAGAGATAGTCCAAAGACTTGGAATATTCCATAATCTTGCATTCAATCTCACCATAAACTGACACTACTACTATGGCTGCAGAGTACCAACCAGTTGTTTTTTTGCCCTACGTACAGTATGTGCGCAATAGCTGATCGCGTGGGCGCGGTCATCACGTGATAGGTAAGGCGTCTCTGACGGATTAAAAAGGTCTACTCGATGTAAAAATTATACTGTTTGATGTTGTATGATAAATGATCAGAAATCCTTCACAGTAGCTATCTTGGGCAACCGCAGAATCCCCTTTAACATTGAGGTGCATAGGTGGCTTCACCACAAATGCTTTAATTAGTTTTTATTGGGCTACTCACAACTCTTTAGTAATGTGTTGAATTTCAGTCATTTTAGTCATCTAAGAGGAACTTAGATTTAGTGCATTCTTACAAAGAAATAATAAAAAAATAAAAAAAATGACAGCAACAACAAAAACAACAACAAAACAAAGTGGCTACTTTAATTTTGTCCAAGTTTAAAGAATAGGATTAAATAATATTTTTGTAATCTAGCTATTTGGCTTCAACTTTTATCCCAGAGTCTGTCTAGGTAAATATATCCGTACACAGAGCTAGAATCGTTATATACTTGACAGGAGACACACAATGAAAGAGATCTTGACTAGTCACTGATATGTAAATGCATGTGTAAATACAATTTGTTACCAAAGGAACTGGAAAGAGTTTTCCCTTAATTCAAAATGTGCAGCATTGAATTATATAAAATATGTGACATGTGCTCCTTCTATCTTCTTCATCCACCACAAACTACTTCCACTTGCAGCCATATAAAGTGTTCCTGAAACAACATACTAGATAACTTGACACTCTCCTTGTGTTTCCCTTCAACTACACACAGATGACGATGTCTTAAAGAATGCAGCAACAATGTGAACCTGTAGTCTTAAATAGCTATACCTTGTCTGTGCACATTGAACTAACTACTGATCCTCCTTAAGATACCAGGGCAATATTTAGAAAAAAGTTTCCTGGGGGTGGGTTGAGGGTGGAGAGGGGGGAGGGGGGGGGGGTGAATGTTTAATGTAAGTTGTCTATAGCATTGTCACTCTTTATAATTATGTTTATATATTCATATACTATGTATGTATGTATAATATTATATATAATAATATATAATATATATAATATATATATTATATAAAATATAATATATTATTATTATATATATTATATTTATTCCACCCTAGATATCTTCACAATGATATGTTTAGGTACATGGCCCATGAAATAACTCAAGATTATTTCACGCTGTTTTTTCACCTGCAAGCTTATTACCCCTGTAGTTATAGCAACAGGCCAAACTTTTCAATTTTCTTGTTTTACAGCTACCTTCCTCTGGTGTACCCAGCTCTTCACCCTGCTCAACAGGGTTAAAACTACAGTAGTGAAGATATCTAGTGTGGAATAAACCACTTATCACTTGTCAGAGTGTTATGGCAAGATATTTCACTCTCAGGCTTTATTTTCACTAGCTCTGGCTCATGAAAATAAATTAGCCTGCTCTTGAAATATTTTGCCATATCACATACTGACTCATGTAATAAGTATTATATATATATTCCACCCTAGATATCTTCACAATGATATCTTTAGGTACATGACCCTGAAACAACTCACAATTTGTTTCAAGATGTACTGCACAAGCTCATTAGCCTTATAGTTATTGCAAATTTTTTGGTTTTTACAGCTACCTTCCTCTGGTGTATCCTACTCAACAGGGTTAGAGGAGCTGCTAAAATATCAGCTGGGGGTGTGGGTAGCCCCTACAACCAACTTAGGCACTGTTACATAATCTTACCTAGCACTCAGATTGGTGGATAAAAATAGAACACCCATTGCACTCAGCAAACTCAGCAAGCCTGAGCACACTCATGGGTTAATTAAAATACAACATACAAGAGAGCTACCTGCAAGTCAATTTATCTATAATTAATCATATTCATTAAAATTTAATGATATTCATGGCGGATATGGTTGGTGTGTGATCTTTTCCCTTGTTTTCTTCTTCTGAAAAAAATGGCAACTATGGTTGCCCTTCCTCCAGTACTAACTGTGGTAGTAAAGATATCTAGTGTGGATTAAACCACTTACACTTGTCAGAGTGATATGGCAAGATATTTCACTCTCAAGCTTTATTTTCACTCTCCTCTGGCTCATGAAAATAAATTAGCGTGCTCATGAATTATTTTGCCATGTCACATTCTGACTCATGTAATAAGTACTATATTAATATAGTCTTTATTCCACCCTAGATGTCTTCACATTGATATTTTTAGGTCTGTGAAATACCACTTATTACATTGACCAGAGTGAGATCACAAGATATTTCACTCTCAGGCTTTGTTTTCACCTGTCTCTGGCTCATAAAAATACATTAACCTGCTTGTGAAATATATGCCATATTTCTGGGCTAATTTTTGTGGAGCAGTAACCCCACTAAGAGCTAGTGCCTGTGGTGCCATTGGCAGTAGGGGTGCAATTACAGAGGGGGGTGTACTTAGTGGTAACTCTAATGACTCAGTTTCAGCCCTAAGTAATGCAGAGAGAGGTTCCTGTGGAGCTTCTACACTAAATGATGGCACGCTGGCAATAGCTGCTGGTGTTCAGGAGTCTTAAATTCCCAGCTGGAGGTTTGTACAGGGTCGAAGGACCATAGCCACCTCCATCTCCCCTGAGGACACTGTTAACCATAAGACATTTATAAAGTAAAATGATACTATAGATGGTGAAATGATACAGTTTGATGTGGTATGCTAAATTGGCGTGACCTATGTAGGTGTGATTTGATTAATTGTGGTGTGTATGTGTGTGTGTATGTGTGTGTGTGTGTGTGTGTGTGTGTGATTCTGAATACATTTCTGTGCGTAACGTTTTACAATGGCGGACGCCTCCGACCCCACCGATCTGGAAAACCATCTGGTTAAATATATAGATGACTTTCCGGTTATTCCTTTAGTCACGAAGGCTCAGCTTGACCTGATGAAAGGTATTGACCTGTTTGCAGATGACGTGTGGATAGTTACGTATCCTAGAAGTGGAACCACCTGGACGCAGCAGATAGTTCGATCTATTCGTTGTCAGGCCAATGAGGATATGCCCATTGATCAAGCCATTCCGTACTTGGAAGCCGCTAACAGCGATTTTACGCCCTATAAAGTCGACGAATCAAAGCTAGAACGTCCAAGAGCGTTCAAGAGTCACATGCCGTACGATCGAATGCCGTGTGGTCTTCCTAAAGATACTCCCTGCAAGTACATCTATGTAGCTAGGAATCCCAAGGATATGGCCGTGTCTTATTTCTACCATTACTTCTCAACAAAGTCTGCTGAAAATATGACTTTTGATAAGTTTTTGCCTCCACTACTTTCAGGTAACGTATATTATGGAGATTACTTTGAGCATGTCCTTGGCTGGTGGGAGCACAAAGAGGACGACAACATACTCTTTCTGAAGTATGAAGACATGAAGAAAGACACAAGAGCAGCCGTAAGGAAAATTGCATCATTCATAGATGTTGAGTTAACCGATGAGGCTTTGGAGTCTGTGGTTCAGAAGTCATCATTTTCAGCAATGAAAGAAAACCCGACTACCAATTATGAGTGGCTCCCAAAGGAAATAATGCATCCTGAAAAGAAACCCTTCATAAGAAAAGGTGTTGTAGGAGGATGGAAGGATCATTTCACACCAGAGCAGTCAGAAAAGATTGATTCATTATACTGCAAGAAATTTAAAACTGTGGGGCTTGAATTGGAATTTGATTAAATAGATTGTATATAATATATATATTTTTTCAGTTAAATGTGGGTGCTTTAGCTATTATAATAGTGGTTTATTTATTGTAGTAGTATTATTCATTATTATTCACTGTAACAATTATAGCGTGAAAACTCACCAAATTCACACCAAACTGATGGTGTGAATGCACACCATCAATGCATAGCGTGTCCTTCACACTTCCCACCTAGTGTGAATGCACATTTAGCATGAAATTCACACTCAGGGAATAGCATGGACCCTTTACCGAGAATATTACATATAATATTCATGTACAGGAAAAAAACCAATGCTATTATCATTTTAATCTTACCTTATAAATGTGTTGTACACTTTGTGCTAGGTAAGAGAGTATTAGACAAAGTGTTGGTCCTCTGATCAATGAGATCTGGGATTCAGGCACCACAGACACACACCAATCTCTTTTTTGAACAGTAATGTTGACATAATATGTTGGGTTGATTCTAATTATATTATAATATAATATTAGAATCAACCCAACCTAAAATAATTTACACATTAATTAAAATATGAGTTAGCACTGTTTAGGGTGTGAATTCACACTGAATTTGGTGTGAACTCACTGAATTTGGCGTGTACTTCACACCAAATCAATGGGGTGTGCACATTACACCATATTTTGGTGTGACTATATTTACAAGTGCTTCACACTTAATGAAAATAGAATCTGATATGACAAGGATTCAAATTATTAGGCCACATAAACTTAAATAAAATAGTTGTATTTTTTACTCTTATAACGCTAGGCACTACTTCACTTACAACTTTTGAACACCTTGTATAGAATCTGGTTAAAATTGTAGCGAAAGTACATACTGCAGCTATACTACTGGTAAGTATCCTTTAAAGTATAGTACATGTATGCTATATGGTAATCAATTGTGCTATTTTATGTGTTTATTTTCAGGACCAGTGCAGATCCTGAACACAAAAAAAAAAACTGACAAGTTACTAAAGCTGAACTCTATCTATCACTTTACTTGTAATCACTTTACCTAAACGATAATTCTTAATCTCCTCCCATTCTAAAACTATTGAGGTTGTACTATCTCATCTTTCTTTGCGGTTGTGAAATTGTTATAATAATGTCTATACAGCCTCTGTTAAGTTTTTTATTACAATTGGTTTGTGGCTAAAGGTAGTTAGACTCTACTATAGGCATTTCTTCTGCGATGGCAGAGTACCCGTACCACTGACTTAGAGCTTGTGCGTGCAATAGCTATTCGCTGTGTGTTTATAGAACCTGGTAGGGTCTAATTCTTCACGCAACAGACCATTCTACTTGTGTGCCTTAATAGCCTCAGCCTTCAAGCCCGATTCTCCAAGCAAAAAGTATGACACCAGCTCCAGCACTCTTTGAGGAAAGCCCAGCCTCCAGGAAGTGTCTATTATGCATTTTACTTATCTGTAGATTGACAATGTATTATGCGTGTATTTTTATCTTATGTATAATATTTTTACATGCACTTCATATTGATTGATTTCTCTACAGAGTTGTGAGTGCCAGGGCAAGGCAGTGAACAAGGATTGGAGAGGGAGCTGTGGGCAGATGTCACGCCTGACATAATGTCAGATGAAGAACAAGAACAAGATGAGGAGACATTCACTTGCCATCCTCCTTCATATCGCTCAGGAGCATTAAATAAGTTTATTGCCAAGTTGGATGCCCACTTGGACAGCCTGCCATCAAGTCATCCAAGAGGAACCAGGTGAAGGGGTTCATTGAGACAAAGACATGTTTTGGTGATAGATGACAATATTCTTAAATTTGTTTCACACAAGATTCAGGAATAGACAGTGAACCATGACCAACCACTATACCTAAGAACTCAAACTTAGTGCTGTTGAACTTGAATCTTTATTGTAAGTGAGTGATCAGCCAGACGTTGTAATAATAAAGAAAGGTGTTTCAGATGTTTCACCCAGCAAGATGAAAAGACAACATCATCTATGTATGGTTCTACAAATTTAGTATAGTCAGCAAACACTCTCTGCATCAAGACCTGCAAGGTTGCTGGGGTATTGCATAGTGGCATTTGCTGGTATGCAAACTTTCCCCATTTGCATGAGAATGCAGTGAAATCCTGGCTGTCAGGATCCATGGGTACTTGGTGAAATTCTTTGCACAGGTCCATCTTTGACAGGTATTTAGCAAAACCTGACTTAGCAATAATAGACTCAAGTGTTGGCATGGTAAAGGGAATAGGCACTGTTAGAGTTGAGTCAGCGGTAATCTACCATAATATGAATTATTCCATCCTTCTTCCTGACTGGAATTGGGGTAAATGACCAAGGACTGTTACTCACACCATAGCAAATTATCCAGTTCTTGTTTGAAGGCAGATTCAATTGCCATGGGCAAATTGTAATTAGGTGACCACAAAAGGGTTGCTGAGTGACATTAATAGAGTGGGATGCAGATGTGGTATGACCTGGTGAGTCAGAGAAGATCCGATCAAATTTTGAGATAACACTTTGCAGCTCAAAATGTTGAGCATCATTTAAGTCTGGGTCTGCTAACGGACTGTGAGTGAATGTTAGCATCATCTGATTCTGAAAACAAAACACAGAACATGATATTCAATATTTTCAACAAAAGATTAGAGCAAATTGACACGAACAATCTTAGACTTGGCAATCAGTTTATCTTAGGGATAAATTTATTAGTTAACTTCAGATATTTTTTCTTTGATTACATATAGACCTTCTCAACTAGTAGACAGTGTAGGGCCAAGACCAGGAATTTTCATCAGAACAAGATCCTTTGGTTTGAATGAACACAACTTATTCAGATTTATGTCTTTCCTGTACAACACAATCTTTCAAGTTACTTGAGAGCACATAGTCGTTTCGATATCTTGCTGTAAAGACACCACAAAACCACTCACTGCTATGTTATGCGGATTGGAATCAGTCCAGAAAATCTAAGTTAGTCAAGTATATGAGGTGTAAAGCGTCCATAGTGGAGCTGGTATGGGGTATAACCATGACATGAAATCTGTTAACAAAATAGACACATCAGCTCCTCAATCAAGTTGAAACTGACAAGGGAAGTGTGCAGGGATTTTGCTGGGGCCTAGAGAGGTAGACCCGGTAGGGGGTCGTCTAACTCTTTGGCTGCCTGCGTCCCAGGTAAATTCGCTGCCACCAGGTGCTTCCCCGTTTTAGGGTTGTTATCAGGTCAGGGAATAACGTCTTACTAGTTAACCCTCACCAAGTAGCTATCCCAGAGACCAGACCTTTAGGTCTTGCATTAAAATCTGATTTAAGGAAAAGAACTGGCGTACGCATACGTGGCCAGATCATTTTGTAAGGAGGCCAACGCATGCGCAAACACAATGATGCACACATCTGAACACACCTGGGACACAACTCGTATGACAAAAATAATACACACCTTACCAACTAGCTAGCTATATGAAACCAAAATAACTGATATATGCATATATACAGTCATATAAAGAAACTGACTATCTATCAGTTCAGTTTGTGTCTTGATTTTCTCTTCTGTGGAGATCAGGCCCTCCCCCTTCCCCCCAGCTAAGACTGCGCCCATAGGGTGCATCTGACAAACACCAGGACGGGACTCCACAGGAACATCATCTTCCCAGCCTTTTTTACTCAGCACATTGGCGTTGCTGTTCTCTTTGCCTGGGTGATACTGGATGTCCAGCGCCATGCCTTGCAGCTTGAGCGCCAGTCTAATTAGACGTTTGTTGAGGTGCATGCTCGATTCCCTCCAGCCTGCGAGGCCCCTCATGGGAAACCATGAACATCTCATTTGCCACCTCATTATCTCATTAGCCATGTCTAAGAAACCATTATTGTCTTATTTGCCACCTCTTTTATCACATGTTTCTCTCTCTCCTCTCTTCACAGCACTTATAATCTGGTCATTCATTCTTTATTATCAGTTCACTACTAGAAGGCCCTCCTGCGGCTGAGAATTTATTGTATTAAAGTTACAAAAGTCACGACACCTGCATTAGCCTTAGAACCTAAGGTTCTTTTTGAAAAACAATGAGGTGCAAGCCTTGTAGTTAGTGAATACAACCACCGGTGCTCCTTATAGGTAGAATTCAAAGAGCCAGATTGTGGCGACTATGGCTAGCGCCTCAAGCTCCGTGATGGTATACTTTGTCTCAGCTCCTTGGAGTTGCTGACTGCAAAATGTAACTGGGAGTTCCTCCTCCTCTCAAATGATGTGCAGACACGCCCCCAGACCATCACCCGACGCATCAGTATACAACAAAAAACAATCAGACGATACAGGCACATACAAAATTACAGTTACATAAACACACGTAAATATTCAAAGGCCTCCACCATCCCTGGTCCAATGAACCCTGAGTAGAGCGGCCAAAGAAGTGCAGGAGTGAGCTTGCATAAAAAGTTGGCAAAGTCCTCTATGAATACCCTATAGTATCCACCACTACCAAGAAATGACCTAAGTTGTTTTTGTGATGGGCTTTCTAAACTCAAGCCATAGCGTTAACCCTACTGAGGCACAGCCACCCTTCCACACCCGATTGCAGCCAAACTCACACTTTTTATGTTTAATCTTCAACCCTGCCTTGCCCAGACATTCCACTATATAGTTGTTGCAGGCATCAGAAACTGGGCACAAATCTTCTTCCAGGACTGCCTGGAAAAATAGCCGGCGCATTTTTGAGCCCAAAGGGCATGATCACGTATTCGTAACAACCAAACGGGTACACAAAATTAGTTAGTTCACAGCTATTTTCGTCTTATCCAGTATTTCTTGGAGGGTCGGAATCCAATGCCTTCTTTAAGGCGTTATGCTATTAGCTCCCTGTAGTCAACACAGAGACGAACACTCTCGTCCTTCTTACATATGGGAACTAAAGGACTGCACCATTCTGCATTACTCTCCACAATGATACCTGCTTTCAATAACTTATTAATTTCTTGTCTCACCTGGACTCCGATATTTATCAGGATCTGTCTCGAGGGCAGACTTACAACTTCACATCCATCCCTAGCATGAATCACGCATTCCCCAACAGAACACAGGCCCGGAACTTCGGAAAAGTATGAACTCACTTATCCAACACAATCTGTAACTCCCTTCCCATCACACTTCTCGTCACTCAACACGCATCCATTCTCTAATAATCCACATATCTCCTTGTCTTCTTCCACTACCACACACACGGCACTAACTTTAGCTTCCCTCACTGCACATTTCTTGGTATTGTTGATGTGCACAGTTTTCAAAGCATCACTTCCCTCCTTACACACTGTATAATTTACCCTTGATAGCTTCTCCTTAACAACATACAGACCCTCCCAGGAGGCTTCCAAAGCTCCCCAGATGCCAGGTACTCTCAAAAGCACATGTTCGTCCTCAGACAGTGCTCTCAACGACTTATTCTTGTTGAACTGAGCGCTTCTGTGTTCATTCATCAAGCTACCTCTTTCCATAAACACATCACACAACACACGCAACCTGTCCTGTAATCTATCCACCCATTCAGCCACATCCATTTCCACATAACACTCCTCAGCCTCTCAACCTCTCCATTGCTCTGTGGGCAGTATGGTGAGGAATGTATCGTGTTTATACCCAAGATCTCACTATGTCGTTTCACAACCTTCCCCATGAAAAAACTTCCCCTGTCTGATAAGATCTTCAGAGGTATACTGGTCCTAGTTATCACAGATATCAACCCATCCTCCACTTCAGAGGCTGACTCTGTTCTCAAGGGAACAGCCTCGGGCCACCTTGTTGTGAGTCACACAAAGATGAGGACATACTTGACACCACCCTTCGCCTTTGGCAGAGGATCCACCAAGTCCATAGCCATTGATTCAAATGGCTCGGAAATCAGAAATGACAGGTCACTCCACCATGTGAGTTTGCCTGTTCCCAGCTTTGTTTAGGCACAGGCATGCATCACATGAGTGTACGAACTCGGTGACAACAACGCCCATACCTGACCATGTAAACCTGTTATTGAGCATTTCTTTAGTTCGTCTCACACCCTGATGACCCACAAAGTCATGTGCTAACTTCAATACATTACCCCGTCTAAATCTAAACTTAGGTATACCATCCTGCAAACACTCCTACCTGTACTGTCTTCCTTATCATGTCAACCACTTAGAACTACCCCAATCCACTGACTCTCACACACACTCCTTTCGCTTAAACACACTACATCAGAACTTCCCAGCACTGCTGTTATCTTAACAGTTGTCGAGTCTGGATGGTCATCTTCATGGGGCTCAGCTAAGACATCATCCACATCATCCAGAGAGACAGGCGGCACCACATCACTATCTCTCACGATTGCAGTTTCCTCATCAGTTAGGGAATCTAACCATGCCCCAGCGGCCCAGGCCACAACATTCATATTCACACACTTGTCCACTGACTCCTCAGTATGCTTTGGAGAGGCTACCGAGGCCTCCACATGCACCTCTGCCTCCCTCTCGGCAGTGACCACATCCATTTGTGGATGTCATCCGCAGAGTGCCGTGCTTCAACACCGCTGTTGCCTGTTGTATCCACAGTGCCCAAAAGGAGTCTCAAAGTCATGGACCATTTATTGGCATTGAGAAAAGGACTTTGTCGCTGAGCATGTCTCCTCTACCCTCCTGGTAAAGGAGGTGCCGTTGATCGCAAACTTTAACCGTACCATGCACTAGCGGAAAATCAGATTTAACGGCCACCCAACTAGCATTTCTAGGTCTAGATCCCAGTTTAACACCTAAGTTTCTCTGTGCCCAGGCCCGTAGCAAGCAAATTTTGGTTGGTCAGGCCAAGATGTAGGTGTGGTCTGTGGTCAATTAAATTCCTGTATATAATTATATATATATTATATATAATATTATATTTATTTATTTATTTATTTGTCCGATCTAGGTATAATGTAGTTTATCATGCAATTTCAAGAAAAATCCCTTCTGTCAACATATTGACCCATACAGTAACTGCTGAGGATGGGATAAGAATTTTATTATACTTACTATTATAATTTATTGCAGTACAAAAAAAAAATTAAGTTCTGTTCTTTGAATATGGATGATATGTTTATGTATGTTAACTAGTAGTTTCCAAAAATGTTAGATCTGTGAATAGAATCTCCTATAAAATCGTTTACAACAGTTTTTAGACAAATGGTATCTGTTCTTTCCTTATGGACGTGGAGAAGCATTAGATAATTCAGCCTCTCTTGAAGCATTGTTGCTCTCAAATAGCTCTTTACTCTCCTCAATGCACTGAATGATCTTTCTGAAGTTGCATTTGTAGCTGGCATCACTAGAACTAGCTGCATAAGTTTACACACCTGGTCCATGAGTGCTGATTGACCTTGTGAGAGGTTGGAAAAATACTCTAATAAATAAAAAAATGATGTTTTACTTGTTTTACCCTCCTTATGTTGCTCAAAATGGACTCGAAAAGTTTGAAGTTGAGCCTGCAAAGTTTTCTTGTCAAGATCATCCCCATAAAAAGTAGTAATAAAATCAAGATCATCATTAACGCTTTCTACTTTGCAGTATTTCATCAGAAGAGATTCAAGAAAGGAATATATCTTGTATCCCTGCTGATCGAAGCGGTCTTTGATGCAATTAACAATTAAGTCCACAGCTTCAAAGAGTAACTGCTTATAGTATTCTTTGGGTGATTCAGGAAAGTAACCTGTTGATATTCCCTCTTCATATCTTTTGGGCGCTTTGCGTTGTCGTGGAAGTTCAGGTTCAGAAATATTCTTTGAGGTGGCAAATGAATTAACTTTGGTCCAAAAAAAGGTCAAATGAAGTATCGTTCCGAATACTATTCAATGTTTGCACTGTCATAGCTGCTTCAGACATGGACTTCTTTTGAAGTGTGCTGCTTAGGTTATCAACATGTCTTAAAATCAACTCTCCAAGCATTACTCCAAACACGAAATTAAAAGTTTTCATCACAAAAGAGACACCCTGAATGCGTGACTTGCTTTCAGTGTCTTTACATATAGAAAAAGCTTCTTCCCATGTTTACAAAAGGACATCATAATTTTCAATAACACTAGCTAGAGAATCAGCTCTTACTGTCCATCGTGTAGGACAGAGAACTCTCACACCAGGAGAGCCAGGAGTCATGTTTTACGAAAAATATTATCCCGACGTGGAGAAAACTTTATTAGTTTGGTAATAATTTCGTGAGTGGTTTCTAAGGCCTCCTTCATTATCTTGGACTTATTGAGTGAATCACTGGCTGCTAAATTTAGGGAGTGCCCATAACAATGGGTGTAAAGTGCCCTGGGCTCAATTTGGCTAATGATAGTAGAAACACCACTTTTGTGACCTCTCATTGCGCTTGCACCATCATAACACTGACCTCTGACTTTATTGATATTTATATTCAGCCGCACAAGAATATCCTTGATCATGTCAACAAGAGTTTTTGAATCAATCGATGGAACCTCATAGAGTCCAAGGAATTCTTCAGTAACAATGCGGATAACAATAATGTAGCCTGCTCTCTGTTACTAACATCAGTGGTTTCATCAACCATTATTGTTATAAATGGAGAGCAGTGAATTTCAGAAACCAAAACTGTCATTCCGAATAACTTTATGGCCTCATTTTGAATATCTGGACTTGTATACACATTCTCCTTTCTCTTCAACCATTGTTTCAAATTTGGATCCGATTCAGCTTTCATTAGCAATAGCTGGGTAAGATTTCCGTCTTCATTGTCACCCCTCAAAGCAAGTCCTTGCCTGCCGAGATATTTTCTGGATGACATGATTTCCAACAAAGCATCTATATTTTTTATCTTCTGAATGGCATGTTGCTTTGATAGCAGCTCACTGACGTTGCAAGTGGTAGCTGGAAGAGTAATCATTACCTCAACAGCTTCACGATGACATGAACTCTTTTCATGCTTCTTAAAGCTGAGGGTGCCGTCTTTCCAATTTGAAAAATCTCGTGTCACCTAATGATAAAATAAAGAATTGTTAAGATGATACATAATTTAATATTCACTCATGAAATAATGGGAAATGGCAACAAATATTAGCTTAAAATCTTTATCATTACGATACATCTGGTTAGAATCTGTAACTTAGCTAATATAAACTTACAAAAGCAGGATCAGCTTTAGATGCCCTCATTTTGTTCTTCTCGAAGCCAAGAAGGCATGTGTGGCAAAACACCAAGTCTTGGGTTTCGTCATAGCTAATGCAAGAATGGCCACTGACTGAACCAAGATTGTTGGAAGCTTCTCAAAACTGGGGCTTTTTGTCCAAAGGATCTTTTTGGAAAACTAAAATCCAATGGCTGGTGAGGCTTACTTGGAAGAAGAGAATCTGAAGATGAACTTCCTGAAGTTGACTGACCAGCCATTATGGGCCGCTCAATGGGAGCAAGCAAACCAAATGTTCTACAGGTGAATAACGGCTAGAAGGAGAACGTAACAGCTGCAAATCCTTGAACCTATGCACATGCTCTACGCAGCAACTAAGGTGGGTGTGGCTACGAGGTGAAAATATTGGTCCAGCCAAAACCGGACCAACCGGACCGCTTGCTACGGCCATGGTGCCATCTCACTGGACTTGATCTCTCTATTTGATATACTTGTATCTAGCAAGCCTGTCCATTGATCATGTGCCTTCCTCAAGATCACAAAAAAGTTTGATCAGATCCACCTTATCAAGCAAATTTGCCTTAAGGTCATCGTATGTATATTCCCCAGAGTCTACTTAAGAGAATTCGTTCGAATTGTGACCTCTGTACCCCAACGTCATTCAAGTCAGCCTCCAGACCCCGGATATACTTAACAATCTTACTACCATCTTTGTATCCAGGATGCTGCAGCAGAGTATCGATATAACCCGGTGCCCACATACTCATGGCTAGGTTCTGGAATACTCTCAACAGACCTTGCATTACTGGATCACTAGATCCTTCACCCAACAACCCTTCTCCAGGTGACTCCTCAGCCCTGCCCCTCTCGCTATGGGGTATGAGCTCAGATCCGAATGATTGCCTATTCCATTCATCCTCATTACCTTCTTGTGTCAAGGACATTTCTACAAAGGTATTAGTACCCAATGTATTTTTGTTACAGTTACTATCTCCGTCAAGACTCTCTCGCTTGCTCTCACCTATGGACTAACTGAATCACACATAACACTATTCTCATAACTACCAACAATATAGTCACCACATTCACTACTCGCCGCACTCAGTTATAGCCTTGCTGCCTTTACAGACATTACTGGTCCAACTACAACGATCTCCACCACCTTTACAATCATGCACACATCTGGACACACTTGGGGCACAACTCATACGACAAAAAAACAACACACTCCTTACCAAACTAGCTAGCTTAAAAGCATAAATAACTGATATATGCATACATACACAGTCATCGTAGGCAGGATTTTTCAGAGGGGGGCTCAGAATTAACCTAAAGTCTAACCACACCCATTTTACCACAACCACACTCATTTCTTAAAAGCCACACCCCTATTTGGCAAAATATAGATTTTTGGTGAAACAAACCAGCTCGACTATTTAGTTAGTGTCTACCATAATGGAATGATAAAACTGAATGAATAAATGAAAAGACAAATGAATTGAATTGGGGAAAAAAAATTAAAACAATAAACTTGCACATTCTATCTTACGTGGATGTTTGTTTAGGTATAGTTTACAAACACTATCAATGTCTGTTTCCATTTCATATTTGATGTTGATTAGAGCTAGCACAGACAGTCTTTCTTCAGTTTGTGTAGCACGTAAATAGTTGCGAAGCCTATGAAGAGATGATCCTGAGCGTTCACAAGAACACGAACTTAAGGGAAGAGCGTCAAATAGTTTCAATAATGTGAAAATGTTAGGCAGAGCATTTGCATCACATTCTTTCAATGTCTCACTCAAGGATTTAGGGCGATCATTTTGAGGGATATGTAACCATTTTGATTTCCAACGATGAAGCTCTTCATCAATAATCTCAACATTGGGGAGATCCTCAGAATAGAAGGCAATAGTGGGTAGAATATCATCAAGTGATGAAGTTGTTTCCAAGTATGCAGGCAAGAGGCTCTATAAAGCAGCTACTTGTGTAGTATGTTTATCAAACCTAGTAGCAATACTGGTAGTCAGATAGTCGAGAAAAGGGATTGCTATATAAGTCTGCTTAAAGTATTCTTCTACTGAGCTACTTCGAGGGTTAAAACGATGCTGTTGTCTCTGAGTTATGCGTGGCATTGAAATTGATATTTGAGACTTATTTGCTAACCGTGAAGAATGCTGAAAGATACGTAGGGAGTATTGCTCAATATTTTCTCTTTCTTGCTTTAGATCTCTACAACACTCTTAACTTTACTTATGCCAGAGATAAGGTCATTGGATGGTCCTTGCAAACTAATTACAGCACTTTTAACATAAAGAAGGGACCTAAAAATAGTAACTAAAGAATAAGCAAATTCAAATGACTCTAATGCTTTCAGATGTGCTAAAGAGTTTTTCTTGTCCTCAGCATTCCACCCATCATTGTAACTTTCAAACTCACTATTGCCATATATAATTACTTCACACATCTCAATGAGAAAAGGATGATATTGTGAAAAACGCTCCCATCCATCAATATTTTCAACCCATCTTGTAACACAAACATTCAGCAAAGATTGCTGCTTGGTTCCAATTTGGGACCTCTTTTCTATGATTTTCTTGAGCAGACCCTCTCGTTTAGCTGAATGCTTAACCCACAGAGTAAACGCTTTGATTATATCAACACAATTTCTGATTGGTGGGACAGTGCAAGAATCTAATATTGCTAAATTAAATGAATGACCAGCACAATGCGTATACAAGGCTTTTGGCTGCTTTTCTTTAATTCGTGCCTGCACACCAGTTTTCTGTCCACTCATTGTACTAGCTCCATCATACCCCTGGCCACGCAAACCATCGAGTGACAAGCCAAACTCTTCCAAAGTTTGAATGATAGCACTTGCAATATCGACAGCTCGAACTCGATCCAACTTTATAAATGACAAGAAATCTTCTCTGATATCACCAAGACTATCGACAAAGCGAATACATATGGGTAAGTACTCCGTATTGTGACACGAAAGTTCATCCGCAAGAACAGAGAAATAATTAGCTTGCTTCGCTTCTGAGATAATATTTGCAAGAATTATGTCATAACCTATAATATTAATAATTTCATTTTGCGTAGTAGGAGACAAGTGTGTAGCATTTTTAGCCTTTGTATGATAGAGATGGTTGAATAAAATGGTATCCGTCTCAGCATAAGATTTAAGTAATGCTAAAAAATTTCCTGGGTTTTTGGTAGAGGTGATATTCTCAATCTTACCACGAAATGCTATTCCTTGCTTTCCTAAATACACAACAGCTCGAACTATTTGCCTCAGTATGTGCCTGTTCTCATCAATCTTTTTCTGGAGTGCATTACTGGACATTACATTTACTCGCATGTCTGACTTTTCAGTGGTGGATTTCATTGCATCTGCTATTTGGAGACAATCACGATGGTACTTTAACTTGGAATGGTTACTCAACGAAGCACAAATTTTGGTCCAGTTGGAAAATGGTTTGTTCACGAACCTTTTTTTCGCTGCAATCAATGAGAAACAGAGAACAAGGACCACAAAAGACACCATTTAACTTTGGGCTGTACAATAGCCATGGATATTTTTCAACCAAGTATCATTGAATTTTCTGTTAACACCATGTGACAATGTAGATGGACATACACTTGGAGGTTTGACATGGTTATATAGCAATGAATACTTCGTACCGTTTGAAAGCTTTTCGATTGAAGTGATGATATCATCCATTGACTTACTTGGATCAAATAAACTGCCAATATCGTATGGTCCATGATCTTCATTGGTTCCAGTCAAGGACACCTCAGGCTGCTCTACAGTTGATAATGAACTTGCTAAATCATTCTCACAATCTGAACTTTGAATTTCTGCTGATTGCGGACCTATAATAATACAGGACTGGATTGGATGAGCAGCATGTGATGAAAATTGACTTACCTTCTTCTTGAATGGCACGTTTCTTGAAACATGATCTTAAATCTCCTGACTGACTCAGTCTCTTCATGATTTCAGCTGCAACTGAACTAAGCTATTGCTCTTGCTTAGTGTATGTATTATACAGCAACTATGGTGCTGAGTCCTTCCTAAATGTAATTTTATTTACACTTTATTCAACTATTCATGAGTAGCTACGAGCATTCATTCCCAATTCAGACATTAATTAGTACTTTATTGAACTCCATCTTAAAGTGGTCCTACCAGTTTTACCACCTTGAGGAATGCATACTGACTTTAGAATGCACCTAGCTATTATCATTTTTGTGCTCCATGCTAGTTTAGTGGTTAAATTTGAGGGAAAATATGCACATAGCTAACTGAGCAATATAATCAGTTCTTGAAGGATTGATTCATGAATATCATTAATTTGAAAGGGGGGTTCATGTGAACCCCCTGAACCCCCCCCCCTGCCTACGCCCCTGATACAGTCATACATCTATATAATAAAGAAACTGACTATCTATCAGTTCAGTCTGTGTCTTGATCTTCTCTTCTGTGGAGATCCGGCCCCACAGGGAGTGTGACGGTTGTCGGGCTGTCACACTACCAGAGTTGGCTAAAGCCTGGTCAAGTTCAATAATATACGACAACTTTCATTGAATAATTCAAACAAACACGACAATCAAGGTGAGTGCAACTATTCTGAGCTTTAGCTAGACTAACTGCAATGTTAAAAAACACCCGTCTATATATATATATTATAGTGACAAGTAACATACACACAAACCTAAGATGCAGTTATGCACAACAGCTAAGCCCAATTGATTCTAAGACAAACTAACAATTCCGAGAAAGGCGGTCTCAGGTACAAACACTTGCTGTTTGCCTTTAGCTACATGTGTGATAGATGCTGGGTTGCTGTGACTCAGCCAAGCTTCTGCATCACCCATCATTCTACAATTTTTCATGTAAAGACTGGTCTGTATGATTGCAATCTGTACTCTGTGCATGCCTTCATCAAATGCTGTATCCACTGAATCATTGTTGTTCATCTCAGCAGCCAGGTCTTCTTCAGTTGCACCTGCAGCTGCCATTGTCTCTAGCAATTGATCCTGTAGTTTCTGATGTTCCTCCATGTTCCTACTCCCCTGAAGTGCTGTGAAGAGAAGACGGCCATTGAAAAGCTCTTCCAGTTAAAGATCACTAAAATACTTTGATGAGAGAATATAATTAGGGCTCAGTTTTATATCATGCAGCCTTTTTCATATGTTGCACTCTAACAGTGTACACTAAATTTGTATATGAATTACAATATTTGTACTTATTTATTGGCGAGCGAGACACTACCAGGGGTAACACAATTGAAAATCATAGATGTTTGTTTGCTTAAATATAATTATGTTTGGACATACATATAATATGTCATTTTGTACTTTGATTCTTGATTTCTGTGTTTGCTAAGAGGTCCATCCCATCCCATACTCCACTAAACAGAATCCTTTGATTTATTGATCTTTACTTGTATTATTCAAAGAAATTGAATTGTTTTTTTAGGAAGAGCCCTCACTTATCTTAGCTAGTCTATTTCTTACTGATCACCGACATTTTGTGTGTGGTTGTTTTTCCACCTCCAATAATTGGGATTGTCTAACGAGCGCACCCCTACTTAGAAATAGACTAGCTAAGATAAGTGAGGGCTCTTCCTAAAAAAAGGGGGCTCGTACGACACCAGTCGAGCTCCCCCCCCCCCCTACATCCACCCCTGACAGGTGCATAGAAGCTGCATTCAATATGTAGTATTTAATGTGCAAAAATATTGACAGCTCCCATGATGCGGAAATACTCAAGGAAAATGTCCCATGTATAATGCCTGAAAAAATAGTCCATTGGCAACCATAACAAAATCTGTAAATTGTGCTGATAATTAGAGATGACAAAAAATTGACAGACTGTAGAAGTTAACAAGCTAGTTTTCAACACATTGTACACTAATTTATGATTTTGTTACAGTTGTCAATGGACTCTTTTCAGGCAATGATAATTTAAAGCAATTCAAGTCTTGTAACATGTAATACTTAATACTATAATAGTGTGCTACTTTATTCAATGACTTATTTATTGCAGTGGGCTTATGGAGTCACAGTGTGGGAGGTGTACAGCTGGGCAGATGTACCGTGTAGTACAGGCGAACCTGAATATTTTGCAATTTCTCCACACAGAGAAGAGGCTACAAACGCCAACTTTAAGTCCAGATAAAATGTAAGTTCAGGTAATATACACAGGTGTAAAAGACTCTTTGTAAGTGGTTGATTCAGAATGTTAATAGAGGTGAAGCAATATCACTGAGCAGTGTGTATCATTCTGATACACACTGTTCATTGCATTGTTCACATTACTGTAGAACTCCTAATAAATACATCCCAAGAAGAGTGGCCCCCATGAAACGGTTAATTTTTTGAACTTGTATTAGATAGAACTAATATTATGAATTTCAACATTTTTCAGCCTGTATTACTTATTTTATTATTATGTATTTCACAAACTATTTGAAGACTTTACAATGCTGCAGAAATTTATTTGAAGTTCAAATGTATTGTTAGCAAAACTCTAAAGCACTAAAGAGTCCTGTAGCTTATAGCATGATTAACCCAATCTTTCAGCAGCACTCGTTGAAGTTGCAGTAAGCACCCTTTACAACCGGCACCATCACAAAAGTGCCATATTTTAGAAGCTTTCCTAGTTCGCTATGCATAATTAGGAGGTTCTCTCACAAAATATAAATTTTATGTAGTCTTGTATAACAATAAATTCACATGTGGTCACATTCTTAAATGCAGGTATGCACTGATGATGAAATGTTGGGTGATGGATCCCAACTCAAGGCCAAGCTTCAGGCAATAGTCAATTTTCTACATGCTATATTTAATTTGTGAACATTATATCTAATGCATGAACAATATGTTTAGTAGCTAGCTTATTTCTTGTTGTTTGTATATATATTTCCTGAATAAATAGGGCATATTGCATTGAATGGCATTAAAATTGTTTGAAAAAAATTTTACATCAAAATTTGTGAGCGCTATTCAGTTGCATCCTATGTGTTGTGCTCTCAACTCTTAATCCTAGTCAGGCTAAAAAGACCCTTTACCTACCGCCTGGCTAGCCAGACGTTTTATCTACTGTGTGGCTAGCAAGATCATATTAATCCAGTGGAGTCCAGCCCAATTAAAATCAGCTAGAAATGCCAAGTAATGGCAGTTAGATTTGTGTGAGATAAAACAACAGGTATGCTATAATAGTTAGCAAAACTGGAGATATTCAACTCACATTGTACAATGTCTAAATTTTCCACTCAGCTACCTTGTAATGTGTTGGGTGTCTGTTGGAAAATGGCCGTGGACTCTCCCGATGCTGTGCTTGCAGAATTCAGAAAAAAGATAAGTCTGGAACAGAGTATCACTTGGGCATTGTGCACTGTGAACTTAGGAAAAAAAACAGAATGTTGTATTCATACTACTATTGTATGAAGACCAATGATCATTGATTGTTATTCATCTTATACACTCTAGCTTAGATTCACATTAATAGTCTGCCAGAATAATGGGTTTCAAAGTTTGTACGAAGTATATGGTTTAGAAATCTTCCCTAATAATTATTTAAAGTGACATAACCACATAGTTCCTTCCCTCTTAAAATAAAAACACAAACAAAAACAACTAAAGAGGAGCAGCCAGAAGCAATCATAACCAATGAATATAGTGAAAAGGACCAGCCATACAATAATCAATAAGATGGCTGTTCAGTGTTGCTTGTGGAATCAAACGGGCACAGCAAAAAACTAAGCGTAATAAATATCATACTTTTTAGGTATGATAGTCATTCATTTAAATATCATACTGTAGGTATTATGAGTGTAAAGAATGAATTACATAGCTACTGTTAGTAGAATTTGAAGAGTTATTCTATTCATACTTTTTTTAAATCAATGGCAGCGCAAATGGTAACATTCAGGAGAACTAACACGAACAAATTAGTCAGAGTTGGATGAATTAAATAATAGATTTAAATATCTCATAACAATCTATATACGCTTGTGTGTCAGTAACGACGACGACGACCGACGGTGTGTGTATTCATGAATAATTCATGAGCTTTGTACGGTTTGGTAAAGCGTCGTCAATGCTGACTAAGCAAACAGTAGAGACTCATTAATGTCCTTTGACCTTTACTGCGCTATCTTTTTGCCTTCCATCACGGATTAATTATAGTAAGAAGGAATATACGAGGGTAATGTAGTGCTATTTGAATGCATTTTTTAATGCTTTCTCAACCACCAGGCAAGTGCTGTTATGATGAATGTAGCTTTTCAGTGTTATCATTTCGGTATAAAACATTCATATAAAAAATCATAAATTCACATTGAAGTCTCTAGATCCACCACTGCATGACACAAGAGACTGAGGGCAGGTCTGGAGTGGCTGAGGACACCATAAAATTTCTATCGTTATAACTTAAATTAGTAATGTCAGAAATTAGATAACAAAAGGTTTTGTTGAACTATACCAATTGACCAGTATATACTTCACCCTTTTAGCTGAAAGTTACCACTGCAATTCATGCTTGACCATGTAAGTCTTCCCTTGCAGTGCTAAACTTAGGAATGCTGCATATATTTTGTAAATGGACATTTATTCGAGATTGTCACAATTCTGCTCATAATACTCAAAAGGCAAAAGGCAAAGGAAGCTTGTACCTTAATAACCTGAAACGCTAAAATATATATACCTGTCTAATACTCCATAACAAATTGTCAATATATTTCCTAATTTGGGTATGGTTTCAAGGATAAGGTCAATTCTAATTCCTGTTGCTACTGCGATATTTCCTTTTTTTTATCATGCTTTATTTTGTGTCACTTTTTTTCATGCTGCCATAGCATTAGCTCATGGGTAGTTGGCTTTACCTTATGTATTGTACGCTAAATTTATATTAAAAAAAAAAAAAGAAGGAAAAAAACCTGACATTTTAACTCTCTAAATGAAAGCCTGTCTGTGGTAAGGGTTTTATTATTTGGTAGTGTACTTGTTGAGTATTATGGTACTCATAACTAAATGTTTTGACCTAGTCTACTGGAGAAGTGGATTTGATCAGTATGCTGTTAAATTGATTATATATTTTCCTTATGTGATGGATCACTTACTACCAGTGTGTCTATCGAATGTGAGGCAAATGACCATAGTAATGATCAAAGGAGCATTACTGGACATTGTGAAGACGATTTAGTTGCTGATCAGTCAGCTGGTACCTCAACAACCTTCATCCTTGAAGAGGAACTTCTTTTTGCTCAACGTTTGGAAGAAGGATATGACTTGGTTGATCCTAAGTACACAGAATGGCTCAAATACAATGTTCCAGAACACCACAATTCCCTGGCTGTTACAACACTCACTGAATTGCCCACTCAAATCGCAGTCACCACACATTCAGGATCCACTACTCATGTCACAGCAGATGTCTTAGCAGGTACTGTAGGGGTTTGTTTGGATAAATGGTAGTCAGGCAGGAGGTGAATGGGAGTAGTTATCTCTGACCTTCAGAATCCTCCTTGATATCCCAACTAAACAATTACCCACTATAGTACCAAGATAGATAGTACAATGAGTTTTAGATACTAATACTATAAGGTAACTACAGAAACTAAAACAATGTTGTTAGGAGTAGTGAGCATGTCAGCCTTTAGGCATGTTAACCCTTAGGCTATATAATGGGCAGCTGCCCCTGACCTACAGGAAATAGTGCATGTATGATGATGATGATATGAATGTGTATGAGAGTTATGTCTTAGGCTTAGGCCTTGATTGAAGCTTGAACATTCTCCCCGGGCAGAAGATGGCTTGTGTCTACTTCTGGATTGAAAAGCAGAACTATTCGTGTAACTGGTCGACGATAAACTCCTTTTGATGTCCGTACGGTAACAGCCCTCACTAATCCATCTCGTCCTGGATGTACTTCAGTGATCACTCCTAGTGGCCATGTCCTGACAAACAGCTCTTGGTCTTTGATCAAGACAACCTGACCACACTGGAGGTTATTGGACTTGTTTGTCCATTTCTGTCTCCGTTGTAGAGATTGGAGATAGTCGGCAGTCCATCTAGCCCAAAAGTCAGCAGCAAGTTTCTGACAGAGATTCCATCTCCTTCGTGCAGTCAGAGGGATCTGTTGAGATGATGATTGGGGAAGTGCTTTGAGAGGCTTTCCAATCAAGAAATGTCCTGGAGTGAGCACATCTACTCCATCTTCTGGTTGAGAATCAAGAGGACAGAGTGGTCTGCTGTTCAAGGTGGCTTCGATATCAGCTAGTATGGTTGAACATTCTTCAAAGGTGAGGGAATGGCTCCCGACTGTCTTCCGCAGTAGAGACTTGGCAGACTTGATACCAGCTTCCCAGAGACCTCCAAAATGAGGTGCCTTTCCTGGAATAAATGACCACTTAATCCGAGAATTGTTGAAATACCTGCAAATGAGTTTGGAGCTTGTTTCTTTAGTGAGTAGATTGTACATGTGCTCAAGCTCATGGTTAGCTCCTATGTAGTTGGAACCATTGTCAGAGTGAACTTCTTCAGGACATCCACGTCGGGCAGCAAACCTCCTGAAGGCTGCAAGAAATGCTTCGGTGCTCAGGTCAGACACCAATTCCAAGTGAATTGCCCTAGTAGAAAAACATATGAACAGGCAAACATAAGCTTTCACATAAACTGGTTTACGAGTATGACCCTTTCTCAATGTCAGAGGTCCAGCAAAATCAGTGCCTGTCCTAGCAAATGGTGTAGAAGGCCGTACTCGGCTTTGTGGGAGGTCTCCCATCTGCTGTGTTGTTGTCTTGGCATACTCACGTTGACAAGTAATGCAATCCCTAGAAATCTTCCTTACTAGCCTTCGAGCTCCTGAAACATAATATTGTCGACTTAGGAGTCCCAGCAGCAAGGTAGGCCCAGCATGAGAGTTGGCAAGATGTAGCTGTCTCACTAATATGAGTGTAAGGTGTGATTTCCTACATAGAATAATAGGATGCATTTGTTGGTAGGAGAGTTTGGAATTGGACAATCGCCCACCCACACGAATAAGACCAGTTTTGTCCATGAAAGGATGGAGTGGATGGAGTTGACTGGAAGTGGAGACAGTAGCTCCAGCTGAGATGGCTGTGATGTCTTTGGGGAAGTATACACACTGATGTCTCTTCAGGAGAATGACCTCAGCATGTTCAACCTCCTCTAGAGTTAAGGAAGATGACAATAATCTGGACTCTTTATTCCTGCTGGCATTATCTGTAAACCTGTACAGCCAAGCAATAACATTAACACAAGTCTGGAAAGACGAGAACCTGTTGATAATGTGTTCTGTCACTGGAGGCTCAGTTCGAATAGTCAGAGCAAATGACTTCAATGTTGACAAAGTTGAGGTCCTGACCCCTGCATCCTGTATAGGCCAGTGGTTGGGGGCCTGGTGCAGCCAATCTGGCCCATGCCACCAAAGTTGAAATTGAATGAGTTCTCTGGCTGCGATTCCTCGAGAGGCAATATCTGCAGGGTTTGATGAAGTAGGAACATGCTTCCAGTTCACAGGAGGTATCCTGTCAGTCAGTTCCACCACTCTGTTGGCCACAAATGTTTTCAAACGAGTAGGAGGAGTGCAAATCCAACCCAAAGCAATGGTGGAATCACTCCAAGCAAACACATCAGCGATGTTGATGGAAAGTTCGGCCATGACAGTATGTAGAAGTTTTGATAGTAGAACTGCAGATGATAATTCTAGCTTGGGTATAGTCATGGGCTTGACCGGAGCTACTCAAGACTTTGCGACCACAAGGGTCACGGAAACAGTGGTGTCAGTGTAAAGTGCTCGAACATATACAACTGCAGCGATGGCCAGTTGTGAAGCATCACAAAAGCCATGTACCTGTAGAGAGTGAATCTTCTTCTCGGGGTTGAAATATTTCCTGGAGATTGGATGATTTGTTACCAAAGGTAACTCCTCCCGCCACTGTTGCCAAATGCTGACTAGGTCGTCAGGTAAGACATGATCCCACTCAAGACCCAGCAACCAAGTCCTTTGCAACAAAATTTTTAATTGAATAGTAGTTGGAGTGAACCAGCCGAGAATATCAAATGTTCTAGCTATGTCAGACAACACCTGTCTCTTTGTGGGCGAGTCATCAGGGTGAAGTGTAGGTGTGGCTACATGGAGAGTATCTGTTGTTGTGTTCCAGTGAATACCAAGTGTTTTATGGCACTCAGAAGGAGCCTTGATAGTATGCACATTCTCCTTCTCTAGCAGATTCTCAGGAATAGTGTCTCGAAGGGCAGGAGAATTGGATCTCCACTTGCGTAATGTCATTCTCCCTCTCTCTAGAAGTAGGTTTAAAGACTGTCTGAGCTTGGAAGCATCTTCAAAAGAGTCAGCACCTGAAAGGAAATCATCCACATAGAAAGATTTGAGAATGGATTGAGCTGCCTCTGGGAATTCTGTGGAGCAGTCCTTTGCCAGTTGACGGAGCACTTGTGTTGCCAGGAAGGGGGAGCAGTTTATACCAAAAGTCAGCCGTTTCATCCTCCAATCCTGAACCTCCCCGTCATCCTCAAAGAGAAACCTATGATAATCTCTGTCTGCATGATGAAGAGACACCTCTCTGAACATCTTTGAGATGTCAGCTGATAGTCCAATCCTGTATACACGAAAAGAAAGCAAAATGTTAGTCAGTAAAGGATATGAAATTGGACCAGGCAACAGTAAGTCATTGAGGGAGTAGCCTGATGATGTCTTAGCCGAAGCATCAAAAACCACTCTAAGCTTGGTGGTTGTACTGCTCTCCTTAACTACCCCATGCATTGGCAGGTAGTATGAATCATACGTAGGCTTGTTCAAATCCTCGATGGGAACTGGCTCCGCATGTCCGAGGTCACGATATTCTTGTAAAGCAGCTAGGAACTCCTCCCACTTCCCTTTCCGAAGCAATGCCTTCTTATTGCTGTTATAGCGTTGAAGAGCCTGTCGTCGTGAGTTTCCAAGCTTGTTTTCTGTTTGCTTCTTAGGAAGGCTCACCATGTACCGTCCATCAGTTTCCCTTGTTTGTGTTAGATGGAAATGTTGTAAGGCTTGCTGATCTTCATCTTTCATCATACATTGGGATGGTGGTTCTTCTGTTTCCCAGAAAGCTTTCAGGAGATTGTCAGTATAAGTAGTCGTGGAAGCATGGCAGCAAATATGTGTAACAGCTGCTTCAGAGGAATTCTTACAGGAGCCACCAATCACCCAACCAAAGATAGTATTAATGGCATACAATTCATTCTTGGTTGAGCGGACAACACCATCCTTCAAGACTTGACCTAAAACATCTTGACCAAGGAGTAGGTCTATACCCCCAGATATCTTGAAGTTAGGGTCAGAGAGGTTTAATGAATTCGTGAATGAAGTATCCACCTCCTTCAACAAATCTGTGGAGGGAGTGTCTCCTACAATGGACTTGATGACTGTGGCTCTGACTTGTACAGAAGGAGCATTGTGCTCATATGGAGACTTGACCAGGATTTCTGACTCATTCCTACAAGTTCCGGCATGAGTACATCCTATGCCAGTGACTTCAGTAATCAGTGGAGAAGTCTTGAGTTTCATAGTCTTCACCAGTCTATCTGTGATAAAGGAAACAGTGGATCCTGGATCTAAGATTCCTCTTACCACGTGAGCAAGTCCTTCCTGCTCCACTTTGGCTTGACATATCCACAAAATTGTTGTAGGTCTAGGAACAGGTAAGGAAAGTGACGTCTCTGAAACTGATGAAGGTTGTGCAGGTTGGATGTTGGATGTTGTTGTGCTCATTGAGGCTTGAGTCTTTGGTACCTCTTCCAAGTGAAGTAACGAATGGTGCTTGCTTCCACAATCTTTGCATGTTTTCTTGCTGTGGCATTGTTTAGCATTATGTCCGGGTACCAAGCAGTTAAAGCAATATGGAGAACTTGACATGAATTTTCTCCTGGCAGGAACATCCATGGTCTTAAACTTCCCACAAAGAAACAACGGGTGTTCTTTTTCATTGCACAGCTTGCAGGAATAACTGGCATTAGAAGAAAGGAGTGATACATTCTTACTCTTCTCCTTCAAAGGAGGATGAGACTTGAAGGGAAGGCTTTTCCCAGAAGCTGGTTTGATAGCAGTAGCTTTATTGAATGGATATCTGTCAGTAACTTTCTCACCAAGAAGTGTAGCATGGTGACGCAGAAATTTTATTATCTCTTCTGAAGGTGGAATTATGGAAGAGTCTTCAATGTGGCGTTTCCATTCCAGTTTGGAGTGGTCGTCCATAGTATTCTCAGCAAAGGCGGTAAGTAACTGAGAAGCAGAACCAACCCCATATGTTGAGATGGCATGCATCATACTGACTAGTGTGTCAGCAGTGTTGTAGAAAGATTTAGAGTCATATGTTGTATTAGGCATTGAAGAGAGTGTGTGAGTGACACCCAAGTAAACCTGTCGTGGTTGGTCATACTTTATTTCTAACTCCTCAGTAGCAGTCTCAAATGATTTTCCGTAGCGAATAACACGTTGAACAATCTCTTTGGCGGAAGGCTCTTTTAAGCTCTCATAGAGGTATGAAAGTCGTTCACTAGATGTGAGTCCGGGAATTTTGTTTAGATATTCATTGAATCTTTTCCAGTATGACCTCCAATCAGCTAAGTCTCCATGGAACGTTGGCATAGGAAGAGTTAGAGACTTTAAACCTGGCCTGGTCCCCTCAGGAACTCCAAGGTCCTTAACAGAAGGTGCAGGTGTAGGAGTAGTAGTAGTTGGAGCAGTATCTTTCAGTCTGTCAATACGAAGTCGAGTGTATCTTATCAGTTCCTTGATGTGTGGAGAAGAAGGTAATCTTCTAGGTCTGGTAACCTCAACAAAGTGATCAAATTGTGCCTGTAGAGTGTCAATGTCTCTGACAACTCTGGCACGTAAAGTGTCTTCATCCAAGCTTTCCCAGTACTCTAGGAGCTCAAGAAGATCCTCTCCAAGACCATAACTAATGATCACCAGCTTAAGGTGGTCAATCCCAGCACGAGCATCATCAAAATTGGTCAAGAACTCAATCTGGGAACGTTCATCATCTTCTGTTGGGTCTTCTATGGTCACATAGGCACTCTCATATAATTCTTCTGCCTTGTCAAGTCGAGTTGTTAGTCTCTCAAGAAGAGGAGATTTTAGTTCTTTGGGTTCCAGGCCCTCCTGTTCTTCAAGGAGTCCAAGAACTCTAGTTACACCACCCTTGGCAGTAGCCATTTTCTTCTTGTTGTCCATGTCACGGAACAAAGCAATGTAAAAGAGAGTTCAGGTTAAAATGTTCAAGTAGAATAGTAGATGATGTAGTAGAAGTAATTTTATAAATATAGTAGCAGAAGTAGATGTTTGAAGTAGATGTTAGAAGATGTTAGAAGATGTTAGAAGATGTTGTAGAAGTAGTGTTCTTATTATCCGGCTCGAAGGACCAATTATGTAGGGGTTTGTTTGGATAAATGGTAGTCAGGCAGGAGGTGAATGGGAGTAGTTATCTCTGACCTTCAGAATCCTCCTTGATATCCCAACTAAACAATTACCCACTATAGTACCAAGATAGATAGTACAATGAGTTTTAGATACTAATACTATAAGGTAACTACAGAAACTAAAACAATGTTGTTAGGAGTAGTGAGCATGTCAGCCTTTAGGCATGTTAACCCTTAGGCTATATAATGGGCAGCTGCCCCTGACCTACAGGAAATAGTGCATGTATGATGATGATGATATGAATGTGTATGAGAGTTATGTCTTAGGCTTAGGCCTTGATTGAAGCTTGAAAGGGTTACCACACCCATGGATCAGTTTGAGGTCCAGCAGATGTAGCGGGTACCACACCCCTGGGATATCAAGTTCACACATCACAATGATGTCATAGCAGGTTACCACACCCTGGGATCAAGTGTCACAAGTCCACAGGCAGATGTAGGCAGGTACCACACCCCTGGGATCAAGTTCACACATCACAACAGATGTAATAGCAGGTACCACACCCCTGGGATCAAGTTCGCACGTCACAGCAGATGTAGCAGGTACCACACCCCTGGGATCAAGTTTGCTCGTCACAGCAGATGTCTTAGCAGGTACCACACCCCTGGGATCAAGTTCGCACGTCACAGCTGATGTAGCAGGTACCACACCCCTGGGATCAAGTTCGCACGTCACAGCAGATGTAGCAGGTACCACACCCCTGGGATCAAGTTCGCACGTCACAGCAGATGTAGCAGGTACCACACCCCTGGGATCAAGTTCACACGTCACAGCAGATGTAGCAGGTACCACACCCCTGGGATCAAGTTCGCACGTCACAGCAGATGTAGCAGGTACCACACCCCTGGGATCAAGTTCACACGTCACAACAGATGTCGTAGCAGGTACCACACCCCTG